>Ga0209480_10003433_pt1 | contig 10341 bp, 9 predicted proteins | sample JI61114C2DNA_FD_187501 | JGI IMG/M metagenome (GOLD analysis project Ga0209480, IMG submission 187501) | Wastewater effluent complex algal communities from Wisconsin, to seasonally profile nutrient transformation and Carbon sequestration -... | ecosystem: Engineered > WWTP > Effluent > Algae...
TTCGGACGTCTCCTGGGCACAAACAACATCCGAACTTTGTTGACCAACACTTTGAGAAACCCAGACAGCGCCGGATGAGTGCTCTGAGGCAGCCCTAACTTATGAATACATCGTTGAAGATCAGCAGCAAATTCTTCTGCGGTCTGGTAACGGTTGTTAGGATCTAGCGCAGTAGATTTGATGCATGCTGACCGCAATTCTTCCGAGATTAAATTACCGTTAGCATTTGTTCCCGGAATTGCTCCATCGCTATGCAAGTGTAATCTGTCCAAAAGTCCAACTGATGACGAGCACCTTTCACCACTCAGCAATTCAATCAATACTATCCCCAGCGAATAGATGTCTGATCGCGGATCTGATGCCCTCCCGACCGACTGCTCAGGACTCATGTAGGCAAGAGTGCCAATGACACCACCTGTCGTTGTTAGGCTCACCAAAGTTTCATCGGAATCCCAAAGCCGAGCAATACCAAAGTCCAGCAACATAGGAACTCCGTCACTAGTAACCAAAATATTTGAGGGCTTCACGTCACGATGTACTAAGCCAGCGCTATGAGCGTGTTGAAGAGCTGATGCGATTTCAACAATCAATCGCACACATTCTTCTCGCCTTTCGTTCTGTGGAATTATTTTCACCCATTCAGAAATTGTTTTACCATCAACAAATTGCATCACGATGAACTCGTTGTCTCCGTCAGTTCCGATATCAAATATTGGTATGATGTTCCGGTGAGTTAATTGCGCCACGGCACGGGCCTCTCTGCCAAAACGCTTGCGAGAGTCGCTCGACACAAAGCGTCGGCTTAGAACTTTAATTGCGACAGGCCGATTTAGCCTAGTGTCAGTTGCAAGGTATACCGTAGCTTGCCCCCCACGCCCCAGTACTTTTTCAATCTGGTAATGGGACATGATCGTGCCACGCATGAGAGACACATCAGTGTTGTCCGCCCCTCTTGTTACATCCACCAACGTCCAACGGGTGTCGGGAAACTTGATGATTGAGTCAGGAAGAATAGTATTCGTTTGTCCGTCATCACCATTTGGTTCATTATTCTGGGACGGAAATATCGTACGCGTGTCATCAAAAAGCGGGGGAACCGAGGGCTTGGATTTCGGTGCCCAAATGGTAAGCTCCACTGAAGGTGGTGAAGTCGTCTCCACGCAAGTAATTGAGCTTTCCCCGACCTTCGCCAAATACTCCCGGTATTTTGAGAACCCCCTTCCCACACCCTCAAATTGCAACAAATTGGTTAGATACCAAGCAATGGCGGCATCGTTGGGAATGGAAACTCCATTACTTTTAATAGTTTCGGCCCAAGTCCTACCTTTCAGCAATGCACCGGGGTTTCGAATGACAATACGTTCAGCATTAATGGAAATCTGAACATGCATTTGCTCTTCGTATGACCGGTGGACAATCGCATTAGAAACTGCTTCACGAATCACTCGCAGGCGGAGTGTGGACAGTTCAGTAGCTTGAATCGGTGCTATTCTAGTGAGCCAACGTTCGATGTGGTTCACCAGAGATGCTACTTGATCTCCCAACGGCCCAACTACATCCGTGCGATCTGCTTCATCGCTCTCACGGCTCCCCACCAACAACACAGCCCTTGCCTGCTGAAAGTGTTTTTGTGGGCTCTCGGTGAAGCACAGCACGGCTGCTCTTGTCAAGTCAGTTGGCGAAAGCGCTGAGTAGAAACCGAATTCACGCGCGCTAGCTTCGACAGTGTCACTCAAAGTCAGGTTAGCCCTCGCTGCGTAGGTTTCCATCACAGGGATTGAAAGGTCTCTAAACGAAGGGCCTGGACATGGACGGTGGGAGGGGGCTGTTAGTTCGTAAAGAACCTTGAGTTCATCATAGGTCCTGGCCCCAGCCTGATTGTTCTTTTTGGGCTTGGCGAACTCAGGATTCAACTCTGTTTTTCCAGATACATTCTTGGCCAGCCAAATCGACTTATCTGCTGACCGGCAGCTTAACATGGGCTTCTGGGAACTTGGCTGAAGATCGTGCTGAAATTTTTTTTCGATATAGTCAAGTGCATCCTGCAACGAAATGAAGCCGTCATTGGTGGGTGTCCGGCCTAACCCGGTTTCAATGGCTTCTGCCAACGCGGATGTGAAGCGGCTTCCCGACCTGTCTGCTAGTTCGTAACTTTTCTCATGTCGCTGGCAGGATGAAATAACAGCAATTCCTTTGGGAAGGACCGAAAAGTCAGCTATTGCAGTGACATCCCCTTTCTCACCAACAGTTGTATGCACTGCACCGCTATGACATGCATCGATGATCACTATGGCCCGGGTGACACCCGCTTTGATCAGATCATCCGCCAGTTGTCCGTAAGTCAAATGTGTCTTTTTCGTCTTACCAAAAACTAGCCCGAACACGCCATTCTTGATTTCTCCGTGACCCGAGAAGTAGATGATCAATTGGTCAGTGCTTTTCCAGGCTTCCAGAACATCCTGGAGTTTTTCTTCAAATGCATACCTGGTTGCGCAAGATGCATCCAAAACAGAGCCTGGCATGATGCATTGGCCGTAGTCATTTCGGGTGAGAAGCGAGAAGATTCGCGACGCATCAATAGCCCCAGAGACGAATTCGTCGCCTGCCTCTGCTGCAACAACAAACGCAATTCTTCGAGCCATGAACTCTAGTTTGGTTCCACCTCTAACGTCACTGGTTCTTTGCTGTCTTTGCCTGCTACTGTCTTGAATGCATCTTCAAGTTTACCGTGATCCATTGATTTCACCTTTATTGCGTATTCACCCCTCCGAACAAGAACTGAATACTCCGGGCTAGAAGAAAGGTGAAACGATATGACCGAAACAAAAGTCGAGACTGCGGAGAGAGCTAGGCTGGCAATATTCAGCCCCAGGGTCAGACCGTCATCCTTCATCCCACGAATATTTGTTGAAGTCCTCACGCACTTAATATCCTGTTCTTCAAGTGCAGACTGTAGCTCGTCAAAGAACTGGGCCGCTGCTACTGCATCGATACCGTTAGAAAGAATTGAGACGCCAGTTGTGCTAGTCATTGAGGATTTTGTATTTGTTGTGTAAAAGCATTAAGTTTTACGCCCCCAACTGTCAACCTCCACATAAAAGGCGTGCTCGGTGGTTTGTCGTGTCTAGAAACCGATTTTGGCACCTTCATTTCTGCCGCTCAATGACCTGACAGAAAGCAACAGCGCGTTTCATGGGATTGAGGTCAAAAGCGTGATCAGTGCTGAGGCGTTGTTTGCTGAGGGCCTTTCAGTATAAAATAAATGTAATACAACCATCCAAGCGGTTCTTAGAGGATGAAGCAAGGAAGGAAGCGCGATGCGCTAGACTTTGATGCATTCTCCGCCAAGGCTTTCATCCTTCGCAGTCAAGCTACGGAGAACGGAACGAAGCAGGCGGGACGGAGAGACTGGGAGACGGCTGAGATGGAGAGCGGTGTGCGGTGAACTGAAAACTGAGAACTGATGCATCCTTCGCTGAAGCTACGGAGCACGCGGGCCGACTCCAATTCTCCTGAACTCCTGTCCTCACCTTGAGACTTGCTTCTGGACTGGCTGCTTTTCTCCTGAGCTTCTGTCGTAAAAAAGAGGAGGCTGAACTTTTTTTAACAAAGTGGGTAACACTTGGAGGGCTTTCCGGTAGGTATTTGGTGGAACTGATGATGGATTTGATTGCTGCGAACCATGCGCCGCCCTGCCAAACGTTCATCCACACCGCCTCTTCTCAGAGACGGCGACGGTGCATTGGGGGCAACGGAACCCAAGGCGACCGGGAAAAAGAAGCCCCCGCCAAGAAAGAAAAAGGAACCTGCCAATCTCTGTGATGATGACCTGTGTTTCATCGCGGAAGAGACGTATCGGCGGGGGCTGCTGAAGTGGAGCCAGGAAAAGGTGGCGAAGATGGTGGGGGTGACGCGCTCGGCGATCCAACTGATGGAAAGCTGGCAGCGGGGCCTGAGCCTGCGGGTTGCGGGAGACATCGCCAGGGCCTTCTCCAGCGACACGGGTTTATTCATTGCGGAGGGTCGCGCGAAAAAAAATCGGCCTGAATTTGCGGCGCTTTTCCCTGAGATGCCTAAATTCGGGTGAGCGCTACGCAACTATAGTTGCGGCGACAAGTGGCGGGAAAAAAGCAAGGTGGCGGCCATGAACGCCACGCTGCTCCACCCCACTCCTCACCTGTTTTGGACAGGAGATCGGGAGTTGGGGGCTGTGCTCCTGAAAGGGGTCAGGCGACATGAAGCACGGAAGATCAAGGGTTCCAGCGGCATTCCCTGGGTAAAATGGAGTTTGCTATGATGGCGGTGCCATGAGCACTACATCCCACATACCACCCTCCATCGACACCGAAGCCGCCACTTTCATCGGCATCGACTACCACAAAAAGTACAGCGTTTACCATGCTGTTGATGCCGCAGGCCATGACCTCGGCAAGGGACGTATCGAGCATCACTCGCCACATGACTTTGCCACCCTGGTGAAGCGCTGGCCCAACGCCCGCGTCGTCTTCGAAGCCTCCATGAACTGGCACTGGCTCTACGAGGTGCTGGAACAGTCGATGCCTGGTGAGCACATCACTCTGGCCAATGCCTATAAGACTCGCATCATCGCCGAGGCGCAGGTCAAAACAGACAAGATCGACGCACGCATCCTCGCCCTGCTGCTGCGGGCGGGCCTCGTCAGCAGCGTCCACATTCCCTGCAAGGAGACACGCCAGCGCAAAGAGGTCTTGAGGCAGCGCTGCTTCTTCGTGCGGCAGCGCACGATGCTGCGCAACCGCATCCACCGCCTGCTCGGCGCGCAGCACGATTTGAAGCTGCCGCAGTGCAGTGATCTCTTTGGCAAGAAGGGCCTGGGTTTCCTGGAGAAGCTGGATCTGCCCGCGCCCGCTGGTTTGCTCCTCAAGCAGCAGCTCGACATGCTCAAAAACGTGCAGACACGCATCAAAGAGGACGAAGCCGCCTTGGAAGAGATGATGAGCACCACGGAGGCGCAGAAGCATGTGCTGAGCATCCCCGGCATGGGGCCGATCCTGGCCTCCGTGGTCGTCAGCGAACCGAGCGGAGCGAGATAGACGTAGCGAAGCGAAGCCCGTAGGGCGAACCCGCCGTGAGGCGGTGGGTGAGTCAAATCGACGACATCAGCCGCTTCAACAGCACCCAGAAGCTCTGCGGCTACATCGGCCTGTGCCCGAGCACGAGCAGCAGCGGCGGCAAGACCTACAACGGCAAGCTCATGAAGCACTGCAACAAGTGGCTGCGCTGGGCTTTCGTGGAAGCCGCGTGGGTGGCGATAGGCTGTGACTCCTACTTTGGCGACCTCTACAAAAAGAAACGTTCGTTGGGCAAGAAGGCCAACACCGCGATCCTGTGCGTCGCCCGGCGCATGGCACGCATCACCTGGCAGCTCTTGACGCAGGAACGGGATTATGAGAAAATTCCACCACCCCACCCAATCCAAGGCCGACCTGCTCGCAAGGCGAGAGCCACGACAGGTTCGGCAAGGAAGATGGAGGCAAAGCCAGCAGCGCCAGTGCCGAGAAGGGCAAGCGCCAAAGCCGCACGAAACAGACTTTCCCCAGCCGCTCCAATTGCACATTGATTGGTTGCTGAGCTTAGGCTCAGGCAACGCATCTCGGGTCAGGATGGAGGGCTGGGGATCTGATTTCGTCGCAATGGAAGGGAGTGCCCCAAGGTAAGTCGCTCGCCCCGCAGAGAAGAGTGATCACAGCATCGCCACACCTGGTTGGAGCATGAACAGTCACGCCGCGTGCCTGCCGCACGAACGGTGCGGGAAACTCATGTCCAAGCCGTGCTCTTCAAGCCGATGCGGAAGACACGCCGAATCACACGCAAGCCCTGTAAAATCAAGCATCCGACAACTTTCCGCTTGACGCATTTCCTTCAGAGAAGGTGTTTCATATTGCAAGATTCCAGTTTTTAGACACTCGCCCACCTTGGCATCTGCGGATGGCTTGCTAGCCTTGAGTCTGATCGTGGTTTTTCCTTTGTCGCCAGTCTTGACTCCCCGCACACGCCAACGCCTCGCTGGCTGGATTTGCGTGCTGAGCTAGGCGTGGGCCGTGGCGGCTCCGCTCGCTCATGCTGGCCGCGTTTTTCCCCTGGCCTTGGGCGGATGCTTTGGATCAGGCGGGGGAAGCCGCGGCGGTCTCTGCTGGGACTAGGGATGGGGCAGCTCTGAGGGCTCGTGTCATCTGGCGGCTGGCTTTGACGAGAGCAGGCCGACTCCCATGGTGATGAGGCAGCCGAAGAGGCTGAACCAGATGAAGGAGACGAGCATCGCTGGTTTCACGGCGGTGAAGAAGCCATTCTGATAAAGGTAGAGACTCAGAAGGCCGATGAAGCCGGTGAAGCAGCCGAGCAGTGCGCCGCTGGTGGTGGTGCGCTGGGTGAACATGCCGAGGAAGAACAGGCCGAGCAAAGGACCGCCGATGAGGCCGATGACGGTGTTTACCGACTCGACCAAATTTCCTGGCATGAGCGAGACGGCGAAGGCGAGGCCCATGACCAGCACGCCATAACCAACGGTGATCCAGCGGGCGTTGCCAACCTGCTGGGCCTGGGTGCCTTCGGGGGCCTTGGACAGGCGCTGTTTGAAATCAACGACGGTGGCTGAGGCGAGCGAGTTCAGGCCTGCGGAGATGGTGGACATGCTGGCGGCATAGATGGCGGCGATCAACATGCCCGGAAGTCCGGCGGGAAGCTGGGTGACGACGAAATAAGGCAGGATCTGATCTTCTTTGGCGATCAAGCCAGCGGCGAGCGGGTCGCCATGAGTCTTGTAGAAGGCGTAAAGCACGAGGCCGGTGCCATAAAACAACACCAGCACGGGAAGGACGAACCAAAGTTTGATCCACAGGGAGCGCTGGGCCTCCATTAAACTGCCGGCGCTGAGGTAACGCTGAACGGAGACCTGATCGGTGGACATCTGGACCATGTGCAGAAAGGCGGCGGCAAGCAGCACGGCCCAGAGATTGACGCGCTCTGAAAGGCTGAAGGAAAGACTCAGATCCATGCGCCCATCCGCCAGGGCGGTGTCCCAGACTCCGGTGAGGCCGCCGGGAATCTTGCCCACGGCCACGAACACGATCAGAAGCTGGCCGCCAAAGAGCACGATGAGCTGCATCACATCCGTCCAAATGACTGCTCTCATGCCACCGAGCGCGGTGTAAAGCGTGGTGAGCGTGCCAGTGGCCAGAATGGTGATCCAGAGCGGCATCCCGGTGACTTTTTCCAAAGCCAGGGCGGGGGCATAGGTCGCCGCGGCGAGCCAGAGCGCGACGCGAAAGATGAAGAGACCAGAGGCCAGCAGTCGAACCGAAAGTGAGAAGCGCTCCTCCAGAAACTGGTAGGCGGTGTAGAAGCGTGATTGGTAGAACTTCGGCATCATCCAGATCGCCGTGAACGGCGTGGCGATGAAGAAGGCGAGCACCGCGTAGGCAAAGCCAAAGCCGTTTTTATACACATCCGCCGGTCCGGCCAGATAGCTGATGCCGGAGAACAGTGCCGCCAAGATGGACATGGAGACGAGCACGCTGCCCATGCCACGACCGGCCAGGAAGTAGTCGCCGAGTGACTTCGACCCGCGTGCTGAAAATAGACCTACTCCGACTGAGGCCGTGAGGTAAACACCGAAGATCGTGTAATCGAGCCAGGAGAAGTGCGTCATCGGCGTGGAGAATGGAACTGAAGGTTTATTTGGCGGTGTAGCCACCATCGACGGGCAGGTTCACGCCGGTGATGTAGCGGGAGGCATCGCTGAGGAGAAAGATCACGGCACCGCCGAGGTCGGAGTCATCGGCCATGCGCCCGAGCATGGTGTGCTCGCAGTAGCGGGTGAGGAAGGGCTCGGGCTGGTTGTTGAAGAAGCCGCCGGGAGCGAGGTTGTTCACGCGCACGCTCTGCGGGCCGTAAAGCGCCGCGTAGAAGCGCGTGAGGTTCTCCATGCCGCCTTTGTGGAAGAAGTAGTCCGGCGGCATGTCGCCCATATTCGTTCCCGTGTAGAGTTCGTAGCTGGGGCCGATCATGCCCTGGATGCTGCCGATATTCACGATGCTGCCACGACCCGCCTCAGCCATCGTCCTTCCAAAGTGACGGTGCATCAGCATGACGCCCGTAGCATTCACCCGCATGGATTCGGCGAACTGTTCTGCATCACCGTTCGCGCCTTTCATGGGACGTAGGACCGCGTTGTTCACGAGGCCGTGCAGCGGTCCAAACTTCGCTACGATGCGTTCATGCAGGGCAATCACGGAGGCTTCATCACCTTGATCGAGCGATTCGGCGAAGACCTTGTGGCCCTTCGCGGTTTCTTCATTGGCCACGACTTGGAGTTTTGCCACATCACGAGCCGCGAGAATGAGCGTGGCTCCGGTCTGGGCCAGCATCGCGGCGAGGCCACGACCGTACAGCCCCGCGCCCCCGGTGAGGAGGATGGTTTTGTTTTGGAGGGAGAAGAGTGAGGGTGACATGGCGGTTACTTGGATTGGTAAACGGAGTCACTACTCGGTGCCGCTGCGCCACCACCGAAGTCCTTCACCATCTTGTGGAAGGCGTTGCCGAGTTCGATGACGTCGGCACCGAGGGTGAAGATGCGGGTGCCTTCTTCGATGAGCTGGTCCTTTTGTCCGAAGAGCGAGGCGACGGCGACATACTTGCCGTGCTTGATGGCGGCGGCGTGGACGCGTTTGCGTGCGGCGACGACTTCGGGGCAGGTGGCTTGGCCGAGTTTGCCGATGCGGTGGCTGAAGTCTCCCGCTCCGAAGAGCAGCATGTCATAGCCCGGCACGGCGGCGATCTCTTCGACGACTTCGAGAGCTTCGGGACTTTCGATCTGGAGGATGACAAACTTCTCGGTGTTGCAGTGCTGGGCGTAGTCGGCCAGCGGCACCTGGCAGAAGAGGCCGTCCATGTTTCCGGCGTCGAGCGCCTTGCTGCCCATCGGGCGGCAGCGGACCATATCGACGACGTTGCGGGCTTCATCTGCACTGGTGATGTGCGGGACCATGATGCCGGTGGCATCGCATTCGAAGGGTTTCACATACTCGCTGTAGCCGCCTTTGTTCACGCGGACGATGGTGTCCATGTCGTAAAGCTTCGCGGCGCGGATCTGATGCTCCAGATTGAGCCAGTCGTTCGGGACATGCTCGTTGCAAAGCCACACGGCACTGGCTCCTGACAGTCCGGCGAGTTCGACGATGCGTGGGTCGCCGAGGTTGAGTTTGATGACGGTGCTGTTTTGACCGGAGCGGAGTTCGCGGAGGATGCGGGAGGGGCGTAGGGTGGGCATGAGGAAGGCAAGGATTAACGTTTCAAACCACTGACACAATCATTGAAGCCATCGTTTGCCCTGGTCACGCCCGGAAGCCAGGGTCGGGCGGCACCGGTGAATTATTCACGAGATGAGATGCGTGGTTGCACTGGCGGGCAGCTTCGCCAATCTCGGGACACCTTTCCCCACATGCCCCACGCTCTGCTGATCAAATTCCCCGGCACCAACTGCGACGTCGAAACCTCTCGCGCCCTCGAAGCCGCAGGCTTCACCGCTGAAGTCCTGCCCATCTCCCAGCTCGCACCAGCCTCCTTGGAGAAGGTCCACCTCGTTGTCTTCTCTGGTGGCTTCAGTTATGGCGACTACGTCATGAGCGGTCGCATCTCCCAGCTCATCACCAAGCACAAGCTGGGCGACCGACTGAAGCAGTTCGTGGCGGATGGCGGTTACGTGCTCGGCATCTGCAATGGCTTCCAGATCCTCACTCAGCTCGATCTGCTTCCTCGTGGCAGCCTCATTCACAACACCACAGGCCGGTTCATCTGCCGCTGGGTGCCTTTGAAAAAGAACAGCACCACAAGTCCCTACCTCAAGCTGCTGCCGGATAACTTCGAACTCCCTGTCGCTCATGCCGAGGGGCGTTTTGTCGGAGAGACGGGTGACGCTGAAAAATACGTCAAAGACGGCCACGGCGCGCTGCTTTACGGCAAGGACATCAATGGCTCCACGGCTCAGATCGCCGGACTTCAGGATGACACAGGTCGCGTCTTCGGACTCATGCCACATCCTGAGCGCTTCATCGTCAAAGACACCCACTACGATCCCGACTGGAGCAGTGCCGAGCGTGGCTGGGGCTACTACCTTTTTAAAGGTGTGGCCGAAGCGCTCGCCGCCTGAGCCGTCGGCTGTCGTGCCTCCTTCTTTGGCAACCAAGCTCATCACAGATGCCACTCTCACCATAGGAGGGCTGAATTCTCCATCAAACTGCGTTGAGTGAACGCAGTAGATCAAGCCGCAGATCGTAGGAACCGCCATATACAGCGAGGAAGGAA
>Ga0209480_10003434_pt1 | contig 10340 bp, 7 predicted proteins | sample JI61114C2DNA_FD_187501 | JGI IMG/M metagenome (GOLD analysis project Ga0209480, IMG submission 187501) | Wastewater effluent complex algal communities from Wisconsin, to seasonally profile nutrient transformation and Carbon sequestration -... | ecosystem: Engineered > WWTP > Effluent > Algae...
AATTGTTTGATGGATGACACCCTGCTTTGCAGAAATGACCCATTTTTAATTAACTTGAATAGTAAACCTTTTAAAAAATAGCTGTTACAGATTTATCTCGGACAGCACTGTAATTTTATCATGGTTTAAAACTATATTTTAAATGCTTTGATTTCATTGTAATAATATAACTGGTGCAATTCAATAAATACTATTTGTAAATTATATTAGTTGCTGCAAGAAGATAGTCATAACAGCTTTGGGGATGGAATCAAATTGATTCCGTCTGATGATCAATATCAAGCCCTGTTTGATAAGAGTTCCATACCTATGTGGATATTAGGCTTGCCTAATTTAAATTTTCTCGCTGTTAACAATGCTGCCATTACCCATTATGGGTTTAGCAGAGAAGAGTTTCTTGCCATGTCTATTTTTGATATTAGATCAAGAACTGAGAAAGAGAAATTAATGGAGTTAATGCACCAACCCTTATTTTTCACTCCCTTAAAACAACAATGGAAACACGTAAAAAAGAATGGCGAGGAAATTTCCGTTGAGGTAACAGCACATGATATATTATTTAATGGAATTAAATCTAGGGTAGTTTCTATTTATGATATTACAGAACAAATTGAGCAGGAAAAGAAAATTAAGGAACTAAATCAATTATTGGTTGATAATGAAAGAAGGTATCGTTCTGTTTTTGGGAATGCCATGCATGCCATTATACTGGCTGAATATGATCAGGATTGGAAAATTGTAGAAACAAATCATGCAGCTACAGAATTATTTGGGTACAATTATGAGGAATTTTAACTTTTAAAACGTTCAGATTTATTGGATCTGCAACAAAAAGATATTGTTTCTGCCATTGAATTTAGAGACAAAACGGGAAGTGTTAATGGTGAATTCATTGGTATTAAAAAGGGGGGTCAGAAATTTGATTGTGAAATCAATTCTGTTGTTTTTCATGATTTGAGTGGAAAATTATGGAGCTCGACCATGATTTCAGATATTTCTTTACGGGTCAATGCAGCCATCAATCAAATTCGTGACAAAGCTTTATTGAACCAAGCTGAAGTATTAGCTAGTATTGGTAGTGTTGAAATTAATGTACTTGATGGATCCCGTTTATGGAGCGATGGGTTTTATAGATTATTGGGTTATGAGCCAGGAGCCATTAAACCTGACATGACTGTTTTTTTAGAGCAATTATATCCTGATGACTTTAATAATTACATTGCTTGGTATAACCAAATTATCAATCAAGCAATACCTGAATCAAATATTGAAATAAGGGTTAGGAGAAAAGATGGGATGATTCGGGTGTTTTCAGTTAACAGTAGGTCAGAACTTGATAAAAATGGAAAAGTTGTCAAATTGTTTGGAGTAATACAAGATATTACCAAGAACAAACAGTATGAAACTGAATTAGAATTAACCAAAAAGGAAATTCAAAAAGACAAGGCATTATTGGAATCCATTATCAACAGCCCCAAAGACATATTTATAGTTTCTTTTGATAATAATTATTGCATTACTGCATTTACCAATGGATATAAAGAGCATTTACAGAAAAGATTTGGTATTAATTTAAGACTAGGGATGAACATGTTAGATGCTTCACCTCCTCAATTAAGAGAGTTGGCTAAACAACAATTTGATAGGGCATTATCAGGAGAGTATTTTATCATGAGTAGACCTTTAGAAATTCAACCTGGAGTCTGGAGGCATTATGAGAATAATTATGCTCCAATTATTGGGGTGGATGGCAAGATAGATGGCTTTACCGTTTTTGTTCATGATGTTGATGAAATAAAAAGAATTGAAAAGGAGAATAGGTTAAATGAACTGCGCTATAGTGCACTTTTTAGTGGAGCAAGTGATGCAATTATAATAGCAGAAGTAGCAAATAAACAAATTGTTGATTTAAATGAAAAAGCAACAAAACTATTAGGTTATGGAAAAGAGGAATTAATTGGGAAAGGAATCAATGCCATACATCCTGCAGCAATTATGGATGAAGTGAAATTGATTTTTCAGAAATTCACTAACGAAGGGTCTCATGATTATGGTGAAGAAACATTTGTATTACACAAAAATGGATCATGGATTCCAGTTGCCATTTTTGCAGGAGCTGTATTTAATATTAATGACAAAGCATATTCTGCAGCTTATTTCAAAGATATAACCAAGGTAAAAGAAACTGAAATCAGGTTAAAGAATATTAGTGATTTATTGAATAGGGCAGAAGGTATTGCCCATATTGGTAGTGTTGAAGTTGATTTGGTTACTAAAAATAGGATTTGGAGTGATGAATTTTATAGAATTTTGGGATTAGCACCTATTGCTATGCCACCTGAGAAACAGTTGTTTACTACTATGATTCATCCTGATGATAGAAATAGGTATGAGGATTGGTATCAGGAAAGTATTTCCAAGAAAGGCATGTTACAACCCATTGAGATTAGAATTATCAGAAAGGACGGACAAGTTAGAAATCTGTTTATTTCAGGGATGTCTTATGAAAGCGATGCTGGAATTTTGGTGAAACATATTGGGGTTATTAGAGATGTTACTGAACAGAAAAGCATTCAACTCAATCTTGAAAAACAAAATAGCCAATTAAAAGAAATTGCATGGACACAATCTCATGTTGTAAGAGCGCCACTTGCAAGACTGATTGGGCTAGTTAAAATGTTCAAAAAGAATTTGGTTAGTCCTGAAGATGAAGCATTAATGATAGACTACATATTAAAATCAGCAAATGAGTTAGACTTGGTGATTCACGAAATAACCAACAAAACTATTTCAGTTGAAAATATACCTGGAATGGGTACTGAAAATGAAATGCGTATTTAATTAGTCCTTTTTAAAAAAAAGAACTTTAAGACCATTCTTGATTTTATTAAAGATTTTCCTGAGGGTTCTTCTATGGCCACTTTGGGGTTTGAAATTTTTCCATGGTGTCATCTTTAAATAACGGAAAAACTCATCCTTATAAACTGGTTGTGAATTATAAGAAGTGAAGATGGGTTTGATATCTAAAAAGTGAATTAGATAAGGTTTAACGTCTTCTTGAAAGGCAAACCAGTTCCATTTTGGATCTAACTGCTTCCATTTATTTGCCATGATCACATTCAGACCATATTGATCAGCCAAGCGAACATGCTCTTTGTATTTTACAAGGGCTTCCATTACTTGGGCGGCAATTTTTTGCTCACGCCATTCTTTTGGCTTGATAATTAGTACGCCTGAGTTAAAATACATGGTATCGGCCGATAGGCCTAATTCCTTATAATTTGGTATGCCCCCCCATTCGCAAGCCACATTTTTTCCTGGATCCTGTGCAGCAGCCATGATATAATCTCCAATATCTGTATTCCATAGTTCTGAAATATCTGATTGTACAATAGTATCAACGTCTAAGTATAGCAATCTATCTAAATCTTGGTCAACCGCATAGGGAGAGAAGATTCTTAAATAAGCCGTTAATGGAAAAGAAGAGGTATCAACAGGGATGCTAATATCGGCTGGTACCATATTACTGGATTTAATCCATTTTAGTGTAATACGGTCAGGAGAAACAATCTCATTCAATTTTGCCTTGGTTCCAGAAGCAATACCATCATCTATAATGTAAAAATCAATATGTTCTGGGGTCTTGTGGTTAAGGTCAATTGACTTCAATAATGCTGCAATCAAAATGGCATAGTGGTTGTCACTTGCAACTATGATACTGATTTTGTTATTAGACATATTGGAACAATTAACGGGTTAGATAGTTTGCTTTTTGGTTACTGTTTGGTAAACCTGTTTGATTAAAAAACGGGACTCTTCCAGTCCAACTTTCAATATACTAAATATACTAAATTTATAAAATCTATTCAAATATACATAAGAAATTACTATTGCAATTAATACGGGTACAAGATTGGCCCAAGCTATTCCAAACACAGATTGAAAAATTAAAATACCAACATAATCGGCTACTAAATTTGATGCCACCATAATCAGAATTTTATAAAAATTCACTTGTGGTTTATTAATAACATCAAGGGTTAGTGAGAAGAACCTATCCATAGGGTATAAGATGGCAATAGACATAAAAATCCTAAACAGATTAACCGCATCAGAATTGGCATATTTTTCACCACCAATTAGACTTATGATGGGGTTTGCAAATACAATAGAGAAAATGGCTATTCCAGCTATTCCAATAGTCATCATTCCCACTAATTTCTTCATAAAATGCATCATCTGATCCTTCTGATGATTATTGAAAAAACCAGCTAAAACAGGCATGCCAGATGCGGCAAAACTCAATAATGGAATTTCTACAAATTGCAATAATCTGCCCCCAAGATTGTACATGGCAAGGGCTGCAGGGTTTAAAAAGTAATTAATAAAAAAGATATCTACAACCCTAAACAAATTGGCACTTAAGCTGGAACCCATGCTGTATTTGCCAAATCGGAACAAGTCTTTGATGGTTGTAAGATTAGCAAATTTGATTGCCCCAACCTTGGTCCAGCCAAATAGAAGGGTAGCAATACTTGCAATCAGGTTGGCAAAAGCATAGGTTAAAATAATATTATTAAGAGTAGACTTTTTGAAAAAGATTAAAGCAATAATAATAGCAACAAAAAGCACTTGATTAATTAGCCTTAACCACAATAGTCTGTCAAATCTTTTTTCTCCCTGTACGGCAAGGTTGGCCATAAATGAAGGCAGGGTAGAAAGGGTAATTAAACTAAAATATTGGATCAAAAGTCTGGTTCCAAGATCCGGAAAATAGGGGAGCCCTAAAAAAGCCCCAAGATTGACTAAGATGAAAAATCCAGTTACCAATAAAGCTAGTGCCCAAGCGGAGCCAACCACTTCATTTGCTCTTTCTGGGGTTGTTCCGGAATAAAATTTTAAAAAAGCATTGGTTAGTAGTCCACTTTTGATGGTGTCAATTAAACCTAATATGGTCATAAATAAGACATAAACACCAATATCATTAACGGAAAGTGCTCGGTACAAAAGAGCCAGCGCAAGCATATTGAAAATGGCCATCACTCCATTTCCTAATAGAGATTGTATATGGATATTCTGAAAAAGAGATATGGCTTTCTTTATAAGATTCATGTACCTTTCTTATGGTAAAGGTAAGTTATATCAAGTTTCTCAAATCTGTTTATTTTATACAGATTTGATTGGGATACCATTGGCAGTATAAATGATATTAGTAATTACTTTATCCAATTCCATAGCTGTTTGATGAATATGGTTTAGGAATTCTTTTTCCTCTTCTTTGTTTAAGATTCCCTTTTTGAAAACTTGGGTTAGTCCCAATAACCTGGAAAGTGGCGCCCTAACCAAATGGGATTGAGACCAGGCAATCTCCTTTAATTGTTTGTTTTGTTGTTGCAATTCTCTAATGGTATAGGTTATTTGAGAAATATCTTTAATTACACCAAAATGGCTCATGATTTCTCCAGAATCACTTAATTGATTCACACCAGAAATGAGTAAATGCTTTTCAACTCCATCCATTGCAGTGATTCTAATTTCAATGGCTTCTATTTGGTCTTTGTTTGAAATGGCTTTTACAAACCATTCAATATATTTTTGCTTATCATCTGGGTGAATCAGGTTGACAAAGATTTCTCTTCTTGGAGCTATGCTTTTTGGCTTTAAGCCTAAAATCAAATATAATACATCACTCCAAACATGTTCCCCAGTGGCCATTTTAATTTCCTCTGTTCCAAGATTGGCTATGCCTTCTGCACGTTCTAGCAGGTTCTCCATGCTATCTATCTTGTGTTTTGCTTCTATAATTTTAGTTGCATCCTTGAAATATGCGGCAGAATATAATTTGCCATCTACTTCAAATGGAGGGCCAGCTGAAATAGTTACAGGAAGAATTTCACCAGTTTTATGTTTAATATAACTATCTACATATTTATATTCTTTGGAATTCGCTAGCAATTCAAATTTTTCTTTAATCACTTTCAATTCCTTTTCTGGATGTAGCAGCATTTGATGTTTTCCAATTAACAATTCTTTTGAGTAGCCCATCAATTGTTCGGCTTGTTGGTTCATATCAACAAGAATTCCAGTAGCAGCTTCAGCAATAAAAATGGCATCTTGTGCTCCAGTAAACAAGGCTGTGTAACGTTGTTTGTTGATTTGCTCAGCCATTTGGCTTTGTTTTATATCTGTAACATCATTGATGAAGAGTGTTAAGCCATGGATGGTACCTGATTCATCTTTTATTGGACTATATCTATTTTCATAATAAAGTGTTTTGCCATAAGGTACAGTAATGCTGTTTTCCATCACAAAACTCTCGCCCGCCAATGCCCTGTCATAATTGGCTTTGCCAAATTTGTGTAAATTCTCAGGGATAACTTCAAATACAGACATTCCAACCTGGGCTTCCTTCATTAATGTGGCTTTGGCATATGAAGCATAGCTATTGGTAAAAGCAATGTATTGATATGCTTTATCTAACGCAACAATATAAAGGTTTTCAGGACTGTTAATTATTGAAGTAAGTAATGCGTTATTTCGTTCTAGTGAGTACTTATTTTCCAATAAATATTCTGATAATTGTTGGTTGGCAGTGATGTCTATATGGGCACCAATTAAAATTCCATTAGGTAGCTTGGTTTTTGTGTCAATGGTGGATTTTCCACGGCTTGAAATCCAAACCCATGAACCATTGACGTGTTTCATTCTAAATTCTTGTGAATAAGTGCCATCTAAATGAGTCAAATAATTGGAAAAATGTTCCTTAGCTCTTTCCAAATCATCTGGGTGCAAAAGGTCTTCCCAAACTTCTTGAATTTTATAATTACCCCAACGAGATGGGTATTCTTTCTCCATCCCTAGCATTTTAAAATAAGCATGACTACACCATAGTTCATTGGTATTTTTATTGTATTCCCAACCACCTAATTGACTGGCTGTTAAAAGTGATTCATATTTTGACTCTGAATTAAATACCTGCTCTTGTAAGGGCAGTAGTTGAGATTGGGCCAATTTTTTATCAGAAATATCTTCAATGGTGCCATACCATTTGAATGAACCTTCAACTAGTGTTACTGGCTGTGCTTTAATTTTAAACCAATTATAAGCATGATGATTGTCCATGATCCTAACTTCTAAACTAAAAGCCGATCCCTTTATTTTGGATCTGTCTTTTTTTTCCTTAAGCATAGGAATATCTTCTGGATGCATATGTTGCAGAAGTTTTTCTAAACTAAACCGTCCTTCAACATCCAATAAATACGGGAAATTAAATTTGAAATCATCACTTTCAAACGCAAAATTAATTTGACCGCTGGCCGATTCTTCAACTAAATAAGTTGCAGAGGGAACCTCCTTAATAAACTGTAGTAAGAGCTGGTCTTTTTCACTTAGTTCTATCCGCATATGTTGAATCTCAGATAGGTCTCTTAAAATGCAAATAATGCCAAAATCGGGAGTTACGGTAAGAGAGATAGAAACAGGAAAGATTTCTCCATTCTTTCTACTACCATTGATGGTTCCTAGAAACATTCCCTTTGAATACAAACTTGGAATGATTTCATCATCAAATTTCTTTACTTCATTGGCCATCAAGACTTTTCTCCAATGAATACCTATCAGGTCTTCCATTTGTTGCCCCATCATTTTGGCAAACCCTTGATTTACATAAGTACAAAATCCCTCTATGGATAAAAAAGCTACGCCGTCTATTGAGTTTTCTAAGGCTTTAAATTGTTTGTAATTGTCTTGTTCTTCTAAGTGTTTTTTTGTTTTATTTTGAATAATGCACATGAATTTTTCTGGTTCATTTCCTTTTTTCCAGACAGAAGAAATAACACTAAACCAGGTTTCTTCGTTTTCAATTGTCAACATTAAATCCAATTCCTGTTTATTATTGGTAGCTAATGTTTTAGCCAAATGTTGGTGAATGGAATTACATATTTCTTGTGGGAATCCAATTTCATGAAAAGTCTTACCAATCAGGGCTTCCTTTAAATCCAGCAAATTTGAATCATATACCATGAATTCTTCAAATTGGTATTGGTGATTAAGGATGAAAAAATTATTGGTTAAATCTAATAATGTTTGAGCTTTAATACCCTTATTGGTATTAAATACCGTATTGGTTTTAATCCTTTTTACTATACCTAATAGCTTTTGGTTATTGTCTACTAATATGCACTTACAACTAAATGGAATAGGGTTTCCATTTTGGTGAATCAAATAAACCCAATCAGTTAATCTAGTTTGAATACCAGCTTTTAATTGATTGGCATATAGTCTATAAAAAAAACTAGTATCTGTTGGGTCAATAATTCTATTCCACTTTAGAACCTGACCTCCAAAGTCCATGGCAGTATACCCAAGACATTTTAAAAAAGGGACGGTTACCCAAATATCTTCTTTTACGTTTGGGTCAAAAAACCAAATGCCATCAATGCTTTCGTTTTTGAAAAACTCCTGAACTTGGGGATCATTGCAAAGTAGGTCGTAAAAACTATCTTGTAAGTAGTGATTTTCAGATAACATATAACCATCAAATTGGGGGACTTAAAGTTAGGTCTTAGAGATTGATTTTGTGGGTATATGTGAAGATTGCGGAATATGTTACATTGTTGGGGAGGGCGTGGGTTACTCTTTTTTGCGGTGCAAAAAATTCGCATTGGTTTTGGGTGGGGGAGCGTTGTTTTCTCTTTTTTGCGGTGCAAAAAAATTGCATGTTTGTTGGGGAGCATGATGATCTCTTTTTTGCGGTGCAAAAAATTCGCATGTTTGTTGGGGAGCATGGTGATCTCTTTTTTGCGGTGCAAAAAATTCGCATGTTTGTTGGGGAGCATGATGAACTCTTTTTTGCGGTGCAAAAAAGTTGCATGGAGGATGATGAGTATGAGGGATGTTGAGGATTAGCTTCGCTGAGCCTTTCGGAGTGGCCTTACCCAAGGCCCCTTTTTTGCTGCGCAAAAAGGTTTTTTATTGCTCCAAGTTACAAAAGCGAGCTTTTGACCTTGTCGCAATAAAAAACCCCGCACTTTGTGCGGGGCCTTGTGACCGCGTTAGGATTCAAACCTAAAACCTTCTGATCCGTAGTCAGATGCTCTATTCAGTTGAGCTACGCAGCCAGTTCCCTGTTTGGGGCTGCAAATATAAGGGCAAAATGATAATTCACAAAACCAAAATGGCTTTTCTTAAAATTAGTCAATGCCATAGATGCCGGCAGCTGTTTTTTCTACCAATTTTTTAGGCATTAACCAAACCATGGCCGCACCTAATTTATTGAGGAAGCCAGTGATTAATTCTGTTTTTCCTGCATACATAGCATCTAAAGCCAATTTTGCTACATCATCAGCTTTCATATTTAGTTTTTCGCCAGCTTTTACGGCCTTTGGACCCAATTGTGCGCGATTGGCAAAATCTGTGTCGGTACCACCAGGACAAACAGTGGTAACCGTTACAGAGGTATTTCTTAATTCATATTGTAAGCCCCTGCTAAAGCTCAACACAAAAGATTTGCTAGCGGCATATAAACTAAGTCCTGGAACTGCTTGATAAGCTGCGGAGCTAGCAATATTGAGGATAAAAGCCCTTTGTTGTTGCTTTAATTGGGGCAGAAATAGGGAAATCAATTCTACAGGTACATTCATATTTACCTGCATCATATCGGTGTGTTGTTTGGTAGGAATCTGGTCAAAAGAACCGCCATTACCATATCCCGCATTATTGATTAACGTATTAATTTGGTAACCGTTGGCCTGGCACCAACCAAAAATGGTTTGAGCGGCACCAATCCCTGCCAAGTCAATAGCTAGATAATCTACTTTGATTCCATATTCTTGCTGTAGTTGATTGGCCAATGTTTCTAAAAGACTGGCCGTTCTTGCAACCAATAAAAGGTTTTGTTTTTTGGCGGCCAATTGTTGTGCCATTTCTTTTCCAATACCCTTACTTGCTCCTGTTATTAGCGTGTAATGCATATGCGTTTGTTAAATGAGAAAGGTCAACTTTTGGTTGACCTTTCAAAATGATGTATGATTTATCAATGATGCACTTTGGCAGTAAATCTATGATAGAAAGGTGTTTTACTATTTTCATCCTTTGGATTGTATTTACCTGTTACAATAGGTACATACATCACGCGTCTGCGGCTTTCTTCCCCATATTTGGGTGATTGTTTTACGCGATGCCACAAACGACCATCATGAACGGTTAGGTCTCCAGAATGAATATCAAACCCAACTTCGTTTTTATCATCGTTGTTATCAATAAAGTATTTTTTACCAAATAACAATTTCAATACGCTTTGTTTGTGTGTACCAGGTAAAACGCGCAAACCACCATTTTCA
>Ga0209480_10003438_pt1 | contig 10337 bp, 10 predicted proteins | sample JI61114C2DNA_FD_187501 | JGI IMG/M metagenome (GOLD analysis project Ga0209480, IMG submission 187501) | Wastewater effluent complex algal communities from Wisconsin, to seasonally profile nutrient transformation and Carbon sequestration -... | ecosystem: Engineered > WWTP > Effluent > Algae...
AACAATGGGTGAATTCAGTTTCAGCCCCATGTAAGTGGATTGGAGTGTCATATACTTGTTTTTTATACAATTGTCCTGAAGCTTATGGCCACTTCAGGACAATTTAGATTTACTTAATTCTTCCCGCGCATGTAACATGCGACAGGCTTATCCTATAGGGACAAAATCACTGGCTTTCTTCGTTGCCAGTTCTTCATAGGTTTTCCATTTCAGGTTGACCAGGTCCTGGGCATGATTCATCAGGTGCTCAGCTACTTCAGGATTTGTCATCGTGAGTACTTTATACCTCAGCTCATTATAGGTATAGTCTTTCAACGTAATCGTTGGCCTGGTGGAATCCAGCACAAACGGATTCTGATTTTTCTTCCGCAGCATCGGGTTGTAACGCAACAGCGGCCAGTGACCACTGGCAACCGCTTTTTGTTGCTGATCCAGTCCGTTTTTCAGATCATACCCGTGAGCAATACAATGGCTGTAAGCAAGGATTAATGATGGCCCATCATACGCTTCTGCTTCCCGCATGGCCAGCAGGGCCTGTTGCGGATTGGCGCCAAAAGCCACCCTTGCCACATATACATTACCGTAAGAGATCGCCTGCATCGCCAGGTCTTTTTTACCACCTGCTTTACCACCGGCTGCAAATTTTGCGGTAGCCGCTGTCGGTGTTGACTTGGAAGACTGACCTCCCGTATTGGAATATACTTCGGTATCAAGGACGAGTACGTTAATGTTCCGTCCGCTTGCCAGCGCATGGTCCAGACCTCCATAGCCGATATCATAAGCCCATCCGTCACCACCAATCAGCCATACACTGCGACGTACCAGTTGGTCCGCCACTGAAAGCAGATGCTTCGCTGCAGGTTTGTCAATGGACCTCAGTTTTTCCATTAAATCATCCACCCGGACTCTTTGTTCCACCAGTTCTGACTCGAGGGTTTGTTTCGCTTCCACAATATCTTTTACATATCCTTCACCCAGTTCACCCTTCAGTTCATCCAGGTATTGATGCGCCACACTGAGTTGCTTATCAGCCGTGATCCGCATACCCAATCCAAACTCGGCATTGTCTTCAAACAACGAGTTACTCCAGGCTGGTCCGCGTCCTTCTTTATTTACCGCCCACGGGGTGGTAGGCAGGTTACCGCCATAGATAGAAGAGCAACCCGTTGCATTCGCAACAAGTAAACGGTCTCCGAATAATTGGGACAACAGTTTCAGGTAAGGTGTTTCACCACAACCGGCACAGGCACCGGAGAATTCGAACAGGGGTTCCAGAAACTGGGCACCATGAACGGTGGAGAAATCAATTTTTGACCGGTCGTTCCAGGGCACGTTCTCAAAGAACTCAATACTTTTCTGCTCCTGTTTAAGAATCGGATCTTTATCCACCAGGTTGATGGCTTTACGGGCACGGTTGGTTGGCTCAGTAGCCGGACAAACCTCCACACATAAATTACATCCTGTACAATCTTCTATATAAACCTGGAGGGTGTATTTGGTTTCCGGGAAACCTCTCGCATTGATCGGGGCGGATTTAAATCCTTCCGGTGCTTTTTCTAAATGGTTCTCATGATAAAACTTGGCACGGATACAACTATGCGGACATACATAAGCACAGTTACCACACTGGATACAAAGATCCGGTTCCCACAACGGCACCAGGTCGGACACATTTCTCTTTTCCCATTGTGTGGTCCCGCTCGGATAGGTTCCGTCAATGGTCATTTTACTCACCGGAATATCATCCCCGTGGCCCGACATCATCATAGCGGTCACATCTTGTACAAAAGCAGGTGCTTTATCCGAAACGGTCAGCAGTTCAACCATGGCAGAGGATGCTTTAGCCGGAATCTCCACCTGATACAGGTGCGCCAGTGTGGCATCCACGGCCTTGAAGTTCTGCTCGATTACTTTCGGACCTTTTTTGAAATATGTTTTTTCAATCGCTTTCTTGATCTGCTTAATCGCATCGTCTTTCGGCAGTACACCAGACAAGGCGAAATAACAGGTCTGCATGATCGTATTGATACGTCCACTCATACCCGTTTCGCGGGCAACGGTAGTGGCATCAATCACATATACGGTGATTTTTTTATCGATAATCTGCTGTTGTACCTGACCGGGCAATTTGCTCCATACTTCATCCTTATCAAAAGGACTGTTCAACAGGAAGGTAGCTCCGGTGCTGGCAAACTCCAGCATTTCCACTTTCTCCACAAAATTGAACTGGTGACAAGCTATAAAGTCGGCTTTGGAAATCAGGTAAGGCGCGCGGATCGGTTCAGGACCGAAGCGCAGGTGAGAAACGGTACGGGCTCCGGACTTTTTGGAGTCATACACAAAATATCCCTGGGCAAACAGATCCGTATTCTCCCCGATAATCTTAATGGTGTTCTTATTGGCACCAACGGTACCATCCGCACCAAGGCCAAAGAAAAGTCCCTGTCTCCAGGCTGATTCATCCAGTTTATATTCCGGATCAAATTCAAGACTGGTAAAGGTTACGTCATCATTAATTCCAACCGTGAAACCATTCTTCGGATTATCTTTTTTCAATTCATCATATACTGCTTTCACCATGGCCGGGGTAAATTCTTTGGAAGAAAGTCCGTAACGGCCGCCAACGATTCTCGGTAACGTTTTAATTTTTCCCAGCTGGAAGGCTTCGACCATAGAGGCCAGTACATCCTGGTACATCGGTTCACCAGCTGCCCCGGATTCCTTGGTACGATCCAGTACAGCAATGATCTTTGTGCTGGCCGGGATGGCTTTTACAAAATGATCCATGGAGAACGGACGGAAGAGACGTACATGCAGTACCCCGACTTTCTCACCGGCTTTCTGCAGCGCTTTGACAGTTTCAATGACGGTCTCACCACCGGAACCCATCACAATCACCACGCGTTCTGCATCTGCGGCTCCGCTGTATTCAAATAACTGGTATTTACGTCCGGTCATTTTGGCGAAGTCATCCATCACGTCCTGTACAATACCCGGTGTATTATTATAAAAGGTATTCACGGTTTCGCGACCCTGGAAATACACATCGGGATTCTGGGCCGTACCACGTATAAAAGGATGATCCGGATTCAACCCCCGTCCACGATGGGCAATCACCAGGTCATCGGGCACCATGGACCGGATCTGATCATCACTCAGCAGTTCCAGTTTATTTACTTCGTGTGAAGTACGGAACCCGTCAAAAAAGTGCACAAAGGGAATTCTTGATTTCAGGGAAGCCACCTGGGAGATAAGCGCAAAGTCATGGGCTTCCTGAACACTGGCGGATCCCAGCATGGCAAAGCCGGTGGTACGGGCGGCCATCACATCCTGGTGATCACCAAAGATGGATAGACCCTGTGCGGCCAATGAACGGGCTGCCACGTGGAAAACGGTGGCGGTTAATTCACCGGCAATCTTATACATATTGGGCAGCATCAGCATCAAACCCTGGGAAGCGGTAAACGTAGTGGTCAGTGAACCGGTCTGCAGGGCGCCGTGTACCGTTCCTGCGGCACCACCTTCACTCTGCATTTCAATTACATCGGGAACGTTACCCCAGATGTTTTTTGTTCCTTTAGCTGCCCATTCATCGGCCAGTTCCGCCATATTGGAAGAAGGCGTAATGGGATAAATCGCACAAACCTCGTTGATGCGGTAGGCCACATAGGCCGCGGCTTCATTGCCATCAATGGTGGCGACTGATTTATTTTTATTTGACATCTGTAGTAGAATTAACAGGTTCAGAAATCATATCTATTGCATGACAGGGACATTGCTCATAACAAACCGCACAACCAGTGCAGGCATTGTAATTGAACTTATACCGGTTCCCCTTGCCTAATTTGATGATGGCATCTTCAGGACAAGCACCAAAACAACCATCACATTCAAAACAATTTCCACAACTCAGGCAGCGTTGTGCTTCAAAGCGGGCTTCTTTTTCTGAGAGGCCGCTGATCACTTCATCAAAACTTTTCACGGCCACAGCAGGAGCCAGTTTATCCTGTTCTTTCTGCGGTGCATCCGTTTTATACCACATATGCAGTTTACGGAAACCGGCAGTCGGATGCTTGTCTGGTTTCTGGTAGGGATCCTGCATCAGGAAACCATGCATATATTTTGCGGCTTTCTTACCATGTCCGATAGCAATGGTGGTGCTTCTGTTCTCACCAGGCAGCATATCGCCGCCTGCGAAAATACCTTCATGGCCGGTCATCCTCAGTCCATCGATTGCCACGGTTCCATCCTCATTCACTTTAATCCCGGTAGCCGACCGCAGAAAACCGGTATCAGATTCCTGTTTATTGGCATTGATCAGTATATCGGCATCAACGGTTTCAAACTCACCTGTTCCTGCCACTTTCCCTTTCTCCACTTTTGTTTTTTCAAGGGTGATTTTTTTTCTCTCAATTTTACTGATGCTGCGGAACAACTGCACATCCACCCCTTCTGCCAGGGCATCTTCGGTTTCGTAATCGTAAGCCGGCATCATTTTTTTATCCCCGGGAAAATAAACGGATACTTCAGAACCGAAGCGCTTGATCATACGGGAGAGATATAAAGCCAGTTTACCACCGCCGTACACCACCACTTTTTTCTTAACATATGGGGAAGAATTCAATTTGGCTTCGCGGAAAAATTCAAAGGCATCGGTCATGTGTACAGAACCATCCTGCGGAAATGTTTCCGGACGGATCAATTGGGCGCCGATGGAAAGATAAACGGCATCGAAATTACCAGCTTGCTTCTCTGTCAGCACATCCTGTACTTTATAGTTCAGCCGGATCTTGACGCCCATTTTAACAATGCGGTCCACTTCGGCATCCAGTATTTCTTTGGGCAGGCGGTAATCCGGTATACCGGTCCACATCAGGCCACCGGGATGTTTACCTGCATCATATACTTCAACAGTATGTCCCAGTCTGGCCAGGTGATAAGCAGCTGAAAGTCCGCCCGGACCAGCACCCACTACCAGTACTCTTTTCCCGGTTGGCACCGCTTCAAAACGAACCGGCCATTTCTGGCTGATGGCTTCATCCCCGATATACCGCTCCACCGCGTGAATATTCACTGTGGTTTCGATATGATTCCGGTTACAACCGGTTTCACAAGGCTTAACACAAACCCTTCCCATTATGGCTGGGAAAGGACAATCTTCCAGTAAGGTCTGGAAGGCTTCAAAATAATTGCCGGATTGTGCATGCGACAACCAGCCCTGAATGTTCTGACCAGCAGGACAGGCACTGTTACAAGGTGGCATAAAGTCAACATAGACAGGACGACGGGAACGAAGGGGACCGGTTCCTTCAGCGTGGGTGAGGAGGTCTACCGGCTTTGTAATATCATTTGCAGCCATGATAAATGGTTTAAAGGGCAGGCGGTATGCATACCCATGAATCGGCTTTTTAAAAACCAAAGCAAAGTAGAATCATTCCGGAAGCTGGGGGGTGACGTGATTCAGTCAAAAAAATGATTCCTATCATGTTATTCGCCAATCGCTTACCGGGGAATGGGGGTTCCCGGAAATAAAAAAGCCGGCCAATTGGCCGGCGGCAGTACGTTTAGGTCCAGGGGCTCAGAAACTATACCCAACACTGGCCCCTCCTGAAGGCATTATATACCCATTGGCAATGATCGGCGTAAAACCGATCCTCCAGGTAAATCCGCCTTTCAGGGGCTGGCGACGGTACATGAAAGCAGCCGTTCCAAAAAGGCTGGAGCGGCTATCATCGTTATAATTCATGATATCGATTTTTTTGCCGGCAATGGTCAATCCGGCACCCACTTCAAACGTGTGAGGGGAGTCAAGTTTCCCAAAAATATAGTTGACCTGAACCGGAACGGTAACTACTGATTGGGAGTAATAATTATAATAAGTCCCATTGGTGTAATTATACTCTTCCCCGGTATAAAATCCCAGCCCGATCCGCCCTCCCCATCCGAGAGATGAGGTATTAAAACGGGTATCTATATTCGCAGAAAACAAAATACCGGGACCACCTACTTCCGCAAAAAACTGGGTACGACCGGGGTATTTCCCAACTGTATTCCTCGGCTGGGCGTATAAAGAGAAAGAAAGAACAAGAGCAGATATTAAAAAAAGACCTTTTTTCATAATAGTGGTTTAATAATTGACAAACTTACTGGAAAACCGCTGCACAATACTTGAAAAAGAAATGTTAACCTATAAAAAAAGGCAGCCATTTCATGCTGCCTGAATTATACATTCTATACACAATTAATCACGTTTCCCGACTCCTGACTCCCGACTCCTGACTCCTGACTCCCGACTCCTGACTCCTGACTCCCGACTCCCAACTCCTACCCAATACTCCCGAGCACGATCTTCTTCAGCTCACTAATCGCAACCCGCTCCTGCTGCATACTGTCGCGGTGACGGATCGTAACGGTATTATCTTCTTTGCTCTGGTGGTCAACGGTAACACAAAATGGTGTACCAAGGGCATCCATCCGGCGGTAACGCTTACCAATAGAATCTTTTTCTTCGTAGAAACAACGGAAATCACCACGGCATTCCTGCATGATTTGTTCAGCAATTTCAGGTAATCCGTCTTTTTTCGTCAAAGGCAGTACCGCCAGTTTGATCGGGGCCAGTTTGGCAGGCAGGTGTAAGACCACCCGGCTGTCGGGCTTTTCCGGTGTGCTGAGATCCTGTTCTTCGTAAGCATGACTGATCACGGCCAGGAACATACGATCCAGTCCGATGGAGGTTTCAATTACATAAGGTATATAATTACCATACGGTTTACCAGTAGCCGGATCAAGATCATTATCGAAATATTGTTGTTTCTTTTTACTGTACTCCTGATGTTGCTTCAGGTCAAAATCGGTACGGCTGTGAATGCCTTCCAGTTCCTTGAAGCCTATCGGGAATTCAAATTCAATATCACAGGCCGCATCCGCATAGTGCGCCAGTTTTACGTGATCATGAAAGCGGTATTTTTCGGCCGGTATACCGAGGCTTTTATGCCAGTTCAGGCGGGTTTCCTTCCATTTTTCATACCACTCTTTCTGTGTACCAGGGCGGATGAAGAATTGCATTTCCATTTGTTCAAATTCCCGCATCCTGAAAATAAACTGGCGGGCTACGATTTCGTTACGAAAAGCCTTACCGATCTGGGCGATACCAAAAGGTATTTTCATCCGGCCGGTCTTCTGCACATTCAGGAAGTTGACAAAAATACCCTGGGCCGTTTCCGGACGGAGGTAAACTTTATTATCGGCATCCTCACTGGAAACGGTGGAGCCAAATTCGGTGGAGAACATCAGGTTGAACTGACGGATATCCGTCCAGTTGCAGGTACCACTGATGGCACAGGATATCTTATTGTCTTCGATCAGTTTTTTCAATCCTGTAAAATCATCTTTGGCCAGCAACTGTTCCATGTCAGCAATTATTTCATCTGCTTTGTTCTCCTGGCTCGCGACTCGTAACTCGTCACTAAATGCTTCAATGAGATGATCCACCCGGTAGCGCTTTTTGCTGTCCTTATTATCAATCATCGGGTCATTGAAATTGTCCACGTGACCGGAAGCTTTCCAGGTAGTCGGATGCATGAAAATCGCGGCATCAATACCTACAATATTATCCTGCAGCTGGGTCATGCTTTTCCACCAGTAGTCTTTGATATTTTTTTTCAGTTCACTCCCCATCTGGCCATAATCATATACCGCCTGGAGGCCGTCGTAGATTTCGCTGCTGGGGAAAATGAAGCCATATTCCTTACAATGCGAGATAATCGCCTGAAATTGATTTGTTTCGTTTGCCATAGGCGGCAAAAATAAGCCCAAAATTTGACTTCCGGTTTTCTTTACCTTTGCAGGAAATAAATTGCCCGGTCATGAAAAAATCCGCTTTTCTCGTAGCCGCCCCGGCCCTGCTCATCGGCCTGCTGGCTTTCAATAATTTCTCTGCTACTAAAAAACAGCACAGGGCCCAAACAGGCGTTTGCTCTGAAATGAAAGCCGATTGCCGTATGGCCCCTGATACGATGCGGAAAGATCCGATTTGCGGAATGATGGCGGATGATACGAAAAAGGATACCGTACATTATAAGAACAAAGTGTTCGCGTTCTGTTCCAAACATTGCAAGACCGAGTTTGTAAAAAATCCGGAGGCAAACCTGCCGAAAAAGAAAAATAACTGATCAGCGGTTTATCACTCGTCCATGATAATACACAGGGTGAGTCTTGACGCTCCCCTGTAGCGTTTATATTTTTTATAACCCTACTATAAAGAAACGGAGAGGATGAAAATTGACCTGACTGAAAAGTTGGGAATTACCTTTTTTGCACTTTGTCTTTCTGTAAAGTTTTCAAAGCCTGAAACATTTTATCATCATCGATAATAAACTGCAAAAGCCTTTCCCCTGGTGTTTTTGACAACCAGATCTTTAATTGCAATTTCCTTACATGTAAAGGTGTGTCTTCCATTTTTAGTATAAAAACCTATTTTACTACTGCAGTTTCTCATTGTTCTTATGCCGCTCCGCATCCCGGATCGATTTTTTAGCAAAATTCTTTTCCAATGCTTTTGTCAGGTCCACCCCGGTCTGATTGGCCAGGCAAATCAGCACCCATAATACGTCCGCCATCTCGTCGCCAAGGTCGCGGTTCTTATCTGATTCCTTGAAACTCTGATCCCCGTAAGTCCGGGCCATGAGCCGGGCCAACTCCCCTACTTCTTCCGTCAGAATGGTCATATTGGTAAGTTCACTAAAGTACCGGACCCCGGTCGTTTTGATCCAGGTGTCCACTTGTTGCTGGGCTTCTTGAATGGTCATAACAAAATATTTGCAGGAAAACTGCAATATAGCACGATTCTTGCCGTTTAACTCTTCCCGCCGGCTATCCCGGTGGCCCTATCCGCCCGATTCGTTGCCCCGGCAATGGACTACCCCCTGAAAACGGCAAACCAATTCCTTTAAAAGATTAATGTATCCATCCCATGTGGAAGTCCATTCAACGGCTACTTGCCTTACTGACACTGTCCCTTTTTGTCAACGCCGCTGCAGCGCAGCCGGCCTCTAATTCATTTGACCGCTCCTTCAAAAAAGTAAGTAAACCATTTAAGATCCTGACTTCCGGTAAGCAGATCACCATAAAAAGCACAAAAGATTTCAAAACCATTATGGTATGGACGGCCACCGGGCACCGGATTGTGGAACAAACACAAGTAAATGCCTCCAGCTATTCCTTCAATGTATCCGGTTCCAGGGAACGGATCTTCTTTGTCATGGTGCAATACGAGGGGCAGAAACCGGTGACGGAGAAGTTTGGGGTGGAATAATGAGTAATCAGTAATGAGTAATGAGTAAAAGGAGAAAAAACTTTACAGATTTGAGCCAGTATCAATGTTGAAATGACTCTTCCCGGGCTACTCATTACTCATTACTGATTACTCATTTCTCATTCTTTCGCCTTCGTATCTACCACTATCGTCACCGGTCCGTCATTCAGCAACTCCACTTTCATATCCGCGCCAAAGATGCCGGTGCCAATGGGTTTGCCGAGGTCAGTGGTTAATTGTGTAATCATTTTTTCGTAGAGTGGTATGGCTGTTTCCGGTTTGCTGGCTTTAATATAAGAGGGCCGGTTGCCTTTTTTGGTAGCGGCATGCAAGGTAAACTGGCTGACCAGGATGATATCCCCATCCCGGTCTTTTACCGATTCATTCATCACCCCTTCGGCGTCATCAAATATGCGCAGGTTCACGATCTTGCCACTGAGCCACTCAATATCTTCCTCCTTATCAGCATCTTCAATACCGAGTAAAACCAATAGTCCCCATCCTATTTGTGCATTGATTTTTCCATCGATGGTGACACTGGCTTTGGAGACTCTTTGTATGACGGCACGCATTCTTGAATGATTTTGTTGGTAACGAAAATATTGAACATTGTGGATTGAGCATTGAATACTGAACATTTTGTTGTCTGAAAGGGAAATGCTCAATTTTCAATACGCAATTTTCAATGTTCAGTGTACCACTCAAGTTGGACAAGGCGTCTATATTAACTAATTTCACATCATGTATTCCCCGTATTTAACAGAAATCCATTTCCAGACCACCCGCTCCGGCGGCAAGGGCGGACAAAACGTCAATAAAGTGGAGACAGCGGTGATCGCAGCCTTTCATATTACTTCATCAAACTTGTTGACCGCGGAGCAGAAGCAGCTATTGCTGGAAAAGTTATCCAACCGGATCAACAGCGAAGGCTACCTGCAGGTGAAGGCCCAGACTCATCGTACCCAGCTGGCCAACAAGGAAGAAGCCGTGAAAAAAATCCAGGAACTTATTGCAGCAGCACTGG
>Ga0209480_10003439_pt1 | contig 10337 bp, 11 predicted proteins | sample JI61114C2DNA_FD_187501 | JGI IMG/M metagenome (GOLD analysis project Ga0209480, IMG submission 187501) | Wastewater effluent complex algal communities from Wisconsin, to seasonally profile nutrient transformation and Carbon sequestration -... | ecosystem: Engineered > WWTP > Effluent > Algae...
TAGTACCTAATTGTTTTCCAAGATCATAGAACTGCATGGGTGCTCGATTGTTATCGGCAACCAGAAATGATAAGGTGGTGGTAAATCCTTCGCCTACATATACCTCGTCTTTATTTGTGGTAAGTGCCAGTAGCGCATCTTCTTTTATGTCAACAAATTCTGTTTCGCCACGGCTAAAAAAATCATCGGTTGGATCGCGATCAAAAATACTTCGGAACGGATCGCGTTGCTGACTTTGAGCGGCAGCACCAACTTTTATTTTTTTTCCATTAATTGAAAAGGTTTGATCATTCACCTTCATTTTGAAGGAAGGAACTGTGAAAGTACCCTGCTTGGTAGGCAAGTACGACATCACTATGCTTTGAGAACTGCTTACTTGCCCATTTACAATGCTCGTTTGCGATTGATTGGAAGTTCCGCGTTTTCTAAACCCGTCAATATCGGGGAAGTTGTCATAATTCTTTAAACGGTCATTATTAACAGTTACGGTAATTGTCCAGATCTGGTTTTCACCGATTTCATCAGGGCCTAATATAACTTGAATGTTATCCTGGCTAACACCCAAATAAGCTGAAAACAACAAAATGATAAAAAAGGACGTTCTAAGGATAAATTTCATAGGCATAATCACCGCAACTAGTTGCATAAATACAAAAGTAAAATGTTCTTTTCACTCTTCAACTCCTTTTGTACATTCATGTTGCCATGCAGGCGGTTAATTGCAAAACGTACTTTACAATTTTTCTAATTATGAAGATGCTCAGTTATGTAAAGAACATCCTCACACGAGTGAGTTTTGACGCGCGGCTTTTTGAGAAAGAGTTGCGTAAGGCTATCAAAATGCTGATAGCAGAGGAAATTCAGGATCTCCAACGCTGGTGCTATGCCAACTATGCGAGAGAACATGAGGCGATTTTAAATCGCTGTTTCGTAAGAATTTAAATTCTTTTTTATCTAAAAACTAAAATCAAATCCCGCCTAAAGCGGGATTATTTTTTTGCCTGATGAACGCTGAAAAATCAAAAAAACAGAATTGATTAATGTGCCAGGGAAGATTTAATAGTATTCTAATCTTTCTTATTCACGAAGGCAATGTTGCGTTTAAGGCCTTCAAATTTAGTGCGCTTTACAGCTGAATTTTTAAAGAGTTTTTTGAAGACTTCTTCTGTTATTTCTGTCCAATCCTGCTTACTCATATTTTCTAAATCAGAATGCGGTTGAAATTTTGGCTCTTGATGAGGTTTAGAAAAACTATTCCACGGACAAACATCTTGACAGATGTCGCATCCAAAAATCCAGTTTTCAAATTTTCCTTTTTCGGATGAAGGGATTTCTTCTTTTAGTTCAATAGTGAAGTAAGAAATACATTTGCTGCCATCAACCACATAAGCTTCGGATATAGAATTGGTAGGGCAGGCATCCATACAGGCGGTGCACGTGCCACAATAATCCTTTATTGGAGCATCCGGTTCTAATTCCAGATCGAGAATTAATTCTGCCAGAAAAAAGAAACTGCCCATGTTGCGATTCAGAAGCAAACTATTTTTGCCAACCCAACCTAATCCAGATTTTTTTGCCCAAGCACGTTCATGCACAGGAGCGGAATCAACAAAAGCCCTACCTTCAACATGACCAACCTCTTCCTCAATACGATTTAAAAATTCCTTTAGTTTATCTTTTACTATCGTGTGGTAGTCTTCGCCATAAGCATACTTGGCAATCTTAAGCCCAGCTGGATTTTTTTTTGCAAGATCTTCTTTTGGATAGTAATTGTAGATAAGACTTACAACTGATTTTGCTCCAGGCACCAGCAGTGTTGGATCCAGACGTTTATCGAAATGATTTTCCAGGTAACTCATTTTGCCCTGGTAGTTTCGTTTCAACCATGCTTCAAGCTTCGGGGCTTCTTCTGCTAAAAATTCAGCTTTTGAAATTCCACAATAGCTAAAGCCAAGTTCGGTTGCAAGTGATTTAATTAACTGAGTATAGGTGTGAATGCTCATTGGTAAGGCCACAAAGGCGCTAAGACACTAAGTTTCTTTAAAGAATGATTCGCTTGATACCTTGTTTGATTATGGGAACATTAAAGTTTATAAGGTATCCCAATCGCAAGCCAGTCAATTTCAGATGACTTAAAACTTGAGCCTGCCATACGGGATTCACTTGGTCAACAGCCTTGGTTTCAATCACAACTTTCCGCTCGACCAGAAGATCAAGTCGCAAACCTTCCTCGAAAGTTATTCCATCATATTGAATGGGAATATCAACCTGACGATCAACTTGAAATCCTTCTTTTCTTAATTCATGTGTAAGACAAACCTCATACACTTTCTCCAACAATCCAGGCCCAAGTTCTTTATGCACTTTAAGTGCGGCCTCAACGATTGCTTTTCCAATTTTTTCCTCATGTTCACTCAGCTTGGAAAATTCCATGTTTCTTGTGGCTTAGTGTCTTTGTGGCAAATTGATTAATCAAATAGCCTCTGCGCCCTTCCGGGCGGAACAATCTTCAAATGCTTATAAGCTTTTTCGGTTGCTTCGCGGCCACGGCTCGTGCGCTTAATATATCCTTCTTGTATAAGAAAAGGTTCGTAAACTTCTTCAATGGTTTCGGATTCATCTCCCACGGCAGTGGCAATGGTAGTAAGCCCAACTGGGCCACCTTTAAATTTTTCGATGATGGTGCTCAGAATTCGATTATCCATTTCATCCAATCCATTCTCATCTACATCCAATGCCTTCAATGCCATTTGTGCAATAGCAATGGTAATTGTACCATCACCTTTTATTTGTGCAAAGTCTCGGGTTCGCCTTAATAAGTTATTCGCAATACGCGGGGTGCCGCGACTTCTTCTTGCAATTTCAAAGGCAGCGTCTTCAATGATTGGAGTTTTTAAAATCTCGGCCGACCGATTTACAATTTTCGTTAGCAACTTCGAATCATAATATTCTAATCGTGCGTTGATGGCAAATCGCGCGCGCAGCGGAGCAGTTAATAATCCTGCTCGCGTAGTAGCGCCAATAAGTGTAAATGGATTTAGATTGATTTGTACAGATCGCGCATTGGGGCCCGAGTCCAACATAATATCAATGCGATAATCCTCCATGGCCGAATAGAGATATTCCTCTACAATTGGATTGAGCCGATGAATTTCATCAATGAATAAAACGTCATTTGTCTCCAAGTTCGTTAGCAAGCCTGCAAGGTCGCTGGGCTTATCCAGTACTGGACCGGAAGTAATTTTAATGCGCGACTCTAACTCGTTGGCAATTATAAACGAAAGCGTAGTTTTTCCGAGCCCGGGCGGGCCATGCAACAGAACGTGATCCAATGCTTCCGATCGTTGCTTGGCGGCTTGCACAAATATTTTAATGTTATCTACTACTTTTTGCTGACCTGCAAAGTCGCTAAAGGATAAGGGACGAAGGGCTTTTTCAATCTCCTTTTCTGTGGCACTTAATCCTTCTGTGTCTCCTTTTAAATAATCTTCGCGCATAGTTTTTCAATGTGGAAAGTTAAGGAAATAAACGGCTAATATTGTTTCTATGTGTGCTCAAGGCATTTAACTTGCAGCCCCAATATTTTAGCTATGAATAACCGCGCGAAAAATGCGTTGTACTCAGTTTTAGTAATAACCGCTGTTGTTATAGTAGCCTGGTGGCGAAGTGCAGACGATAAAACCCCCATTAAAATTGAGGGCGAAACGATGGCCACCACCTATCACATTACTTACTTTGATTCAAAGCATCGGGATTTTAAAAAATCTGTGGATTCGCTGTTGATCCTGGTCAACCTTTCAATTAATAATTACAATCCAACTTCCGAAGTTTCGCTTTTCAATAAATCAAACTCAGGGTTCAAGTTTAAGCAACCCTATTTGTTGCCTTCTATAAAAGTTGCTAGTCAGGTTTTCACTGATTCTCAAGGAGCCTTTGACCCTACTGTTATGCCATTGGTTAACCTGTGGGGTTTTGGTTCTCAGAAAGTCACGCGCCCCGACAGCACAAAAATTGATTCGATAAAAACCTTTGTCGGTTTTGAAAAGATTCAGTTTAATCAGGATAGTGTTTGGAAACTGGATTCCCGCACTCAATTAGATTTTGGAGGAATAGGCCAAGGCTATGGTGCCGATGTGATTACAGATTTTTTAAAAGGTAAGGGAATTAAAAACATGTTAGTTGAGTTAGGGGGAGAAGGAATGGCAATAGGTACAAATATTCAAACCGGCAAACGCTGGGAGTTAGGGATTCTAGATCCAAACTCCACTGAGATGGAGCAATACTATAAAGCCTATGTGTCGTTGCAAGACAAATCATTTACTACATCCGGAAATTATTTTAATTATCGCATTGTGGATGGAAAGAAATACTCGCACACGATGGATCCGAAGACAGGCTACCCGGCCATGCGCGAAATACTAAGTGCCTCTGTGTTTGCTAATGATTGCATTACAGCCGATGCCTGGGGCACAGCTATTATGTCGATGGGGCATGTAAAAGCAATTGAGCTATTGAAGCAACATCCTGAGTTAGACGCTTTTTTAATTTATTCTACAAAGGAAGGTATGACTACGTATGCCACACCAACTATTAGTAAGGATTTAAAAATCAATCCGTGACAATAAAACTACTTGTACTTTTTTTTACACCACTCATTGCCGGGTTAATGGTTTTTCTTGTGCCATCTGCCAAGGAGAATAACTTTAAGATGCTGCTGGTGTTTGCGGGTTCATTTTTGTTTTCGATTACCGTTACTCATATTTTACCGGAATTATACAGAACGCACTCCGATGTTGAGTTGATTGGTGTATTCGTGCTAGCAGGTTTCTTCCTGCAGCAACTGCTTGAATACTTTACGTCAGGTATTGAGCACGGCCATATTCATACACACGATCACGACCATAATGATCATCATGCACATCATGATCATACCACTTCGGCTATTGTATTATTAATAGCGCTGTGTGTACACGCATTTTTAGAAGGAAGTATGCTGGCACAGCCCATTACTTCAGGCTTTGGCCACGATATGAACGCGGTCTTATTAGGCATTGCACTTCATCGCGCCCCAGCGGCCTTTGCGTTAATGACCGTGTTAGCGGTTCAACTTCATTCAAAGAAAAAAGCAATTCCGCACTTGTTGGTATTTTCATTAGCGGCACCCGTTGGCCTGTTCATCAGCACGTACTTTGTGGAAAGCAAGTTACTAACCGATACAGGTTTGATTTATTTATATGCGCTTGTTAGCGGAAATTTTTTGCACATCTCCACCACCATTGTTTTTGAAAGTAGCCCCGAGCATCGATTCAATGCAAAGAAATTAGCTGTGGCTGTTGCCGGGGCTTTAGTTGCCGTTGGTGCCGAGTATCTTATTTAACCTTTAATAAAAAGCATCTTTGAATTCTCATCTAAGAAATCGACTTTAGAGGTTCGGAACTATTTTTTATACTACCATGAAAAAAATTAGCAGTCACGCGGAATATCAACAAGCTTATAAAGAGAGTATTGAACAGCCCGAAAAATTTTGGGCGGCTGTTGCCGATGATTTTGTCTGGAGGAAAAAATGGGATACCGTTCTTGAGTGGGATTTCAACAAGCCCGAAGTAAAATGGTTTGTTGGGGGTAAATTAAATATTACTGAAAATTGTATTGATCGCCATCTTGCTGATAGAGCGAATCAAACGGCCATCATCTGGGAGTCCAACGAACCGAATGACAAATCACTTCACATTACCTATCAGCAATTGCATGATCATGTTTGCCAGGTAGCCAATATGTTAAAGAATCATGGAGTGAAGAAAGGCGATCGCGTTTGCATTTATTTGCCTATGATACCTGAGGCGGCTTATGCGATATTAGCGTGCGCCCGCATTGGCGCTGTGCACTCTGTTGTGTTTGCGGGTTTCTCTTCGGGCTCATTGGTTGATCGCATCAATGACTCAGGGTGTAAAATTGTTATAACCAGTGATGGCTCATCGCGTGGCGACAAAAAAATAGATTTGAAATCAATTGTTGATGAAGCACTACTCAAATGTGCAGGCATAGAAAAAACAATTGTCTACAAATACACCAACAATAAAATTTCAATGAAGGCTGGCCGCGATTTTTGGTGGCAAGATGAGATCATAGGTACCAAGCCAATCTGCGAGCCCGAAATTATGGATGCGGAGGATATGCTTTTCATCCTTTATACATCCGGCTCAACTGGCAAACCTAAAGGCATGGTGCATACGTGTGGTGGTTACATGGTTTATTCAACCTACACGTTTCAAACTGTTTTTCAGTATAAAAAAGATCAAGTGTATTGGTGTACGGCTGATATTGGTTGGATTACCGGGCACTCTTATATTCTGTATGGTCCACTAGCTGCAGGTGCAACAACCGTGATGTTTGAAGGCATACCTTCCTGGCCTGACATGGGTCGGTTTTGGCACGTAATTGAAAAACATAAGGTTAATATTTTTTACACCGCACCAACGGCAATTCGCTCGTTAGAAAAAGCACCCCTTAGTTTTGTGCATCAATATGATCTTAGTTCACTCAACGTGTTAGGTTCAGTAGGCGAGCCCATTAATGAAGAAGCTTGGCATTGGTACCATGAACATATTGGGCGCAACCAGTGCCCCGTTGTTGATACGTGGTGGCAAACGGAAACCGGGGGCATTATGATTTCACCGATTGCACATGTTACTAAGTTAAAACCTGCTTTTGCAACGTTGCCATTGCCTGGCGTTCAACCTGCGGTGATGGATGAATATGGAAAAGAAGAAACTGCCAATGGCATTGAAGGAAGACTTACCATTAAATTCCCCTGGCCTTCTATGGCGCGAACAATTTATGGAGATCATCAACGCTTTAGGGAAACCTACTTTTCAACCTTTCCGGGAAAATATTTTACAGGCGATGGCTGCAAGCGCGATGATGAAGGGTTTTACAGAATCACCGGCAGGGTAGATGATATCATTATTGTTTCGGGTCATAATATGGGCACTGCAGAAATTGAAAGTGCTATTGATGAGCACAAGGCTGTTTGTGAAACAGCCGTGGTGGGTTTTCCACACGATGTTAAGGGACAAGGGGTTTATGCCTACGTAATTTGTTACGAAACACCTGAAGACCCGGAGAAACTTAGAAAAGAAATTAGAGAGGTAGTCTCAAAAATTATTGGCCCTATTGCTAAGCCTGATAAAATTCAATTTGTAAGTGGCTTACCCAAAACGCGGAGTGGGAAAATTATGCGCAGAATTCTACGCAAAGTAGCGGAAGGCGAAATGAATAATTTGGGCGACACATCCACATTAACAGACCCAGCCGTGGTGGATGAGATTAAGAATGGAGCACTTTAAGTGGCATTTTCATTTAGCGGCTCAGTTCCCTATTTTTACCTTCATTAAAGAATAATAATTATGGCAATGGAAATTAGTGGCACCGTGGTAACCATTTTACCGCAGCAATCCGGACAAGGAAAAAACGGAGTTTGGAAAAAGCAGGAGTTTATTTTAGAAACACCAGGTCAGTATCCAAAAAAAGTTTGTCTTTCGTTATGGGGCGAAAAAGTAGATGAAATTAAAATTTCAGCAGGCGATTCAATTACGGCCTCAGTAAATGTTGAAAGCCGCGAATATAATGGCCGCTGGTACACCGAAGTGCGTGCTTGGAAAGTTGGTAAGCAAACCGGTGGTGCCGATCGTGATGTGCCACCACCAACTGATGAATCGTTTATTCCAGATTCAACGGCAAGTGATGACTTACCTTTCTAGTTGAATTGAAATTCTGTCGATAATATAAGAAGCCCCGCATTGCAGGGTTTTTTTTACGCGGACTTCTTTTCAATACTCCTACGTTGGTGTTTTTTCACCAACGTGCATGCTGCAGTTTGAAGTTCTGATTTTTAATGCTACTCTCTAAAAGATTACGCTAAGCATTGGGATGTTTGGTTTTGACCTTGCCCGCTATTCCTCGCGCAACGCCACCAAAAGCGACATAATAAAAAAGCCCCGCATTTGCGAGGCTTTTTCTTTTTGAATCATTTTTCGATTACGATCCACATGCTTCACACGCATCCGGATTGTCCAGTGAGCAAGCCATGTCTGCCCGCTTCTGATCAAGATCAGATCCCAGTGTTTGATCATAAGGAATCTCTTTTTGCGCTTCAGCCTTCATGGTGTAAACCGCAACAGGCTCCGTTACTTTTGTTGCAGTTGAAGTAACTTCAGCGGCAACAAATGGTTGATCCATCGCTGTTTTATCCAACGTAAACTTAATAGCATCCGCAGCAGCGGTAGAGCGCAGATAATACATACCCGTCTTCAAACCTTTTTTCCAGGCATAGAAATGCATAGAGGTAAGTTTACCAAAGTTTGGATCGGTTAAGTGAATATTCAAACTCTGAGATTGACAGATTTATGCACCACGGTCGGCCGACATATCAATGATAGACTTTTGAGAAATTTCCCAAACAGTTTTATAGATGTCCTTAATGTTTTGAGGAATCTCAGCGATAGGCTGAACAGAACCATTGGTAGCAATCAACTTCTGGCGCATGTTCTCGCTCCATAGCCCCATACCCTGCCCACGTTGGTGTTTTTTTCACCAACGTGCATGCTGAAGTTCTGATTTTTATAATGCTACTCTCTAAAAAGATTACGCTAAGCATTCGGATTTTTGGTTTTGACCTTGCCCGCTATTCCTCACCCACCGCCACCAAAGGAGCCAGTTAATTCATTTAAGGTTCTATTTATTGCCCGATTATTCATCAGCCTAATACCTAAGAGGATTGAGAATGAACGATTATATAAAGGAGGAGCAAATGAATACAGATCATGAAATAACGAAATCTGTTTTAAGCCGTAGCTCCCGGAGAATTGAACAGTAAACCGGGTAATGTCTTCAGAAAAAAATGTGTAACCAGCATTCAATGAAAGACCATAGTCATACTCATTAAAGGCACCTTGATAACGAACCAGATAAGGATTCGGGTTTATATATTGGATTACAACTCTCGATTTTTGAAGAATTCCAAAATAACCACCTACCCCAATGTTGAAATTTAATCTCTTACCCAGAAATAATTGAGGTACCAACGAAAGGGTTACATAGTCACTTCTAGTGGTTTGTTTAGAGCGGACTACAATACTTGAAATTGTACCTGTTGGTGATATAGTAATGGAATCACTCTGTTGCCGAATTCCCTTTCGATCCCAACTAAATTTTGATTGTATTTCAAACCGTTTATTAAAAGCGTGCACAAGGCCAATTCCAACAGAAAATCCTGTCATGTGCGTTATGGGCGTGCTATAAGTTTCCTCAACGCCTTTAATAGTTGAGAAAGTAGTACCTGCGAAAAATTCAACTGCTGAAAGCCTTTGCTTAGGATAATATTTTTGAAGAATTAAAGAATCCTTTTCGTAATAATTTCTTGACTTTAATTCTTTACGCTCTTGTGCAATTAAGACAGTTTCACTATTAAAGAAACTAATAGTTGTAAATGCGATAAGCACTATAAATGAAAGCAGCAATCGTTTCTCCCACATGGTTATAAGAAATATACTTTAAAGTAGATCATTTCCGCTACCCACGTTATTGTTTTTTTACCAACGTGCATGCTGCAGTTTGAAGTTCTGATTTTTTAATGCTGATCTCTAAAAAAATTAAGTTAAGCATTCGGATGTTTGGTGGTGACCTTGTCCGCTATTCCTCGCGCAACACCACCAAAGGCGAGGTGGCACTGTGGTAACTATTTTACCGCAGCAATCAGGACTCCTGCCCACGTTGGTGTTTTTTTCACCAACGTGCATGCTGCAGTTTGAAGTTCTGATTTTTTAATGCTACTCTCTAAAAAGATTACGTTAAGCATTCGGATGTTTGGTGGTGACTTTGCCCGCTATTCCACACATAACACCACCACCAAAGGCGACATAATAAAAAAGCCCCGCATTTGCGAGGCTTTTTCTTTTTGAATCATTTTTCGATTACGATCCACATGCTTCACACGCATCTGGATTGTCCAGCGAGCAGGCCATGTCGGCTCGCTTCTGATCAAGATCAGATCCCAGTGTTTGATCATAAGGAATCTCTTTTTGCGCTTCAGCCTTCATGGTGTAAACCGCAACAGGCTCCGTTACTTTTGTAGCAGTTGAAGTAACTTCAGCGGCAACAAATGGTTGATCCATCGCTGTTTTATCCAACGTAAACTTAATAGCATCCGCAGCAGCGGTAGAGCGTAGATAATACATACCTGTTTTCAAACCTTTCTTCCAGGCATAGAAATGCATAGAGGTAAGTTTACCAAAGTTTGGATCGGTTAAGTGAATATTCAAACTCTGAGATTGACAGAT
>Ga0209480_10003443_pt1 | contig 10333 bp, 11 predicted proteins | sample JI61114C2DNA_FD_187501 | JGI IMG/M metagenome (GOLD analysis project Ga0209480, IMG submission 187501) | Wastewater effluent complex algal communities from Wisconsin, to seasonally profile nutrient transformation and Carbon sequestration -... | ecosystem: Engineered > WWTP > Effluent > Algae...
CGGCGCCCACACATTGAGAACAAGGCAGTCTTCGCTCCTCGCCTCGCCCTGCCCGTCACCGCCCTGCGGAGACGCCGCGCCGTAAGCCGTCGCCTCACGCACCCCCGTCCAGGGCGCAACCGGCTCCGGCGCCCGGAACCGCCGCGCCCCCGTATCCGCCCCGTAGGGAATGCCAAGAAACTGCCGGACGCCCCCCGACCATCTGCCCCTCACCCGCCCCGATGCCAGCTCAACCACCGGCGGCCCCGCCGGCGCAGCCCGCGCCACGCCGGGCGCTACGCACCCTCCGGCCAGCGCAACCCCGGACATCAAGAAGCCTCGCCTGGTCGCCGACATCGTGCTCATGCTCCCTGCGCAGAAGCCTAGTCATACGGAAACCGGTGTCAAAGCTTCCACCAGTTTGCCCCGCAGATTCCTCCCGGATTCCCGCGATCGGCGTTTGACAGCCTCCCCCCCTCACGTCTATATGCCCGCTCCCCGCCCGCAGGTTCCTGTGGGTGGTCAGCTATTTGGTCGCAAGACCCCCTGAAAACAAACGAGAATTCCGATGTTCGCAGTCATCAAGACCGGCGGAAAACAGTACCGGGTCGCTGGCGACCAGGAAATCGTCGTCGGCAAGATTGTCGGCGAAGCTGGCGACAAGGTCGAAATCGGCGAAGTGCTGATGATCGGCAATGGCGACAAGTTCGACATCGGCGCGCCGATGATCTCGGGCGCGAAAGTCACCGCCGAGATCGTCGAACAGCGCCGCGCTCCGAAGGTCATCACGATCAAGAAGAAGCCGCGCAACACGTATCGCCGCAAGATCGGTCACCGTCAGCACGAGACGGTCATCAAGATCACGGGCATCGTCGGTAAGTAAGTTTCGGTTTGAACCTGCGGCCTGGCCGCAGACGAGAAGGAGGCCACCTTGGCCCATAAAAAAGCAGGCGGCTCTACGCGTAACGGCCGCGATTCGAACTCCAAGCGCCTCGGCGTGAAGCGCTTCGGCGGCGAGCAGGTCCTGGCTGGCAACATCATCGTGCGCCAGCGCGGCACCAAGTTCCACCCGGGCACAAACGTAGGCCTCGGCCGCGATCACACGCTCTACGCCACGGAAACCGGAACGGTCCAGTTCCGCGAAACCAAAGGCAAGACGTTCGTGTCGATCCTCCCGGGCGAAGCAGCCTGACAGGCGTCCAGATGATTCCGGACCGCCTGCCAGCAAGGTAGCGGTCCGAACCTGAAAGATGATCAGGGGAGGCGGATCGCCTCCCCTTCTTCTTTTCTACCTCCCCTGATCTGCGGCTCGAGAAGAGCGCGTGGGGAAGGCCATGCAGCTGACGATTGAAACACCCCGACTGAAACTGCGCCCGTTCGAGGAGGCCGATGCCCGTCGCATCGCTTACCTGGCGGGCGAATACGATGTTGCGAAGATGTGCGGACGCGTGCCCCACCCCTACACCATGGCCGATGCGTTCAGCTTCCTCGGAATGACGACGCGCGGCCGCGAGACCGGGCAGGAATACGCCTTCGCCGTCACCGCCCCGGTCGATGGACTGGTCGGCTCGTGCGGCGTGATGCGCGCGGGCGACCAGGCCGGCGGCACATGGGAAATCGGCTACTGGTTCGGCATGCCCTACTGGGGCCTCGGCTATGCGTCCGAGGCTGCACGCGGCTTGATGAACTGGGCCCGCGGCCAGTTGGGCGCGCAAGTCTTCGTCGCCGGCCACTATGCAGACAACCCTGCCTCCGGCCATGTCCTGCGCAAGCTGGGCTTCGTGCCCACGGGCGAACAGGACCTGTTCGGCCTCGCCCGCCAGCGCACCTCCCCTGCGCAGCGTTATGTGTGGCCCGAAGGCGCGACCCCGGCTAAACTCCCCGATCACCACGGCGCACACGCGCCGCACTAGGCCAACCACGATGAAGTTCCTCGACCAGTGCAAAGTCTATGTGAAGTCCGGCGGCGGCGGCGACGGATGCGTCTCCTTTCGGCGTGAGAAGTTCATCCCCTTCGGCGGCCCCGATGGCGGCGATGGCGGCCGCGGCGCGGACGTCTACATCGAGGCGGTCGACGGTCTCAACACGCTGATCGATTACCGCTACCTGCAGCACTACAAAGGCGATCGCGGCATCCACGGCATGGGCGCAAACCGCACCGGCGCGGATGCTGAAACGCTCGTGCTCAAAGTCCCCGTCGGCACGCAGGTGTTCGAGGAAGACCAGGAAACGCTGATCGCCGATCTCGACAAGCTGGGGGACCGGGTGCTGCTCGCCAAGGGCGGCACGGGCGGCTGGGGCAACACACGCTTCAAGTCCTCCACCAACCAGGCGCCGCGCCGCTTCAACCCCGGCCACGATGGCGAAGAGCGCTGGATCTGGCTGCGTCTCAAGCTGATCGCCGACGCCGGCCTGCTCGGCATGCCAAACGCGGGCAAGTCCACCTTCCTCGGCGCCGTCTCGGCCGCCAAGCCCAAGATCGCAGACTATCCCTTCACCACCCTCGTCCCCAATCTCGGCGTCGTCTCCCTCGGCATCGGCGCCAGCTTCGTGCTCGCCGACATTCCCGGCCTCATCGAAGGCGCCGCTGAAGGCGCCGGCGTCGGCACGCGCTTCCTCGGCCACGTTGAACGCTGCTCGGTCCTGCTCCACCTTGTCGACGGCACGCAGGAAGATGTCGCCGGCGCCTACAAGACCATTCGCGGAGAGCTGAAGAAGTACGGCGGCGGCCTCTACGAGAAGAAAGAGATCGTCGCCCTCAACAAGATCGATGCGCTGAGCGAGGACGAGATCAAGGAGAAGCAGGCCGCGCTCAAGAAGGCCTGCAAGAAAACGCCGCTCCTGCTCTCCGGCGCCACCGGCAAGGGCGTGCCCGAGACGGTCCGCAAACTCTTCCAGATCGTCCAGGACGACCGCGCCGCACAACGCGCAGCCCAGATCGAAGCCGAGAAGACCCCCGAAGAGAAAGAAGAAGGCTGGTCTCCGTGAAACGACTTCTCGCCGCGTGCATCATCGCTGTTTCAGCGTGCGCGCAGGCGCCTGAACAGCCCATCCTCGCTGCCAGCGAAGCCGCCCCCGAGCAGGTCATCACCGATCACGAAGCCTGCGCGTACTATCCCGCCATCTTCATCGGCCCGCCCATTGCGCGGCAGGGCGCCGAACTCAAGGTCAGCATCAGCGAACCCGTCGGCGCTTACGCCCCACGCCCCATTCCGTCCGAACTGCTGACCGGCTGGAAGGCGATGCCCGCTGGCCAGGTCAACCTCGCGCCCGACGGCTCGAAACTTACCGTCCTGCCGACCGCCACGCCGGGCACCGACGTCACCCTCTCCGCCTCCTTCTGCGGCAAACGCGACATCACGCGCACCATCCGCATCGTTGGCAAGGACGAACCCGTGCTCACCGGCCTCTGGCGCGAGAAATCAAAAATATGCACCGGCGAGACGCCGCAGGACCCCGTCCGCGAACTGGAGATCAAGGATTTTGGCGATTTCTCGATCACCTATTTCCCGTTCGAATCCTACCGCGACTTCTGGGGCAAGACTGAGTTCGACGCGCAGGCCAGTACACTCACAATGACCACCACGGGCGGCAATCGCGTCCCCGCGAACGCCGATCTTTCCGGCAAGGTCACACTGACGCCCGAAGGCCAGCTCATTCTCGAAGGCTTCTTCCTCTCGCAGCCGCAGGCTACCGGCGGCGTCTGCACCTACACATTCGGCAAATGACCTCCCCTCTCTCCACCGCCCGCCGCGTTGTCATCAAGGTCGGCTCGTCCCTCCTGATCGACCAGGAAACCGGCAAGCCGCATGAAGCGCGCTTCGCCGCCATCGCCGCCGACGCAGCGAAGCTGCGCGCCGAAGGCAAGGCCATCGTCATCGTCTCCTCCGGCGCAGTCGCCCTCGGCCGCCGCGCGCTCGGCCTCAAAGCCGGCAAACTCAGACTCGAGGAAAAGCAGGCCGCCGCCGCCGCTGGCCAGCCGAAACTCATGCGCGCGTGGGAAGACGCGCTCGGCAAGCACGACGCGCCCGTCGCGCAGGCCCTGCTCACCTTCTACGACACCGAACAGCGCCGGCGCTGGCTCAACGCTCGCGCCACGATGGAAACCCTGCTCGAGCGCGGCGCCGTCACCATCGTCAACGAGAACGACACGGTCGCGACCGACGAGATCCGCTATGGCGACAATGACCGCCTCGCCGCCCGCGTCGCCCAGATGCTCGGCGCGGATGTGCTGGTCCTGCTCTCCGACATAGACGGTCTCTACGACGCCGATCCGCGGTCGAACCCGAACGCCAACCACATCCCCGAAGTCCGCAAGCTGACGCCCGATATCGTCGCCATGGCCGGCGGCGTGAACACGGCCGCAGGCGTCGGCTCCGGCGGCATGGCGACCAAGCTCGACGCTGCCCGCATCGGCATGACGGCCGGCTGCTCCACGCTCATCACACTCGGCACGCACGCGTCCGCCGCCGGCCCCATCGCCGCCGTCACATCCGGCGCAAAAGGCACCTGGTTCATCGCCGACCTCACGCCCGAAACCGCCCGCCGCCAGTGGCTCGCTGGCGCGCTGCGCCCCACCGGCTCCGTCCGCGTGGATGCCGGCGCCGCCCGCGCCCTCAAGTCGGGAAAGTCACTACTCGCCGCCGGCGTCACATCCGTCGCCGGCCGCTTTGAGCGCGGCGATGCGGTGGACGTCATCGGCCCCGACGGCGCCACCATCGCGCGCGGCGTCTCTGCCTATTCATCGGAAGACGCCACCCGCCTCATCGGCCGCAAGTCGGACGAGTTCGAAGCCATCCTCGGCTATCGCGGCCGCCCGGCTCTCATCCACGTCGACGACATGGTCCTGGTCGGCTGATCGCTACTGCCGGTCACGCGCCTGCTTGGCGCGGCCCACATATCCGCCCGATATCGAACGCGGCGCAGCGGGCGCCGCCGCCGCCAGATCCTCGGCATACAGGCCAAAGGCGCCATACACCTCGCCCATCGTCGGATCGAGATCGAGCGCGTAGGCGATGTCATCCTCGGCATCATCGATCCGCCCGAGCCCCAGCGCCGCCAGACCGCGACCATAGAGAGCCGAAGAAAAGTCGGGCGACAGTGCAAGCGCGTCGTCATAGTCGTTCCACGCGTCCTGCCAGCGCGCCTGCCTCAGGCCGACCATGCCGCGACTGTCGTAGACATTGGCCTCCTCCGGCGCGAGCCGGATCGCCAGCGTGCAGGCCTGCCGCGCCACATCGAGTTCGACGTTGCCCACCGCCCGCGACCAGCACCGCGCATTCTGCACCGAGTAATCCTGCCCGTGATGCTCGGCTGCGCTATCCGCATCCTCGATGGCGCCGTCGACATCTCCGTCCTCAAGCCGGCTGATCGAACGCGCCCACAGCGCAAGCGTCAATTCAGCGCCCTGCACCTTGCCGTTGATCGCCGCCGTGCAGGCGTCCACCCGCTTGCGCGCCGGCAGTTCAAGGTTGCCGCAATCACGCACCGCGACGCGCACGTCCGGTCCAGGCTTGGCCGGCGGCTTCGGCGCAGGAGGCTTGGGCGCGGGGGCCTTGGGCGTTGTCGGCGCGCCATCGAGGCCGTCCGACCCGGCCGGCACCGGCGCTACCGCCGCGCCATAATTCTGCGTCAGACTACGAACCATCCCGTCGAAAGCCTCGGGCGTCACCTTCAGGAAATTTCCCTCCTGCGCCGAGATGCGAACGCCCGCCAGCGACTGCCCGCTCTTGAACAGCTTGCCGACCCACACGCCCGACAGGCAGTGATAGACGACCGGCATGTAGGCATAGCCATCCATGTGATCCTTCTTCAGCGCCGGCGCCGGAGGCTTCGCGCTCGCCGCCTTCACCACGATCACAGGCACGGCAGCGCGGAACGCAGGATCGACAAACTCGTCGATCATCCGGTCCTCGACGCAATCCTCGCAATCGGCCGGCGCGTCCATCATGAAGTCGGCCGGCGACATCGCCTGCCAGTCATTGTACCAGTCCTTCAGCAGCGTGCAGAGCTCGGCGTCCTTCGCATTGCACGCCTTGTCCCGGTCAACCGCCACCGACGACAGCCACCGCGTCTGGAACTGTTTCAGCGTGTCCGTGCAGGGACCAAGATCCCCCTTCACCAGGCTCACCCACGGCATCGTCTGCGCCAGCGCCGTACCCGTCAGCGCCAGAGCCGTCGCCGCTCCCACAAACAATCCACGCAGCATCCCCAACTCCTACTTGCAGAAACCGTCCAACCCCTTGGCCGTGTCGAATGTCAGCACCGGTCCGGCCGGCGCGCGGCAGGCGAAGTGCTGGACCTCCTTGCCGAACACCGCAGGCGTCGCGCTGTTCGCCGGTATCACATCCATCGCCAGCGAGCCTTTGACCCCGCACTTGAACATCTCAGCCCACGACCCGCGCAGAGGCGCCACGTTGCAATAGGCCACTGTCACCGGATAGGCGCACGAATTACGCAACGCCGTTGAGCCCGTCGTATTGCGCGGATCGTTCGGGATCATCGGCACGACACAGTCGATGGCGTCAGGCGATGTCTCGCTCGGTGAGGTATAGGCACTCGCCGCCGATGCAGCCGAAATCGCGATCGAGCGTTCCGCATCCGCCACCAGCGCGGCGGCCTGTGCATGTCCGGCGCAGCGTCCATTGAAAAGCGTGCGCTGGATCTGGCCCAGCCGCAGGGCCTTCTCTTCCGGCGTGCCCTTCCATGTCTGTGAGTCCGTCTGCGCCGTGCGCATGGCGTCGTCGCATTCAGTCAGTCGCGCCCCCACCAGCGGCGCCTGCTGCCCCCGCGGCGCGTCCGGTGCGAACGGCATGACACCGGCACGCGGGCTCGATGGCGTAGCACGTGGCGCCGTCGGCGCGGGCGCGGGCGCAGGCGCGCTGGCGCGCGGCGGCGTCGGGGTTGCGGGGTCGACAGGCGCCGGATCGCTCGCGAGCTGCCCACCGCGCTGGCTCTTGCTGCTCGCCATCGGCCCGCCGGATTTCGCGGTCTTCCCGCCCGGCGCCGGTGCGCCGTCAGCCTTCGCCACCCACGCCTGTGCAAGGCAGCGGTCCCCGATCGGGGCGGCGGTCATGAAATCCATGCCAGCCTGGATTCGCGCCGGCAGCTCGGCCCTGTCACGGATCGCAGCTTCCACACGCTGGGCCTCGCGCCCCGTGCGCGGCGTGTTGAAGAAGGCCGCGCCATAACAAGGATAGGGCGAGCCATCATCGCAAATGTCATTGCCGCTCATGAACCAGTCGACGTCATCGACCTCGCGCGTCGCCTCCAGCAGGTCACGCGCCGCGCTGCACACCTCGGCATTGTATGTGCTGGTCCCGCGCGCACAGCTGGCGTCGATTTGGTCGAGCAGGAATTCCTGCTCAAGCCGGTGGACTTCGGCAAAGACCGGACGGCAGATCTGCACGTCGGCGACGCCCACCGTCACCCAGGTCCCCTGCGCAATCGCAAGACCCGCCGCGGCCACTGCGCACACGGCACCGGATACCGCAGCCGCCAACCGCACCTTCATGTCCCGCCCCTGCTTTCCGGGTTCGAACCCGGCAGCAGAAAATGCCTGCAAAACACCCGCTCGCGCAAGGCGGCGGGCGCAGGTCAGCAATGTTTAGTTGGGCTTTGCCGCCCCGTCAGACAACGAGTTCGCGATACTCCGGGCTACGCCGCAGCCAGGCCGCCGCGTATCCGCAGACAGGAACAACGCGCCAGCGCTTCCCCGCCGCTTCCTGCGCCACCAGCTTCATCAACCGCCCCGCCGCGCCAGTCCCGCGCAACCCCGCCGGCGCCTCGACCCACAGGATCGTCAGCACCCCGTCCTCGCGCCGATAGCGGGCAAACACAGTCTGCCCATCGATATCCAGCTCATACTGGCCAGCATCCGCATTGTCCTGGAGGCGATCCATCAAACTCTCCGATCAGCGCCCGTCACCCGGCATTCTTACCGGGTGAACGGGACAAGCATAGAGGGGTTCCGCGTTAAGCGGCCTTCTCCGCTCGCTGCACGCCATACCGCGCCGCCGGCGTATTGCGCGACAGGTTGGGCAGCAGCTTCATCCGCGCCGCCTCGAAAGCCTGCCAGTCTCCCACATCCGGCAGCGACGGGATGGTCACCGTCTCGCCCGCGTCAAACCCGGCCAGCGCGGCATCCACCAGATCATGCACATCCATCAGGATCGCCGGATCAAGCGCCGCAACGCTGCCGCCCGACCGATCCCATATCTCCGTTCGCGTCGCGCCCGGCAACACCGCCTGCACGCGCACATTGTGCGCCGCGCCTTCCTGATGCAGCGCCCGGCTGAAGTTCAGGACAAACGCCTTCGACCCGCCATAGACCCCGCCGCCAATCTCATGCGCGATCCCCAGCACCGACGACAGGTTGATGATCGCCCCGCGCCCGCGCTTCGCAAACGCATTCGCCGCAGCAATGCCCAGCCGCGTCACAGCCGTCACATTGAGGTCGACCACCTTCTGGAAATCATCCGGCGTCGCCCCGATGATCGGCTTCGACACCGCCATGCCCGCATTGTTCACCAGCACGCCGATATGCGCATCGCTCCCGATCAGCTGCTCGATCCGCTCAAGCTCCGAACGGTTGGTCAGGTCCGCCGTCTCGATGGCGACGTTGACGCCATACTGTTCCCACAACCGGCCGGCGAGCGCCTCAAGCCGCTGGAAGTCCCGCGCAACAAGCACAAGGTTGTGCCCACGCTTCGCAAAACGCTCGGCATAGACCGCGCCGATACCCGTGGAAGCGCCGGTGATGAGGACAGTGTCTTTCGAGGAGGTCGTGGTCATGGCTGGTTTCCCCTGCCTTTGTGAAATCGATACAGGGAAGGTCGGGCGACAGATGGCATGATACAAGTCATACCAAGATATGGGTCCTCACCCGAAGAATGAGTTTTCCTGAACCCATCCTCCCCCACGGTGGAGGGGGACATCCGTGCAGCCCGGTGATAAAGGCGCGCCCATGTCCGCGCCCTTCTTCACCCGTCGCATCGATCCCGCCCGGGATGGCCCCGCCCTCCACGCCATCTATGGCGACGAGGACAGCTGCCGTTACATGACCCGCCCGGCCATGCCGGACGTCGCCGCCACCATCGCCATGATGACGGAGTGGATGGGCGATGGGGGCGACATCAACTGGGTGATCTCGGACACGCCAGATGGCCCCGCCCTCGGCCGCGTCGCCATCTATCCGCACGGCAAGAACAATGTCTGGGAAGCCGCCTGCATGATCACGCCCGCCGCGCGCGGAAAGAACCTCGCCGCCCGCGCCCTCGCCCGCGCACTGGACGAGGCGTTCGACGGGCTAGGCGCCCGCCGCATCATGGCCGACATCGACCCCGACAACGCCGCCTCCATCCGCACCTTCGAAAAACTCGGCTTCACCCTCGAAGGCCGCCTTCGCGGCGAATGGGAAGTACACATCGGCATCCGCGACAGCCTGATCTACGGCCTCCTGCGCGATGACCCGAGACCGTGGCGCAACTGGTAATCAACACGCCCGCCTGCTAAAGACCCCGCCCATGACGATCCAGCTTCCCCTCGCCGCTCACGACGCCGCCCTCGCCGGCCAGATGCTCGCCATGGGCGAAGGCGCGCGCGCCGCGTCCACCGCCGTCGCGAAGGCTGGCCCGCAGAAGCGCACCGCCGCCCTCAACGCCATGGCCGCCCGCATCCGCGCGGCAGCGCCCGCCATCCTCGCCGCCAACGCGACCGACATGGCCGCCGCTGCCGCGAAGGGCATCTCGGGCGCAATGCTCGACCGTCTCGAACTCACGCCTGCCCGCATAGAGGCGATGGCCAAGGGCGTCGAAGATGTCGCCGCCCTCCCCGATCCCGTCGGCACGGTGCTCGAAACCTGGGAGCGCCCCAACGGGCTCACGATCAGCCGCGTGCGCGGCCCCATCGGCGTCATCGGCATCATCTACGAGAGCCGCCCCAACGTGACGGCCGACGCCGGCGCCCTCTGCCTGCGCGCCGCCAACGCCGTCATCCTGCGCGGCGGCTCGGAAAGCCTCAGCACCTCGCGCGTCATCGCCGACGCTCTCCGCGCTGGCCTCACCGACGCCGGCCTGCCCGCCGACGCGATCCAGTTGGTCCAAACGTCAGACCGCGCCGCCGTCGGCCACATCCTCTCCGGCCTCAATGGCAAGCTCGACGTTGTCGTCCCGCGCGGCGGCAAATCGCTCGTCGCCCGCGTGCAGGACGAAGCGCGCGTCCCCGTCATCGGCCACCTCGAAGGCCTCTGCCACACCTACATCCACACCGGCGCAGACCCCGCGAAGGCGGAAGCCATCATCGTCAACGCCAAGCTGCGCCGCACCGGCGTCTGCGGCTCGACCGAGACCATGCT
>Ga0209480_10003446_pt1 | contig 10332 bp, 8 predicted proteins | sample JI61114C2DNA_FD_187501 | JGI IMG/M metagenome (GOLD analysis project Ga0209480, IMG submission 187501) | Wastewater effluent complex algal communities from Wisconsin, to seasonally profile nutrient transformation and Carbon sequestration -... | ecosystem: Engineered > WWTP > Effluent > Algae...
CGGCGTCCGAGGTGCGTGGCGACCAGCAGGGCCTCGCGCGCGACCGGCAGGTCGGACGTGCCCGCGCACGCCACCACGACCAGCCCGCCCGTGGACGCCGGCGGCTCGGCCGGCCACCAGAGGAGGCGCGAGGTGGGGTCGTGGCCGGCGTCCGGGAGGGCCTGCAGGACGGCGTCCGCCTGCTCCGGCGACGCGCGCGTGAACAGCGTGTGCGCCGACCGCTCGCGCACCGCGGCGGCGATCAGCAGCAGCTGCGCGGGGGTCTTCGACTCGCAGTAGACGGCCTCCGGGTAGCCGCGGCGGGCCGCGCGGTCGAAGTCGAGCTCGGCGACGTCGCGCAGGGCGGGCGGCGGCGTCCAGGGGTCAGACATGGCGCCCCGACCGCACGACGAGCGGCAGCGTGAACGCACCCGACTGGATGCCGGCCAGATCCAGGCTCACGAACCGGAACCCGGCCGCGCGGACGGCGTCCAACACCGGCTGGCGAAGCTCGGACGCCGCCCGCACCAGGTCGGCGAGGGGCAGTTCGAGGCGGGCGACATCGCCGTGGTGCCGCACGCGGGCGTCCGTGAAGCCGAGCGAGCGCAGGGCCGACTCGGCGGCGTCCACCTGGCGCAGCTTGGCCGGGGTGACCTCCTCGAAGTGCGGGATGCGCGACGCCAGGCACGGCGCCGCCGGCTTCTCGGCGTTGGGCAGCCCGAGCGCGCGGGCGATCCGGCGGACGGCCGCCTTGTCGAGCCCGGCGTCCGCCAAGGGCCGCAGGACGCGGTGGTTCGCCGCCGCTCGCGAGCCGGGCCGGTCGGGACGCAGCGCCTCCTCCGCGTTCTCGCCGTACGCGACGGCCGTCAGGTGGTGGCGCTCGGCCACCTCGTCGGAGATGCGCGTGAAGAGCTCGTCCTTGCAGTGGAAGCAGCGGTCGGGTCCGTTGGCCCGGTATTCGGCCTTGTCGCCCTCGTGCGTCTCGATCTCGATCAAGGGGACGCCGATGGTCGCCGCCAGCTCGTGCGCGCCCGCCCGCTCGTCGGCGGCCAGGCTCGGGGAGACGCCCAGGATGGCCAGCGTCCGGTCGGAGCCCAGCGCGCGCGCCGCCAGCGCGAGCAGCACCGACGAGTCGACCCCGCCGGAGAACGCCACCCCCAGGCGCGCGGGACTGCCCAGCGCCGCCGCGACCCGGTCGGCCAGGCGCGCCGACTCGGGCGGCAGCGCCACCGTCAGGACATCAGTCATGGCCCCTTCTTTCGTCCCGCCTCGCCCGGCCGAGTCTACGTAGCGGACGCCGTCCGGCGCCCATCCGCTGTCGTCGGTTCGGGTGCGGTCTGTTGCCGCTCCAGTTTTCTGGTGCGGTCTGTTGCCGCTCCAGTTTTCTGGTGCGGTTTGTTGCCGCTCCGGTGTGGGACGCCGTCCGCGCCCGGGACGCGGGCTCCTTCGTCGCCGGCGTCTTTACGCCCGCCACACCCCGGACGGCGTCCCACCCCGGAGCTTCATTGTTGAGTCCCTGCCACTCGGCCTGAGTGCTCCGGTCCCGTTCCCTGCCGTCCCCCCGCCCCGCGACGTCCCGTTTGATCGTCGGGTCCCTGCCTGTCGGCTTCGGCGCGGACGTTTCGGTCCTGCCGTTCCCCGCCCGCGACGTCCCGTTTGAGCGGCGCGTCCATGCGGGCCGGCCACGGGTCCAACCGTGTGGAGGCGGGCGCCCCGGCGCGCCTGTTCGGCAGGGACGCCGTCCTACACCGGCGGCCGGAGGGCGTCGACTACGCCTCGACCTCCGTGCGGTCGCCGGACCACAGCGTGTGGAAGGCGCCCGGACGGTCGACGCGGCCGTAGGTGTGGGCGCCGAAGAGGTCGCGCTGACCCTGGATCACGGCGGCGGTGCTGCGCTCGGCGCGCAGGCCGTCGTAGTAGCTCAGCGACGAGGCGAAGGCCGGGGTCGGGATGCCGGCCAGGGCGGCCTGGGAGACCACCCGGCGCCACGAGGCCAGGCCGGCGCCGACGACGTCCGCGAAGTAGGGGTCGGCGATCAGCAGCGGCAGGGCGGCGTCCCGCTCGTACGCCTCGGTGATGCGGTTCAGGAACCGGGCTCGGATGATGCAGCCGCCCCGCCAGATCCGCGCCATGGCGCCCCGGTCGATGCCCCAGCCGTACTCCGCGCTGGCGGCCGCGATCTGGTCGAAGCCCTGGCTGTAAGCGACGACCTTCGACGCGTACAGGGCCGAGCGGACGTCCTCGATGAACTGCGCCCGGTCCTCGACGACCAGCGGCGAGGCGTTCGCGGGCAGCACCGCACGGGCGGCGGCGCGCTGCGGCAACGAGCTCGACAGGGCGCGCGCGAAGGTCGCCTCCGCGATCCCCGTCACCGGGACGCCGAGGTCGAGGGCGTTCTGAACGGTCCAGCGTCCGGTGCCCTTCTGCCCCGCCTGGTCGACGATCACGTCGACGAACGGCTTGCCGGTGGCGGCGTCCACGTGGTGGAGCACCTCGGCCGTGATCTCGATGAGGAACGACTCCAGGTCGCCCGAATTCCACTCGGAGAAGATGTCGCCGATCTCGGACGGTTCGGCCCCCAACCCGCGCCGCAGCAGCTCGTACGCCTCGCCGATCAGCTGCATGTCGGCGTACTCGATGCCGTTGTGCACCGTCTTCACGAAGTGGCCGGCGCCGTCGGGGCCGACGTGCGTGCAGCAGGGGACGCCGTCCACCTTGGCCGCGATGCTCTCCAGCATCGGCCCGAGCGCCTCGTAGGACGCCGCCGGCCCGCCGGGCATGATCGCCGGGCCGAGCAGCGCGCCCTCCTCGCCGCCGGAGATGCCGGCGCCGACGAAGTGCAGGCCCTTGGCCCGCAGGGACGCCTCACGGCGAATGGTGTCGGGGAAGTGCGAGTTGCCGCCGTCGACCAGGATGTCGCCGGGCGCTAGCAGGGGGGCGAGGGTGTCGATCGTGGCGTCGGTGCCGGGGCCGGCCTTCACCATCATGATGATGCGGCGCGGCGACTTCAGGCTCGCGACGAAGTCCTCGACAGACTCGGCCGGCACGAAGTGGCCGTCCGCGCCGTGCGCGGCGATGAGCTCGCGGGTCTTCTCGGGCGAGCGGTTGTACACAGCCACCCCGTACCCGCGGCTGGCGAAGTTGCGGGCGAGGTTGCTGCCCATCACGGCCATCCCGACGACGCCGACGTCGGCGGTCGGTGCGGGGGCGGTCTGCTCGGCTGGGCTGGTGGTCGACATGCGGGCTCCTGCTCTGGCGGATTGAGGCTTCGGGCTCAACTCAACCGACACCCGGGTATTTGTGACAACCAGTTGCCGCGGGTTGCCGGAGAAGTACTGTGACGCCCATGACGGAGCAGCCACGCAACCCCGTCACCATCTACGACATCGCCAAGGCCGTAGGGGTGGCGCCGTCGACGGTGAGCCGGACGTTCGCCCGCCCCGGGCGTGTGAACGCCGAGACCGCGGAGCGCATCCGCCAGGTCGCGCAGGAACTCGGCTACCGCACGGCCACGGCGGGCCAGGCGCAGGCGTCCTCGCACACCCACCTGCTCGCGCTGATGGTCGCCGACCTCGCCAACCCCTACCACGCGACACTGACCCGGGGCGCCCAGGTGGCCGCCACGGCGGCCGGCTACGAGCTGCTGCTGGCCGACAGCCGCGAGTCGGGCCCTCGTGAGCGCGCGGCCCTGGAGCGGCTCGTGCCGGTGGTCGAGGGCTTCGTGATCGGCACCTCGCGGCTGCCGGACGCCACCCTGCGCACCATCGCCAAGCAGCGGCCCACCGTCGTGCTCAACCGGGAGCTCAGGGGCGTCCCGAGCGTGATCACCGACAACGCCGGCGGGATGCGGGCGGCGCTCGACCTGCTCGCCGGGCTGGGCCACGACTCGGTGACGTACGTGGCGGGGCCGCAGGCGTCCTGGGTGGACGGGGTGCGCTTCCGCTCCCTGCGCGACCACGCCGCGGCGATCGGCCTGACCACGCACAAGATCGGACCGTTCGTCCCCACCTTCGAGGGCGGCATGATGGCCGCGGAGCAACTCCGCGACAGGCTGCCCACGGCGGTGGTCGCCTACAACGACCTGGTCGCCATCGGCCTGATGCACGCCTTCATCAGGGCCGGGATCGCGATCCCCGACCAGGTCAGCGTGGTCGGCTTCGACGACATCCTCATCTCCCGGGTCTTCCTTCCCACGTTGACGACGGTGTCGGCGCCGGTTCGCCAGATGGGGATGACCGCGGTCAACAACGTCCTGGCGATCATCAACGGCGCCCGGCCCACGGGCGGCGAGGCCCTGTTGCTGCCCACGCAGCTGAAGGTGCGCGGCTCGACCGGTCAGCGCAGACGGAAGAGGGTCTCCCCCGCGTTGGGCACGACCATGGTGTCCGGGTCCGACTCGTAGGCGGCCAGGTCGAAGTCCTCGACGGCGATGTAGCCGAGGTTGGCCCCCCTGACCTTCGACTCGGGGATGCCCGTCACGAGCGTCACGTCGACGCGGCAGCGCTCGCCGTTCACGTCGTCGTAGGTGCCCGCGCCGCGCAGGTGCGTCGAGTGCGCCAGGACGCCCCAGCGGACGCCGGAGAACCGGTCCCACTGCTTCACGAAGTAGTCGCGGCAGTGGTAGCCGATCTCGTAGATCTCCTGGTGGGTGAACGAGATCTCGGTCACGTGCGGCGCGTAGAGGATGACCTCGCCGCCGTCCGCCACGACGGGCTCGAGCTTGTAGAAGCCCTTCGCGGCCGTCCAGATGTCCTCGTACTTCTCGGGGATGATCGAGACGACGCGCTTGACGGGGGCGTCCAGGTAGCGGACGTGGACCTCGGCCGAGACCTGGGCGGCGGCCGCCCACGCGGTCTCGGTGGTGCCGAAGGCGACGGCGTGCAGATCGTGGGTGCCCGACCTCGACACCACGCAGATCGCCAGCTTCTCGCTCGGGATCATCGCCGCGGCCTCGTTGATCAGGGCCCGCACCGGCGTGATGCCGAGGGTGCCGATGATCTGGGCGCTCGTGATCAGCGCGCCGACCCAGTGGGTGAGGTCGATGATCTCCTGCCCGGCGATGCCGGGGAAGAAGTACTTGTTGCCGCCGGAGATACCGACGACCTCGTGCGGGAACACGGGTCCGAGCACCAGCGCCACGTCGTGATCGACCACCGCGCGGTTGAGCGCCACCTTGGCCGGCACCGCCAGCAGCCCGCCGGACAGCTCCTGAACCCGCTCGGACGAGATCGTGCCGAGCGTCACGAAGGTGTCGGGGTCGCGCCAGAGGTGATTGAGCACCGTCATGCCGGGGTACGTGGCCTCCAGGCCGCCGTCCCGGTAGCCGAGGTGCTTGGCGATGGCGGCGTCCGACATCTCGACGTGGGTGCCGAGGGCGATCAGGGCGGTGAGCTTGGTGACGCGTCCGTGCAGGGCCTCGTGGACGACGGCCATCAGCTCGGGCAGCGGGCTCGACCGGGTGCCGTCCGGGATGACGAGGCAGACGGACTTGCCGTCCAGGTCGGCGGCGGCCAGCTGGTCGAGGATGAACGCGCGGACCTGCTCGTGCGTGAGCGTCTCGGTGGGCCCGCCGACGATGGCGGCCTGCGCCGCGAGAGCGGCGACGACGTCTGGAGTGGTCATAGCGCAACCTTGCTCCCCCGACCGCGGCGCGGCAACCGTGCCCGGCAACTGACGGCAACGCGTGGTTGCCCCCCGCCGGGGGCGGGCAGCATGGACGCCATGCCTCGCCTCGACCTTCACCCGGACCGGATGCTGCCCGCCGACCCCACGCTTCGTCCACTGGCGCGGGAGATCTACCAGTCGGTGCGGGACCTGCCGATCATCTCCCCCCACGGCCACGTCCCGCCGCAGTGGCTGGCCGACGACGTCCCCTTCGGCGACCCCACCTCGCTGCTCATCACGCCTGACCACTACGTCAACCGGATGTTGCACGCCGACGGCGTCGCGCTCTCCGACCTCGGCGTCGGCCAGGCCGACTTCGGCCCCGAGCGCGCCCGCAACGCGTTCCGCCTGCTGTGCTCGCACTGGAAGGCCTACCGGGGCACCCCGGTGAAGTTCTGGTTCGAGTCGGAGCTGGCCGACATCTTCGGCATCGACGTCGCGCCCTCGGCCGAGACCGCCGACGCGATCTACGACGGCATCGCGGCGCAGCTCACGACCCCGGCGTTCCGGCCGCGGGCGCTCTACCAGCGCTTCAACCTCGAGTTCATCGCCACCACCGACGACCCCTGCGACGACCTCGTCCACCACGCGAAGCTCGCCGCCGACCCGACGTGGACGGGCACCGTCGCCCCGACGTTCCGCCCGGACAAGTACCTCGAGGCGTCCACCCCCGCCTGGAACGGGCTCGTCGACACCCTCGGCGAGGTCAGCGGCATCGACACCGGCACCTACGCCGGCTGGGTCGCCGCCATGGAGAACCGCCGCGCCTTCTTCAAGGCCCACGGCGCCGTCTCGACCGACCACTCGCACGGCGACGTCCGCGCCGAGAAGATCCCGGACGCCGACGCCGAGCGCCTGTACGCCCTGGCCCGCGCCGGCCGGATCACCCCCGACGAGGCCGACACCCTGCGCCGCAACTTCGTGTTCGACCAGGCCCGCATGGCCGCGGACGACGGCCTCGTCATGACCATCCACCCGGCGGTGTTCCGCAACCACCACCCCGGCACGTGCGAGCGTTTCGGCGCCGACGTCGGCGGCGACATCCCGCTGCAGGTCGAGTACACCCGCGCCCTGCAGCCGATGCTGGCCGCCTTCGGCACCGCCCCGACGTTCCAGCTGGTCATCTTCACCATGGACGAGACCGTCTTCTCCCGCGAGCTCGCCCCGCTGGCCGGGTTCTACCCGTCGGTCTACATCGGCGTCCCGTGGTGGTTCATCGACGCCCCGGACGCCATGGCCCGCTTCCGCGGCGCCGTCGAGACCGCCGGCTTCACGCGCACCTCGGGCTTCATCGACGACACCCGCGCCTACCTCTCCATCCCGGCCCGCCACGACCTGGCGCGCCGCATCGACTCCGGCTACCTGGCCAAACTCGTCGGCGAGCACCGCCTCACCCTCGACGAGGCCCTCGACACCGCCCACGACCTCGTCGTGACCAATCCCCGGAAGGCCTTCAAGCTGTGAGCACGCCCGTCCGACTCTCCCGCGCCGCCGGCCAGGGACGCCCCGCCGCCCCCGTCCGGATCGCCCACCTGGGCGTCGGCAACTTCTTCCGCGCCCACCAGGCTTGGTACACCGACCGAGCCCCGGACGCCGCCGGCTGGGGCATCGCCGCGTTCACCGGCCGCTCGGCCGCGATGGCCGAGGCCCTCGCCCCCCAGGACGGCCTGTACACCCTGATCACCCGCGGCACCGACGGCGACACCTTCGAGGTCATCTCGAGCCTGACCGCGGTGCACGCGGCAGGCGACCACGCCGCCTGGCTCGGCTACCTCGCCTCGCCGGAGCTCGCCATCGTCACCCTCACGGTCACCGAGGCCGGCTACCTGCGCGGCCCCGGCGGCGGACTCGACGTCGCCCACCCGGGCGTCGTGGCCGACATCGCGGCTCTCCGCGCGGACGCCTCGGCGTCCGTCGGCACCACCCCCGGCAAGCTCGTGGCCGGGCTGCTCGCCCGCCGCGCCGCCGGTGCCGGCCCGATCGCCGTCGTGTCCTGCGACAACCTCTCCCACAACGGCGACGTGCTGGCCGGCGTCGTCGGCGAGCTGGCGGCGTCCGTCGATCCGACGCTCCCCGCCTGGATCGCCGCCAACGTCGCCTTCGCCACCACGATGGTCGACCGGATCACCCCGGCGACGACCGACGAGCACCGCGCGTCCGTGCTGGCCGCGACCGGATTCGAGGACGCCGCCCCCGTGCCGACCGAGCCGTTCAGCGAGTGGGTCGTCCAGGGCGAGTTCCCGGCCGGGCGTCCGGCCTGGGACGCCGCCGGCGCGCGTTTCGTCGACGACGTGGCGCCCTTCGAGCGCCGCAAGCTGGCGCTGCTCAACGGCTCGCACTCGCTCATGGCCTACGCGGCCACGATCCTCGGCCACGAGACCGTCGCGGACGCCATCGCCGACCCCCGCGTCCTGGGGTGGGTCGAGCAGTGGTGGGACGAGGCCTGCGCGCACATCCCGCTGCCCGCCGGCGAGCTGGTCGACTACCGCGCGGCGCTGCTCGACCGCTACCGCAACCCCAACATCCGCCACGCCCTCGCCCAGATCGCCGCCGACGGCTCGCTCAAGATCGCCGTCCGGGCGCTGCCGACGTTCCGCGCCGAGCTGGACGCCGGCCGGACGCCCGTCGGCTCGGCCCGCGTGATCGCCGCCTGGGTGCTGCACCTGCGCGGCCTCGGCGCCCCAATCAAGGACGTGCGCGCCGACGAGGTGCGCGCCCTCGGCGCCGGCACCCTCGAACGGGCCGTCGCCTCGGTGTTGAGCTTCCTGGACGCCGACCTCGCCACCGACGAGCGCGCGGCGGCGTCCGTCTTGACACAGGCCGCCGAGCTCGCCGGCCCGGCAGGCTGAACCCGTACTCCCCCGACAGACCAAGAACCGATCGAAAGGCACGTCATGAAGCTCCGCGAGGACGCCCGTTGGTCCCTCGTCGTCCCGACGTCGATGGGCGTCCGGATCACCCCCGAGAACCGCCAGCCCGTCCACACCGCCGACCGGTTCGTGATGCAGGCGACCAGCGCCGAGACGAACGTGGCGGCCGTGGCGTCCTACCTCGGCGAGCCCACGAAGGTGCTCACCGCGTTCGTCGCCGACTCGCCGATCGCCGCGATCATCAAGGCGAACCTGCGCGCCCGCAACATGGCCTACGAGGGCCCGGAACTGCCCCAAGGCGACGCCTGGGGCCTGCGGCACCAGTTCAACATCGCCGACGCCGGCTACGGCGGACGCGCCCCGCGCGTCTGGAACGACCGCGCCGGCGAGGTCGGGCGCGAGCTGAGCGTCGACCAGTTCGACCTCGACCGGCTGTTCGGCGCCGAGGGCGTCAAGATCCTGCACCTGTCGGGCCTGATCGCGGCGCTGTCGCCGAAGACGTCCGCGTTCTGCGTCGAGCTGGCCAGGGCCGCCAAGGCGCACGGCACGGTCGTCAGCATGGACATGAACTACCGCGCCACCTTCTGGAAGGGCCGCGAGGAGGAGCTGTCGGCGGCGTTCGGCGAGATCGCCGGGCTGTGCGACATCCTCTACGGCAACGAGGAGGACTTCCAGCTCTGCCTCGGGATCCAGGGTCCGGACGCCGGCGGCGAGGGCATCGACGCGAAGATCGACGGGTTCAAGGAGATGATCGGCCGCATCAAGGACGCCTACCCCAACGCGTCCTGGATCGGCACCTCGCTGCGCGAGGTCGTCTCGGCCAACCACCACAAGTGGGGCATGATCCTGTGGCACGACGGCGAGTTCGCCGTCCTGCCGCTGCGCGACATCGACGTCATCGACCGCATCGGCGGCGGCGACGGGTCCGTGGGCGGCGTCCTCTACGGCATCCTCAAGGGCTGGGACGCCGAGCGCTGCGCCCAGTTCGGCTGGGCCACCGGCGCCCTCGCCGCGACGTCCGTCAACGACTACGCCGCCCCGGCCGACGAGAAGCAGGTCTGGGACCTCTGGAAGGGCAACGCCCGCGTCCAGCGGTGAGCAACGTCCGGTTGGGGCGTGCGCCTGGCCGACGCACCCACCTTCACAGCTCCTCGGAACGCTCCGGGCGGCGTGTCGGTCGCCGGCGCGGACGACACGCCGCCTGGATCGATCCGGCCCGGCACCCCAGTCGGACACCGCTGCAACACCCCTACCCAGAACGACCCCGGCACCCCCACTCGGAGCGATCCGGGCCCGGCACCCCGTCGGACGCCGTCGCAACACCCCCACCCAGAACGACCCGGCACCCCCACTCGGAACCCCGTGTGGCACCCCCACTCGGAACGATCCGGGCGGCGTGTCAGTCGCCGGCGTGTACGACACGCCGCCTGGATCGATCCGCTCGCGCATGCGCCGCGCGCAGTCGGCCCGAACTCCGGTGGGCTCCGCCCGCGTGACGCCGCCGACCGGCCTTCGTTGCCAGACAAGGGTTATGAGAGGCCCGCCGTCTCGGAGCACGGGCCCACGTTGCCAGACGAGGGTTATGGGGCCGCCAACACCCGCCATAACCCTCATCTGGCAACGTGGGCTGCACCGGGGGTCGACAACCGTGCTGATAACCCGAATCCTGCAACGTGGAGCGCTGCCGAGAGCGATCTGCTTGACAACGAACTGACCGCGCGGCAATTCCACGCGGTTCGTGAGTAGGCGCGACTATCACGCGGTCCGCGAGGAGGCGAGGACTTCACGCGCTCCGAGGTGGCGCGAAATCGGGCGATGA
>Ga0209480_10003449_pt1 | contig 10327 bp, 8 predicted proteins | sample JI61114C2DNA_FD_187501 | JGI IMG/M metagenome (GOLD analysis project Ga0209480, IMG submission 187501) | Wastewater effluent complex algal communities from Wisconsin, to seasonally profile nutrient transformation and Carbon sequestration -... | ecosystem: Engineered > WWTP > Effluent > Algae...
CGCTCTGCCCCTGCGCTTTCAGCGCGGCACGGAAACGTTCGCCAAAGGCAGCCTGTTCGCTCTTCATCGCGCAAACGTAGAGGCGGCCCGCCCGTGCACGCCCAATATTTGCTTGATGAGCAAGCACAGAATTGCTTTATAGTTCGCGAAAGATTCGCTTTCGCGGACGTCGCTTGCCCAAGTCCCTGCTCGAACAACTGCCGGAGATCGTCAAGGAAGGCCGCCGGCAGGCCGAGCGCATCCTGGAGTCGCTTGAGGGCCGTCACCGCGTGCGACTGCAGACGCGTGAGTGGGTGCTGCCGAGCAAGGATGTGGCCGAGGCCGACTGGATCGCGCAGGCACAACGGCGCGAGCGACTCGCCGGCGAGGGCGACGCAGACTGGACCAACCGCCTGATCTACGGCGACAACCTGCTGGCGATGGCCGCACTACTGGCCGGCGACGAACACACACCGAGCCTGCGCGGCAAGGTCGATCTGATCTACATCGACCCGCCGTTCGATTCCAAGGCGGACTACCGCACCAAGGTCACCCTGCCGGGCGTGGAGCTGGAGCAGCGACCAACTGTGATCGAGCAGTTCGCGTACTCGGATACGTGGTCCGACGGGACGGCGTCGTATCTGGCGATGATCGTGCCAAGGCTGGTGTTGATGCGGGAGCTATTGGCCGACAGGGGGTCGATCTATGTGCATCTGGATTGGCACGTAGGCCATTACGTGAAACTTGTGATGGATGAAGTCCTCGGCCGCAAGAACTTTCAGAACGAAATCATCTGGCACTACTCTGGGTGGAACAAACAGCTCAATTCATCATTCGAAAAACGCCACGACACGATCTTCTACTACTCGAAGACTCCGGAACCGGCATTCGGATCGTTTTTCGAACAATGGGAATCGAAAGAAGAATACGTCAGAAAGCGCAAGCAAAAAGTCCATGTTGACGATGATGGACGCGAGTTTGTTCTTTCGGACGCAGGCGGAGGGGAACGAGTACGCCGCTTCCTCGACGAGGCATTGCGCGATGGCGTCGTAGTCGATGACGTCTGGCATCTGGATAAGCTCAACAACTCTTCGAATGAGGCGGTTGGATACAACACCCAAAAGCCAGAGAGTCTTCTCGAACGAATTGTCAAAGCATCCGCGCCAGAAGATGGAATCGTGGCGGATTTCAATGGCGGGTCCGGGACCACTGCTGCCGTTGCCGAAAAACTTGGCCGGCGCTGGATCACCAGCGACCTCGGCAAACCCGCCTGCATGATCATGCGCAAGCGCCTGATCGACCAGGGCGCCAAGCCCTTCCTGTACCAGGCCATTGGCGACTACCAGGTCGAAGCCGCCAAGTCGCATATGGGCCGCGGCTTCCGCATCGGCGACCTGTCGGAGATCGTGCTGTCGCTGTACGGCGCGCTGCCATTGCCAGCGGAGGAAAACCCGCTGCGCAACCTTGGCGCAATCGTGTTCGCCGGCAAGAAAACGCTGGTGCTGGCCGATTCGCCCAACAAGCTCACCGGCGACGCCACCCTGCGCAAGGCCATCGCCCAGCGCGACAGCCTGATGGGCGGATGGGATCGCGTGGTCGTGCTGGGCTGGAACTTCGCCCCCGACATTGGCCAGAGCATCGCGGCGCTCAACGACAAGCACTTGGAAGTGCTGGTGATCCCGCCCGACCTGCTGGATCGCCTGCGCAAGAAAGGCGGCATCGAGAAGCTCCGCGGGCAAGTGCGTTTCTCCAGCCTGCAATACCTCACCCTCAAGCCAATCCAGCGTGAGCTTGGTGCGGACGAGGAGACCATCTGCGTTTCGCTGGACAACTACGTGTTGCTCTCACCCGAGGCGATCAACCTGGACGAGGCCAACCGCGGAAAGCTCATCAAGGTGATGAATGCCGAACCGCTGGCGCTGATCGAATACTGGGCGGTGGATCCGGACTACGACGGCAACGTGTTCCGCTCGGTCTGGCAGGACTACCGTGGCAATACCGACAACGAAGGCGATGCGCTGCGGGTGGTCAACGCCGCGCACTTCGCCGTGCCGCGCAAGTCGGGCGAACGCCGCATCTGCGTGCGTGCAGTCGATGTGTTCGGCTTCGAAGCCGAAGTGGTGCAGATCGTCGCGGAGCCGAGGTGATGGCCACCGCCAAGCAGGCGGCGACCAAGCAGGATCTACTGCCGCTAGCGAAGGCACTGACCCAACGCACCCAGCAACTATGCGTCGGACTGGAACAGGGCATCGCCGACCTATACGAATTGGTCACGCCGGTCACCGCGGAATTGTTGCGCTGGTGGTTCAGCGACGATGCCTGCCAGTCGCGCAGCCTGAACTTCCATCCGGGCCAGAAGCAGGCGATCCTCAACGTGATCGTGGCGCACGAGGTGCTGGACAGCCCCGACCTTGCGGATCTTTATCGTCAGGTCTGCGCGTCCGCACTACTGGAAGGCAACCTGCTTGCCGAGGTGACGCAAGCCAAGCATGCGCATCCAAAGTACTGCCTGAAGATGGCTACCGGCACCGGCAAGACCTGGGTACTGCAGGCCTTGCTCGTATGGCAGATGCTGAACAAGACCGCGGCGCTGGACGACAGCCGCGACGATCCGCGCTTCACCCGTCGCTTCCTGGTGGTGGCACCGGGATTGATCGTCTACGAGCGCCTGCTAGATGCGTTCCTGGGGAAGGAACGCGCGACTGGCGGACGCGATTTCGCCACCTCGGACTTCTCGCAATATGCCGACCTGTTCCTGCCACCGGCGCGGCGCGAACGAGTGCACCAGTTCGTGCAGTCGAACCTGTGCGTGAAATCGGAGATCGGACTGAAGGCCACCGGTAACGGCATGATTGCGGTGACCAACTGGCATCTGCTCAGCGAGGCCGAAGACGAGATCGAGGAAACCGAAGCCGAGGACTCGGTAGATGCACCCGCTGCGCGGCCCGAAGCCCATGTCATCGCCAGCCAGGCCCTGCCTCTGGCACCCGGCCGTGCGACCGGGAATGCGCTCGACGTGCTGGATCGACGCTGGGCGCGCGGCAACGTGCTGGCGTTCCTGGCCGAACTGCCCGACCTGGTCGTCTTTAACGATGAAGCGCACCACATCCACGAGTTGAAGTCGGCCGGCGAGAGCAGCGAGGTCGAATGGCAGAAAAGCCTGTCGCGCATCGCCGATGGCAAGGGCCGCCGCTTTACCCAGGTCGACTTTTCGGCGACGCCTTACAACGATGTTGGCGGCGGCAAGAACCGGCGCAAGGTCTACTTTCCGCACATTGTGGTCGACTTCGACCTGAAGGACGCGATGCGCCAAGGGCTGGTCAAGGCGCTCGTGCTGGACAAGCGCAAGGAACTTGGCGCGCTACCGCTGGAATTCAAGGCGGAGCGCGACGATTCGGGAAATCCTCTACTGTCGGAAGGCCAGCGCATCATGCTTCGGGCGGGTTTGTCCAAGCTTCGCAAGCTGGAAGCCGATTTCGCCCGCATCGATCCGCAGCGCCATCCGAAGATGCTGGTGGTCTGCGAGGACACCACGGTAACGCCACTGGTCGCGGAGTTCCTGCAGGACGAAGGCTTGCATGCGGACGACGTGGTTACCGTCGATTCCGGAAAGAAGGCCGAACTCGGCGAGAAGGACTGGGCGCCATTGCGCCAGCGCCTCTTCGATGTGGACCGCCATGCGCAGCCACGTGCGATCGTCAGCGTATTGATGCTGCGCGAGGGCTTCGACGTCAGCAATATCTGCGTGATCGTGCCGCTGCGTTCCAGCCAGGCACAGATCCTGCTGGAACAGACCATCGGCCGTGGCCTTCGCCTGATGTGGCGCGACCCTGAATTCGCCGACCTCAAGCGAGAGAACCGCGAACGGATCAACGCAGGCCAAGAGCCGGGCAGCCTGATCGACATCCTGTCCATCGTCGAGCATCCAGCGTTCCAGCAGTTCTACGACGAATTGATCAGCGAAGGATTGGTCGGGACGACGGGCGACGACGACGGCAGCGACAGCGCCGGCGACGTGGAGGCAGTCGGACTGCGCGATGGTTTCGAGCAATACGACTTCGCCCTGCCCTTCATCCTGCGCGAGGCGGATGAAAGCCTGGATCACGCTCCCATCGACATCCACGCACTGCCGGTTTTCGGCGGACTGACCCGCCGCCAACTTACTGAAATGCTGGGTAAGGGCGACACCTTCACTTCGCAGGATCTGCAAAGCAGCACATTGTTCGGCGACTACCGAGTTGATGGCGCCGTGATGAATGTCAGCGGCTACAACGAACTCTTGTCGCGGCTCACCCGGCGCGTCGGCCAGTCGCTGAGCCAGCCATTGCCGAAAGGCAATCGAATCGCGGAACACCTTGCGATGCCGTACCTGCAAGTGAACACGACGGTACTGGCCGAGGCGCTAGACGACTACATCCGTGAGCGACTGTTCGGCGAGTCCTTCGAGCCGTTCGTGGATGAAGACTGGCGACTCCTCCTGCTGCAACCCGTGATCGACCATGTCGTGAAGGTCTTTGGTCTTGCGCTGGTCAATGCCGAGGAGCGCGCCACCATCGGCGAAACAGAAGTGCGCCATCGCAGGTTGTCGGAAGTGCCGCGGTTGATGATGCGCGAGAGCACGTCAATGGATGTCGGCAAGTGCATCTACATCCGACAGGGCTGGCCTGCGCGCAATGGCGGCCTGGAAAGGGCCTTCATCGAATGGGCACAATCCGACAGCAGCATTGAGGCGTTCTGCAAGATCAGCGAGAACCGCCACGACTTTGCCCGCTTGCGTTACGTGAAGGACGACGGGCTACCGGCGTTCTATTTTCCGGATTTCATGGTCCGCACCACGGATGCGATCTACATGGTCGAAACCAAGTCGCAGCAGCAGACCACCCATCCCAACGTGCAGCGAAAACTCAAGGCAGCGGCCACGTGGTGCAAACGCATCAATGCGCTGGCATCCTACGACCGCGGCGGTCGCGAATGGCACTACGCGCTGGTCAACGAGTCCATCTTCGATGACTGGCGGCGCAAAGGTGCTCGGCTCGGCGAGTTGTTGGCGTTCTCTAGGATCAGGCCTGTGGCCGATGCAACGTCGCAAGGTACGCTTTCGCTATAGAGGCGCCCCGAACCTCAGCGGCCCCTTTCTTCCTGTCGTGTTGCCTGGCTTTTGCCGGTGCCGCACGTGAGCCGACAACGACCGCATCCTCGTGCGCTAGGTCACGCTGCTTTCGTATGCTTCCAGCGAAGCCAAACCCCGCTTGATGAATTCATCCTGCAACTGCCGCTTGCGAACCTGTTCGCGCACGGAGGTCGCAACGAAGGCGGACAGCGTCTCGCCCTCCTTCAACAACGACTCGATCTCCGATCGCAGTGCCGGATCGACGCGTACCGAGGGGAACCTGGCGGTCTTCATGCAATCTCCCGTGCATCGCCCTGTCATGAACGATGCGCCTGCGCCTGCCGGTGGGCAAGCGCGCACGGCTACAGGATGTACCGACTCAAATCCGGATCCTGCGCCAGCTCGCCGAGGTGGGCGTCCACGTAGGCGCGGTCGATGACGATGCTGCCGCCCTTGTCCGGGGCGTCGAAGCTCAGTGTTTCCAGCAGGCGCTCCAGCACCGTGTGCAGGCGGCGTGCGCCGATGTTTTCCTGGCGTTCGTTGACGTGCGCGGCGATCTCGGCGAGACGCTCCACCGCATCGCTCGCGAACTCCAGTTGCAGGCCTTCGGTGCCCATCAGCTCGACGTACTGCTTGGTCAGCGAGGCCTTGGGCTCGGTGAGGATGCGGACGAAGTCGTCCTTGCCCAGCGCGCCCAGCTCCACGCGGATCGGGAAACGGCCCTGCATTTCCGGGATCAGGTCGCTGGGCTTGGCCAGGTGGAACGCGCCGCTGGCGATGAACAGGATGTGGTCGGTCTTCACCGCGCCGTACTTGGTGCTGACGGTGCTGCCCTCGACCAGCGGCAGCAGGTCGCGCTGCACGCCTTCGCGGCTGACGTCGGCGCCATAGCCTTCGCTGCGCTTGGCGACCTTGTCGATCTCGTCGATGAAGACGATGCCGTGCTGTTCGCAGGCCTCGATCGCGGCTTCGCGGACCTCGTCCTCGTTGACCAGCTTGCCGGCTTCTTCCTCGATCAGCATCGGCCGCGCGGCCTTGATCGACATGGTCTTCTTGTGGGTCTTGCCGCCGGCCAACTGGCCGAACACCTGGCGCAGCTGCTGGCCCATTTCCTCCATGCCCGGCGGGGTCATGATGTCGACGCCCACATTCGCGGCCAGGTCGAGCTCGATCTCGCGCTCGTCCAGTTCGCCGGCACGCAACTGCTTGCGCAGCTTCTGCCGCGTCTGCGATTCCTGCGACGACGGCTCCGCACCGATGTCGACGGTGGTGGTCGCGTTGGGATTGAAGCCGAACGCGGGCGCGGCCTCCCGCTTGGGCAGCAGCGCGTCCAGGATGCGATCTTCGGCGCGGTCCTCCGCCTGCGTGCGCACGCGCGTCTTGGCCTGCGCGCGATACAGCTTGACTGCGGTATCGGCCAGGTCGCGGATGATCTGCTCCACGTCCTTGCCGACATAGCCGACCTCGGTGAAGCGCGTGGCTTCGACCTTCACGAACGGCGCGTTCGCCAGCGTGGCCAGGCGCCGCGCGATCTCGGTCTTGCCGACGCCGGTGGGGCCGATCATCAGGATGTTCTTCGGCATCACCTCGTTGCGCAGTTCGGGCGCGAGCTGCGCGCGCCGCCAGCGGTTGCGCAGGGCGATGGCGACCGCGCGCTTGGCCGCGTGCTGGCCGACGATGTGGCGATCCAGCTCCGCGACGATCTCGCGCGGGGTCATGTTGGTGGACGCGTTGTCGATCTTGTGCATGCTTTTTGCTCGTCGTTTCTTGTGTTTCCTTCTCCCCTTGAGGGGGAAGGTGCCCGAAGGGCGGATGAGGGGTGCTGTTTGCGGGCCTGCACGATCAAGCGCACCCTCACCCCAGCCCTCTCCCGCAGGCGGGAGAGGGAGACTGCGTCAAAGCTGCTCCACCACGATATTGCGATTGGTATAGATGCAGATATCGCCTGCGATGTTCAGTGCTTCGGTGGCGACGGACTTCGCATCGAGTTCGGTATGCGCCAGCAGCGCGCGTGCCGCGGACAGCGCATACATGCCGCCGGAGCCAATCGCGATCAGGCCGTCTTCCGGCTCGATCACGTCGCCGGTGCCGCTGATGACCAGGCTGGTCTCGGCATCGGCCACGGCCAGCAAGGCTTCCAGCTTCCCGAAGCGGCGCTCGGTACGCCAATCCTTGGCCATCTCGACCGCGGCGCGCTGTAACTGGCCGTGTTTTTCCAGCTTGGCTTCGAACAACTCGAACAGGGTGAAGGCATCCGCCGCGGCACCGGCAAACCCCGCCAGCACATGGCCGTTCTTGCCGAGCCGGCGCACCTTGCGGGCGTTGGCCTTCATCACCGTGTGGCCCAGGGTGACCTGGCCGTCGCCGGCGATCACCACCTGGCCGTTGCGGCGAACCGAGACGATGGTGGTGGCATGGAACACGGTGGGATTCTGGCTGGGGTCCATCGGCATCTCCTGTGAAACCCCGATGTGGGGACACGGCCGCGCGCTTCAAGCATGCCTTCGGGCACACTGGCGACATGCCGGACCTGATCAGCATCGCCGTCCCCATCTACAACACCGCCCGCTTCCTGCCGGCGGCGCTGGACAGCCTGCTGGCGCAGGACTACCCGCATTGGGAATGCCTGCTCTGGGATGACGGATCGACCGACGGCTCCGGCGACATCGCCGCCGGTTACGCCGTGCGCGATCCACGCTTCCGCGTGCTCGGCGATGGCCGCAATCGCGGGGTCAGCGCGACCTGCGCCGCCGCCCTGTCCGAGGCCCGCGGCGAGTACGTCGCGATCCTCGACAGCGACGACATGCTGGAGCCGGATGCGCTGTCGTCGATGCTGGCCTTCATGCACGCCAACCCGCGACTCGGCATGGCGTATTCGGAGTATGTCGAGGTCGCCGAGGACGGCCACTACCTGGCCCCGGGCCGACGCTTCCAGCGGCCGTATTCCGCGCACAACCTGCTGGTCGACTTCATCACCTACCAGTTCAGGCTGATCCGCGCCGAGGCCTATCGCACGGTGGGCGGCGTGGACGCCAGCATGCCGGTTGCCTACGACTACGACCTCTGCCTGCGCCTGTCCGAGCGGGTCGAGGTCGGCCATCTGCCGAAGCCGCTGTACCGCTACCGCATGCGCAAGGAGTCGATTTCCCATGCCAGTCGCCTGCGGCAAGTGCGCGCGAGCTTCGATGCCGCGCAGCGCGCGTTGCAGCGCCGCGGCCTGCAGGGCAAGTACGCGCTGGCGCTGGGCGTGCGTGCACGCCATGTGTTGCGGCCGAAGGATGCTTCATCGCCACAAGGTGAAGGTGCATGAGCGCACCGACACTGCAAGCCCTGGTGCCGGTGCGTGGTGATGCACCGTTTCTCGCCGCGGCGCTGCACAGCCTGCGCGCACAAACGTTCATCGATTGGCAGGCCACGCTGTGCCCACTCGATGCGAACGCACGCGATATCGCGATGCGTGCTGTCGATGGCGATGCGCGCATGCAGATCGCCGACACCAGTGACATGGCCGAAGCGAGCGCACTCGCGCATGCCGCGGACACCAATGCTTGCGAACTCCTGTGCGTGCTGGATGGCGACGACGCGCTGGAGCCGACTGCGTTCGCCGCGCTGATGGATGCACTGGCGGAACATCCGGCTGCCGGCATGGCCTACAGCCGGCATGTGCTGATCGATGCCAACGGTGGTGTACTCGGCCCCGGCCCCTTGTGCGAATTGCCGTACTCGGCCGACGCGCTGCTGCTGGATTTCATGACCGGGCCGCTGCGGGTCCTCCGTCGGCAGGCGTATCGGGATGCCGGCGGCTTCGCCAGCGCGCATGCGGACGCGAGCGACTACGACCTGTGCCTGCGACTGTCGGAAACCGCCGGCGTCGTGCACGTGCCGCAGGCGCTGTACCAGCGTCGCATCCATCCGCTGGCACCGGAAATCGCGCGGTGGGCGGAAGCCATCGAGGCCCGCTACGGCGCGTTCGTCGATGCGGTGAAGCGACGCGGCCTGGATGCGACGTATGACGTCGCCCTGCACATCGACAGCTGGCACATCCTGCAGCCGCTGCGCGCGTTCGGCGGGGTGGGGAATTGGGGTTAGCCCCACCCCTTGCGGGCAGCTACCTGCCTGCTGTTGTGGGAGGGGCTTCAGCCCCGGGCCTTGTCCTGGACTGCAGGAAAGCTTCGGGGCTGAAGCCTCTCCCACAAGAACCTCGCCCGGCACTCAGCCACCCGACTTCCGCTTCGCCCGCGGATGCGCGGCGTCGTAGACCTTGGCCAGGTGCTGGAAATCCAGGTGGGTGTAGATCTGGGTGGTGGCGATGTCGGCATGGCCCAGCAGTTCCTGCACGCCGCGCAGGTCGCCCGAGGATTCCAGCATGTGGCTGGCGAAACTATGGCGCAGCAGGTGCGGATGCACGCGCTTGAACACGCCCTGGCGCATCGCCAGCTGGCGCAGGCGCAATTGCACTGCACGTGGGGTGATCGGCTTGCCGCCGCGACCGGGGAAGACCGGCGATGCATCCGTGCCGCCCGATTCGTCGCGCCACGCCTGCAAGGCCGCGCGCGCATGCGAACCCACCGGCACGATGCGCTGCTTGCTGCCCTTGCCGAGCACGCTGACCAGGCCCTGGTCGAAATCGAGGTCGGCCCAGCGCAGCGCGCAGGTTTCCGCCAGGCGCAGCCCGGACGAATAGAACAGCTCCAGCAGGGCGCGGTCGCGCAGGCCCAGCGGCGCATCGGTGGCGACTTCCACCAGTTGCACGGCTTCGTCCACGTCGAGGACCTGCGGGAGCTTGCGCGGCGCTTTCGGCGCGCGGATCGCCTCCGCCGGGCTGGCCGCGACCTGGCCGTTCTTCAGCAGCCAGCGATACAGGCTGCGACACGCCGAAAGCCGGCGTTGCAGCGACTTCGGCGACAGGCCGCGGCGGTGTTCGGACGCGATGAAGGCGCGCAGGTCGTCGCCCTGCAGGTCGAGCAGCACGCGGCCGTTGGCGTCGGCCCAGGCCTGCAACGCGGCGAGGTCGCGACGATAGGCATCGAGCGTATGCGCCGAGCCTTGCCGCTCGACCGACAGGTGCGCGAGGAAGGCCTCGACCGGACCCGTCGCGTTCATGTCATCCGCGCGGGAACCGTTGCAGCCCGGCCGCCAGCGCCTCGCCCATCATGCGCAGGAACAGCGTGCCCATGCCGGGGAAGAAGCGATTGGGATCGCGGCTGCCCACGGCGACCAGGCCGACACCGGGCAGGG
>Ga0209480_10003450_pt1 | contig 10325 bp, 9 predicted proteins | sample JI61114C2DNA_FD_187501 | JGI IMG/M metagenome (GOLD analysis project Ga0209480, IMG submission 187501) | Wastewater effluent complex algal communities from Wisconsin, to seasonally profile nutrient transformation and Carbon sequestration -... | ecosystem: Engineered > WWTP > Effluent > Algae...
CGGTGGTTTGTTCAAGCGTCGTAAATTCTGCCGCTTCACGGCAGAAAAGGTCGAACAGATCAATTACATGGATGTCGATATCCTGAAGGAATTCATCCAGGAAAACGCCAAAATCATGCCGGCTCGTCTGACGGGCACCAAGGCTGGTTATCAGCGTCAATTGGGCACCGCCATCAAGCGCGCCCGCTTCCTGGCCCTGCTGCCTTACACCGACATTCACCAATAATCGAGGGGACGAAAAATGCAAATCATTCTGCTCGATAAGGTTGTGAATCTTGGTAACCTCGGCGACATCGTCAAGGTCAAGGATGGCTACGCTCGTAACTTCCTGATTCCCCAGCGTATGGCCAAGCGTGCTACGCCGGCTGCGATGGCTGAATTCGAAGTCCGCCGTGCTGAACTGGAAAAGCTGGCTGCTGAAAAGCTGGCTGCTGCCCAGGGCGTTGCCGACAAAATGGCTGGCGTGTCTGTTACCGTTGCCCGCAAGGCCGGTATGGATGGCCGTCTGTTTGGTTCTGTTGGTACCAACGACATCGCTGATGCGCTCAAGGCGGCTGGTTTTGTCGTCGATAAGGCCAGCATCCGCATGCCGGAAGGCCCGCTCAAGGCCATTGGCGAATTCCCGCTTGACGTTGCCCTGCATACCGATGTGCTGGCCAACATCACCGTGGCAGTGGTCGCCGAGTAATTCGGTTTCCGCTCCAGGACAAAAGGCCTCGCAGATGCGGGGCCTTTTTACTTTAAACTGATCTAAATGAACCAGCGCCCACCCAGACCTCCATCAAGCGATTCTGCCATCGCGCAATTGCGCGTGCCACCCCATTCCATAGAAGCCGAGCAGTCGGTGCTGGGGGGGCTGATGCTCGACAATCAGGCGTGGGATCGTATGGGTGATCTGCTCAGCGATCACGATTTTTATCGCGACGAGCACAAGCGGATTTTCCGCCAGATCAAAAACCTGCTGGAAAAAGCCAAGCCAGCAGACGTCGTCACGGTGGCCGAGGCGCTGGACGCTGCCGGTGATGGCGACAAGACGGGCGGCCTGGCTTATCTCGGCGAACTGGCCGCAAATACACCGTCGGCCGCCAATATCCGGCGTTATGCAGAAATTGTTCGCGAGCGCGCCGTCCTTCGTCAGTTGGTGGCAACGGCGGACGAAATTGCTTCGGACGCGCTTAACCCGATGGGTCGGGATGCAGAAAGCCTGCTGGATGAGGCGGAGTCCAAGATTTTCGCGATTGCGGAAGCCGGGGCCGGGCATTCAAGCGGTTTTGTCCATATCAACCCGCTGTTGACCCAGGTGGTTGAGCGTATCCAGGAGTTGCACGATCGCGATAATCCATCGGATATTACTGGTGTGCCGACGGGTTATGTGGACCTTGATCAGAAGACCTCAGGCTTCCAGCCCGGCGACCTGATCATTGTCGCAGGCCGGCCATCCATGGGTAAAACAGCTTTTGCCCTGAATATTGCCGAGAATGTTGCGGTCGACACCGGTTTGCCGGTCGGAATTTTCTCCATGGAAATGGGTGGCGCGCAGTTGGCAATGCGGATGCTGGCCTCTATCGGTCGCCTGAATTCGCAAAACCTGCGGACTGGTCGGATGTCCGATGATGAGTGGTCAAAGCTGTCGTTTGCCTTGGGCAAGCTGCACGAAGCGCCGATTTATATTGATGAGACTGGCGGCCTGACCCCCGCTAATCTGCGTGCCCGTGCCCGGCGTCTGGCGCGGCAGTACGGCGGAAAACTCGGCCTGATCGTTATCGACTACATCCAGTTGATGAGTGGCAATCGGCCGGGCGAGAATCGGGCGACCGAGGTTTCGGAAATTTCGCGCTCGATCAAGTCACTGGCCAAGGAGCTTCAGGTGCCTATCGTGGCCTTGTCACAGTTGTCGCGTAAGGTGGAAGAGCGTACCGACAAGCGCCCGATGATGTCCGACTTGCGTGAATCAGGCGCTATCGAGCAGGATGCCGACGTAATTCTGATGATGTACCGCGAGGATTACTACAAGCCGGACACGCCCGACAAGGGGATTGCCGAAGTCATTATCGGCAAGCAGCGTAACGGCCCGACCGGTACCGTTCGCCTCGCCTTCCTTGGTGAATACACCCGCTTTGAGAGCCTGGCGGGTGGTGGTTTCGTTGATTCACAAAACTAGAATTCGTCAGCCCGTCGTGTTTTGATGCTGTAACGGAATCCTTCAGGATCGGTGCCGTTACGGCGCCCTTCCGGCGAATCCAATTGTGGCAATAACATGAAGGGCAGCGTTGTTGGCTTGCCGGGCAGTGTTATATCGCTGCCGACGTTGAACGCGATCCAGTTCATTTCCCAGACGCCGAACAGTACCTTGCGTAGTGCCAGCAGCTTGCTGTCACGGTCCGAAAGAATCTCCAGGGAAATCGCCCGGCGGACATCGCTGGGGTCGACCGGAATCCAGCCGTAACCCGGTACATAGAATTCGGCACGAACGTGCTGACCACGAGTGGCGTCATCACTGGTCAGTCCCAGGTTGCGGAACAGTCGGGATGGGCCTACGCGCAGGCCATAAACACAACGGGCCGGAATGCCGATGGCGCGGCAGATGGCAACGAACAAGCCGTTGATGTCGGCTGAACGCCCGCCGTACTGGCCTGATATCAGTTGTTGACGAACATCGCCGGTGCCACAGCCAGGCAGGCTGGGGTCATAAATTGTATTCTCCACAACCCAGTCATAAACGGCCTTGGCTTGCGCCACCGGGTCCTTGATGCGGCCCACGATGCGCTCACCCACCTGATGCGCCAGCCCCTCATTGGGGATCAGTTGTGAGGCCTGCAGGTTACGGCGCAGGATATCTTCGCGTTCCGGGGCGACGGTTCGCTTGGTGACGTCAAAGTGGCGGTCGGCGGTGGTGACCGTGGTTTTGATTTGCAGCGTCGGCTCGTTCACATTCAGCCATTCGGCGTGCAGAACCTCCAGATTGCCATCGGGCAGGCGACGCATTGCAGCACTGTCCGGATTGCCGCTCCAGGCGTGCGACAGCGTGCGCTGGAACAGGGTGTCCTGATTCAGGGGCAGCGGTAGCCAGACCTTGATCAGCCCTTTGCTCGGCTTGAGCGTGACGGTGGTGGTGATCTCGTAGGCACGCCATTCCGTAGGCGGCTCTGGCGCCTTGACCGGCGGCAGGCGGCTGGCCGAGGTGCCTTGGGGTGGGGTTTCGGTAACCGGGTCATCGGCCGTGTGTGCAACCGGGGCGCGTGGACGTTCTTGCGCGGCATGCGAAGCATGCGCAGATTTCTTGCCACCTTTGGTTTTGCCAGCCTTGCCGGATTTTGTGGCCTTGCCTGACTTGCTCTTTGCTGAGCTGGCTTTGGTGACGCTGGTTTTCTGTTTTTTGGCGGCCCAGGCTTCTGAGGCGAAGAGGGAGAGGCCGGCAAGTGATGCTAAAAAGTTACGACGTTTCAAAAATTTCCTCCGGCAGAGACAGCCCGTGGCTGAAACGAAAAGGCCGTGTCACTGACACGGCCCCTTTAATTATTGAAGCAGATTATAACACTTCAGCCGCATGGTCAGCCAAGCGCGAACGCTCGCCACGTTGTAACGTTATGTGACCAGAGTGTGCCCAACCCTTGAAGCGGTCGACCACGTAAGTCAGACCAGAACTACCTTCGGTCAGGTAGGGGGTATCGATCTGCGCGATGTTGCCCAGACAGACCACCTTGGTACCGGGGCCGGCGCGGGTGATCAGGGTTTTCATCTGCTTCGGCGTCAGATTCTGCGCTTCATCGATGATCAGGTATTTTTTCAGGAAGGTGCGACCGCGCATGAAATTCATCGACTTGACCTTGATCCGCGAGCGAATGATGTCGTGCGTTGCAGCCTTGCCCCATTCGCCGCCGTAGGGGCCGCTGTCCTTTTCGTCAGTGTGAGTCAGTACGTCGAGGTTGTCCTCCAGCGCCCCCATCCACGGCGCCATTTTCTCTTCCTCGGTGCCGGGCAGGAAGCCAATGTCCTCACCGACCGGTACGGTGGCGCGGGTCATGATGATCTCGGCGAACAGCTTGTTTTCGAGTACCTGATTGAGGCCGGCGGCCAGGGTCAGCAAGGTTTTGCCGGTACCGGCCTGGCCGAGCAGGGTGACGAAATCGATGTCCGGATTCATCAGCAGGTTCATGGCGAAATTCTGCTCACGATTACGTGCGGTGATTCCCCATACTGCATTTTTCGGGTGGGTGTAGTCGATCAGCGTTTCCAGCACGGCGGTCTTGCCGGCGGCTTCCTTGACGATGGCAGTGAAGCCGTCCTTTTCCAGCCAGACGCACTCGTTGATCAGCATCTGCGGACACAGCGGTCCGTTGATCTTGTAGTAGGTCTTGGCTTCTTTCTTCCACGATTCCATGCCCTTGCCGTGCTTGTCCCAGAAATTCTCGGGCAGGGCGCGGGTGCCGGTGTACAGGATGTCGGTATCCTCGAGCACCTTGTCGTTGAAGTAATCCTCGGCGAGCAGGTTGAGGGCGCGCGACTTGATGCGCATGTTGATGTCTTTCGACACCAGAATCACCGGGCGTTTCGGGTACTTTTTCTGCAGGTGGATGACGACCGACAGAATCTGGTTGTCCACTTTGGAAGTCGGCAAGCCCTGCGGCAGTTCCGCGCTGATCGCCTCGGTCTGCAGGTAAAGGCGACCGCTCGCCAGCTTGCTGGAGGGGCCGTAGAGATCGACCCCTTCATCGATATCGACATCCTCCCCGCCCAGCAACTCATCCAACATGCGCGAAGTCTGGCGGGCGTTGCGGGCGATTTCGGACATGCCCTTCTTGTTGTTGTCGAGTTCTTCCAGCGTCATGATCGGCAGGAAAACGTCGTGCTCCTCAAAACGGAAGAGGGAACTGGGATCGTGCATCAGCACGTTGGTATCGAGGACAAAAATCTTGGTAACTGCGGGCTTCTTGGTGGCTGCGGGTTTGCGCGGCATGGAGTGGGCCTTGGGTTGGGTTAGAGAGTTTTGACGAAATCCAGAACTTCCTGTGCGTGACCGGGCACTTTGACCCCGCGCCACTCGCGGCGCAGCACGCCGCTTTTATCGATGACAAAGGTGCTGCGCTCAATGCCGCGCACCTGCTTGCCGTACATGTTTTTCATTTTCATGACGCCAAACAGGGTGCATAGCGCTTCGTCGCTGTCCGAGCCCAGCTCAAAGGGCAGGTCTTGTTTGCTCTTGAAGTTTTCATGTGATTTGACGCTGTCGCGAGAAATACCGAGTAAAACGGTGTCGACCGCAACAAACTGGGCATGCAGGTCGCGGAACTGCTGCGCTTCGGTGGTGCACCCCGGTGTGCTGTCCTTGGGGTAGAAATAGATCACAACAATCTTGCCGGCCAAATTTCCCAGGCTGAAAGTTTGGCCACTGGTTGCCGGAAGGGAGAAGTCAGGGACTTTGCTGTCTAGCATGCAGATCACTCTTTGTTGGTTGATTGAAGCCATTGTGGGCAAATCAGAGCCGGGCGGTCAACCGCTGATTTGCTAAACTGTGCGCCATGCGAATAATTGCTGCCAGTCTTATTTTTGTCACATTTCTTGCCGGTTGTGGCCAGGCGTGGAATGACCCCTATCCGGCGAGCGATGCCGGCCGCAATATTCTCTACACGGCATTCACTGATCGCCCCAAACACCTTGATCCGGCGCAGTCCTATACCGAGGACGAAATCACCTTTACGGCGCAGATTTACGAGCCGGCGCTGCAGTATCACTACCTCAAACGGCCCTATGAACTGATTGCCAGCACCTTGGAAGAGGTGCCGCATCCGCGCTATTTTGATGCGCAGGGCAAGGAACTGGCTGACGATGTAGCGATTGAGGAGATTGCCGAAAGTGTTTATGAGCTGAAATTGAAGCCGGGTATCCGCTACCAGCCACACCCGGCTTTTGCACTGGATGAACACGGTCAACCGGTTTATTTGGGTAAAAATATCGCCGATGGGCGGCAGAAAATTGCTGATTTTCCGCATAGCGCCACCCGCGAATTGTCGGCCGATGATTACATTTACCAGATCAAGCGCCTGGCTCACCCGCGCCTGCATTCCCCTATTTTTGGCATGATGGCCGACAAGATAGTTGGTCTCAAGGAGCTCGGCGAAAGACTGGGCAAGGCGGCCAAAGCGCAGCCGGCCGACGAGTGGCTGGACCTTGATGCCTACCCGCTTTCTGGTATCGAAAAAGTTGATAGTCACACTTGGCGCATCCGGCTCAAAGGCAAGTATCCGCAGTTCCTCTACTGGCTGGCCATGCCTTTCTTTGCGCCGGTGCCGCGCGAGGTCGATCGTTTTTTCGCGCAGCCAGGTATGACGGCCAAGAATCTGACTTTGGACTGGTGGCCGGTCGGTACCGGCCCCTTCATGCTCTCGGAAAACGATCCAACCGGCCGTATGGTGTTGTCGCGCAACCCGAATTTTCATGGTCAGACTTATCCTTGTGAGGGCGAGACGGGGGATAGAGAGGCCGGTCTGCTTGACGATTGTGGCAAGCCCTTGCCGTTTATCGATCAGGCTATTTTTACTCGTGAGAAAGAAGCCATTCCGTACTGGAACAAATTTCTGCAGGGCTATTTCGATGCTTCGGGGATTTCCTCAGATAGCTTTGATCAGGCGGTGCGCGTCAATGTTGCTGGTGATGTGGCGCTCAGCGACGAGATGCGCGAGAAGGGCATACGTCTGCTGACTTCAATCAAGACGTCCACCTTCTACATGGGCTTCAACATGCTCGATCCAGTGGTTGGTGGCCTTTCGTTGCGGTCAACCAAGCTCAGGCAGGCAATTTCCATTGCCATTGATCAGGAAGAGTACATCTCCATTTTCTCCAATGGACGTGGCATAGCGGCCCAGGGCGCCTTGCCACCGGGGATTTTCGGTTACGAGGCGGGCGAGGAAGGGATCGACAAGCAGGTTTATGACTGGGTGGATGGCAAGCCCAAAAGAAAATCGGTTGAAGCCGCCAAAAAATTGATGAATGAAGCGGGTTATAGCAACGGACGGGATGAAAAAACCGGCGAGCCGCTGGTTGTTAATCTTGATACCACCAGTGGCGGTATGGGCGAGAAATCGCGGCTCGACTGGTTGACGCGGCAATTTGCCAAAATCGATGTCCAGCTCGTGGTGCGCTCGACTGACTTCAATCGCTTCCAGGACAAAATTCGCAAAGGCAATGTTCAGCTCTATTACCTGGGCTGGAATGCCGACTACCCGGACCCGGAGAACTTCTTCTTCCTCCTTGATGGCAACGAAGGCAAGGTCGCCAAGGGGGGTGAAAACGCCTCGAACTACGTCAATCCCGAGTTTGACCGTCTGTTTGCCCGGATGAAGAATATGGACAATTCGGCGGAGCGCATGGCCATCATTCGCCAGATGAACAGCATCCTGCAGCACGATGCGCCCTGGGTTTTTGGTCTGCATCCCAAGAGTTACACCCTGGGCCATCGCTGGCTCAAGAACCGTAAGCCGAATGATGTCGGCAACAATATCCTGAAATATCAACGCATTGATGCGGCCGACCGGAGTGCCGCCCGCCTGGCCTGGAACCGGCCGGTACTGTGGCCGCTGGTTGTTGGTTTGGTGGTCATTTTGCTGGCCGTGGTGCCCGGCTATCTCGGTTATCGTCGGCGTGAGCAGCGCGCTGCTGTGAAGTGAGGCTGGAACTACGCCAGCGCGGCCTGGATCAAAAGCTGCACGGAACTCATTCGCTATGGCATCCGCAGCCATTTCGCGATGCGCGCCCGGCCTGGTGCGATGAACATCCGGCGTTAGCCGGCGAACTTCTGGCGCTTGCTGATACCGAGGTTGAGACCTTGAATAATGAGAGAGATGCGGCGCGGGTCTTTCTCACTCGATATTTGCCTGAGCTCTCGGCGCTGGAAAGCCTGGCTGATTTGCCGGTTTGCCCAGCAACACCACGGATTGAGCACGGCTCGCGCTGGGCCTGGGAAATTCCTGGACGCAAGCAGCAGCAGATCGAAGCATTTGCTGCTGCGGCGCGTCCGACTGCCATGCCGGTCCTGGATTGGTGCGGTGGCAAGGGGCATCTTGGCCGCTTGCTGGCGTTGCAGTGGCAGCTTAGCGTAAGCAGTCTGGAGATTGATCCACTGCTTTGTCACGAAGGCGAACAGCTCGCAGCACGGGCACGGGTTCCACAAAACTTCATCTGTCAGGACGCGTTGACCGCAACAAATAGCTTATCGCCCAATCAGCACGCCGTTGCGCTACATGCCTGCGGCAATTTGCACCGCACCCTGATTCGCGATGGCGCTGAAGCCGGCGTGGCGCGCTTTGATGTGGCCCCTTGTTGCTATCATCGTGGGGTTACGGATTACTACCAGTCGCTTTCCGGCGTACTCCAAACCAGGCTGACGCGTGACGATACGCGATTGGCGGTAACCGAAACAGTGACCGCTTCACTGCGCCTGACACGGCAGCGCGACAAGGAAATGGCCTGGAAGCTGGGGTTTGATACGTTGCGCCGGGCGCTGACTGGCGAGGCAAATTACCGTAGTTTCAAATCGGTGCCGGCTGCCTGGTTTCGTGATGACTTCACTGATTTTGCGCGACAGATGGCGCAACGGGAAGGATTGGCAATCTCTTCACAAACTGCGCTGGCCGAGTTCGAGCAAGCCGGCTGGCGGCGCCAGCGTGAAGTCATGCGCCTTTCCATCGTCCGCCACGCCTTTCGCCGCTCGCTGGAGGTCTGGCTGGTGCTTGATCTGGCGATTTATCTTGAAGGGCAGGGCTACGCCGTGCAACTGGGCAGTTTTTGCGCACGACAATTGACGCCGCGCAACCTGCTTATTTCAGCGCAACGCGCTTAGCCAGATAAGCAGTCAGTTCTGCCGGGTGCTCGATAACCAGATCGGCGCCCCAGGTTTCCAGCGGGCCGCTGTCGCCAAGGTAGCCGTAAGCGGCGGCAACTGTCAGGCAACCAGCATTGCGGCCCGCCTGAATGTCGCGCAGATCATCGCCAACATACAGCGTACGGCTGGGCGTGCAGTGCAACAGCTTGCAGGCATGGAGAACGGGCAGGGCAGAGGGTTTGGCTTCGGCGGTCGTGTCGCCGCTGACGATGCAGCGCGTACGCGGTGAGAGTGATAGCAGTTCGACCAGTGGGTCGGTAAAACGCCTACGCTTGTTGGTGACGATGCCCCAACGCAGCTCCATGCTTTCCAATGCATCAAGCAACTCGGCAATGCCATCAAACAGTTGGCTTTCGTCGCACAAGCGACTGGCATAGATGTCGAGAAAGCGGTTGGCGAGGCGTTCATAATCGGCGTGGCTTTTACTGATGCCAAATCCGGCCCAAAGCATGCCGCGCACGCCCTGCGAAACAAAAGGGCGCAGGGCGGCTAGAGGTTGTTGCGGTCGACCTTCTTCGGCCAGCAAAAAATTGACCGTACCGCCGAGATCCGGGGCAGTATCGGCCAGTGTTCCGTCAAGGTCGAAGAGAACCGCTTCAAGCATCCCGCGTGGTGCGCATCAGGTAATTGACGCTGGTATCGTTGCCCAGTGAATACTGCTTGTTGAGTAGGTTGTAGCTCATACCGATGACTTCAGCCGGTTCCAGCCTTGCCATCTTGGCCCAGCGTGCCAGTTCTGAGGGCTTGATGAATTTGGCGTAATCGTGCGTTCCCTTGGGCAGCATTTGCAGCAGGTATTCGGCGCCGATCACGGCAAACAGGTAGGACTTGGGGTTGCGATTCAGCGTCGAGAAGAAAACCTGGCCACCGGGTTTGACCAGTCGCGCGCACGAGGCAATGATGCTGCTCGGGTCCGGGACGTGTTCCAGCATTTCCAGGCAGGTCACGGCGTCAAAGGCCTCCGGCATTTCATCAGCCAGTGCTTCCACCGAAATCTTTCGATAATCGACTTTCTGTCCGGTTTCAAGCAGATGCAGTTTGGCAACGCTCAATGGCTTTTCGGAAAGGTCAATACCGGTGACTTCGGCGCCGCGCAAGGCCATGCCTTCGGAGAGTAGGCCACCGCCGCAACCCACATCCAGTATGCGCTTGCCAGCCAGGCCGAGATGTTTGTCTATCCAGTCCAGACGTAGCGGGTTGATGTCGTGCAGCGGTTTGAATTCGCTATTCGGATCCCACCAGCGATGGGCGAGATCTCCAAATTTTTCCAGTTCAGCGGGGTCGGCGTTAAGCATGGTCATCACACAATTCGAGGAAAAGAAAAAGCCCCGCAGTGCGGGGCTTTTCGTTGAAGCGTCGGCCGATTACTTGGTGCCGATGACTTCGATGTCTACACGACGATCCGGCTGCAAGCAGTCGATCAGCGCCTTGGACTTGCTTTCGCCCT
>Ga0209480_10003456_pt1 | contig 10307 bp, 20 predicted proteins | sample JI61114C2DNA_FD_187501 | JGI IMG/M metagenome (GOLD analysis project Ga0209480, IMG submission 187501) | Wastewater effluent complex algal communities from Wisconsin, to seasonally profile nutrient transformation and Carbon sequestration -... | ecosystem: Engineered > WWTP > Effluent > Algae...
AACTACTGCAAAGAAAATTGTAGGTGGATTACTAAGGCAGAACAGAATACGCTAGGTCGGCAAGGTCTAAGAACCAACAGCCGCAGTGGTGTTAAAGGTGTTGAGCTGTTTCGTGGTGGGTATAGAGTCTTAGTCCGAGAGCGTGGTTATCCACGAAACCAAGGCCCAAAGAAAACGCTGTACTCTGGCCCATCGCTTGAAGAAGCTATTAAAGTTCGACAGGCTTGGGAAGCGGAACAATTAGGTTTTTAGGCGTTGTAGTGGTGGTACACTGAACGCCGAGTCGCCAAGATGAAATTGAGCCTCCACTTGGCGGCGGGGTAGGACGGGAGGGGAATTGAATTGCCCCTCCCAGCCACCTTTCCGGAGGTTCCCGACATCAGGGCGGTATCCCTGCGAGGCTCGTAATATGAACGAAAGAGTAGAAGTACTCCCCCAAGAGGTGGAGGAAGAAGTTGCCCTGTGCCCGGATTGCGGGGATTGGACAGTGCTGGAAGACGGGGTGTGCCCGATGTGCGGGGAAGAGTACATCCACCGCGAGCATGATGATGGAGATATGGAGAGATAATATGCCAGAAGTTCCCGACGATTTCCTGACACCGGAAGATGCCCAAGCATGGCTGCGCCGAATGCAAGACGAGATAGACCGGCTCGAGTGGCTGGCTGACCAACCCCAGGAGGATGACGAATGAAAACAGTAATCGAAATGGCGAGAGAGGCTGGCTTGAAATACGACAAGCCTCCGTTTGAAACAATGTTTATTGGAACGCCTGAACAAGTCGAACGCTTTGCCGCCCTTGTCCGAGCAGACGAGCAAATGAAAGCCTTAGAGGTTGCTAGAACCATTGGCGGGTATTGTGCTGTTGAGTTTGAACAGGAGTATTTGAAATGAACAACGACCGCAAGTTATTGGAACAGGCTGCGAAGGCGGCTGGCATTGATCCTAGACGATTGCCTCACGCTTGGCCTAATCGCTTTGATGATGACCAGTGGAACCCACTAACCGATGACGGCGATGCGTTGCGTCTGGCGGTGAAGTTGAACCTGATTGTCAACTGCATACACGCAGAGATTCTCGTTGAAGAACCTGTTTGCAGACGCATTAAAGTATGGGAAGCCATCCACAACGCCGACCCCTACGCAGCAACCCGCCGCACCAGTGCAGCGTGAGCAGCAAGAGCCGGTTGCTTGTATGGTCAAAGGAAGATTGCTGTCTTACAAAGACAACACAATCCCTGACGATTGTCTGCTTTATCTAGCCACGCCAACCGTTGAAGCCGCAGTATTAGCCGAGCGAGAAGCCTGTGCGAAGGTGTGCGAGGAAGGAACAGCATTGACAGCATATCAAAGCAAAGACTGTTACAGCTACGCACGAAATCGAGCCGCAGCCATCCGAGCAAGGAGTTCTAAATGACCAAAATCATAGCCGCAACCACCCGCAACGAAGCCCTTGTCAAACGGGCTATCGACAACCTTCAATCTTGTATCGACACCCTCCACGAAAACCCTGGCATCATTCAAAACGGGGGTGTAGTCATAATCTTCTGCGGAGAGAAGTTCGAAGGCACCAACATCGAAAGCTGGGTAAAGACCTATCACTCCATAGAGTCCGCTCTGAAGCTGGACGGAGCACTGTCCCGCGCAGTCTATCAATTCATCCGAGAAGGTGAAGAATGAAACGCACAACCACCCTCGCAGCAGCTCTCATCCTCACCTCCTGCCATCCCGCACACGCCCAGGAAGTTCTCTGGATCACCGACCTGTCCGGCAAGCCGGTCGCCCAAGTCACGCGCACTGGAAATGCGTACTGGCTTTACGACGGAGACGGCACCCCGACAGGCATGGCAAACAGCTCTGCGCCTATGCCGGTAGAACTTCCCTACACCGTTCGGACACCGCACATCCCTTTGGAAAATGTTCTTGACGCGCACGAATTATCCGTATATAATACGAACATGAAACGCCGAATCCGGCAACAATAACCCGCACACCTTGGAGGCTCACCATGTCGCACAACCCTATGCCTAGTCGCAACCGCGACCCGCTCCCACGCCGAGCGTATCACAGCTGTGGTGACGGCACATTCTACTCATCCGCCTGGGACATACCCGCCATACTCTCCGCCCTCATGTCTGGCGGCTGGTTCGCAGCGTCCGGCGCATATGACTTTGCGTCCCGCCAGTGTGCCGCCTACGCACACACCGCGCAGGATTTCTTTGACACCATGCGAAATAACCTTAACAAACAGGAACCCACCGAATGAAGCACCCCCCACGCTACCCCACTCTCGGTCAGATCAGGTATGCCTACCTGTCCCAGGTGCTCGAAACCCACGGCGATGGGGGCTTTTCCCCCGAACTTCGCCTTGGCATTATCCGCCAGGCAATTCGCGGGCTGTCACTCGCGCAACTCCACACAGCCCGACATCACATAGAGAACGCTATCGCCGCCGCCCACGCAGCGCGAGCTGCGCGAGAGGCCTGACCATGCCCCGTCGCCCTAACGTCATCCCTTCTATCGGCATCCACCTGATGCTGCCGGAAGACATCTACACCAAGCTCACCCTGTTCCTTCACTCCGACCTCGAAGGTCGTGTGCCGAAGGGTTCATACCAACGCCTCTTCATCAAGCTCATCAACGACTTTTTCCACTCCCGCCGACTCGACCTTCAGCCGTTCGGCCTCCCCCAGGGCTACCACGTTACCGGCCCGAAGGAAATGATCGAAGCCCTCGAAACCCTACTTAAGGAGCCACGCCAGTGACCGCGCAATCCCCCGAACTTCAAGCCAAGATCTCCATCTGGCGCACCAAAGCCCTCGACGGCACTATCACTATGGACGAGATGCGCGAAGCCATCGCCGCCCTTCGCCAGGGCCGTGTGTCCGCAGCCCACGCTTCCGAAGGTGCCCGCCGCAAGACCGCCAAGGTAGCCATCCCAGCCGCCGATGACCTGCTTGCCGAACTCGGAGGCCTATGATGGCCGCCCTTCGCCATTGCTGCGGTGAGTGTTCCCACTTCCTCCCGAATACCCCCGCCGGTTCCGAGGGCGAGTGCCGCCGGTATCCGCCAGCGGTTCAAATCGTGATGATGCCTTCGGCGGTAGCCACAGGCCGCGGGCCGTCATTGACCCCACAACCTCTCTCTACCTTCCCCGCAGTGACAGACGATCTCCTATGCGGTGAGTTTAACCCTCGGCCAGGCGGTTCCTCGCCTTTGGCGCTGATTTAATCCTCAGGCGGCGGTACGCCGCCCCCAAGACAACCAAGACAGGAGGCTCTACCATGACCGAACGCCCACCGTTTCCCAAGATTCTCGACTCAACCATGATTGCCAGCTTCCGCAGCTGCCCCCACCGATTTTACCGAGAGTATATTCAGCACTGGAAATCCAAAGACCCCTCCGTCCACCTCGTAGCTGGCGGTGCTTACGCCAAGGGTCTTGAGGTTGCCCGCGTCGCGTACTACCAGGACGGAATGCTTGCCGAAGACGCTATCGCCAAGGGCCTCATGGCGCTCATGCATGCTTACGGAGACTTTGAGTGCCCGCCCGATTCGGCTAAGTCTCTCGAACGTACCGCCGGAGCTTTCGAGTATTACTTCACACAGTACCCCCTCGGTTCCGATGCTGCTACCCCCATCACCCTCCCGTCCGGCGACAAGGGCGTAGAGTTTTCTTTTGCCGAACCAACTGACGCAACGCATCCAGTTACCGGCGACCCTATCCTCTACGTCGGTCGTATGGATATGATCTGTGATTACGCTGGAGGGGTATTCGGTTTGGATGATAAGACAACTTCATCCCTCGGCGCATCATGGCCGAAGCAATGGGATCTTCGCAGCCAATTCACGGGGTATTGCTGGGGCGCTGTTCGTGCCAACCTTCCCTTGCAGGGCTTCCTCGTCCGCGGTCTGTCTATCCTCAAGACCAAGTATGACACCATGCAAGCGGTGACGTTCCGCCCTGCCTGGATGATTGACCGCTGGTACGAACAGCTCCTCCGCGACATCGAACGTATGAAGCAAATGTGGGCGTCTGGTGTGTGGGATTATTCCCTCGACCATGCTTGCACAGAATACTCTGGCTGTGCCTTCCGCCAGGTCTGCCTCTCCCTTGACCCGCAACCGTGGCTCGAAGGTTCATTCTCGCGCCGCATCTGGAATCCGTTACTCCGTGAAGAAGAGGTGGTATCGTGAGAATCAAACACCTCCAGATAAAGCGTGACTGGTGCGATCACGATAAGTATACAGGTGAAATCGAGATTGATGGAGAATCTTCCTCCATTAAGTTCCAGCTTACCCCCGATCGCGCCCTCCGTTTCCTCGAGCTCGCCCTTACCGAGTTTAAGCTCCAGTCCGACGACTTCGCCGCCAACCTTCTCGCTGATCTCAAGGCCCTCCCATGTCCGACAACCTCGCTACCTACACCTTCTTCGACAACGGAAGACCAGTAGGTGAAAACAAAGTCCCTCGCGGTGTCTGGAGTTCTATCCACCACCTTCCCGACTGGTGTTTCTTCTGTCCAACTTGCGGAGACATCTGGGGACGGGTTATCCGCACAGATCCAGAGGGTGGTATGCGTCACTGGATTTGCATGGCGAGACCCTGCACCAGGCATGGCGATGGGCAAATGCTTGTCGGGCAAGACTTAACACACTGTTCAGCATCCCTACTCCAACGCGAACTCCTCGCAATTTTAGAAAGGTATCCTAATGTCTAACGCAATCGGCCCGAAGATTCTTATCGAAGGCCCCTCTGGAACTGGCAAGACCTACGCTCTCGGCAAGCTAGTCGAATGGGCTGCCGAGAACAACACCGAAGTCTTCGCCCTGTTCACCGAGAACGGTCTCGAAACTCTCCTCGGATACTGGCGCGATCGTGACCTTGAAGTCCCCGCCAACCTTCACTACCACTCCACCCTCACCAAGCCACTTGCGCTCGACCAGCTTCTCAAAGCGGCTGACAACGTGGGTAAGCTCTCTTACGAATCCATCACCAAGATGGTTGATGCTAATCGTGGCGGTGACAACAATGCTTTCTACAAAATCCTTCAAGCTTGTTCTGATTTTCCTGACGATCGCAGTGGGAAAAAGTTTGGGCCTATCGACACCTTCGGTATTGATCGCATCTTTGTCATTGATTCTCTTTCTGAACTGGCTAACGCAGCTTTCAAGATGGTGATCGGGAGTAAGCCCACCGCCTCCATGCCCGACTATGGCGTCGCCCAGAACAACCTGATGAATTTCCTCCGCCTCTGCACTCAGGGCCTGCGTTGCACATTCGTTATGACAGCCCACGTTGATCGCCAACAAGACGAGATCACCGGCGGCATTAAGCTAATGACCAAGGCTATCGGCAAGGCAATGTCGAACGATATTCCCCAACTCTTCTCCGACGTCATTTACTGCGTCCGCGAGGGTACGAATTTCTACTGGGATACCGCAGCCGCGAACGTCGATGTCAAGACCCGTAACCTTCCTATCGCATCCAAGCAAGCCCCAGACTTCCGCATCATCATGGACAAGTGGAAGAATCGGAACGCAGTATGAATCCCGAAAAAACTTTCATCGGCGCAGCTTGCGCCCACGTTCCACAGCCTAACGGGGCAAAGACTAAATACCCACGCATCGGCTCGGTTTTCCAAGACTCCGAAGGTCGCATCAGTATTAAGATCGACTCCATTCCAATTGCATCATCTGACTGGTCGGGCTGGATAAATGTATTCCCGCCTAAGGATGATGAGCCCTTTTAAGTATGAAAACTGCTGAAGAACTTCTGGCAGAAGCCAAGTGTTTGAATCGACAAACGCGGCACAATGTCATCCTAGCTAGTATTATTATAACCATCAGTCTTATCATAACCTTCATCAACCTATACCAGGGGTCGTGACTGACCCTGTTATGCAAGTCCTCAACTTCAGTCACTCAACGTAGCAACCTTTCAACTCAAGGAGCAATACAATGTCAATGTTCAATCCCGACACCTTCCTCGACGCAACCATCGAAGCCCCAACCGAAAAGCGTCCACCCCTGCCTGCTGGCGATTACACCGCTGTCATCGGTGAGGTCAAGTCTCGTGCATGGCAAGGCAAGAAAGACCCGACCAAGTCCGGCATCGCTTGGGACATTCCGCTTACGCTGGAAATTCCTGCCGATGTTCAGACTCAACTCGGCCTTCAGCAGCCGACCATCACGCTGACCGACAGCATCATGCTCGACCTGACTGATGCTGGCACCATCGACAACTCGCCTGGTAAGAATCGTGGTCTTCGCAACTACCGCGAAGCTCTCGATATGAACAAGGCTGGCGATGTGTTCTCGGCTCGCAAGATGACTGGTCAGGCAGTCCGTGTTAAAGTCAAGCACGAACTGTACGAAGACCAGATCATGGAGCGTGTGGGTGGTGTAGCCCGCGCCTAATCGCGCAATCCTGGGGGAGGGGAAACCTTCCCCCTCTTTTACTTGGAGATTGAAATGACTGACCTCGCAGCAACTCTCGAAGAACGTGGAACCCGTTACGGTAAGTTTACCGGCCACGCTGAAGTAACGATGGACATTAAGCGCATTATCCGCTACCACCTCGAGCAAAAAGAAAAAGTCCTTGACGACGATATGATGGAGTCTCTCGACATGATCGCTCACAAGATCGGGCGCATAGTCAATGGCGATCCTTGGTACGCAGACAGTTGGGTGGACATCGCTGGATACGCCCAGCTTATCTCTGACCGATTGTTGGGCGTAGGTGAAAATGCCGTTGTCACATTAGCCGAGGCTGGTGTTCCCATGCCCGACTTTCCTCAAGTAACTCTCTTGGACGCGCAATGAACATTGCTATTCTCGATACCGAAACCACAGGCATTGACAATTCTGAGGTTGTTGAAATCGCGCTGATGGGTTTGGCCGCAGACCTTACGCCGACAGGCGAAACTCTATACGCCCGCCATTCTCACACCAAGCCGATGGCGCTCGGGGCTGTTGCTGCGCACCACCTTCTTCCCGAAGATCTGGAAGGCCAACCTATCTTCAACGCCTCTTCTCTCCCCAGCCTCACTTACATGATCGGGCACAATGTAGACTTCGACTGGAAAGCAATCGGATCTCCGCCGCAAGTCAAGCGCATTTGCACCCTTGCACTCGCCCGCCGTACCTGGCCGAACCTCGATTCATACTCCCAATCTGCCCTCCTATACCACCTCCACGGTCAGACACCTGCTGTCCGCGACCGCCTTCGTAACGCCCACAGCGCTCTCGTAGACATCGAAATTTGTCTTGACATTCTCCGCGCAATATGCGATAATGCCGGAATTACAGACATCGAGCAACTCTACGCTGCCTCCGAAGCCGCCCGCATCCCGACTGTTATGGGGTTTGGAAAGTACAAGGGCACCGCGATCAAAGATGTTCCGCGTGACTACGTTCTCTGGTATCGGCGTCAAACCGACCCAGATCCTTTTTACCTTCAAGCTTTCAAGGATGCCGGTAAATGAAACACGTTGCTTTTCTATCTGACATCGAAATCCCTGCGAATCGTCAGCGCCGAGACTTCGACCCGACCGCCCTTAACGAACTGGCAGATTCTATCGAGCGCCTCGGCTTGATGCACCCGCCGGTCATGCGTAAGGTGGGCGACCAGCTTACCCTTGTTGCAGGCGAACGTCGCTTCCGCGCAATCTCTGACCTTCACGACCTTGGGAGGTCGTTCCAGTTTGAGGGGCAGGTTGTCGAACCTTCGACTATTCCCTACACCCTTCTCGGAGAACTCACCGCTGTCGAAGCTATGGAGGCTGAACTCGAAGAGAACATTCGCCGCGTTGACCTTTCGTGGCAAGAGAAAGCTATCGCCACCGACAAGCTGGAAAAACTCCGTTCCGCTCAAGCAGCTCAATCCGGCAAGCCTGCCCCGACCACCGCCGACATAGCCCTGGAAGTACGAGGTTCTTCTGAAGGTGCCTATCAAGAAGCTACACGCAAGGAACTCATACTCGCAAAGCACATGGAAGACCCTGATGTTAAGTCGGCCAAGTCTATCAAGGACGCTTTCAAGATTCTTCAGCGCAAAGAAGAGGCTGCAAAACACGCACAGCTGGCCGAGGTAGTTGGCAAGACCCTTACGACAGACGATCATGTCTGCCATCACGCCGACTCTCTCGAGTGGCTAACCCAACAACCTTCAGGACAATATGATGTCATTCTCACAGACCCTCCGTACGGCATGGGCGCAGATGAATTTGGCGACTCGGGCGGCCAGACTGGTGGCGCACATTTCTACTCTGACACGGAAGCTAACGCACTCCGTTGTTACTCTGCACTCGCAACCGAAGGATTACGCATTACCAAGCCGCAGGCTCACCTCTACGCTTTCTGTGATATTGACCTGTTTCCGAAGCTCAAAACTCTGTTCGCGGAAGCGGGCTGGCGGGTCTTCCGCACCCCGTTGATCTGGTATAAGCCTGCAGCCTTCCGCGCCCCGTGGCCTGAGCATGGCCCACAGCGAAAGTACGAATGTATCCTGTACGCAATCAAGGGTGATCGCAAGGTGAACGCCCTCGCACCTGATGTTATTGAGTGCCCTCCCGACAAGAACATCGGACATAACGCGCAGAAACCTGTAGCTCTATACAAGGAACTTTTGCGCCGATCGGCTCGTCCTGGTGATCGCGTCCTCGACCCGTTCTGTGGGAGTGGCCCAATCTTTCCCGCCGCCCATGCGTCCCGCCTTCTCGCTACCGGAGTCGAACTCGACCCCACCGCCTACGGCTTGTCGCTCAAGCGCATCCAGGAACTGGTGCCGTCAGACCAGGGTGAACTTCCGGTATGACCGGACAATCCCGCAGGGCGTCACTCGTAGAGTCCGTCCTTAATATCCTGCTCGGATACGGGGTTGCTGTCACCGCGCAGTGCCTTATCTTCCCACTGTTCGGCGTTCACCTTCCCCTATCCTCCAACCTTATCATCGGAGTACTCTTTACGGTAGTATCTCTCATCCGATCCTACTGGTTGCGCCGATTCTTCAACTACCTCCATGTCAACCAATATCTAAAATGAAAGGTGACAGCAATGCCACGCATGGGAATGGGGCCTTGCCCCGCCAAGATAATGATCGTAGGCGAATTCTACGGGGAGCACGACGAGCGTTCGGGCGAGCCCTTTATGGGGAACTCCGGCGCGGAACTGAACCGGATGCTCCACGAAGCCGGTATTTTAAGGACGGAGTGTTATCTCACTAACGTCGTCAACGCCCGTCCTCCGCGCAATGACCTCGGCGCTTGGATGGCACTAAAGCGGAAAGACCAGACTTCCGCGCACGTCCAGTGGGGCGACAAGTGGGTACTCCCGATTGTGGTTCAAGGTCTCGAACGCCTCCAACGTGAGATTGAACTCGTCAAGCCAAACGTCATTATCGCGTTAGGCAACCTTGCCCTCTACGCCTTGACCGGCGCCTGGAGTGTTCTCAAGTGGCGCGGTTCCCAGCTTTCTACCCAATCCGGCATTAAGGTCATTCCCACCTTCACACCAGGCTCGGTCATGTACCAGTGGGAAAATCGTGCCGCCGCAGTCCTTGATCTCAAACGTGCGGCCAAGGAACGCAACACTAAGGAGTACGCAAATGTCCCGCATTGGAACTTCCTTGTCCGTCCGTCAGCGGATGAGGCTTACCGGACACTCCGTCGCCTGTGCGACCAACTCGACCGCAAGGAGATTGAATGGATTGACTTCGACTTGGAAACTCGCGCAGGTCACATTGCTTGCGCGGGAATTTCCTGGACGCTCGAAGATGCTATCTGTATCCCCTTCATGTGCGTCGAAGATCGCAACGGCTATTTTGCGATCGACGAAGAGGCCGCGATTGTATTCCAATTATACCGCTTACTTACCCACCCGAACGTCAAGGTACGCGGCCAGAATCTTCTATATGATGCGCAATATACGTACCGGCACTGGCATTTCGTACCTCGCGTGGTACAGGACACCATGATCTCCCATCACACAATGTTTGCAGGCTTACGCAAGGCTCTGGATTTCCAAGCCTCGATGTACTGCGACCATTATGTGTACTGGAAAGACGACGGCAAGACCTGGACGAATGATGTAGGCGAAGACCAGCTCTGGCGGTATAACTGCATCGACTGTGTACGTACCCGTGAGGTGGGGGAAGTTGAACTCTCCGCAATTGAAAGCATGGGTATGCAGGAAGTCGAAGCATTCCAGCAAGCCCTCTTCTGGCCTGTCCTTCGTGCTATGCAGCTGGGCGTTCGGGTAGACACCAAGCGCCGTTCGGAACTTGCGATGGAGCTTCAGGAAGAACTCGCCA
>Ga0209480_10003460_pt1 | contig 10299 bp, 5 predicted proteins | sample JI61114C2DNA_FD_187501 | JGI IMG/M metagenome (GOLD analysis project Ga0209480, IMG submission 187501) | Wastewater effluent complex algal communities from Wisconsin, to seasonally profile nutrient transformation and Carbon sequestration -... | ecosystem: Engineered > WWTP > Effluent > Algae...
GGATGGTGCCAGCGAATCAGGGCTTCCGCGCCAATCACAATCCCCAGGCGCATATCGACTTTGGGCTGGTAGTAAAGGGCAAACTCGCCTTTGGCCAGGGCCTCGCTGATTTGCTCAAGTTCATCCCGGTGAAGCCGGGCCCGGCGGTCGTTTTCCGGGTCGAATAAATGGTAGCGATTGCGCCCGGCCTGTTTGGCGGCATACATCGCCTGGTCAGCGTGACGCAGCAGGGTGTCGGCATCCGCGCCGTCCTGCGGATAGAGCGTGACGCCGATACTGGCCGAAATGTCGATGCTGTACTCGTCGATCTTGAAGGGCCGGGTCAGTGTGGCGATGATCCGGGCAATGGCGAGGTCGCATTCGTGCACGTTCTCCAGTCCAGAAAAAAGCAGCACGAACTCATCGCCACCCAGTCGGGAAACCGTGTCGCCGCCGCGCACGCAGGCTTTCAGGCGCTGGGCGACGTCGACCAGCAAACGGTCGCCCGCCGAATGGCCGTAGAGGTCGTTGACCGGCTTGAAGCCATCCAGATCGAGATAGCAGACCGCCAGCGTCTGGCCGCTGCGCGCGGTTTGCGCCATCGCCAATTGCATGCGGTCGCTGAGCAGCATGCGGTTGGGCAACTGCGTCAGGGCGTCGAAGTGGGCCAGATGTTCCAGGCGCTGCTGGTGTTCCTTGATCAGGGTAATGTCGGTGAAGATGCCGACGAAATGCGAGACCTCGCCCTGGCGGTCGCGTACCGTCGAGATGGTGAGTTGTTCGACAAAAATCTGGCCGGATTTCTTGCGGTTCCAGACTTCGCCCTGCCAGTAGCCCGCTTTCTGGATGGCCTGCCACATCTCGAGATAGAACTCGGGCGTGTGGTGCCCGGATTTGAGCAGTTCAGTTGTCTGGCCGATGGTTTCTTCTCGCGAGTAGCCGGTCAGTTCGCTGAATGTGTCATTGACTTCGATGATCCGCCCTCGCGGGTCGGTAATCATGATCCCTTCGTGGGCATGGTCGAAAACGCTGGCGGCCAGTTTTTGCCGTTCTTCCGCCAGCAGGCGTTCGCTGATGTCCTGGGAAATGCCGAGAATGGCCGGTTGGCCGCTCCAGAAGCCCTGAACAACCCGGGTTTCAACGGCGAGTGGGCTGCCGTCAGCGCGCAAAATGGGCAAGGCGCAGCTAATGCGCTGGCCGGTCAGCATTTCGCCCATGATTTCGGCGACCATTTTTTGCATTTCTGGCGGGTGGACCGCAGCAATGGGCTGACCAATCAGCGCCCCCGGCAGGTAACCGAGGAGTTCGGTGACGGCCTGGTTGTAATGCAGGATGGTGCCGTCCGGACTGGTGATAAAAAGAAAGTCGCGCAGCCGGTCGAATAAGCCGGCCAAGTTTTGTTGCGATTGTCGGGCTTCAGTTTGTGCATCGACCCGCATCAAGGTCAGGGCAAAGTGCTTGCCCAGGGAGTGCAGCGCATTGAAGGTGCCATGCGAAATCTGGCTGGTATGGCGACCGGCCAGATTGATGCAGGCGATGCTTTGACCATTGGCGACGATGGGCAGGATAGCAAGGCAGCGGATACCTTCGGCGAGCAAATGCGGTGAGTTGATCAGGTCGGGCTGGGTGCAGTTTGTCGTGCCCTCGTAGCAACTACACATAATCTTGCCGGTACTGATGATTTGCGCCCGGGAAGATTCCGCCGGGAAAAAGCTAACCCCGGCGAGAAAGTTTTCGGAAAGCTTGCGATGCTCAACCAGTTGGTAGCCGCCATCCGGCTGGCGGAGATAGATGCCGCCGCAGTCAAACTCCGGAAAGCGCAGGGCAATGTCGAGCAGTACGGGCAGCAATTCATCGCGCGATTTGCCGTTGGCCAGTGCTTCAGCCAGGTCGCGCTCGACCGCCATGCGCTCGGCCGCAGATCGGCGCTCGCAGATGTCCTGCACCGACGCGATGACGACATCCTGGCCGAAGTATTTGCCCGGACGCATGCGAACTTCAGCCGGGAAAATCCGCCCGCAGGCGCTTTGCGTCCAGATTTCGACGACGGCCGGTGAGCCAAGCAGCGCGGCGCTGAAGCGTTCGCCCATTTTTACATCAACGTTCATCCCTTCGACGAGCAGACGCTGGTAGCGCTGGCCGAGCAATGCGTTTCGCTCAAAGCCTGAGAGCTGTTCGGCGCGGGCGTTTTGGTCGAGCAGAATGCCGTCGCGGTTGATGATGAAAAGCGCCTCGTCAACACTGTCAAAAATGCCGCGAAATGTGCTCAGGCTGGCGGCGAGCTGTTCCGCCTGACGATGCTGGGAGATGACCAGCGCGGCCAATTGGCTTGCCAGGCGGAGTAATTCCTGTTCTTCCGGGTGGGGCAGGCGGGTGTTGCGGTGGTAAGCGGCGAAGGTGCCGAGCAATTCCCCGTTGGGTGAAAACATCGGCTCCGCCCAGCCCGAGCTGACGCCGATGGCCCGGGCAAAGTCGCGGAATTTTTCACCTTTCGGGTCCGTGAAAATATCCTCAATAACCACCCGGGTTTTACGGAAAGCGGCTGTGCTCGAAGCGCCAGATCCTTCTTCAATCGGCATACCGTCAATGACCTTTTGGCTGGCTTCCGGCAAGCCCGGCGCGGCACCCAGGCGCAAGTGAAGGCCATCTTCACTGACCAGCAGAATCGAGCAGACCAGGCCGGGCAGTTCGGTTTCGGCTGAAATGGCGATCAGTTCGAGCAAGCCTTCCAGGCGCTCGCCGCGCAGCAAGCCGGCGAGTGCGGCGTTGCGCATGACAACAGCTTCCTCGCTGCGTTTGCGGGCCGAAATGTTGCGCGCAAAGCCGACGGTGCCGAGGATGGCGCCGTTGGCATCGATAATCGGCGCCTTGTAGGTTTCGTGCCAGACGCGCGCGCCGTTGGTGACGATCTCCTCGATCACATATTTCTTTTCGCCGCTGGCCATTACGGCGCTGTCGTCCGCCCGATAGTGCCTGGCGAATTCGGGCGGGTAATAATCGGCATCGGTTTTTCCGAGCATGGCGGCAGTGGATGGCTCACCCACCGACTGCGCCATGTGGCGATTGACCGTGAGAAAACGCGACTCGGTATCCTTGAGCCAGACAAGGTAGGGAAAATTGTCGAGCAATGCCCGCTGATAGCGCTCGCTGCGCGCCATCCTTTCACGGGCTTCGGCGTTGGCCGTGCCGAGATCGATCTGGTTGGCCAGCGCATCGTCGAGCACTTCAAGTTTCAGCGGACGGACCAGGCAATGTTCGGTGATCAGGCCGAGCAATCGATTGCTGCGGTCAACCACGGCCAGATGCCGAAAATTACGTTCGAGCATCAGTTCGGCGGCATCGCTGATTGCCGAGTCGATTTGCACGCTGGCGACCGGCCGGGTCATTACCTCGCCGAGCGTTGTACTGCCTTCCGCCCCGAGGAAGAGGCGAACCACATCGCGTTCGGTAACGATGCCGATGGGGGTCTCGTCAGCGATGACCACGACGCAGCTCTGCCGCATCTGCGCCATGGCAGCGAGCGCACTGTCGAGCCTCGCATCCGCGGGCAGGCGCGGAAAGTCATGCTCCATGAGTGTGTCGACAGTGTTGAGCTGGCTAAAAAACTCCAGACCGAGGCGGCGGTGAAAATCGGTTTCAGTGACCACGCCCAATGGCTTGCCTTGCCGGTCGGTGACTACCAGATGCCGGATGCCGCGCACTGCGGCGCTCCGGTAAGCCTGACGAAAATCCATCTCTTCGCTGACCGTGTGCACCGGGCTGCTCATCAGTGAGGTGATGGCTTGCGCGCCGTCCTGGCCTTGGAGCATTGCGCGCAGGATGTCGCGTTCGGTGACGATACCGAGCACCTTTTCGTCATCAATGATGATGATTGAAGAAATGCGGGAGCCCATCATCAAGCGCGCCGCCTCGGCGATGGTGGCGGAAGGTGCCACGCGATCGGCGTGGTGCGTCATGAGTTTGGCGACTGTCGGCATCGGCGGATACTAAAAAATGTTGCCACAGTTTAGCGTTGACCGGTATCAATCAATCGTTATGTATTGCCTTGAAGCACGCTTTTAGTGCGCTGCTGCGGTCGACCTTGAAATTGCCCGAAAACTGAGGTGGTGCAGTGGTCAATCCGATTCGGTTAATACGATGACAATAGAGTTTGTCGTTCCGTCAATGATGGGAACCCGGTGAAAACTGGAATCCTGGATTTTCGCCTACGCAGCATGACGCGTAACTGAATAGTAATGCGGCATATTGGTGCGTGCGCCAATCAACGCCGGCTGACGATTAAAACACCGAGCAACACCAGCGCCGCGCCGGCCATCTGGGCCAGCGAGATGGATTCATTGAGCAGCCACCAGCCAAAGCCGATGGTGAGCAGCGGCCCGACCATGCTGAATAGCGATGAACGCCCGGCGCCAAGCCGGCGAATCGCCGCCGATTGGGCAAAAACCGGAATAATGGTGGCGAACAGCGCCATCGCCAGCCCCCAGCCATAAACCGGCAAGGGCTGGATAAAGGCGCTCATCGGGTGGGTGGCGGCAAAATGCAGCAGTGTTACTGCCGAGGAAACCAGCGTAGCCAACGCCGTGAAGCGCATGGCGCCTAGTCGGCCGATCATCGGCGCGCTGCCGGAAAGGTAGATGGCGTAGGAAACGCTGGAGCCAAAGACCAGCGCGCCGCCAATCCAGACATCGCGGGCATTGTTCAGGCCAAGATCGTGCATGAAGGCGAAGCCGATGCCGCAATAACAAAGCGCCACGGCGACGCCCTCGCGCCGGGTGAAGGCCTTGCCCTGAAACAGCACGCCGATCAGGATGGTCAGCGTCGGATAGGTAAACAGGATCAGGCGCTCCAGTCCGGCCGAAATGTATTCCAGCCCCCAGAAGTCGAGAATGCTGGCACCGTAATAGCCGAAGCAGCCAAGCAGGAAGAGGCGCCCCCAGTCACCGCGCGACAGGCTGGCGCCGGCGCGCTGTTCAACCAGCCCGACCCACAGGAAGACTGGTAACGAGAAGCCCATGCGCAAGGCGAGCAAGGTGATTGCATCGACGCCGTAGGGATAGGCCAGTTTGACGAAGATGGCCTTGAGCGAAAAGCCGAATGCCGCCAGCAAGGCCAGTAAGGCGCCGGCGGTGGTGCTGTCTTTCCAGGCATTCGATTTTTCCAAAGTCATTCTCGGTGGGTTGGCTACAGGTATCCATTGAATACGCCACATAAGCCCTTGGCAATTGGTAATATTCAAAGCCAGCATTCGTTCTGGACGAAACCATGTATTACGACCTGCCTGATTTGCGGCTCGTTGCCGCCATTGCCGACAGCGGTAGCCTGACCCGTGCGGCGGCGCGCATTCACCTCGCGCCGTCTTCCGCCAGCCACCGGCTGACGCAGCTTGAAGCGACGCTCGGCGTGCCGCTTTTTGCCCGCCATGCCCGTGGCCTGACGCCGACGCCGGCCGGCGAATCGCTGCTCCGTCACGCCCGTCAGGTGTTTGCCCAGCTTGAACAGATGCACGCCGATCTGGCGCCCTACGCCAGCGGCCTCAATAGCCAGGTGACGGTTTTTGCCAACACCAATGCGATCAACTGTTTTTTGCCGGAAGACCTCGGCGATTTCCTGCGCGAACACCCGCGCATTCGCGTCAGTCTGGAAGAGCAGCCGAGTCCGGCGATCATTCAGGCTGTCGCCGCCGGGCAGGTGGAAATTGGCGTGGTGGCGGCCGAACGCAGCCTGAGCGGACTGGAAACCCAGCCCTACCGGCGCGACCGTTTGGTGCTCATTGTCCCGGCCGGGCACCCGCTGGCCGGGCGCAGTGCCGTCGACTTCGCCGAGGTGCTCGACCAGCCCTTTGTCTGCCTGCACGCCGGCAGCGCCATCCACACCTTCATGATGAATGCCGCCGCCCAGCTCGGGCGCAGTCTCGATGTGCGGATTCAGGTGCGCAGCTTCAATGCCGTCTGCCGCATGGTGGCGGCCGGGGTCGGCATCGGGATGGTGCCGAATTCCTCGATTCCCGCCATCCTGGAAGCGAGCGCTGGTCCTACGGTCAACGCCTTAAAAACGGTAAAAATCAACGACGCCTGGGCGCCGCGCGATCTGCAACTCTGCGTTCGCTCCCGCGCCGCACTCAGCCCGGCGGCGGCAGCGCTCTTCGATCATCTGGCGGAAAAGGGCGGCGCGGATTTTGGCGCGGTCGGTTGAGCATCGGCGGCTCGCGAAGTTCGCTGGTTCAGCGATAGCTTGAATGCTGTTTCCTGAGCCTGGTTGGGTTTGCGCTTATTCGATGTCAATGGCGAATGGCGAAGGTCGTGGGTTCAAGCTTCAGCCGGAAACAAAGGGCAGCGCGATGAACAACTTGATCACGATTGCGTTGGCAATATCAATGAAGAAGGCCCCTACCATCGGCACGACGAGAAAAGCCAGTTTCGACGGCCCGAAGCGGTTAGTGAGTGCCTGCATGTTGGCAATCGCAGTTGGTGTTGCGCCCAGGCCAAAACCGCAATGGCCGGCCGCAATCACCGCTGCGTCGTAGTTGCGGCCCAACACCGGGAAAGTGACGAAGATCGCGTAGGCAATCATCAGCAGCATCTGGCCGAAAAGCAGGCCGAGGATGGGCAGGGCGAGTGCTGACAACTCCCAGAGGCGCAAGGTCATCAAGGCCATGGCGAGGAACAGGGCGAGTGAGACATTGCCCAGTACCGAAACGGCACGCTCGAAAACGGTGTAAAAGCCCATCGCGCTCAAGCTGTTACGCAGGATGACGCCAATAAACAGCACGCAGACAAAAGCGGGTAATTCGAGCAGGCTGCCGGCCAGCATTTTTGCCACCGCTTGCCCACCGAGTAGGCAAATCGAGATCAGGGCGAGGGTTTCGATCAGCGCCGGTGCCGTAATCAGGCGGACCTGGTTGGGCTTTTCAAAAGAGCTTTCGGCCATGCTGTCCTTGCTGCGGGCATCAGGCAGTTCAACCCGGCGCAGCAAAAACTTGGCGACCGGACCGCCAATAACACCGCCCAGCACCAAGCCAAAAGTCGCGCAGGCCAAGGCAATTTCGGCCGCCGAGGCGACGCCGTAGGTCTCTGCAAAAACCTTGCCCCAGGCGACGCCGGTGCCGTGCCCGCCGGAGAGCGCAATCGAGCCTGCCAGCAGGCCAAAAAATGGCGACTGACCGAGCGCCAGGGCGAGCAGCAAGCCGGTGATGTTCTGTAGCACCAGAAAGCCGAGCACCACAGCAAGAAAAATCATCAAGGGGCGTCCGCCCTGGCGCAGGCTGGCCAAATCGGCATTGAGCCCGATACAGGCGAAAAAGGTCAGCATCAGCGGCGCACCAAGGCTGTTGTCGAATTGCACCTGAAAGTCGAAGGCGCTGCGTGCAGCCAATAGTAGCAAGGCCGCCAGCAGGCCACCGGCGACCGGTTCGGGGATGGTGTAGGCCGCGAGCAGTGGAATCCGCTTGAGCATGAGTTGCCCGAGCAGCAGGACGCCGGAGGCGGCAACAAGGGTTCCGTAAATGTCGAGTTCGAACATGGTGGGCGCACCGGGTGAACAACAATGCGCCCATTTTCACCCAGTTCGGCAAAGCCAGGAACGAGAATTCCCGCGCTAAAGGCGGCCTGATTGGGCTACTTCAAACGGTAGGGAAAAAACTGCTTGGCGTTAAAAAGCCGGAATGTCACCGACCGTGGTGTAGCTCCGCTCAAATAACGGCTTAGCCAGCCGGAAGTTCCTTCAGAGACGCAACGGCCTGGATCAACTGTTGTTTCAAGTCCTCATTTTTCAGAGTGTTCAGCTCAAGATCAAAGTTGTCAAAAAAGCTGGGAATTGACAGGGTGGCCTTAACGTGGCCGGCAAAAAATGGCATCGAGGTTGTGGCCGCGGCCAATACGCTGGCCGCGCCGCGCGCCCCCGGTGAGGTCGCGAGCAAGACCAGCGGCTTGTCGTGAAATACCTTTGCGCCGGCTCGCGAACACCAGTCAAACAGGTTTTTATAGGCGGCGCTGTAAGAGCCGTTGTGCTCGGCAAATGAAATAATCAACGCGTCGCTCGCGGCAATCTTTGACAGAAATGCCTTGGCCAATGCCGGATGACCCAGTTCTTCCTCCTTGTCGACGCTGAACAATGGCATTTCAAAATCGTTCAGATCCAACACCTCGACATCGGCCCCTTCCAGCAAACTGGCCGCGTAGGTGACCAAGCGCTTGTTGATGGATTTTTTACTGCTGCTTGCTGCAAACGCTAATATTTTCATGTGGTTACCTCAAAAATTGGCTTGAAATGGCTTGGTTTGGCGTAAAAAATGGGAGAGACTAGGTTTTAGCCGGTTTCGGGCCAGCTTCCCCCTGTTTAAAGAAAATCATAAATCCAAACTCATCTGCGCCACCGCACTCGGCGGCTTTTTGCTGCGTGGCGCGCTGCGTTTGCGTGAGCCATGCTTGTCGACAATCGCCGCCTTCGCGGCTTTCACCTCAGCTTGCGCGCGCAGCGCAAACAAGCGTTGTTTGGCGAGGCGCGTCGCCACCTCAAGGTCGACCAGCGGTTCAGGAATATCGACACCCGGCTGCAAGCCATGCCGCCTTTGCAACTCTGCAGGCATGCGCCAAGGCTCAAATAACCAGCTATCGGGCACCTTGCGCAGATGGGGCAGCCAGCGCCGCACGAAATGACCGCGCGGATCGTGATCCCGCGCCTGCTTGATCGGGTTGTAAATCCGCGGCACGTTGATGCCGGTTGTTCCCGACTGCATCTGTATTTGCGGCCAGTGGATGCCCGGCTCGTAGTCGAGGAACTGGCGGGCCAGCCAGAGGCCGACCGGGCGCCAGTGCAACCACAAGGGGTAAGCCGCCACCGAAACCAGCATGGCGCGCATGCGGAAATTGATCCAGCCGGTTTCGCGCAACATGGCAACACAGGCGTCGACCAGCGGCCAGCCGGTGCATCCTGCGGTCAACGCTGAAAAGTGGGCCGGATTCCAGTCGTTCTCGCGCATGCCGTCGTAACCTCGATGCAGGTTGCGAAACTCCAGCGCCGGTTCGCTTTCGAGCTTCTGGATGAAATGGCAATGCCAATAAAGGCGGCTGATAAAAGCCTGCAAACCGGCGCGCTGCTGGCTGGCGCTGGCCGGGAGTTGGGCGGCGAACAAGCGGGTCGTCTGCACGACTTCGCGCAGGCTCAGGCAGCCCAGCGCGAGATGGGGCGAAAGCCGTGAACAGGCAGTCGGCGCGGAAAGCGGCGAAGAAATGCCGCCACGATACTGATTGCTGCGGTCAACCAGAAATTCATGCAGAATTTGCAGCCCCGCCTGGCGCCCGCCCAATTGTCGGGAAGGTACTTCCGGTTCCGGCAAGCCCAGCGCATCGGCTGACGGCGGGGGCGGTTCAGCCCACGGTAAAGCAATCGAACGGAAACCTTCAGGCGCCGCAACCCGCGCTTGCGCCATGAATTCATCCCACCGCCGCTGCCAGTGATCTCGTGCCTGCAAACGGCGCACCACGCCGAACTGCGGGGTTTCATGCCAGCCGACACCGTGCGCCCGGCACCAGCGCGCAACCGCCAGATCACGCTGAAAAGTCAGGCCGTTGCCGGTTTCTTCGTGGGCATACAAATGCTCAAAAGGCGCTTGGCGGTGCAAACGCGCCAGCACTTCGGTGACTTCACCGGTAACCACCTGCAATTGCCCGCCGACCTTGCGCAGCGCCCGATAAAGATCACGCAAACTTTCCAGCAGAAAACCGTAATGCTGGCGCGCCGCATCGGGTGCGGTCCACAGGCTGGGCTCGACGATATACAGACAGAGCACCGGGCCACGCTGCAATGCCTGCAACAAAGGCAGATGATCTTCAATGCGCAAGTCGCGCTTGAACCAGACGACGCTGTAATGCTCTTGTGCGCTCATAGCCGATGTGGAACTACCCCTGATTTTCGATCAATTCACGCGGCAAGCGACGTGAGCTTCTTTGGGCAAGAGAAAGGCAGCCGGCGTTCAAAAGAAAAAACGGGGACGGAAAAGACGCGGAAAACTCGCTCGACAAACAGTCGAGCCAAAAAATGGGGGCGGGTTCGACTTAAGAGTTAAGTCGAACCAGATCCTTTGGTTCGCTTTCTTGGTTTCTGCTGCCAGCGCGCCAATACCCTGTGCCAAAGCGGGCAGGGTGGCGAGCAGCAGGTTGAGAGAGAATTGCTTTTGAATTCTGGGCGCCGATAAGCCCCCTGCGTCAGAATAGTTGTCGCCTCTATAAAACAAGAACCTGGGGCGGCGATGAAGGAAGTGAATGGCAAGGTACTCAGAGAAATTCAAAGGCAGAGCGGTAGCACGATTGCTGCCACCGGAAA
>Ga0209480_10003462_pt1 | contig 10292 bp, 8 predicted proteins | sample JI61114C2DNA_FD_187501 | JGI IMG/M metagenome (GOLD analysis project Ga0209480, IMG submission 187501) | Wastewater effluent complex algal communities from Wisconsin, to seasonally profile nutrient transformation and Carbon sequestration -... | ecosystem: Engineered > WWTP > Effluent > Algae...
TGGTTATTTTAGTTTGATGCTTATTTGAATTTTGTTATTTGATTATTCTTTGGATCTTGGCATCTTTGGTTCTTGGAATTTAGTTATGAAAACATTTCCTTGATCTTATCAAAAAAATTCTTGTCACTCTTCTCCGGATGCGGTTTGAAATTAGGGGAGTGGCTTAGTTTTTCCAGTGCCGCTTTCTCCTCCGTATTCAGTTGTTGAGGGGTCCACACACTGACCTGGATCAGCTGGTCGCCTTTTTCATAGGAGTTCACTGCCGGGAACCCTTTTCCTTTCAGGCGGAATATTTTACCACTTTGGGTGCCGGCCGGAATCTTGATCTTGGCCCGGCCATCAATGGTGGGGACTTCCACCTGTGTTCCAAATACAGCATCGGTGAATGAAAGATGCAGTTCATAAGCTACATTCAGTCCTTCACGGTATAATTCCTTGTGCTGCTCTTCTTCGATCAGGATAATCAGGTCACCCGGCATCCCGCCACGCTCTCCCGCATTTCCTTTACCGGATACATTCATCTGCATGCCTTCCTGTACGCCCGCCGGGATATCAATGCTCACTGTTTCTTCTCCGTATACACGTCCTTCTCCCTTACAGGATCCGCATTTGGCGGTGATGGTGGTGCCTTCACCGTTACAGGTCGGACAGGTGGTTACGGTCTGCATCTGACCAAGAAATGTATTCTGCACCCGTCGAACCTGGCCACTACCACCACAGGTTCCGCAACTCTGCACACTGCCTTTATCTTTTGCCCCGCTGCCACCACAGGTGGTACAGGGAACATGTTTTTTAACTTTGATATTTTTGGTAACACCCTTCGCAATCTCTTCATAGGTAAGTTTCAGCTTGACCCGGAGGTTACTGCCCCTCACACCACGGTTCCGTTGACCGCCCCTGGCACCACCTCTTTGGCCGCCACCGCCAAAGAAATTTCCGAAGAGATCTTCTCCAAAAATATCCCCGAACTGGCTGAAGATATCATCCATGTTCATACCGCCGCCGCCACTGAATCCACCACGACCATTGCCACTTACGCCTGCATGTCCATACCGGTCATACTGGGCTTTCTTATCAGAATCGCTCAGTACTTCATAAGCTTCAGCCGCTTCCTTGAATTTTTCTTCAGCCGCCTTATCACCCGGATTGCGGTCAGGGTGAAACTGCATCGCTACTTTGCGGTAGGCTTTTTTAATTTCATCCGCGGTAGCTGTTTTGCTGACCCCTAATATTTCGTAAAAATCTCTTTTGGACATTTGCTAGTTTGATCCGTTAAAAGTTCATTTATTTTCCTACCACCACTTTCGCATGGCGGATGATTTTGTCATTAAGGTAATATCCTTTTATCACTTCGTCGATTACTTTACCTATTAAATCTTCCGCGGGTGCCGGTATCTCCGTAATGGCTTCGTGCAGGTCCGCATCAAATTCGGTATGAATGGTCTGCATGGTTTTCAGTCCTTTTGACTGCAGGGAAGTCCTGAGCTTATTGAACACCAGCATGATCCCTTCTTTCTGGGCCGCTACATCCGTGTTATTTTCCAGCTGTTTCTGCGCCCGGTCACAATCGTCCAGCACATCCAGCAAATCCGTGATCACATCCCGTCCGGCTGTCTGCATCAGTTCGATCCGTTCTTTGGCTGTACGGCGTTTGTAGTTTTCAAACTCTGCTACTTTACGCAGGTATTTGTCATTGGCTTCAGCCAGTTCCGCTTTTAGTTGCTCCAGCTCGCTTTCCTGGGCCACTGGTTCATTCAGATGTGTGGTTCCGGATTGGGTTTCGTCTGCATTGATATCGATGCCGCCATGATTGCCCTGTTCCGTCGTTTGTTGGTCTTTAATGTCTTCTGCCATTTTTTACAAATTGAGTGCAAAGGTACGATTGTCAATTATATTGCCAACCCGCTATTTGGGACAAAATGACCTGATGTCGCTTAGCACAGTTACTGAAAATCAGCCTGTTCGGATAATATGTTGGCAGAGCAGACCGGAAGACAACTGCCGCCTTAACCGTCTTTCCATTATCTTCGCCGACTTATGAGCACTGTTTATCTGAAGCGTAAAATAGCGCCCCGTGTGGTTAACGGACATCCCTGGGTCTTTGCCAATGAAGTGGAGAAGATTGAGGGAGAAGTGCAAGGTGGGGATATCGTTGAATTATATACACATGATAAGAAATTTGTCGGCAAGGGGTATATCAACCCCAAGTCACAGATCCTTGTCCGGTTGCTCACACGCAATAGAGCCGATATTATCAACGATGACTATTTTACTGAACGAATCCGCCAGTGCTGGGAATACCGTAAAAAGATTGGCTATACGGAGAACTGCCGCCTTGTTTTTGGCGAAGCCGATTCACTGCCCCAGCTGATCATCGATAAATTCAATGATTATTTCGTCATCCAGACCCTGGCACTTGGGATTGATGTCTGGAAACCAGCCCTGGTGAAAGCCCTCAACACGGTTTTTCAGCCCAAAGGAATTTATGAACGGAATGATGTACCGGTCAGGGAACTGGAAGGCCTGCCCCAGCAGAAGGGATTTTTATCAGCTCCATTTGATACGAATATTGTTATTAATGAAAACGGACTTCGTTTTCATGTGGATATTGAGAATGGTCAAAAGACCGGTTATTTTTTAGATCAACAGGATAACCGCCGGGCCATCCAGCACATTGTAAAAGATGCGGAAGTACTGGGAGCCTTTACCTATACCGGAACCTTTGAAATCCACGCAGCTCATTATGGTGCTAAATCCGTGCTGGGGCTCGATATATCGGCCAATGCGGTAGCACAGGCCAACCGGAATGCGGAACTGAACGGGGTGCAGGACCGTTGTCGTTTTGAAGCGGCGAATGCCTTTGATGTATTAAAACAATGGGGGAAAGAGGGACGTCAATATGATGTGGTGATGCTGGATCCGCCGGCCTTCACCAAGAGCCGGGAAACCATTCAGAAAGCCATCACCGGGTATAAGGAGATTAATCTGCGCGGGATGAAACTGGTAAGACCCGGTGGATTCCTCGTTACGTCTTCCTGTACCAACCTGGTACACCCCGAACTATTTTTACAGACCATCGATATGGCTGCCAAAGATGCCCGTCGCCGGATCCGGCAGGTTACATTTCAGGCGCAGGCTTCTGACCACCCGATCATCTGGGGCATGGAAAACACCAATTACCTGAAGTTCCTGATCGTACAGGTACTCTGATTCATTAAAAGAAATTGGGAAAATTAACGGGAGACCTGGAATTTACCCGACTCAATGATTTTGCCGGTCGCATCCACGAGGTGATAGATATAAATCCCGCGTGTATAATCATTCAGGTTGAGGGTGAATTTATCCTGACTGATCTGTGACTCATACATTTTCTTACCTAATACTCCGTTGTAAATCTGAACAGAAAGTCCCTTTTTGAAATTAGCCTGCAAATCAAACGTAATATAGGCTGTAGCCGGATTCGGATACAATTTTACAATACGGTCACCTTCTGCACCCGGACCAGTTCTGGATGTCTGTCCCTGGGATTGGAGAGTGGTGAGGACCAGTAAGAATAATATGGGTAAAAGTCTTTTCAACGAAACAAAATTACTTTTATTATCCTAAATGTAACCCCTTTTTTTGAAAAAGGAATCGTAAAACTACTAGTCAAATATACGCCTTGTAAATCATTGAATTACAAGGCGTAGTATATAGATTTTAACGCAATTTTAGCGTAAGCTGTCCAGCACCGCATTGATCTTCTCAAAATCCGGAACATCACCGGCACTTTCAAGTACTTCTGCATATTGTACAATTCCTTCTTTATCGATCACAAAAGCGGATCTTTTGGAGACGCCGCGCATGTTCAGTATCCAGTCCTGATAGAGACTGCCATATGCTTCAGCCACTTCTTTATTGAAATCGCTCAGTAAGGGAAAATTAAATTGTTGTTCTTCCTTGAATTTAGCCAGGGTAAAAACAGAATCGACAGAAATGCCGAAAACGCTGGCATTGACCGACTGGTAACGGGTAATATTATCCCGAACGCCACAAAGCTCTTTGGTGCACACACTCGTGAAAGCCTGGGGAAAGAATAACAGGAGTACGGTCTGGCCTTTCAAACCCGAAAGAGTAACCGGTTTTTTTTCACTGTTAAATAAAGTAAAGTCAGGGGCGACTTGTCCGATCGTTATAGCCATACATGAATTTGTTTAAGTTGAATTATAAACAATGGTCGTAAAAGAAGGTTCGCGGGGGATGGCAATTTTCTAAAATTTCGGGCAAAGCAGGTAGCCTTCATTCCGTTTCAGGAAGCCGATATAAGAGACAGATAACTCAAATCCGCCCCGCCCATAGCTGGAAGGTTTGAGTTTGGAGATATTGACGTCATAACTCAGGGCAACCGAGAAAGGGGCATAATCGAGTTTTATTACAGGAACAAGGGCGTCATTCCAACGGAGAAAGCCACCGGCATGAATGGTATAGGCGGGGTTATCCGGATCCTCACCCAGTTTCAAACCGTACAGTACGCCACCCATGGTTTCACTGAATCCCCCCTGCCGGGAATGATCTGCCTGTAACGTGATAAATGCGTAATCAGCCACGCCAACGCGTAAACCACCGGAGAAGACCCATTTGGGATGCAGTTCAATCGTATTGTTCCGGTAAAAAGAATTCCGTGGCCGGTTAAAGTGATGATAAGCCGCCCCGATATAAAAATTATTTGCAGGTTGGTCATTAATATCCGAATTATAACTCATTCCTACACTTCCGTCGGCATAACTGTATTGGGTATTGAGCAGGTTTTCGCCCAGACCTCCATTATCATACTGACTGTTGGTGGTCATTTTGGAAGGATCGAATCGCCGCTGTACCAATCCACCCATAAACCCCAGGGAGAGGTAACGATTCTTTTCACCACTAAGCGATTTGTGATAATTCAAGGCGGGCAGCACATGCGTGGAGGTCCAGCCAATGGTACCGGCCCGGTCGTACAAGGCCTGTATACCAATAGTGACAAAATCATTCAGTTTACCCACGGGCATTTTGTATTCTGCATTCACCGACCCGGTCCGGTAGGCATCCGTTACACTGTTCCACTGATCCCGATACACCGCCTGTACCCGGACATCACCGGTAAAAATGCCGCTCAGTGAGGGGTTGCGCCAGAGTGGCGCTTCAAAGAATTGCGAGAAATGGATATCCTGTGTATACAGCTTTTGCTGACCGGAAACGGACAACAAAAACAACAGGAGATATATAATTCTTCGTATCCGCATTTTAATAGTTACAGGATTAACGCAATATTTCCATTCAGGCGGAGCAGCTCTCCGTTTTCACAAAAGACCTCGGCCTGGAAAATATAGACATCGGCCTTTGGTTTTTGTCCTTTAAACCGCCCATCCCAACCGGCATTTGCATTATTGACCGGGAAATCTTTTTTCTCAAATACCACTTCTCCCCAACGATTAAAGATGCGTAAGGATTTTACACGTTCCAGGCCGGTGCCACGCGGATAAAAGAAATCATTACTGCCATCTCCGTTGGGAGAAAACGTATTGGGTATATAAAGGTTGCCTTTACCGCACAAGACATTGATCTGTATGCGGCCGGTATTACTACAGTTATTGTCATCCGTGAAATAGACCTGGTAAGACGTATTCAATTTCGGGAGGGCAACCGGTGTGGGACAATTGGCACAACTCAGTCCGGCAGCGGGTGACCAGATCCAATTCACTGTATTTGCTGAATAAACGGCCGGTATCGTAACAGGGAATCCGGCATTGATCGTGAGTTCCCCGGGCATCGTGACAACAGGCAACGGGTTCACGATAATGGTCTGCCTGGTGGTGTCCATACATCCGCTGCTGTTTGTGGCAAAAGCAGTAATGGTAAATGTACCGGCCACATTATACAGTTGCAATGGCGGATTTTGTTCGGTATAAGTTACCCCGTTCGGGAAAGTCCATAACCAACGGACTGCAGAAGTATCAGCACGCAGGAATACGCCGGTATGCAGGATGGAGTTATTAATACAGATAACGGTGTCCCCGTTAATATCAATCAATGGCCGGTTGATCACTTTAACAACCGCTGGTTTCATGATCGTATCCCGGCAGCCTCCCTGGGTTTCAACGATCAGCTGTACATTATAAATACCCTGTGCATTATACAAGTGTGAAGGTTGCTGTAGCGAAGAGCTTCCTCCATCTCCGAAATCCCAGCGATACTGTACAATCGGATCATTGAAAGTAGTAGAGTCGATAAAGTTCACCGTACCGAAATCACAGAAGAAAGCGGTATCCACCCCAAAATTGGCCTTAGCACCGGATACCAGTAAGGTATCCGCACCTTGCAAAGGAATAATACAGCCGGAAGGGTCTTCCATGATTACCCTGGGCACGAAACTACCAAAAGAGGTATAGGTATGATTGGCGTTGGGTATAGTGGTGGTGATCGTATTTCCATCTCCGAAATCCCAGAAATAAGAGACCATCGGGCCGGGCGTTGTCGCAGACATGGCAATGGTAAGCGGCTTGCACCCGCCAATAGGGGTATAATTAATCCGCGAGCCGGCCGTATCATATACCCGGATTGTTTTTGTGATTGAGTCAAGACAACCACCCGGACTGGTCACTATCAGTTTAACCGGGTAAACACCAGGGGCAGAGAAAAAGTGAATCGGATTGTTCAGGGTGGAAACGCCCTGGCCCGTTCCAAAATTCCAGCTTACTGAACTATAGAATGTGGAAGTATTTGTAAACAGGACTTCCAGCGGAGTACAGGAGGTGACGGAATCACTCACCGTGAAGTCGGGAACAGGCAGTGCAACCCGGATGTAGTTTGTACGGATCAGGGAATCCGAACAACCAAGGGCATCACGGATCACCAGCTTCACGGTGTATAAACCGGTAGCGGCATAACTATGGGTAGGACTGCTCACTATAGAGGTATTCCCATCCCCGAAATCCCAACTGCTGCTCAGTCCTGCAGGTAATGATGTATTTGTAAAGGTCAGCACAGCACCCGGACACGTGAGCGTATCAACCACAAAGTCGGGTATCGGGTCGGATGTACTAACGGTGCTGGTCAGTGTTAAACTATCCAGGCAACCGGCAGCATCAGTCACAATCAGTTTAACATTGAATGTGCCAACCGTATTATAAATATGCTGGAAGGGGGGAGCTGTGAAATTTTGTGTATTGCCGTCACCGAAATCCCAGAACCAGTTCGTGATGGCGTTCTGACCATCTGTAGTGGAGAGGTCGGTGAACGTGGCGGTCAGTCCGGTACAACCCGATACATTTCCGGCAATGAAACCGGCTGTTGGCCCATTGATCCGGATATAATCCGGTCGCATAAACGTACTCGTACAACCATTCAGGTCGGTGATCGTTAAGGTAACAGAATAAGTACCGGCCGTTGTATAGGAGTGCGTTGCCGTTGGACTGCTGGTAGTCAGATTATTCCCATCCCCGAAGTTCCATTGATAGGAAGTAATATTCGCCGGATTAATATTCAGGGTATTAAATGTTACCGTACCGGTTTTGCAAAGGGTGGTCTGGTCGGCTATAAAATCTGACCGCTCATCTAATGCATACACAGGTACAGTAGTTGTATCAGAACATCCTCCATTCGTTACGATAAGCCGGACGATATAATTACCCAGGGCCGGGTAAATATGCACCGGGTTCTGTGTATTGTCTATCGGACTACCGTCCCCGAAATCCCATTCCCAGGTCAGCGGGGCAATTGATAAATCCGTAAAAGTAAACCGTAAGCGGTTGTTGCAATCAGGCGTTACTGCGATACGGGCAATCGGGGGTAAGACGTAGATGTAATCATTGAATACAATCGTATCCGGACATCCGTTATTATAGGCAATGAGTGTAATATCAAAGTAGCCGGTATCGCTGAAAATGTGTACCGGGTTTTGAAGGGTACTGGTTGTTCCGTCGCCAAAATCCCATAGCCATTCATCAGCGGGAACAGACAAATCCGTAAACTGAACCGGCTGACGGGCACAAACCGGATTGGGAGTCGCTGAAAAATCAGCCACAGGATTAGAGCCAACCTGAACCGCATTACTGATCGTTAAAGTATCCCTGCAACCGGTGCTGGTGGTGATGATCAGTTTTACGGTATACGTGCCCTGGACAGTATACGTATGTGTGGGATTCTGAACAAATGAAGAGCCTCCATCGCCGAAATCCCATTCCCAGGAAGTCACGGCATCCAGTGCATTTATCACCGGTTGCGGCATGATCGTATAGGGGATACAACCCCGTTGGGGTAATCCGTTTACCGACATATTGGCCCGGCGGATACGTACAAAAGCAGGTTTGATAATTGTATCTGTACACCCGTTTGCATTGGTTACAATAAGAGATACATCAAAGCTTCCATAAGTGGTATAGGTATGTGAAGGGTTTTGGGTGGTATTAACCGGACTTCCATCACCGAAATCCCATTCCCAGGAAACTGCACCGCCGGTACTGAGATTCTGAAAGTTGACGGTCAATGGCGGCTGACAACTAACGGTAACCGGGGCTGTGAATTCTGCAACGGGCAAGGGGTTGATGGTGATATCATGTGTAACAGAGTCTGTACAGTTTGCATAGGTGTTTACCAGTTTAACGGTATACACCCCCGGCAGGGCATAACTATAGGTGGTTGTAATCCCTACACCTGTTCCACCGTCACCGAAGGTCCAGCTGGAAGCACCCGGTACCGGAGTGGAATTGCCGGTAAATGTTACTGGTTCATTCACACAGGCAGTCAATGGAGCTGTAAAATCAGTAGTGATACCTCCAATTTGAATCGGGCTGCTGCGCAACGTATCCTGGCAGCCGGCCGAACTGAACGTGATCAGGGTAGCTGTATATGTTCCGTTTGTAAGATAGGTATGAGAAGGATTTTGTGCAGTGGATGTATTGCCATCTCCAAAATCCCATAAATAGGATAATACAGGCGGACCGGTTGAATTATTGGTGAAATCAATAGTGGCGGGGGCACTGCAGACGGTTGGACTCGTATGGGTAAAAATGGATCGGACGCCTGGTGTGACATTGATAAATGCAGGGCGGCTGAGGGTCCGGACACAACCCTTATCATTGGTTACGCGGAGCGTCACATTAAAAATACCCGCAGTGGTATAAATGACGAATGGGTTTTGCAGGTTGGACGTCTGCCCGTTTCCGAAATCCCAGTCCCAGCTGACATTCGTATTCCCGATCCCGGCCGTTGAAAGATCAGTCAGTTGTACCCGTAAAGGAAAGCAACCGGAGGTAATACTGGCAGAAAAATCAACGGTTGGTGGTTCATAAACGGTAATATAATTCGTTCTGACCAGGGTGTTTGAACCTCCGGCATTGGTCACCGTCAGGGTAATTGTATAAGTGCCCGGTGTGAAATAAGAAGCAATCGGGTTTTGTAAGGTAGAAGTATTCCCGTTTCCGAAATTCCAGTTCCAGCTGCCGGGTGTACCGGTTGAAAGGTCCTGAAAATTGACGATCAGGGGTGAACATCCCGCTAAAGGAGAAGCTGTGAAATTGGCAACCGGTTGTGCAAGTGTACCCGAACTATAAAAGAACAGGTATAGCAGCAAAAGCTGGCTGGCATGGATATGGCTTAAAAAACGCTTCAACAGGTAGCTGGTTTAAGAATTTGGGACTTAAATACTTGCAAAAACTATTCCCGGAACAGGTTTTGCCTGGATTATTTCTTTTCTGCAGCAGGAAATCAGGGATTCTCCGGCAAATAAGACATTCTCCGTGAAAATTAGTTTAAAAGGGTAGGATCGGACGAAAGATTACAGTTTATCCAGTCGCAGTGTTTTAACATCACTGCCTGCGGTTTGTGTGGCCTCTACATAAGTCCATCCATTCCGGGTGATCAGCCAGCTGCCATTGATCTGGTTCAGTGGATACACAGCCGAAGTGAAATTGGCAGAAATAATCATCGTGGACGTATTTCCATCCCAGGTTCCGGTTTTTTCCACGGAACCATTGTTGATAGCGTCCACCGTCCGGTTGCTGTAATACTTGAATTTGTAAACGGAAAAATCAGGCGTGATGGGGGTGCTGTTGACGGTAAAGCTGCTGATGACCCATTCCCCATCTGTCATGGCCCGTATGACCAGGTCATCCTGGGCATTTTCAATTGCTTTTTTACAACCCGTCAGCAAAAGTAACAGGCTGCCTGCCATGATCAGTCTTTTCATATTTCCGGTTTACAATGCAAAATAGGTTGAAAAAACTGCTTAACCAACAGGTATATTCTCCCGTATATTCCGGTTTTAAGCCGTTCTT
>Ga0209480_10003463_pt1 | contig 10292 bp, 4 predicted proteins | sample JI61114C2DNA_FD_187501 | JGI IMG/M metagenome (GOLD analysis project Ga0209480, IMG submission 187501) | Wastewater effluent complex algal communities from Wisconsin, to seasonally profile nutrient transformation and Carbon sequestration -... | ecosystem: Engineered > WWTP > Effluent > Algae...
GGTATTGCTTAAGATCACTGCGCGTTCAATAGCATGCTGCAATTCGCGAATGTTGCCCGGCCACGGATGCTTGTGCATTCGGGTCATGGCGCCTTCGCTTATTTTGTTAACAGACTTATCATACTTCACAGCATAGTGCTTCAGGAAGTGTGCAGCCAACAACGGAATATCTTCAAGCCGATCACGCAAAGATGGTATTTCGACTTCGATGGTATTGATCCGGTACAATAAATCCTGGCGGAAACGATTTTCCTTTACCATGTCGTATAAGGGCATGTTGGTGGCGCAGATCAACCGGATATCAACCGAAGTATCTTTGTTTGCCCCCACACGGCTAACTCTTCTGTTCTGAAGAACGGTAAGCAGCTTGGCCTGAAGCGGCATGGATAAGTTTCCGATTTCATCTAAAAACAATGTCCCGCTATTGGCTAGTTCAAATCTACCGGCACGGTCTTCCTTGGCATCGGTGAAGGCGCCCTTTTTATGACCGAAGAGCTCACTTTCAAAAAGTGTTTCCGTAATGGAACCTAAATCAACGCCCACAAAGTTCTCCGATTTGCGCGATGAGTTCCGATGAATGGCTCGCGCGATTAACTCTTTCCCGGTTCCGTTTTCTCCCAGTATCAAAACATTGGCATCGGTTTTTGCAACCCGGTCGATCGTTCCAAATATCTTCTGCATGGCATTGCTCGAACCGATGATCTCGCTGAAGCGATCGTTCATCGCCTGGTTGATCTCATGATTTTTGATTTTCAGATTTTCAACTTCATCGCGGGTTTCCCGTAGTCGCATGGCCGAGAAAAGCGTAGCCAGTAACTTTTCATTTTCCCACGGCTTTAATACAAAGTCAGTTGCACCGGCTTTTATGGCTTTAACGGCCATTTGAACATCACCATAGGCAGTAATCAATACAACCACTGAAGAAGGATCGAGCTGAAGAATTTTTTCCAGCCAGTAATATCCCTCACTTCCGCTGCTGACGTCTTTGGTGAAATTCATGTCGAGCAGGATTACATCGTAATCTTCATTGTTCATTAAAGCCGGAATTGCTTCAGGATTCTTCTCAATATCAACCTGTGAGAAGTGCCGTTTCAGGAACATCTTTGCTGCTTTGAGCAGGTCTTCATTATCATCAACAATTAGAATTTTGCCGTGTTTTTGTTCCATGAGCGATCAACTATGTCCGCAAGTGGGCAAAACTGATACCGAAAGAGCGTTTCTCAAAAATTGACTGGGAAATGCAGAAAACGCCTAAAAATCAGGTACTACTATGTCCGGTGGCGAACATTTACGTTCAGATGTGAACGAAAATTGCCCGGATTAATGCTGATTCGGCATTCCAGACAGTATTAGCCCACTTGGCACACTTGTTGGCAACATCCAGTGCGAATCCTTTGTGTTAAAGGATTGCCCAGATATTAGAAAACAGAATGGATAAGCAACTCAAAAAGAAAACATGGACCTTAAAACGCATCGGCCTCTATGGTGGTGCTGCACTTTTTGTATTTTTCATAGCCTATCAATTTTTGTTTGCGGACAGACGCTCACAGCTTGTTATCGAGCAGGATAAGATCACCATTGCAACGGTAGGCCGGGGTGTATTTCAGGATTATATTCCGCAAACCGGAACAGTAGAGCCAAGCCGTACAGTGTATTTGGATGCTGTTGAAGGTGGTACCATCAAGCGTATTGTAGCGGAAAGTGGTGCGATGCTGAAGAAAGGAGATGTTATTCTGGAACTGAATAATCTTAATCGTGAGCTAACGGTCCTACAGCAAGAGGCCTCCTTTAACGAAAGTATTAACCGCGCCCGTGAGACGCGTTTAAATATTATGCGTAACGACCTTGAGCAGCGTCAGACGTTGACCACGATTCAAAATCAACTTGATATTATCGGACCTCAGTATATCCGACAGAAGCAATTGTGGGAAAAGAAATTGATTGCTACGCAGGAGTATGAACAAACTGCAGCAAACTATAAGTTTAACAAAGAACGCTATCGCATAACGTATGAAGTATACCGGAATGATTCGGTTGACCGCATCCGCCAATTAAAATTTACTACGGAATCGGAAAAGAAGATGATGGCCAGCCTGGATGGACTTTCTAAAATTCTTGACAACCTGACGATTCGCGCCCCTATTGACGGGCAGTTGGCCAGACCTCAGTTGGATGTTGGGCAAAATGTTAACCCTGGGCAACGGTTAGGTCAGATTGATATGCTTGGAAGTTTTAAAGTGCGCGTTGAAATCGATGAAATTTACCTCCCCCGTATTCAAACCGGTCTGAGAGCTACAACCACATACAACAATAACGATTATGTGTTGTCTATTACGTACATCTATCCCGATGTTGCAGCAGGCGGAAGGTTTGCCGTGGATATGAACTTTGTTGGAGAAACTCCTCCAGGCATCCGAAGAGGTCAGTCGCTACGGTTACGCATCGAGCTGGGTCAGTCTTCAGAAGAATTGCTTCTGGCCGTTGGCGGATTTTATAAAGACACGGGTGGAAACTGGGTGTTCGTTCTGGAAGAAGGCGGTAACCGGGCAGTAAAACGTAACGTCAAATTGGGTAGAAAGAACACAGAGAATTTTGAAGTACTGGAAGGCTTGCAGCCGGGAGACAAGGTAATTACCTCGTCCTACGAGAATTTCGGCAATAACGAAGTGCTGATTTTGAAGTAACTGTAACCTTTTGTGAAAAAAGAAGTATAAATTGTTTGGATACCTAAGACAAAAAAGCGAATCAACGCATCAACTATTATATTTGTAAATAAACCAGCCATGATCAAACTTAAAAATCTTGAGAAAATTTACACTACTGAAGAAGTAGAAACCACCGCGCTGAATAATATAAATCTGGAGATCAAGGAAGGCGAATTTGTAGCCATCATGGGTCCGTCAGGTTGCGGTAAATCAACGTTATTGAATATTCTTGGTCTGTTGGATAATCCTTCAGGCGGTGAATATCATTTTGGCGAGCATGAAGTTGCGAAATATTCTGAGCGCCAGCGCGCACAGCTCCGTAAAGGTTCAATCGGCTTTGTATTTCAGAGCTTTAACCTGATCGATGAGCTTACCGTTTTCGAGAACGTTGAGCTTCCATTGCTATACATGAAAGTTCCTGCAGCTGAAAGAAAGCAGCGTGTTGAAGAAGTGCTCGAGCGCATGAACATCATGCACCGCAGAAACCACTTCCCGCAACAGCTTTCCGGTGGTCAGCAGCAGCGTGTTGCGATCTCCCGTGCCATTGTTGCCAAGCCTAGAGTGATCCTGGCCGATGAACCGACTGGTAACCTTGACTCAGCCAACGGTGAAGAAGTTATGAAGCTTCTTTCGCAATTGAATGAGGAAGGAACAACCATCATCATGGTAACACACTCTCCGTACGATGCGAACTATGCGCACCGCATTGTTAACCTGTTTGACGGTAAAGTTGTTACCGAGAACATCAAGGAGCAATTCCACATCTAAGACAATAGTTTACAGTTTAGTTTAAAACCCTGACGATACCGTCAGGGTTTTTTATTGTATTATAAATTTCCTTATCGAACACCACTGTTCGCAATTGAACATTATATTTTATAAAATGCTCTAAATTGTTCTGAATTCGCACGCATTCTGATGGCACTTGGTTTGATAACCTGGTCGCGTAAAGTGTACATACTTAACCCCTTACGTTATGCTAAGAAACCATCTGCTCATTCTGTTCAGAAACCTGAATAAGAACAGGCTTTTTGTTTTGATCAATATTGCAGGCCTTAGCATTGCGATCGGGTGTTGTGTGGTTGGGTATTTCAATTTTGATTTCAATAACTCGTTTGACGAGATACATGCAAACAAGGAATCTATCTATCGGGTTAATTCCGTTCGCGAATATCAGGGTAAGTCCACCCAGTATGGATTGGTGCCGCTTCCATTAGGGGAGACCGTTCGGCAGAACGTTAAAGATGTAGAGATGTTAACGCGTGTGAGTGGAGGGGGCATGAGCATACAGATTGGCGATGAGATTTTTGGTACCAATTCAGCGTATGTGGATCCTGATTTCTTCAGGATGTTTACGTTTGAGTTTATACATGGCAACGCTGCTGCAATGACTGATAAGAGTAAAGTTGTAATCAGCGATCAGCTCGCTACCCGATACTATGGAAAAGAAAACCCGATCGGTAAAGTCATCACAAATCTGGTGAAAAACGATGTAAAGAAGGAGTACGAGATTGTAGCCGTATACAAACTGCCCAAGACCAATTCAAGCTTTGATGAAGACTTGTTTGCCTTATATGACAACTACTGGGATGTTTCTGAAGAATTCCAGGATGGAACAAACTGGAAAACACGAAATGCGCTGTTTGTTTATGTTCCAAATCCTGATCGGATAGAAGCTATCGAGCAACAGCTTAAGCCATACATTGAGAATAATAATAAAGTTCGCGAAGATTTTTTAATTCAGGAGTTCAAGCTTGATCAGCTAAAAGGTATGGCCGTGCGTGACGAGGTTACAAACCGACCGGGAACGATTACACGTCAGGCTTCGCCTTTATCCGCTGTAATTGGCTGTGCGGTAATGGGTGTGATTATGCTACTCATTGCCTGCTTTAACCTTACCAATACGTCCATTGCACTTTCATCCAAGCGGTTAAAGGAGATTGGCATCCGAAAAGTAATGGGCAGCATGAGAAAACAACTTATCCTGCAGTTTATCGGTGAAACTATGGTAATCTGTGTGATTGCTCTTATGCTTGGAATTGTATTAGCCGACAGTTTTCTGCTTCCTTCATTTAACCAGCTATGGCCATACATGAAACTGGAAGCAAACTATTTTGAAAAGCCCGAGTTCCTGGTGGTGATGATTGGCGTCCTCTTCTTTGCCGGACTAGTTGCCGGAAGTTACCCGGCATTTTATGTAAGCAAGTTTCAACCAACAGCAATTCTAAAAGGTCAGCAGCAGTTTGGCGGAAATGGTATCGCTACGTATGTCTTCCTGGGTTCTCAACTAGTTTTTTCTCTCGCAGCAATTGTCTGCTCCGTAGCATTTGTGGACAACGCCCGCTTTCAGCGTGATTTCGACATGGGCTTTAATAAAGATGGTGTGATCTACACCTTTGTCGATAATAGGTCGGAATTTGAAACATTCCGCAATTCGTTAGCCGGAAACAGTGATATTCTTTCAATTTCAGGCTCCCCGAATCATGTTCATTCAAACTATTACAACGATCCGGTGAAGCATGACGGACAGGAGATTGAAACAAACATTATGGATGTAGGAGATGATTACCTGAAGACTGTGGGCATGACCTTATTGGAAGGACGGGATTTTATAAAAGATTCTGAAACGGATCGAAAAGAGTCAGTAATTGTAACAGAAGAAATGGTCCGGAAATTCGGTTGGGATAAGCCGCTGGGCAAAGAAATAGTCTGGATGGATACCGTTAAGCTTTACGTTATTGGTGTTGCTAAAGATATCTACAGTTTATGGGAACCGCTTGAACCGATGATGGTCCGGTATGCAGATCCAGAAAAGGTTAATTACTTAATCGTGAATACTAAAATAGACAAGGTTCAGGATGTTAACGCGTTTATGGAGAAAAAATGGAAGACTATTTTTCCAAACCGGTTGTATTCGCCCAGATATATGAATTCCGGAGCCATTGAGGCTAATCAGGTCAACAATAATATTTTAATCATGTTTTTGTTTGAGGGTGGCGTAGCGTTATTGCTTTCCATCACCGGGTTATTCACACTTGTATCGTTGAACATTATTAAACGAATGAAAGAAATTGGCGTACGTAAAGTGTTAGGTGCATCGATTTTAAATCTTTCCCGAATTATCAATGCACAATTCATCATCATTCTGGTTGTTGCCTGTGTGATCGGGGCGTATGGCGGAATGTTTATGTCGAATCTTCTGATGGGCAGCATTTGGGATCATCATAAATCACCAACTGTCGTTTCGGCAATACTATCCTGTATTCTCCTAATAATAGCCTGTGTACTCTCTGTAGCTGTAAAAACTTACAAGACCGCAAGAATGAACCCGGTAGATGTGTTAAGAAGCGAATGATTTTTTATTCCAGACTGTAACCTGAGCATTTCAATGAGCGTCTAACGGTCAACCTCCTGAACTGTTAGTGCTCAACGCGCGGTAACTCACTGCGCTAAATCCAAAATCCTTGTTATGCTAAGAAATTACATCAAAGTCGCGTTGCGGAACATTATTAAACATCGGACATTTTCTTTTATTAATATTTTTGGTCTGGCCGTTGCGATGTGCGTTTGCATGGCGATTATCATGATGGTTGCTGACCAGATGATGGTTGACCGTCATAATCCGTCTGCAGACCGGATCTATAGAGTTAACACCATTCCCTACTGGAAAGACAATAACGGCCAGCCCGGAAATGAAACAGCATCTACCACCATGCCGCTTCGCGATGAGCTGCTGAATAATTATACGGGCGTTGAGCATGCGGTTCGATTTCTCCGTGGGTTTGGAAACAACTGGCTTGAGCTTGAGCCGAATTTTGATGTAAACGTTCCGATAAGCGGATACTTTGCCGATGCTGAAGCGTTGGACATGTTCAACCACGAGCTTTTGTATGGTGATTCAAAAACAGCATTGGTTGAACCGTACTCAGTTGTGTTAACTAAACAAGCGGCTGAAAAGCTTTTTGAGAAGGAGAATCCGGTAGGCGAGACATTTAAAGTAGGCAAGCTTGGAATCTTTAAGGTAACGGGTGTCATTAAGGATAACGGCAATCGTTCGCACATCATCGCAGAAGCCTATGCCAGTATGTCAACTGTCAAGAGCCTGGAAAAAGCGGGTTTGCTGGAACCCAAGCTCGACAACTGGGACAATCCCTATTCAGGCTGGATCTATATTCAACTGGAAGAAGGAAAAAGGATTGAAGATATTCAGCCGAACCTGGCAACAATCAGCAATGATCATTTTGTTAAGAGACAGGGACAGGACGGTACTGTATTCCAGTATTCATTACAGAATTTATTGGATATCGTTCCCGGACCACTCCTGAATAATCCGATCGGTCCGTTTATGCCATGGTATTTAATTTACTTTCTGTCTTTTATTGCGGGGATCATCCTCATTACCTCCTGTTTCAATTTTACTAACCTGTCTATCGCGCGCTCGCTAACCCGCGCCAAAGAGATCGGAGTTAGAAAAGTAACAGGTGCAGTGCGCTGGCAATTGTTTGTACAGTTCCTGAGCGAATCTGTTGTGATTTCTTTATTTGCGCTCGTGCTGGCTATAGCAATGATCTATGTGTTAAAACCGTTTATTGTTAATCTTTCGTTTGCCCGGATTATGCGGTGGGATCTGTCTGCCAATTATGTTGTATACGGGGCTTTTTTACTTTTTGCAATTGCGGTGGGGATAATTGCCGGCTTGTTCCCGGCAGGTGTGCTTTCCGGTTTCCAACCCATCAAGGTTCTGAAAAATATGGGCAGCTCAAAACTGATGTCAAAGGTTGGGTTACGCAAAGCGCTGCTGGTGGTTCAATTCTCACTCTCGATGATCTTCATTCTAACCGTAGTTGTTTTATACAATCAGCTGAACTTATTCCTTCATAACGATAATGGTTTTGTATCGTCCCAGAAGATTATTATTCACAAAGGAAATACTGCGTTTGACGTGCTTAAACCAGAGCTTGAGAAGCAGGCTAACATTATCAGTGTTTCAGCCGCATCGCACATACCGATGGCAGGGCAGGTTAGGGGTACGGATGTGCAACTGCCCGGCACTGATGCCTGGAGTAATCTTACCTACTTTGCCGTGGATGAAGACTACCTCACAAACATGGGACTTACACTGGTAGCTGGTAAATTCTTTTCTGGTGATGCGGGTGCTTCAAATTCGAGTTTCATTGTTCTCAATGAGGAGGCTGTTAGAGAGCATCAATTTGCCTCACCCGCAGAAGCAATTGGTCAAAGCCTGATTGTGCGGGATGATTCAACCGAAAGGCAAATCATTGGCGTTGTTAAAAACTATTATCATGAATTATTCACGGAAAGTCTGAAGCCTATGGCATTGATGTATAATCCGAAGGAATATTCGTTGCTGCAGGTTTCGTATACGGGTGATTTTAATAGCGCCTCAAAAACTGTGGAGGGTGTTTGGGCTGGCATTAACCCGGGATTGAAAGCAAATGTGAAAGACTTCGAAAAGGAAATGGGCGAGATGTATGAGATCATTTTCGGCACCATGGTAAAAGTGTTAGGATTTGTAGCAACGCTCGCCATTATTATCTCATGCCTCGGATTGTTGGGTATGGCCACCTACACTATTCAAACCCGCAAAAAAGAAATTGCCATTCGGAAGATATTGGGAAGTTCCAACCAATCCTTGATTTACATCCTTTCAAAAGGATACCTGATAATTCTGTTCATAGCCATAATGATTTCCGTGCCGGCCGCATATTTCATGAATACCGTATGGCTTGAAATGTTTGCAGTTCATGTGAATGTTGATGTGGTCACGATCGGTGTAGGGGTGTTGATACTCAGTGTTTTCGGATTGCTTACAATAGGTTCGCAAACCTTGCAGGCTGCGTTTGTAAATCCGGTAGATAATTTGAAAGATGAATAGAGTATCGTGCAACCTTTATAGTGTTAACTTCGTCCTTTAGAAAACCAACATTCCCGCCATGTTCAAAAACTATCTGAAAGTTGCTTTCCGCAATATTTTAAAGCACAAGTTCTTTTCCTTAATCAACATTCTGGGAATGACCATTGGTGTGACGGCTTGTCTGCTGATCGCGCTTTATGTGACGGATGAGCTTAGCTACGATCGTTTTCACGAACGTGCAGGCCGGATCTACCAGGTTGGATTGCATGCTAAAGTTGGTGGCCAGGATATCAATACCTCCACAACCTGCCCACCGATGGCTGAAGCGTTTGTCAAGGAGATTCCGGGGATTGAACAGTCAACGCGGATTGCTGATATGTGGGGCTCGGGCGTTGTGAAGTATGAACCGAATAACCAAATGTTCACTGAGGATTTACTTTTTTATGCCGACTCAAATTTCTTTGACTTCTTCAGCTTTCCACTTGTTGCAGGGGATCCTAAAAGAGTTTTGCTGGAACCTAACTCGGTAGTGCTTACAAAAAGCATGGAGCAGAAGTATTTTGGAACTGAGTCGGGAATGGGTAAGCTGCTTTCTATTGGAGGGCATGAAAAGACATATAAAGTTACCGGTATAACCGAAGACTGCCCCACGAATTCTCATTTCCTGTACAACATGCTGGTGTCATCTTCGTCTGCAGAACATTTAAAGTCTACCGAATGGCTGAATAATTTCCTTCATACCTATCTCATCATTAATGAGAATACACCTGTTTCGGATGTTGAAGCAAAATTTCCCGATTTGATCGAAAAATATGTGGGCCCGGAAATCGAACGCTTTATGGGTGGAACACTTGCGCAGATGAAGGAGCAGGGGGGGTCCTTTGGATACTATGCAACACCATTAACGGATATTCACTTAAAATCGAAATCACAGCATGATATGCAGCCAGGCGGTAACATCACGTACGTGTACGTATTTGGCGCTATCGGCTTGTTCATTATTGTAATTGCCTGCATTAATTTCATGAATCTGAGCACAGCACGTTCTGCCGGCCGTGCAAAGGAGGTTGGTCTTCGGAAGACACTTGGTTCTTTACGGAGTCAGATGATTGGTCAGTTTATGTCAGAATCGCTGATGTACAGTCTCATTGCAGTATTGCTTGCGGTTGGGTTCTGTTATTTGCTGTTACCTCAATTCAATTTACTGGCCGGTAAACAGCTTGGCATGCAAGTGCTGATAAGCCCGGTATTTCTTATTGCAATGTTTGCGTTAATAATTATTGTTGGTGTTATAGCAGGAAGCTATCCGGCTTTTTACATGACCTCATTCAATGCGGTTGAAGTTTTAAAAGGAAAGCTTCGGGCAGGCATGAAAAGCAAAGGTATCCGCTCAGGATTGGTTGTGCTGCAGTTTATGATTTCCATTGTGTTGATTATCTCTACAGCCATGGTGTACCAGCAGATCCAGTTCATGCAGGACCGAAATATGGGAATCGATAAGCATAACGTTATGATCATTCACAGCGCAACGCGCTTGGGTGACAATATGAATGCTTTTAAAAATGCGTTAGGAGGTCAAACCGGAATTGTGGCCTCGAGCTACACAAACAATTCATTTCCGGGAGTGAATAATACAACGGTATTTAAGGCAGCTGGCTCCGAGCAGGATCACATCATGGGACTGTATTATGCAGACTACGATCATCAGTCGG
>Ga0209480_10003464_pt1 | contig 10291 bp, 8 predicted proteins | sample JI61114C2DNA_FD_187501 | JGI IMG/M metagenome (GOLD analysis project Ga0209480, IMG submission 187501) | Wastewater effluent complex algal communities from Wisconsin, to seasonally profile nutrient transformation and Carbon sequestration -... | ecosystem: Engineered > WWTP > Effluent > Algae...
ATTTTCATTAATACCGTTTTGCCCGAGCCGCTGATACCAATTACCAAATTAGTTTTGCCTGCTTCAAATACAGTTGAAACATCGGTTAATACACGCTGTTCGCCAAACGATTTTGTGATATTGGATATTTCAATCATAACAATAAACTTGCAATAACATAATCAGCTAATAAAACAAAAATACAACTATACACTACCGCCTGCGTGCTGGCCTTTCCAATTTCCACTGAACCACCTTTCACATAATATCCCATATAACAGGAAATAGAGGAAACAATAAAAGAAAATGTAAATGATTTGATAAACATTAATTGAACATCAAAAGGGTCAAATAACATTCTGATACCACGCACGTAATCTTCAGTTGAATAATTACTCGATAAAGAGGTAGCAATATATCCACCCATAATTCCTGAATAAGCTGCAATGGCAACTAAAACCGGAATAGTAATTACAGCAGCAATAATACGTGTAGCAATTAAATAACTTTCTGTATTTACACCCATAATTTCCAATGCGTCAATTTGTTCGGTTACGCGCATTGAACCTAATTCTGATGCTAAATTAGAGCCCACTTTTCCGGCAAGAATTAATGCAGTGAATGTCGGTGCTAATTCGAAAATAATGGTATTGCGGACAATTAATCCGATATACGAAGAAGGAACAAATGGTGTTCCGTATAATTGATAGGCAGTTTGAACTGCAGTAACAGCGCCAATAAAAATAGAAACCAACAATACAATAAACGCTGAGCCAACACCGATGTCGTTCATTTGACGAAACAACTCACGCCAATACATTTCCCAACGCGCAGGTCTTGAAAACATGCGTCTGATCATAATCAGAAACTTGCCAAGATGCTCAAACAGCTTAAATTCTATTTTCATTTTCGTAAAATTATCATTTTAGCCTTAAGTTGTCGGCTTATGATGAAAATTATTCAATTAAAATGCTTCTCTAAAGGTAACATATAAACCGCCATTGCCGTAACCATCAAAACCGTAGTCAACGCGCAAACTCAGTTTATCCTCTGGAACTATAAATAAACGCCCTCCGGCACCATACGAGTATTTAAGTCCTTTGGCCGAAAAATTGGAAAACTCATCAGCAACTTCACCTATTCCTGCAAACACATTTATCCCGAAATATTTCCAAAAGGTAATGCGATACTCTGCCTGCATGGTTAAATAGTTTTTATCTCTAAACCGCCCTTCGAAATTACCACGCATATGTTTATCGCCACCTAATTGTGCCATTCTGTTAAAGGGTGGATTTCCCGGAACAAACTGCCCGTAAAAATTAAATCCTAAAACATCGTCCTTGCCAATTTTATTAAACTGACTTACCTCCAATAAATAATCTACATAATTATAACCACTGCCAATTACTTCGTTGTGCACTACTGCCGATACATCTATATTAATTCCTTTTAAAGGAAAATAAATATTATCTCTCGTGTCAAAAGTAAACCAGGGTCCAATACCGGTATTAATTCCACCTTCCTCGCCGGGAATGGTGTCATTTGCGAAAAATCCGGTGCTATCTATGTTATACACTTTAGTGTATTCGAAAAATGTTTTTAACCCGGCATAAATATTTTCTTTTACTTTTCGCTGTCCGTTTATATAAATATTAAAATAATCGTAATCGTATTTTTCTTTATCTTCTTCTTTAGTGTAATTTCCAATGCCAAAAAATGAGTCCGGAAATTTAAAGTAAGAAGTGGAATAATTGAGTTTGAATAAATTATTGCGCAAATAACTATCACCACTTACATTGCTTTCTATTTGTTTATTTAAGGTGTACACAAAAACACCTTTTAAAACAGAGGGGTAAGTGTCGGGATATTTTTTTGAAGGGGGTAAATACCAAACTAATCCTGCACCTAAATACAACCGCGTTTCAGGTGAGTATCCTACAACCGGTGAAGGAAAAAATTTACTTTTCTTTTTAACTGAATCTACACTTACGCTGTCCGACTGAGCATGAACTGACGGTATGCCTATAAGCATAATTGCAATTATTAAAACCGCCACTTTGGAATACCTCGTAAAAAAAAAGATGTGTTTATAAAATAATCGGACAACGTTCAAACGGAATGGTATCATCAAAAAGTTTTCTGTAGGTAATTAACGTTCTGTGTTGGGTTGCCTGTATGTGCGACACAAAATTCAACATTTTTTTATTGAAATCGCCAATCCATAAGAGTTCAATATGTGTGTATTTATCACTATTGTTCACTATTTCATGCATATACGCTGCCATTCCGGCTTCCACACCTTTATTTTGAAATTCAGGAACTACCCCGAAAATAACACCATATATACGCTCAAGTTTCACAAAAGGTTTGTGTAATAACACATTTAACATGCCTCTTAAATTCAAATTACCCCCTGCATATCTCAATATCTGGTTGGCATCCGGTAAGCCGATAAAAAAGCCTGCAGGTTGCTCATCAACATAAGCGAAAATGAATAATTCCGGGTCCATAATCGGTTTTACTTCCCGCATCAGCGCTTCGCTTTGTGCTGAAGTCATAGGCGTAAAATCTTCATGATTTGCCCATGCCTGATTATAAATACTCCTGAAATCTTCAGCAAATTTTGCCAGATTGCGTTTATCGGCAGTGCGAAACTTCACCTTATTTCTGCCTTCTAATCGCTGTTTTATCCTGTACACAATCGGTGGCATGTTTTTGCTACGATCTAAGACAAATGTGTATTGGTTAAAATAGGTTTTAAAACCATATTGCTCAAACAACGATTTATAATAGGGGTGATGGTAATTCATCCCGTAAACAGGGGCATCAAAGCCTTCTACCAGCAGTCCCCACCATTTATCGCGTTCGCCAAAATTGATAGGACCATCCATGGCATTAAAACCCTTACTATGCAGCCAGTCTTTGGCAGCATCGAATAAGGTATTGGCGATTTCCTGGTCATCTATACATTCGAAAAAACCACAACCTGCACTTTTTACCACATCAGAGCCAGGTTGTTTTTTGTAAAAAGCTGCAATACGCCCAATGGTATTACCTTCTTTATCATTGATAATATATCGAACAGCATCACCGGTTTTATAAAGTAAGTTCTTTTCAGGATCAAATATGCGGTCTATTTCCTGACGAATTGGAGCAATATAATTAGGATTGTCGCCATAAAGTTGGAATGGTAATTCATGAAACCATTTGGCGGTGTCTTTGTTGTTTACTTCTATTAAATGCATTTGGGGTAAAACTAATATATCTGCAACAAAATGTCGAAATGGAATGCTAATCCGTGACAAAAAAATAGGACAAACCTGACTTATTCTGCGGTTGAATAAACCGTTTTGGGCTGACTATCCTGATAGTTTCAGGCCTCCAAAATTCATAGATTTATTTATAAATTATCCTGATTTGGTAAGGTTTCAACCCATTACTAACTTTTTCAACCTACAGGTAAACGGTATTTTGTAGTCGGATTGCAGCATACACATCAATTTTTACCAATTTGAATCTACAAATCTTTGTGTATAATACCTTTGAATTCCAAATTTCCCCCCGTATCTTTGCCGCCGAATTGAAAAACGTCCTTTTAAATTATATATATAATGCCAGGAAAAGGTAAAATCAAACAAATCATCGGCGCAGTTGTCGATGTGTCTTTCGAAGAAGGTAATCTTCCCGAAATCCTCAACGCCCTTGAGGTTAAACGCGAAACAGGCGATTCGTTAATTCTTGAAGTGCAACAGCACCTTGGAGAAGACAGCGTGCGCGCAATCGCTATGGACTCTACCGATGGTTTAGTTCGCGGAACTGAAGTAATTGACTTAGGTGCCAATATTTCGATGCCTACAGGTAACGAAATCCGTGGCCGCCTTTTCAATGTAGTAGGTAAAGCAATTGACGGTATGAAAGCCGTAAATTCTGAAAAACCTTATCCTATCCACCGCAAACCGCCGCTGTATGAAGATTTATCTACAGAATCAGAGGTGTTGTTTACCGGTATCAAAGTAATCGACTTGATTGAACCTTACGCAAAAGGTGGTAAAATCGGTCTCTTTGGTGGTGCCGGTGTGGGTAAAACAGTATTAATTATGGAGCTCATCAACAATATCGCAAAAGGTTATGCAGGTATGTCGGTATTTGCCGGCGTAGGTGAAAGAACCCGCGAAGGAAACGATTTGTTGCGTGAGATGATTGAGTCTAACGTTATCCGTTACGGTGAAGAATTTAAACATTCTATGGAAGCCGGTGGATGGGACTTAAGTAAAGTTGATTACAGCCAATTAAATCAAAGTCAGGCTACTTTAGTGTTCGGTCAAATGAACGAACCTCCTGGAGCGCGTGCCCGTGTTGCCTTATCAGGATTAACCGTTGCTGAATACTTCCGCGATGGCGATCCTAATGAAGCTAAAGGTCGTGATATCCTGTTCTTTATCGATAATATCTTCCGTTTCACTCAGGCAGGTTCTGAGGTATCAGCGCTTTTAGGTCGTATGCCTTCAGCGGTAGGTTACCAACCAACACTTGCTACCGAAATGGGTGTGATGCAAGAACGTATTACCTCAACTAAACGTGGTTCAATTACTTCAGTACAGGCCGTTTACGTACCTGCGGATGACTTAACTGACCCGGCTCCTGCAACTACCTTCTCTCACTTAGATGCGACTACGGTATTAAACCGTAAAATTTCTGAGTTAGGTATTTACCCTGCGGTTGACCCTCTGGATTCAACATCTCGTATCCTTTCAGCTGATATCGTAGGTGAAGAACACTACAATTGCGCTCAGCGTGTGAAAAGTATCTTACAACGTTATAAAGAATTACAAGATATCATCGCCATCCTCGGTATGGAAGAGTTAAGTGAAGATGATAAACTTGTTGTAAGCCGCGCTCGTCGTGTTCAACGTTTCCTTTCTCAACCATTCCACGTTGCAGAACAGTTTACAGGTTTAAAAGGTGTGTTAGTGCCAATCGAAGAAACTATTCGTGGTTTCAATATGATTATGGATGGTGAAGTGGATGAATATCCGGAAGCAGCATTCAACCTTGTTGGTTCTATCGACGATGCAATCGAAAAAGGTAAACGTTTGATTGCCGATGCTAAATAATACAATTAACCAGAATTAAGAATAATATCAATGCAACTCGAAATACTTTCACCGGATAAGAAAATCTACAGCGGAGAAGCTGTTGGCGTTCAAATGCCTGGTGTTACCGGCTCTTTTGAAGTATTAAATAATCACGCACCTATGATTGCTGCACTTGCAACTGGCAAAATGCGCGTAAACACAGGCAAAGAAAATGTGGTTTACAATATCAAAGGCGGCTTCGTTGAAATACTCAATAACAATGTGAGTGTTTTGGTTGAAGGTGTTGAGTTGGCTTAATTAGTTTTGAGAACATTTTTTGAACCCCGGTAATTACCGGGGTTTTTTTGTATATTTGAATAAATTAATTCCCGCTATGAAACCAATGTCCCCACATTCGTTATATCATTGCTACCAACATTTTCTAAAGGCTAAAATTATCGCCTGCTGCATTTTTTTTTATTTGTTATTATTTCATTTAAACCTTTCAGCACAAACACCCGATTGGTCTTGGGCGACATATATTCATGGTACTAGCAACGATGCCATACAATTTACTGATGTCGATAACAACGGCAATATACTACTTGCCGGTTCATTTTATAGCCCCGCTCTTCAAATAGGCGATACATTAGTCATAAGCAATTCCTATGTGTCAGCTTCTGGCAGTTATTTGGTAATTATTGATACCACCGGTGAAACAATTTGGGCAAAACAATTGTACGAGGAAAGTGAATATGGTGCATTTGTCAAAATAAATGATGTAATATTCGATGCAGTTGGAAATATTATTCTGTCAGGTACAAGTTATGGTGATAATATAATTTTGGATGACTTATATCTGGAAAGTTTAGAGGAAGGATATTTCTCCTTTATAATAAAATTATCACCTAAAGGTGAAGTTATGTATAGCCATGTATTTGAAAAAGGCGCCAATCCAACTTCATTAGTAAGCGATTTATTTGGTGGTTGGTATGTAACCGCACATCAATATTATTACAACGAAGGAGTCGATTTAGGAGAAATTCAATTAGCTGAAAATGCAGGTGAAAATAGGATGTTTGTTGCCCATTATACAAAAGAAAATATTGTCGATTGGGCAGAAGTATTTCAAGGTTCCAGTGATAATTTACTTGGCGTTGAAACTACAAATGGTGATTTGATTTTTTATGGTGAATTTTCAGGTAAAACTTATAGGGTTGATACCTTCTTGTTAATTGATTCAAGTTATCATGCATCAAATTTTTTAGGGAAATGCGATGTATATGGAAACTTCAGCTGGGCCCGATTATTAAGCCCGCAATCAGTTTATGTAAAGGATGCAGTAGTAATTCCGAATGGTATTATATTAGTTGGCTGGCTGAACGATGAATTTGCAATTTTTGATAGTGATACCATTGTTCATGGTGAGGAAATTAACACCACATTCATTGCTAAATTTAATTTGAATGGTGAAGTAATTTCAGCCACTAAATCGAGTAGTTTTTTCCCTGTATATTCCACCATCAATGTATCGCCTGATAATTTATTTTATGTTTCCGCACAGATTTATAATTTTTTGTGGACTGGCGTGGATACTATTTTTAATGAAGCAAACAGTGGTGCTGATTTAGCAGTATTAGCTTATGATACAGCTCTATTACCGATTTCCCAATTTGTAATACCGTTGGATGGAGACAATGATATTCCAAAAGTTGAGTGGGACATATTCGGTAATATGTTACTTATTGGTGCTTTTTCTGAAGACACTTTAATTTTTAATACGGATACATTAATTAATATTCAACTTGCTAATCAAGCTGATTATTTTGTTGCACGATCGAATACCTGCACTACTCAATTGTTTCCGATAGCCATTGAAGGACTTATTTTATCTGCAGTTGAAGGTGTATATTGGCAATGGTATTTAAATGGTTTGCCAATCAAGGGGGCTAATAGTCAATATTACACGCCATTACAAAATGGTACTTATATGGTTAGTGTAAAACAGGCAAATGGTTGCACATTATGGAGTCAAACCGTTTTATTGCCGGAGCAAATATTCAATAATGAATTTGATTTTACAATTTATCCAAATCCTGCAACAGATGAGATTCATGTTTATATCCCATTTGCATATGAAAGTGCTGCTATTTATAACGCATTAGGACAATTAATTTATCAATTTGATGATACCAATCAAACCAACCTTAGTTATGCTAATGATTTAAAAGGGATGTATGTATTTGTTGTTTCGGCGAATGGAAAAACACAATCACATCAATTTGTTATTTTATGATAAGTAATACACAAATACGCTCCAAATTAAATAATTATGCTGCTTTTGCAACGGCATTTTTATTTACACATAATATAAATGCAGAAATTGTGTATACCGATATTGAGCCGGATGTTACTTTGGATAATGATGATTATTTTTATGAAATAGACATTGATAATGAAGGTGTAAATGATTTTCAATTACTAAGAATCAAAGGCGCTTATTATTCCTATTGGGAAAGTGTTTATAGAAGTTTTACAGCATTGTTTTTTTATAATTTAGCTGAAAACAAATTTTTTGCCGGAAGTTATTTTACTGTTGGAAGTGCTATGTATAGTTCCTATCAAACGTTTCGCCCTTATGCAATTCCTGTCGATTATTCTGTTGGACCATTGCTCAGTTTTCAATCGGAAGGTTGGCCAATTATGGTATCACACGTATTTGATGAGTCGCACAATTTGATAAAAAATAAAGGTCACTGGAGTGCTGTTGATGAAGGTTACATTGGAATCAGAATGGGTGTATTAGGTGAAGCACACTATGGTTGGATCAGAGTAACTATTATCGAAGAACCCTTATCGATGATTATACATGATTTTGCCTACGAAACAACATTAAATAAACCAATACGCACCGGAGTTACATTTACCAATGTTACTGAAATTGAATCTGGGTCGTCGCCTTTCTCTATCGTGCATTTAGGTCAAAATACTATACAAGTTCTTGCACCAAATCAATTACCATATACTATTCAACTATTTGATTTATCAGGCAAAATGGTGCTTACCTCAAATCAGCAAACAGGAAATACAACAATTACAATCCCAAATCAAACTGGAGTGTATATTTTACAAATACAAAGTGATGGCAATCAATATGGGTTTAAAATCCAGATTTGAAATAGAATGCCTATATAAAATAATACGCTATTATGGTTATATCTAGTTGATAATCAATATGATACATTCAACTTTTGCCCTTCGAAATCTAATTTTACCCCCTTTTTTCATCCATTTGCCTTTTATAGCAGGTCTACTTTTGCTGTTATAAAACTAAAAACAATGAAAAAATTAACCGTATTATGTATTGCGATTTTGGTGATTCAGATTAGCCAAATCGAAGCCCAGCAAGCAATTTGGGCGACTAATTTTGCTGAGGCAGAACTGTATGCCAGCACTGCAGACAACGAAGGAAATGTATATACCGGAGGTCTATTTTATGGCACTATCACCATGGATGGTCTTGAACTCACAAATGGAACACCAAATGCTGCAGGCTGGATAGCAAAACATGATAAAAACGGAATTCCCAAATTCCTCGAATTGGTGTACGCTACTGAATACCTCGTTGTGCTTGATATGGAATCACTTGTCGATGGTGGTATCGTCATCTGCGGAATATTTGTCGGAAAAGCCTGGTTAGGAGATTTTAATTTTGGTAATGAAAGCGATGAACTTTACCGTGGTTTTGTCGCGAAGTATAATGCCGATGGTGAGTGCACTGCTGCGTATGTTTCTGATGAAACACAATCCGTTTACTTTTATGCACTATCACAAGATGAAGATGGTAACATTTTTATTGCCGGCGCTGCAGATGGCTTTTTTGAGTTTGGCGTTTCTGAAGTTGCTCACAGCGGTGATTCTGATGCTATTTATGGTAAAATGGAAGCTGATTTAAATCCACTTTGGATGAAATCTATCGGTGGAGCTGATTTTGATTTTGCCAATGAAATTACAGTAGATGTAGATGGCAACATTATTATATCCGGCTCTCATGAAGGTATGTTCGAAGAGGATAGTTATTTTTTCGATAGTTATGGTTACAGCGACATTTTTGTAGTAAAAACGGATGCCAATGGTTTTATTGAATGGAATCAAAATATGGGAAGTGCTGAAAGTGATGGTTATTTAATTGCAGATTTAGAAACTGATGATGAAGGCAATATATATTATGCAACAATAATGGGGGAGACGTTAAATTACATAGGAGGATCAATAAATTCATACGGTGAAGCCGATATGGTTATGATGAAACTGGCCGCCAACACCGGAAATGTTAACTGGATTTTGCATGGCGGTGGTTCTGATACAGACCCCATGAATAAAATGATTAAAGGCCATAACAATAATTTTTATGTATGCGGATATTTTTATGGTGCAGCAGAATTTCAGGGACTGCAGTTATTTGCTGAGGTTGAAGCAGATGGTTATTTAGCTGAAATTTCTGAAGGTGGTTCAGTTAATGTAGTATCTCAAACCGATGGTGATAATATTGAAGCTTATCAAAGCATCGCAATAGATCAAAATAATAACCTCCTTTTGTCCGGATACTTTTTTGGGAATTTGAGTTTTGAAGGCATAGACCCTATTACTTCAGTATCTGATGAAATTGACATTTTTATTGTAAAAATGGAAACTCCATATACCTTACCGGAAGTGGCTATTCAAAATTGGAATAATTTGGCTAATGCCATTATAACGCCTAATCCGGCTTCTTTTACAATTGTTTTCGAAATAGAAAATAATACTGATAATTTAAACATTACATTTTTTAATAGTAATGGGCAACAAATTGCAGTTGTAAACGCAAATTGTAGTAAACCTTTTAATGTAAGTAGTTTCCCTGCCGGAATTTATACAGCATTAGCAACTAATAGTCAGGGTGAGTTGATTGCCGCACAAAAGTTTATTAAACAATAACAAAATAATGCCGGTAAACTGAATTACCGGCATTGTTTTTATTTTATCTCAAACTGCGCGAAAATTTCATAGCGCAGTTTGATTTTTTTAAAACCTATATCACTTGCATTTAAGTTATACGCTTCAAAGGCGACATTGGAAGATAAACTACGTTGACTTATTGTGTATGGTGAATCATAAGTTTCACGCTCCTGAATTAAAATAGGGCTGCCAACTTCCTCACCTATACTGCTCAACAAGTAACCTGCTTTATCTTTGGT
>Ga0209480_10003465_pt1 | contig 10289 bp, 6 predicted proteins | sample JI61114C2DNA_FD_187501 | JGI IMG/M metagenome (GOLD analysis project Ga0209480, IMG submission 187501) | Wastewater effluent complex algal communities from Wisconsin, to seasonally profile nutrient transformation and Carbon sequestration -... | ecosystem: Engineered > WWTP > Effluent > Algae...
CGCGGAGCCACGGCGTATCGCGCGCTGGCGGAGGAGTTCCTGGCTCGACGTGCGGCAAAGTGATGGGGATTTCGTATGGAATCCAGTGAGCAAGTCCTGAGCGTCACGCAACTCACGCGGGAGATCCGCGAGGTGCTGGAGGGGCGTATCGGCTCCGTGTGGGTGGAGGGAGAGATCAGCAACCACCGGCTGCAAACCAGCGGGCATCAATACTTCACCCTGAAGGATGCGGGATCGCAGGTCTCCTGCGTGATGTTTCGCGGAGCGGCGCGCGCTGGTATGCGGCTGACGGATGGAGCGCAGGTGCAGGTCTTTGGCACGATCAGCGTGTATGAGCCACGCGGGCAGTATCAGCTCGTGGTGCGGCAGGTGCAGATGAAGGGCCAGGGTTCGCTCCAGGCGCGGTTTGAGGCTTTGAAGAGGAAGCTCTACGACGAGGGGCTCTTCGATGAAGAGCACAAGCAGCCGATCCCGAAGTTCCCGAGAGTGGTGGCGCTGGTCACCTCGCCGACGGGCGCGGCGATCCAGGACATGCTGAACATCCTCACCCGCCGTGCGCCTTGGCTGCGCGTGATGGTTTACCCGGTGCGCGTGCAGGGCGCGGGCGTGGAAAAGGAAACCATCGCCGCGCTGCGGGTGCTGAATGATGCGACCTATCATGGGCTGCCGGAGCCAGACACCATCGTCATCGGGCGTGGCGGTGGCAGCATCGAAGATCTGTGGGCATACAATGAAGAGTCGCTGGCCCGGGCGATCTTTGAATCGCGCATCCCGGTGATCTCGGCCGTGGGGCATGAGATCGATTTTACCATCGCTGACTTCGTGGCGGATCTACGCGCGCCGACCCCGAGTGCGGCGGCGGAGCTGCTTGCGCCTGATTTGAGCGAGCTGCGGCGCTTTTTCGACACGGCTGCCTCTCGCCTGCAATCACGCGTGGAGACGATCCTCGGGCATCACGAGCAGGTGCTGGACCTCACGGCCAAAGGTGCGCTGCTGCATGAACCGCAGCGTTTCCTCGAACAAGCGGAGCAGCACATGGATGACCTCGCCACACAGCTCTCCAGCGGTGCGCGTGAGCAGCTCCGCGCGCTGGAAGATCGGCTGGTGGAAAGCCATCAAATCCTCACGCAGCACCACCCGCGCGTGCGGATCAATGAATCCGCGCATCAGATGGAGATTCAGGCCACTCGACTTCGCCAGACGTTGGAGCATCGCCTCGTGCGGCTGGAGGACCGACTCGCCGCGCGCACCGATCTGCTCCGCCACATCGGGCCCGAGTCCATCCTTGCGCGCGGCTTTTCCTACACCGTAACTGCCGACGGCCAGAGCCTGCGGCACGCGAAGAACGTGAAGGCAGGAGACGAGCTGATCACGCGTCTGCATGAAGGCACGGTGCGGAGTGTGGTCGAGTGAGCGTTTCTGCGGCAAGCCGCAACCTCTCCCGCAAAACTGCCGCTTTCTCCGCCAGCGTGCGCTGCTCTGATTCATACTGCACGCGGCCTTCTGGTGTCTCGATGAAGACCGGCTCATAGCCCAGGTGGCGGAGATCGTAGGGGCTGGCGCGCATGTCGAGATCACGGCCTTCACAGGCGAGCGCGAAACATTCACCGACGAGGTCGCTGCCGACCCAGGGCCAGAGTTTGGCGGCCCATTTGTAGAGATCCATGTTCGCGTGCAGGCAGGCGCTTTGCTCCATTTCGACGCGTGTTTCCAACACGGGCTGGAGGGCGTTCATCGGCTTCGCGGCGGGCGTGAAGAAGCGGAAGGCATCGTAGTGCGAGCAGCAGATGGACTGCGACTCCACGAAGGTGGCGAGAGCCTCGGGGGAGAGTCGCAGCTCATGGCCCTGATGTCGTACCTGCTCGCGCGGTTGCTGATAGACCATGGCCCATTCGTGCAGGCCGTAGCAGCGAAAGCGCGGCGCGCGCTGAGCGATAGCGGAGCAAAGCGTGGCGACCCAGCGGGCAAGATCGCGATTGCCCGGGGAGAGTGTCGCGTCATCGAGCTGGCAAACATTGCCACTGCGTCGCATGGGTGCGGCGGCGAGCCATGGCATCTCGCTGAGATCGGAGTCTGTGACTTCAATGCTCACGCCGAGAGGTGGCAGCCAGCGCTTTAGCTTGGCGGGAGAGCCGTTGTAATAAGTGAAGAGGAAGTCATGCACCGGGTGCTTTTCACCACGGCTGCGGCGCTGGACGAAGGCATCTGCCATGGCCTCCACGCGGCTGAGGTGCGCAGCCATCCGCGCCTGCCAGTCTTGGCGAGTGAGGGTGATGGCGGTAGTGGCGGACATGGGGCGGCATCGTGTCGCCATGATCTCATGGTTTTCAAAAAGAAATCTGCGCGGCCTCGTGCTCCAGGATTGATCTCACGAGCCCGGGCCGTTTGAATCAGCCACCATGTCCCGCACCCTCCTACCCGTCCTGATGACCACCGCCCTCCTCCTCGGCGAAGACTTTGCCGAAGCTCAGCAAAAGACCGCCAACTACGACGAATCAAAAATCGCCCCCTACACACTGCCGGAGTTGCTGAAGTCCGCTGATGGCAAATCGGTGACGACCGCAGACGAGTGGACGAACCTGCGTCGTCCCGAAGTGCTGGCGCTCTTCGAGCAGCATGTCTTCGGCAAGACGCCCGCTCCCGCGACCTGGGGGAAGGTGGAGATGAAGGTGACGCAGGTGAAGAAGGACGCGCTCGGCGGCAAGGCGACGCGGAAATTCATCCACATCTCCCTGCCCGAGCACCCGACATGGCAGGGCATGGAGGTGATGCTTTACACGCCGAACGGACTCGGCAAACCCGCACCATGCTTTGTGGGGCCGAGTTTTGGCGGAAATCATGCGGTGAGCCTGGAGAAGGATGTGCCGCTCTCCACCCGCTGGCTGCGCCCGAGCAAGGAGAAGGGCATCGTCGATAATCGCGCCACCGAGGAAAGCCGGGGCAATGAAAGCAGCCGCTGGCCGCTGGAGATGATCATCGATCAGGGCTGCGCGGTGGCGACCTATTATTATGGCGATATCGAGCCCGACCATGCCGACGGCTGGAAGGAAGGCCTTCGTGCGGCTTTGAGCAAAGAGGGCGCGGCGACGGAGTGGAAGGACGGCCAGTGGGGAGCGATCGGAGCCTGGGCCTGGGGCCTGAGCCGCATCGCCGACTATCTGGAAACCGATGCCGACGTGAATGCGAAGCAACTCGCCGTGATCGGCCACTCGCGGCTCGGCAAGACCTCCCTCTGGGCAGGCGCGCAGGATCAGCGCTTCGGCGTGGTGATCTCGAACAACTCCGGTGAAGGCGGTGCCGCCATCATGCGCCGGAACTTCGGCGAGACGACGGCCATCATCACGAAAGCCTTCCCCCATTGGTTCACCAAGACCTACACGAGCTACGCTGGCAAGGCCGCCGCGTGCCCGATCGACAAGCACATGCTCATCGCCCTCGCCGCGCCTCGCGCCATCTACATCGCCAGTGCCGTGGAAGATCAGTGGGCAGATCCAAAGGGCGAGTTTCTTTCTGGCCTGAATGCTGAGCCTGCCTTTGCTCTCTTTGGCAAGAAAGGCTACGGCGTCAGCGAGCAACCGGGCATCGATTCACCTGTCGGGGACGCCATCGCCTACCACGTCCGCACCGGGAAGCATGACGTCACGAGCTACGACTGGGAGCAGTATCTGAAATTCGCCAAGCGGCATCTGTAATCACCATAAGCAGGGCATCCGCGCGGAGTTTATCTGCTGACGGAGGCGACCTTGGTCTTGGTTCCATGCCCTGCTCCGCACTCCATGCTCCAGAGAGTGGATTTCAGTGAGGTGAAAGTGGAAGGGCGGGCTTGAGAAGTGAGCGCCAGTTTCGTTCACTGGGCTCGTATTCGTTTAATCTCACCGCACTGACCGACCATGCCCACCATCGCCATCCTAGGCACGTTTGACTCGAAAGGCCCCGAACACGGCTTCCTCGCCGAGTGCATCCGCAGTCGTGGCATTGATACCCTGCTCATCAATGCCGGAAGTCTCGCCGCGCCGGGCATCACGCCGGACATCAGCGCGGATGAAGTCGCTGCTGCGGGTGCGGATGACTGGAAGGCAGTGCTGGCCCGCCAAGATCGGGGCGAATGCGTGACGCTCATGGCGAAAGGAGCTGCGAAGGTCGTGGCCGACCTCGTGGAAAGCGGTCGCGTGCAGGGCATCATCTCCCTCGGCGGCGGAGGTGGCACGGCCATCTGCACGGCGGCGATGAGGGCACTGCCCATCGGTTTCCCGAAGGTGATGGTGAGCACGCTCGCCAGTGGCAACACGGCCCCCTACGTCGGCACGAAGGACATCGTCATGATCCCGGCCATCGCGGATGTGGCGGGCATCAACCGACTCACCCGGGTCATCTTTGAAAACGCTGCGGGAGCCATTTGCGGCATGGTGCAGGCCGCCGAGGGTCGCAAACAAGCCCCGGCGTCCGACAAGCCGCTCATCGTCGCCAGCATGTTTGGCAACACCACGGCCTGCGTCACGGCGGCGAAGGAGCAACTCGAACAAGCGGGCTACGAGGTGCTCGTCTTTGCCGCCACGGGCAATGGCGGACGTGCCATGGAGGCGCTGATCGATAGCGGCATGGTCGCCGGCGTGCTGGACATCACCACCACCGAGTGGGCCGACGAACTCTGCGGCGGCGTGCTGAATGCCGGCCCCGAGCGACTCGATGCTGCCGCCAAAGCCAAGGTGCCCGCCATCGTCACGCCCGGCTGTCTCGACATGGTGAACTTTGGTGAGCCGCAAACCGTGCCCGCCAAGTATGCAGGCCGCACCTTTTACCAGCACAACGCCCAAGTAACCCTGATGCGCACGAATGCCGAAGAGTGCGCCCAGCTCGGCAAGATCATCGCCGACAAGGTCAACAGCTACACCGCGCCTGTCACCGTGCTGCTGCCGACGAAGGCCATCAGCGTCATCAGCGCCGAGGGGAAAGCCTTCCACGACGCCGCTGCCGACACCGCGCTGTTTGCCGCCCTGAAAGCCAACCTCAAGCCCGGCGTGCCCGTCATCGAGATGGAGGTCGAGATCAACGACCCCGCCTTCTCCGCTGCGTGTGCCGAGGCATTGTTGAAGAACATGAGTATCCAGCCATGACCGCAACCACGAGAGCGCCCGCCTCGACGCCGCAGACTTTGGAGTGCGGTGGCTTGACACCGCTTTCTCCAGGCGGCTTGCCGCCGTCGCCTACCCCAAGTTCACCTTCGCCATTCGATGCTCTGGCGGCTCCAGCGGCGGCAAGCCGCTTCTTTAAAGCGGTGGCGAGCCACCGCAGTCCAAAGAGCTTCGCTCACTGACCATGACCCTCGGCCTCTTCATCCCCTGCTACATCGACCAACTGTATCCCCAGGTTGGCAAGGCGACGCTTTCCTTGCTGCAAGGGCTCGGTCACGAAGTCGTCGTGCCATCGTCGCCTTCCTGCTGCGGGCAGCCGATGTCGAACTCGGGCTATGCGCATCTCAGCGAAGGCTGTGTGACGGACTTTGGCGATGCCTTTGCCAGCTTTGACCACATTGTCTCGCCGTCCGGGAGTTGCGTGCTGCATTTAAAAGAGAGTCTGGAGACACGGCATCATCCGCTCACTCATCGTGTGCATGAGCTGTGCGAGTTCCTGCACGACATCGCGAAGGTCACGAGCCTGCCGGGGAAGTTCCCACATCGTGTGGGGCTGCATCAGAGCTGTCACGGACTGCGTGGACTCGGCCTCGGCAAATGCAGTGAGTGCATGGTGCCCGACTTTTCCAAGCCTGCGAAGCTGCTCAGCCTCGTCGAAGGTCTCGAACTCGTGCCGCTGGATCGCTGTGATGAATGCTGCGGCTTCGGCGGCACCTTCTCCGCCTTTGAAAAGGATGTCTCCGTCTCCATGGGCCGCGACCGCATCCGTGATCATGTTTCCCATGGGGCTGAATTCATCACCAGTGCGGACATGTCCTGCCTGATGCACCTCGGCGGGCTGCTGGCCCGCGAGGCACCGCAGGTAAAGGTGCGGCACATCGCGGAGATCCTGGCAGGCCTGTAGGCATCAGAGCGCCGGCACGTCCAGCCAGCGGCGCTCGGCCCAGCTTTGCAGGCCGAGTTCGGCGAGCTGCACGCCTTTGGCACCTTCACGCAGGCTCCAGCGGAAAGGCGTGTCGAGAGCGACGTGCTTGATGAACATCTCCCACTGCACTTTAAAAGCATTGTCATACTCCGCTGTGTCCGGCACTTCCTGCCAGTGGGCGAAGTGATTGATCGGGGAGTCGATGTCCGGGTTCCACACCGGCTTCGGCGTGCCGGCGAGTGACTGGAACCAGCACTTCCTCAGACCGACGATGGCCGAACCATGAGTGCCATCGACCTGCATGGTGAAGAGGTCATCGCGGCGCACACGCACGGTCCATGAGCTGTTGAACTGGCAGATGATGTTCTGATTCGTCTCAAAGGTGGCGTAGCAGGAGTCGTCGGTATCGCAGGGGTAAGTCGCGCCTTTTTCATCCACGCGCTGGGGGATGTGTGTGGCTCCCAGGCAGCTCACACCAGTGACTTCGCCGAAGAGATTGTCGATCACGTAACGCCAGTGGCAGAGCATATCGACGATGATGCCGCCGCCATCGACCTTGCGATAATTCCACGAGGGGCGCTGCGCAGGCTGCCCCTCGTGCTCACCGGTGAAGACCCAGTAGCCAAACTCCCCGCGCACACTCAGGATGCGGCCAAAGAAGCCCTGCGACTGCAGCAGTGCCAGCTTGCGGATGCCAGGCAGCCAGAGCTTGTCCTGCACGACGCCGTTTTTCACGCCTGCCTTTTCGCAGATGTCCGCCAGTCGCAGTGCCTCGACGGTTTCCACCGCCGTCGGTTTCTCGCAGTAGATCGCCTTACCAGCCGCTGCTGCCATCTCGACAAAACGTGCGCGATGCAGCGTGCCCGAGGCATCAAAGAAGATCGGGTAAGCCGGGTCCGCCAGCACGGCGGCGAGGTCCGTGCTGGTCTTCAGCGGGCCGGTCTTTTCGCAACTGTGCTTGGCTGCGAGAGCCTGGAGCTTGCTCGCGCTGCGTCCGGTCAAAATCGGGTCCGGCATGAGCGTCAGTTCGTCAGAGATACGGATGCCGCCCTGCCGCATGATGGCGAGGATGGAGCGCACGAGATGCTGGTTTGTGCCCATGCGTCCGGTGACGCCGTTGAGGATGATGCCGATGCGTTGGATGGTCATGGTGTGGCGAGTGGGTCGGGTGGTTTAAAGCTGGCTGCTGGCTAGGTGGTAGATCATATATGATCGGCGGCAAGCGATATTTCTGAGCATGCTGGCGAGATGACTCAGAACTGTTTGCGCCCCCCGCCATCCTCCGGCAAGGACGCCGTCCCCTGCCCTGACCGTGTTTACCATCCGCTACCCCGAAGACCTGCCCATCACCGCCCGCCGGGAGGACATCCTCGCGGCCATTCGTGGGTATCAGGTCGTCGTTTTGGCGGGTGAGACAGGCTCGGGCAAAACGACCCAGCTTCCGAAGATGTGCCTGGAGGTCATGGGCGAAGCTCGTGGCCAGATCGGCTGCACGCAGCCGCGTCGTGTCGCGGCGATGTCTGTCTCCAAACGTGTCGCCGAAGAGCTGAATGTGCGCTGGGGCGGATTGGTGGGCTGCAAGATGCGCTTCTCAGACGACACGAGCCGCGACACGAAGGTGAAGTTCATGACAGACGGCATCCTGCTGGCGGAGATCCAAAGTGATCCGCTGCTGCGCGCCTACTCGATGCTCATCCTTGATGAAGCGCATGAGCGCTCGCTGAACATCGACTTCCTGCTCGGCTACCTCAAAACCCTGCTGCCGAAGCGCCCCGACCTGAAGATCGTCGTCACGTCCGCCACCATCGACACGGAGCTCTTTAGCCAGCACTTCGGCGGCGCGCCGATCATCGAGGTCTCGGGCCGACTTTACCCGGTGGAGATTCGCTACCGACCTGTCGGCGAGGATGATGAAGACCCAACTCATCTCGATGCCGCCATCCGAGCAACGGAGGATGTTTTGATCGAGACACCGGACGGCGATGTGCTGGTCTTCATGCCCACCGAGCGCGACATCCGCGAATGTCGCGATGCCTTGCAGGGGCACCTTGGCAGCAGCTTCGAGGTGCTGGCGCTCTTTGGCCGCATGGCCTCGAACGAGCAACAGCGCATCTTTTCCCCAGGGCCAAAGCGGCGCGTCATCATCGCCACCAACGTCGCCGAGACCTCCATCACCGTGCCGCGCATCGCCGCTGTGGTGGACACGGGGCTCGCTCGACTCAGCCGCTACAATCCACGCACTCGGACCAAGCGACTGCCCGTGGAGGATGTCTCTCAAAGCAGCGCTAACCAAAGAGCTGGCCGCGCCGGTCGTGTGCGGGATGGCCTCTGCATCCGCCTTTTTGCCGAGGACGACTACCTCAAGCGCCCGAAGTTCACCCAGCCCGAGATCCAGCGCAGCAACCTCGCCGAGGTCATCCTGAGGATGAAGGCCTTCAAGCTGGGCAACATCGAGGACTTCCCTTTCCTCCAGCCGCCGAGCAGTGCCAGCGTGCGTGCAGGCTACGACCTGCTGCATGAACTCGGAGCCCTGAGCGATACCCAAGCGATGACCGAGCGCGGTCATGAACTCGCCGCCCTGCCGCTCGATCCCACTTTGGGAAGAATGCTGCTGCAAGCACGGCAGGAAGGTTGCCTTGATGACATGCTCATCATCGCCGCTGGCATGAGTATTCCCGATCCTCGCGAGCGCCCGGAAGACAAGAAGGAACTCGCCAACGCCGCGCATAAGCGGTTCGCCTCGCCGGAGTCGGACTTCCTTGGCTTGCTGAAGATTTGGAACGCGGCCCCGGAACCTCAAGGCAGCGGGAAGAACGCCCTGCGCCGGTTCTGCCGGGAGAATTTTATTTCGTTCACCAGGATGACGGAGTGGCGGGATGTGTGGGGACAGTTGCGTGATTCATTCTCCTCCCAGAAAACGGGAAGAAATGACGAAGCCCGAATGACAAATGGCGAAGGCAAAGCCGCTGCTGAAGATCGTCATTCGTCATTCGGGAATTCGTCATTAACCAAGTGCATCCTCGCGGGCCATCTCGGCCACATCGCCCTGCGGCAGGAGAGGAACATGTACAAAGCCGCAGGCAATCGCGAGGTCACGCTTTTCCCCGGCTCCTACCTTTACGAACGACGGGACAAGAACGCCAAACCCGGCCAAGCGGAGAAGACGAAGCAGCCGCTGTGGATCGTGGCGGCGGAGATCGTGCAGACCTCGCAGCTCTTTGCGCGCACTGTCGCAGGCATCAATCCCGAGTGGGCCGCTGAACTAGGCGAGCACCTGCTGGAGCGCCGCTATGCCGAACCGCACTGGAGCGCCAAAGCAGGCCGCGTGCTGGTGAATGAGCGCCTCATTCTGCATGGCCTGGAGGTCATGCGGCGGAAGATCGACTTCGGGAAGATCGATCCTCTCGGAGCCACGCAGATCTTCATTCGCGGAGCCTTATTGGAAGAGGGCGCATTCGTCGCGCATCGCTTCTTTGAGCTGAATCAAAAGCTCCGCACGCGCCTCGAAGCCGCATTGACCCGAGTCCGCAGCAGCCGTGTCTATGCCATCGAGGAAAAGCTCTTCGAATTCTACCGCGTGCGGCTGCACGGCATCTCCGTCTCGTCCATTCATGACCTGAGCAAACTGATCAACGAGCGTGTGAAGACGGAGCCAAACTTCCTGGTCGCCCGCGAAGAAGACCTCACGGGCGGTGACGACCTCAGCGCCGACCTCCAGCAGTTCCCGGATCAAACCACGCTGCACAACGGCGTGCTTCCCATCGCCTATGCCTACAAGCCTGGGCAGGAGGACGATGGCGTCACCGTGAAGGTTCCGCTGCCCATCGCGAACCAACTCACGACCGCCGAGGTGCAGTGGCTGGTGCCCGGATTGCGAGAGGAGCTGATCCTCACCCTGCTACGCGCTTTGCCGAAGCAGAAGCGCAGCCTCTTCATGCCGCTGGAAGCCAGCGCGAAGAAGATCACCCGCGAGTTCAAACCCAAGCGCGGCGACTTCCTGGAAGCTCTGGCAGAGCATCTGCAATTCATCTTCCGTGCCGACATCAAAGTCGCCGACTGGCCCGCCGACTGCATCCCGCCGCATCTGCGGCCGAGATTGGAGGTCATCGCCAAAGACAACCAAGCTGTGGTCTCCAGCCGCGACCTCCGTGAAGTGCAGGCCAAGCTGAAGAAGGATACTCCGCGCAGCAATGCCTGGGCTGATGCGGTGAAGCGACACGAGAAGTATGGCC
>Ga0209480_10003472_pt1 | contig 10278 bp, 9 predicted proteins | sample JI61114C2DNA_FD_187501 | JGI IMG/M metagenome (GOLD analysis project Ga0209480, IMG submission 187501) | Wastewater effluent complex algal communities from Wisconsin, to seasonally profile nutrient transformation and Carbon sequestration -... | ecosystem: Engineered > WWTP > Effluent > Algae...
GAACGACGTCGCCGCGCTGCTGCGTACAACACCACGGCAAATCTCGAACATGATGGCCCGCGGGCAGATCCCGGCCCCCGTGCGAGTCGCCGGTCTTGGGGTACGTTGGCGGCGGCTCGAGATCGACGCATGGATCGCCGCCCAGTGAGCGCCTGAGCGGCGCCTCGCGCGCCCTTTGAACCAACCGCTTACACCCGCGGCTGCCTCGATCTATCGATCGAGTACGGGCCTACGCGGGTGGAAAGACACCCATGAAGGTCAAAGTACGTCAGCGAAAAGACAACGGTCGAGTAACATGGACTGCAGACATTCACGTGACACCAAAGGGCGAGGAGGCGCCGGACCGCTTCCGGCTCTCCGCTCCGTCGAGCGTGACCAGCAAGTCCGGCGCGGAGCGCTGGGCCGGGGAGCAGGCGCGGCTAATCGCGGTGAACGGGCGCCCCTACTCGACGAAGAAGGCGCGGGAGGCGAGGGCTGCGAAGGCGGCCGCGGAAGCGGCAGCCAAGGCGGCGGAGGCTCCGACGCTCGCGGCGTTCTTCCCGAAGTTCCTCGAGCACTGCACCGCGGAGCGGCGTAAGGGCAGCACGCTGGAGACCTACGCCCTGGTAGCCCGACTGCACCTCCTCCCCAGGCTCGGCCACCTCGCGCTCGACAAGATCAGCGAGCTCGACGTTCAGCGGGTCAAGGCGGCGCTCGTGGAGGGCAAGCCGAGCCACGTCAACGTCGTGCTCTCGGTCCTCACGGGCACGCTCAAGCTGGCGAAGGCCCACTACCCGACCGTTGCCATCCCGCCGATCACGCGGGTGAAGAAGGATGGGGAAGAGACGATGCGCTTCTACTCCCAGCCTGAAGCCGCGGCGCTCGTCGCCGCGGTCCAACACCACCCTGCCCGCCTGGCGACCATCCTGCTCGCGCTCGACGCCGGCCTGCGCAAAGGTGAGGTCCATGCACTGCGCTGGGTTGATATCGATGAGCAGCGCTGCGAGCTCAACGTCCGCCACACTCTCTACCGCGGCGCGCTGGTACCGCCGAAGAACGGAAAGCCGCGACGGGTGCCGATGACGGCGCGGCTCGTCGCGGCGGTGGAGTCTTTACCTCGAGACAGCGAGTGGCTGCTGCCTCGCGGCAAGCAGACGAAGCCGGGGGCTGCGACGCGAAGCGCCAATTCGCCGGTGAGCCTGCGGTTCGTGCTCTCGTCGACAGCGAAGCACGCCGGTGTGCCGGACCATGGGCCGCATTCGCTGCGACACACCTTCGCCTCGCTGCTCCTCGCCGCGGGTGGCGATCTCCGAACGCTGCAGGCACTCCTAGGCCATGGCAGCCTGGTCGTCACCGCTCGATACACGCACCTGATGCCGGGCTCCGATCGCTCGGCGGTCGCCAGGCTCGAGGCGTTCGCCACTGCGGATCCGGCGATACCGGCGACTGTCACAGACCTGGCACAGGCCCGTAAGAAGCGAGGCGCGAAAACCTGAAACATTGAGATATCGAGTGTGCCGCGTCGCCGACAGGCCGAGGGCCGGCGACCCATGAGTCCCCACCAGCGCCGATACGCGTTCCGTCCGTCGTCCGCGACCCCGACGACATCGCCCGCATTCTCCACGGCGCCCGAGCTCCGCCACGACCGCCGCGGCCCCATCCTTCGAGCCAGATCCTGTTGTTCCCCTGTTGACTGCGCGCCCCAGCACCGCGCTGGCCTCCGCACGCCTTCCGCCCGAACGACGAGCTCGGTCGGGCGCGGGTCCGCTGGGTGCTGCACACCGGGGCGCGATGGACCGACATGCCCGCAATCTATGGAGCTTCCACTACGTGCTGGCGTTGGTACAACTGGTGGCGACGGTACCTGGCGCCCACCGGCCCCCACCCCTCCCCTGAGCTAGGCCTCGCGCTGGCGCTTTCCTCCTCCTCCCAAGACATCGGGACGAAGCACTGCCGCCTAGCTAGGTTTCTCCAGCGCGACTCGTTCCTTGCGAACCGATCCGCTGAGGCCATGCAATGCGCAGCCGAATGATTAAGCGCTTGAGTTCGCTGGGAGTGACCCCAAGAAGACGCGCCGATTCGATCAGGCTGTCGGTTAGTGCAAGCGCTGTCATACACAAGCGACGCTCGGCGACTCCAAGGTTGAAGTCTTCTAGAACGATCTGAGTCATGTCCTTGAGGTCTCTGTACTCCTTATGAACCGTGAGCGTGCTCTGGAGCGGATCAGGTTCCTCGTGCCACACACCGCCCGAATAACACATTTAACTGCGTGTAACCGAGGTATTGACACTTTCCAAGCCTCATGGGAGTCTTCACTGGAGAAGGGCACCCCCCCGGATTTCACGGCAGTCGATGTAATATGGGCTATGGGAAGTGGGATCTGAACCAGAAAGACGCGTACCAAGTCGCTGTAGCGATCTTTCATGCCGCTCACCTTGCACTGACCGACGAGAATGAATGCGATGGTCCGTTTGAAATGGCCTATGAAGCCGAAGGTCTAGGTGGATGGGATGATATCCTTGTGCTGAGGTTGACGGACGGCGAGCTACATTCAACTCACTACCAGGTCAAAGAACAACATTCGGATTTTGAGTACACCAAGGGCGAAGAAGCCCTGGCAAAATACTTTCGCGACGCATTCAACCTTCTGGGTTTAGCCACTCCGTACGGGCATATAACGAACATTCATCCCTCCCGGCGCGAGTTCGCATTGTGCTTCCCTGATCTGTCCGTCGGCCTGAGGCGCAAGGGCCACCAGACGGTGCTCAAAATAACATCGCTGAACAAACTTGCTGACACCTGCCGAGGCCCAGGGGACCCACATCTCGAGATTGCTCACACCCGGGGCGCCACGCTGGGAAGTTCCGATGAGCGAGAATGGCTCTCCTTTGTCGAATCCGCCACAGGAGGTTTGGTGGAGGCTACCACCGTGCTGAGACAGTTCTGTGCTCAGCCCATTGGAACACTTATTCAGGTACAGAACAACACCCGGAGCGTACTGGCCCCCATCTGGAAAAGCCCAGACGAGGTACTGGCCAGCATTGAGAGAATGGTTCGCCGAACCAACCCGTCATCACGATTACGTTCACGAGACGTCAGCAGCTTTATCGGCGCTGCCGAGCGCATCACGCAAAGTCTAAAGGTTGTCCTTTGCAAACAGCCCGAGGGTTACTTCTTCAGGCGCGGAACTGACGCTGCCGAAGTCGTTCGGAGCATCTGGCAATCCGCTAACGCAAGCCACCTCTGCATTAATTTTCCCTGTCAACAATTTCCGGTTGAAGAATCTCGCATCCGAACGGCGGTACTTCGCTTAGCTGTGCATACGTCGGGCGTGACCGTAGTAAACAGCAGTCGCTGGTTCACAGCCGCTTGGGAGGGGTTGGGTGCCGCTGTTGGCGACGGAGGGGAGCCTGCCTATTCGGGAGAGAGCTTCTTCAGAGAACGCAGTGTAACCGCTGTCCCTGCAGACCCAAGGGGCGCCAAGGGCGCTATCGATACTTCCTCATCCTTACACGAGGCCATGGACCAATGGGTTTGGACCGCAGTCGACTTAAAGATCCGCGAAATTCTTAATCGGGACGCCCATGATTCCATCAGGGATCGACTCATCCAGGGATGGTCAGGTATATCCGGGCCCATTAAGACCAACTGGCCACGGGCGCTGCGCACCTTGCTCAAGGCGTCCTGCGAATCGAAGGCAGTGAGTGCTGAGCTTCGGGCCGGACCTCGAATGATCTCCCTAATCGCTCAAACGCTAGTTGTCGCCCTAGCCATCCATTCACTGGGTTACTCTACTGTGGGAGATGCCGACAACGGACTGCTCGGCAAGATTGGTGACAGTCCTGTGACTGGCCTCGCATTGGAAAAGCTGTCCAGTAGTCCTAGCCAAAGCGGAGGGGTGGATTTGTGGGAACGCGCGAAAGATGTCCTCACGGGGGCCGGCATTCTCGTTCTCGGCACAAGAACCTCAGCGGCAGACCTAGAGAACGTTACCAACGCTAGCCTATTAAGCTCGGCTATTGGACCCCCTAGCATCAATAACCTAGCCGCTCCCGTCGTTCTCGTTTCGTTCGACCTTCTCTTTCAGCAAGGTCTGAAAGCTTCCGAGGCACAGCTTAGAAGCCATCTAGAACAGCGCATGAACGCAACAACCATCGCGGTATCAGAGTCATTCAAAATCGCACTGAAAGAAATTGCGGAAGGGGAGGACGCCGATGAACAGCCTTTTTGAAACCCTGCGGAATGCGCTAGTAAAGTCTGCTTCAGACGTCGCTAGCGATTCCCATATTGAGTCGCTACCTACCCGATGGATGCGCCTGCTCCCAAGTGAAGAATACTTGCGTCAGACCAGTGATTTGGAGGCACTAAACGCGGAGAGAGATATTCCAGCGGGCACGCAGGCTTGGCGTCTTCGCTTGGGCAATGCTGGCTCACGGTACCTAGTGGTCTCGCCGGTGAAATCTCTGAAACTGAGTTCCGGGGACTCCGCGGACGCACTAATGGCTGCGGTTCGCCTGCGGAGCCGGCTTGATGAAGACGAACGGGCCGATCTGTATTTACTCTTGGTTGCACCACCTGGTGCTGACTCAGAGCCAGAGTGGCTCAGGTCTTCCAAGCAGATGGAGCTAAATGAAGCCTTCTGTCGAATCTTCGTTTGGCTTCCATCCTCGGCTCCCAGCGAATGGGAAGCTGAGGCATTGGCATTCGCGCGTCGACTATTTCTCGTTCGCTTGGAACTTGCCCAAGGTGTGCGCGGCGATATCACACCTATCTCCACGCTATTCGGGCAACTCGACATAGACCAAGAAGTGAGAAACTCTTGGGAGACCATCTTACTGCAAGATGGAAAAATTGACAGTAAAATGCTTGCCGAGCGCCTTGTACAAGCGTTGGCTAAGGATCTAGGAGGTGACAGCGATGTCTGAGCAACTTTTCCTCACAAAGTTTGATGTGAAGAATTTCCGATGTTTCGGCGAATTCTCCTTCGACTTTAATCCCGCCCCCGGAGTGGTAATCTTGCTCGGTCCAAATGGACTTGGTAAGACGAGTTGGTTTGAAGCAGTCGAGATCGCTCTTACGGGCGGCGTTGCACGCTGGCAGGACATCAAGAGTCGGCTCGGCGTCGATCCATTGCGCGTACGGCACGGGATGGCCAAAGCCGAAGTAAACCTAGTGTTTGGAAATGGGTCCAGCCAGGAGTCGTCCCTTGCATGGGACTCGGAGAGCGGATCTATGCAACAAGCAATAGATTTGCTATGCTCAAATCCCCATTCATGGGGGCTTTCCCCAGAAAACATCGCAGGGTTCTTACGGGCTACTCATCTCTTTCCTCAGTCCTCTTCTGTTAGAGCACTGCACAAAGCTCCGAAAGATCGTTGGGAGCACACGCTGCGCCACATTAGCGGATTCGATCAGCTCTCTAGGCTCTCTGATAACCTCGGAAAAGGAGTGCTTACGGCCGTGACCCAAACCGTAAAGGATAAGACCAAGAAGGTTTTGGATCGCGTGGTAGAGATTGAGCTTTGGAGTGGACGAGTCGAGCGATTTCGATCGAAAGAGCGAAGCCTAGTCTCCCAAGGGGAAATACTGCCTCCACCAGAAGCACTTTCAGGCCTTAAGCTACTCATGGGGAGTGTGGAAGTTTCCGAGCTGATTGTCAACACACCTGAGTCGGCTAGACGTCTAAATCCGGTCTTCGACATCGCTTTGGGCAGAGCGGTAAGAGATACAGCAGAGGTTATGGCTCGGTATGATGTGCTAGTTGAACTGAAATCGCTTCCAACTCAGTGGCTCGGCGTGACCGAAGAACTTCGCTTGCTGGAAGTATCGGTATCTTCAAAAGACGCTACTGCGAAGGCGGCCCAAGCCGAACTAGATGTCGCGCGGATGTCTCAGACAACCCTCGAAGATTCTCTTGAAGAGAGCACTGCGCAAAGGGATAGTATCAAGCATAAGCTTGAAACCATGGACCGCCTACTAGAGGGCCAGAGGCGGGCTCACATGGCACGGTCCGGACTGAGTGAGGCGAACACAAGGCTGGAAACAGCCCTTCAAGCAAAAAAATCCATCGAAGCCAAATACAGAACTGCCCTGGATAAGAAGGGACAGAGGGCCGAATGGGATGCTGCATGCATTCGCCTTCGAGGGCGAAAGGGCGAACTGAAGTCGGCAGCGTTCACCCTAGAAACAATCTACACGCTAGAAGGGAAAATTGCTGCGCTAACCAGTAGTCTCACTGCGATACAGGAAGAAGAACAGGCGCAGGAGAGGCGCTGTGGCGATCTGGAGCGCGATTCAAACCTCGCGGCAGCTTTACATTCGAAGAGCCATAGCGAATTGGACCAACTCCGCATCAGTGCGGCAAGAATCAACGACGCCATCTCTCAGATCCTCGAGTACTTGCGCGAAGACGACTCTCTATGTCCGGTATGCGGTAAAGAGTACACGGCGATGGGTGACCTCCTAGGGCGAGCACGAGAATCACTTACGAGAGCGAACCCCGCACTAGCAATCGCGGAGGATCATTCCCGCCGGGCTGCCGACAGCCATCGGCAGTTCAGCGTGGATCTCGACCGTGCGAAATCGGAACGTGATAATCTTCGGGCGGAGCAAAGCCGGGTTGAGAGAGAGAAAGCGGCCTTGCTGTCTGAACTCAGCGCGATTCTGGACAAGGAACAATCCTCGGGTCTTTCGTTCCAATCGATCGAACTTGAGCTGGTTCAACTAGACAGCCAGGAGGCTACTCTGCTCGGGCACGAGCCCTCCTTCACAGTCGAAGAGATCGAGACCGAGATTGGTGCACTAAGGGGCCTGAACGAAGCGGCCCAAGCTCGTGTTGATGAAGAGCATAATTGGGTCCGTCAGAGCAACAGCCTTCTGGAAGAACTATCGATTAGCGAAGCGGCACAACGCGCAACACTAGAGTATCCGCCAAGGGTCACGGACGACAACCTTCTGCGCATTACGATAGTTTCAAAACTGGCTGAAAGTGAGAGCAGAATCGAAACTACCAAAGCGGCGCTTGCCAGCGCCAAAAGCCATCTGGAGCACATCGAGACGGTTTACAGAGAGAAATCTTCTGATAACGTCAGAGAACAGGCTCAGCTTAGCCAGTTGAAGGCGCTAGCGGGAGGAGTTCTTGAAAGATGGATCGATGCGGGCTTTACCGGCGAGCCTGATGAGCAAGTTCTAAACGGTGGATTTTCTCGCTGTCAAGCAAAACTAGCCCATAATAGGGAGCTAGAACAGAAAATTCGTGGTCTTCGTAGAAAGCTCGATTCATGGGTCGAAGACGCAGAGCTTAACACGGAACGACAGGAACTGGCGGCCATCTCTGGGGGCCCTGATGACGCTACCTTTGATGCGCGAACTGCTCATCTAGAGAGTCGTCTATCCGAAGCTCGGAAGCTTCAGGATGCGGCCGAGCGAGCGAGAGAGCTTGCGGGCAAACTTGCTGACGCTTCGCAGTCGAAAAAGGAAACCTTGTACAGCACCTTGCAAAAGGACCTAGGCGGAGCACTTACACAGTTGGTGCCGCTGTTACTCAAAGACGAGACGTTTCACGATATCGTCCCTTCGATTGAGTCGAGCAAGCGATCTACGTCCTTCTCGCCGCGGATCGCCGAGGGGGTTCAAATCGAGGCAGTAGCGAGTGAGGGTCAATTATCAGGTCTGGGTTTCAGCGTACAGTTAGCTATGGCCCTGTCGTTCCCGTGGAGTCGTTGGCGAGGACTTCTACTTGATGATCCCCTTCAGTACAGCGACATTGTACACACATCTAACCTGATTGAGGTACTCAGGTTACTCGCGCTTCACCACCGCTTCCAGATTTTCTTGTCAACCCACGACCGGGATTTGGCTGATTACGTCTTCCGAAAATTTCGGAATACTGGACTGTCAGCGGATCGAATTCTATTTCGCGAGTCAGTTGAGGGGACTGGGTGTATTCCAGTGAAGTTGCGATGAACCATGTTTCAGCCGGGTTGGTGAATCGACGCCCCGCGCATTCTATCAACGGCTCGCGCTGCGTGCCGCGTCGCTTCCGTCTGCCGGCCGTATGCCGGGTCGCTCTTAACCGCGACCGTTCGCTGTCGCGGCAGCCTCCGAGCCCAGTTAGCGCCTCGCGGCCGGAGTCGTCACCACAGACCTCCGCGGTGTTGCGGACGACCCACAGGATCGGGCGCCAGTACCACGGGACGTCGGCCTCGCGGGCACGGCGGTCGATCGCGCGCTCGATGTCGCGGGCAGCGCGGGCAGGTCCCACGAACAGGCGGTTCTTCGGGTGATCGGTGGTCATCGGGGTGTCGACCGGGCCGGCCACGAGTCAGTCCAGGCCGTCTCTCGCTACGGCGACATCACCGTCGAGGTCGCCACTCAGACCCGACTGCGCGGCCCGTACTCCGCCCTGCTCGCGGCCAGATCCCGGCCCCGATGCGAGTCGCCGGTCTTGGGTTACGCTGGCGGCGGCTCGAGATCGACGCATGGATCGCCGCCCAGTTAGCGCCTGAGCCGCTCGCCCTCGCCCCCCCTTCCTTAAAGCAACCGCTTTCGGCGCTCTCGACCTCCGATCGAATGATCAGAGGCGAAGTAGCGCTTGCACCCGCGGCTGCCTCGATCTATCGATCGAGTGCGGGCCTACGCGGGTGGAACAACACCCATGAAGGTCAAAGTACGTCAGCGAAAGGACAACGGTCGAGTAACATGGACGGCAGACATTCACGTGACACCGAAGGGAGAGGAGGCGCCGGACCGCTTTCGGCTCTCCGCTCCGCTGATCGTGACCAGCAAGTCCGGCGCAGAGCGCTGGGCCGGGGAGCAGGCACGGCTCATCGCGGCGAACGGGCGCCCCTACTCGACGAAGAAGGCGCGAGAGACGAGGGCTGTGAAGGCGGCCGCGGAAGCGGCAGCCAAGGCGGCGGAGGCCCCGACGCTCGCGGCGTTCTTCCCGAAGTTCCTCGAGCACTGCACCGCGGAGCGGCGTAAGGGCAGCACACTGGAGACCTACGCCTTGGTAGCCCGACTGCACATCCTGCCCAGGCTCGGCCACCTCGCGCTCGACAAGATCGGCGAGCTCGACGTTCAGCGGGTCAAGGCGGCGCTGGTGGAGGGCAAGCCGAGCCACGTCAACGTCGTGCTCTCGGTCCTCACGGGCACGCTCAAGCTGGCGAAGGCCCACTACCCGACCGTCATCATCCCGCCGATCAAGCGGGTGAAGAAGGATGGCGAGGAGACGCTGCGCTTCTACTCGCGCGAGGAGGCAGCGGCGCTCGTGGCCGCGGTCCAGCATCACCCGGTGCGCCTGGCGACCATCCTGCTCGCACTCGATGCCGGGCTGCGCAAGGGCGAGGTGCATGCCTTGTGCTGGCACGACATCGACGAGAAGCGGAACGAGGTGAACGTGCGGCACACGCTCTATCGAGGGACCCTGGTCTCGCCGAAGAACGGGAAGCCGCGCCGCGTGCCGATGACGGCGCGTCTGCTCGCCGCGTTGCGGGCCTTGCCGCGTGACAGCGAGTGGCTGTTGCCGCGCGGCGTGCAGACGAAGCCCGGGGTTGCGACACGAAGCGCGTGCACGCCGGTGAGCCTGCGCTTCGTGCTCACGTCGGCAGCGAAGCGCGCGGGTGTGCCGAACCATGGGCCGCATTCCCTACGCCATACCTTCGCCTCGTTGCTCCTCGCCGCGGGTGGCGACCTACGCACGCTTCAGGCGCTCCTCGGCCACGGGTCGCTGGTCGTGACCGCTCGATACACGCACCTGATGCCGGGCGCCGATCGATCGGCGGTCGCCAAGCTCGAGGCGTTCGCCACCGCGGAACCGCTCCGGCCGGCGACTGTCACAGACCTGGCACAGGCCCGGAAGAAGCGATGCGCAAAAACCTGAAAGCATACAGATGTCGGGCACTTAGATCGAACGATCGTAGAATTTGTGGTTCCACGAGCGCCCCTACTAGCTAACATCGTTCACCCCCGCTAAACCCTCACAGAAACCCGCGTAGGCCCGCGTCGCGGAATCCTCACTTCGAACCGCTCAAGCGCAGCAGGTCCTTGCTCACGAACACCTCCGCCACCTCCCCGCGTCCGCTGCGCTTCGCTATCTCGAAGCACCCCGCGAGCATAACCCCGCCACGGAGTCCCGGTGACTGAGAAGAAACATGACCAGGCCGCACGCCCGAAACGGCTCAAGGTGCGAGAGGTACGGTCGGTCGTTCTCGGCGACCTCGCCCCTGAGCCGCGACGACAGCTGACGGAGCGGGTGTTCGAGCTGTGGAGCGAATATTTCCTCGGCCAGGACCTTGCGGG
>Ga0209480_10003473_pt1 | contig 10274 bp, 9 predicted proteins | sample JI61114C2DNA_FD_187501 | JGI IMG/M metagenome (GOLD analysis project Ga0209480, IMG submission 187501) | Wastewater effluent complex algal communities from Wisconsin, to seasonally profile nutrient transformation and Carbon sequestration -... | ecosystem: Engineered > WWTP > Effluent > Algae...
ATTCGTACAAATAAATGTTAATGCACTTTTTTATAACATCAAAAAAAATAAAAATTACGACCATTTTGTTGGTTACATTTTGCGTTTTAATTTCATTTTCATTTACTGAAAAAAAATCACCGATTGAAAATACACGCACGTTTTCAATACAAAAAATAAAAGTTTTTCAACAGCAGTTAGATAGTTTACAAAATTTATTGCAATCTAATTTTTCGCAAAAAAAAGCGCAGCAACAATTTAAAAAAGTACGGCTTGCATTTAAAGAAACTGAATTTATTATTGAATATATCAGTATGCAGCAATATGCATTTTTTAATGGTGCTAATGCAGTAGAAATAGATGATGGCTACAATCCGAATGCAAAACCAGAAGGTTTGCAAGTGATAGAACAAGAATTATTTAATGATAGTGTTGATGTAAATCGTGTTTTATTTTTGATTAAACAATTAAAATATCGTGCGCTATCTTATCATCTTTATTTTAGTGAAATTGATTTAAAAGATACTTACATATTTGAAGCGGCTCAGTATCATTTGATTCGCATAGAAACGCTGAATTTAGTCTCGTTTGATTCGCCAGATCTAAGAAATAATTGTGCAGAAATAAAAAATTCATTGCAAGCTATCGCGCAGGTTTTTGCCTATTATAAAGACGAAAAAAATCAAAAAGAATTTGATACACTGCATGCGACTTTGCAAAAAAGCATACAATATTTAGCAACTAAAAATTTTAATAATTTAGATCGACTTGACTTTATAAAAAAATACATTCAGCCAATTAAGCAGCAATTTCAGGCATTTCAACAAGTAAATAAAATTCCGGCTTTAGGTGAAAACACAGTTTTATTCAGATCCATAAACTTAAAATCTAAAACAATTTATGATGCTGATTTTTTAAATCCAAAGTTTTTTGCACAAGACCGATATTATGTAGACAATCCATTGATTGCTGAAATTGGAAAAAAATTATTCTTCGATAAACGATTATCAATTGACAATAAATTGAGTTGCGCTACTTGTCACCAACCTGCAAATGCATTTACCGACAAAGAATTCACTGCTATAACAAACATTGATGGTGTTTTTCAAAAACGCAACACACCAACACTTTTAAATGCTGCTTTGCAAACTGGTTATTTTTATGATATTCGAGCGCTTACACTCGAACAACAAATTGGTCATGTTATTACCAATCCACAGGAATTTAATTGTAATTATGATACTGTTTTAAATCGCTTAAAAAACGACACGCAATATGTGCGCTTGTTTTCACAAGCATTTCCAAGCTATCAAAATGAACTGATTTCTACTTATACGATTAATACTTGCATCGCCGATTTTCAACGAAAATTAATTCTACTGAACTCTGCTTTTGATAAATATATGCGCAATGAAACAGCAATCATTAGCGAAAGTACCAAGCGTGGATTTAATTTATTTATGGGAAAAGCGCAATGTGGTGCTTGCCATTTTGCACCAACATATTTTGGTTTAGCACCACCATTTTATACCAATTCTGAATCTGAAGTAATTGGTGTTACCAAGAAATTTGACACCATTCATCCAATATTAGATGATGATATTGGACGCTATAAAAATTTGGAAGTAGATGATTTTAAACATTCTTTTAAAACGTCAACTGTGCGCAATTCATTTTTAACGGCTCCGTATTTTCACAATGGTGGATTTTTGACGTTGCCTGATGTATTGGAGTTTTACAACCAAGGTGGTGGCGTTGGCATGGGTTTAAATATTCCAAATCAAACCTTATCTGAACAAAAATTACAGTTAACGTATCAAGACAAAAAAGATATTATTTCATTTATCAAAGCATTGACGGATACGAGTGGTGTTGCGAAGCTGATGCTGAGTAATTGAATTTTGATCGACTGCAGAATATAAATTATTTTACATGAAGTTTGTCAGGATCTCGTCTTCCATCCCAAATACATAAAACAATTATTTCGTCTTCTATTACTTCATAAAACAGTAGATAATCTCTAATGATTTTGACTTTTACATTTTTAATGTCTGTATTCCTGCCAGTGTTTGGACGTAGAGCAATTTTACGTAAATGCTCAATAAATAATTTGTTTAGTTTAATACTGAATACGGTTGATTTATTTCTGTTCTTCCAATATTCTAATATTTCCTTTCTTTCAGCTTGAGCTTTCTGCGTCCAGATTATTTTTTTAGCCATTCTTCTATTTCAGCATTTGCAGATGATTCAGTTAAAGTATTTCCGGTTTCATATTCGGCTCTAGCTTCCATGATTCTGTTTATTTGCTTATCTGATGTTTTATAGATATTTTCAGACAATTCAAAATCCAGCAGGTTGCTGATTTCCTCAATGATATGGCTTTCTTTAAGCTGAGCTATTTTATTGATAAGATCTAATTTAAGTTCTGCTGTATTCATGGCAATTCGTTCTATTTCAAATTTACAACTAATTATTAAAAATTACAATTTTATCGCTACCGTGGCTCGTGTCTCACGAGCCATAAAATATGTTATGTGAGACACGAATGATGGCTTTTAAATTATTAACTTATTCTGCAACATCCAATAAACCATTTCATCATCATCTTTTGTTTTTATAAAATTTAATTTTTGCAGAAGTTTAATAGAACTAACATTATTATGTAAACAGTTGGCGGTTATTTCTTTTACTATTTCGGTTGAAAATGCCCAGTTTATCAATGCTGATGCAGCTTCTTCTGCATAGCCATTTCGTCTTTCTTCTTTTATAATTCCATAGCCAATATCTACATTTTGTGCTTGATGGTTGAGTCCTTTAAAACCTGCATCGCCAATTATTTCTAAAGTATCTTTTTTAATAATCATCCACGATTCAAAACCAGTTGGCGCCTCCACTTCAGAAAGGTTATTTATTATTTTTGGCAAGGTTTCTATAACATCGTTGTCTGGCCAGCTTTTTCCTTTTTTAAAACCCAACTTAGATAAATCGCTGAAATCATCATTTATCAAATTTTTGCAAATTTGCATGGTAAACGGAATCAATATTAATCGCTCCGTTATAAGTTTGTCTATTGGTAGTGTTTGTATTTTCAACTCGCCAAATATATCCACTTTATCAATCGTAAGCAAATTTTTATATCTTTATACAAACCACAAGTACATGAGCTGGAAAAATTTATTTAGAACAAAACCCATCAACGTTATTTTAGAAGAATCGGTGCAACATCCTGATATGATTGAATCGCATGGTAACGCAGAAACATTGCACAGAGATTTAGGTGTAAAGGATTTAACCGCGCTCGGTATTGCAGCTGTAATTGGTGCCGGTGTTTTTTCTACCATTGGCAAAGCATGCTTTGATGGTGGTCCGGCAGTTTCTTTATTGTTTATTGGTATCGCAGTTGCATGTGGTTTTTCTGCCTTATGTTACGCTGAATTTGCATCTCGTATACCTATTGCTGGCAGCGCGTACACCTATTCATACGCAGTGTTCGGTGAATTAATTGCATGGATTATCGGTTGGGATTTATTGTTGGAATATGCTATTGGCAACATAGCCGTTGCCATTTCCTGGAGTGGAAACCTCACTAATTTCCTACACGGTTTTGGCATCGATTTGCCAAGGTATTTAACCACCAGTTTTTTAGAAGCTAAAAATAATATACCAGAATTATGGAATTCAGCACCACGAATTTTTGGCATACCATTTATCATCAATATACCTGCATTTTTAATTACTGTTTTTATAACAGCAGTGGTGTATGTTGGAATTAAAGAATCGAAAAATTTTGCCAATGGCATGGTGTTTTTTAAAGTAATTGTAATATTGATAGTAATAGCAATTGGAATTTTTTATGTGGTGCCAGGGAACTGGACTCCATTTGCGCCAAATGGTGTAAGTGGTGTTTTGAAAGGTGTGTCTGCTGTATTCTTTGCCTACATTGGATTCGATGCCATTTCTACCACTGCAGAAGAATGCAAAAATCCACAACGCGATTTGCCACGCGGTATGATTTATTCATTAATCATTTCTACTGTTTTATATGTGTTGGTGGCATTAGTGCTTACTGGTATGGTGCATTATTCTAAATTAAATACAGAAGCATTTTTAGCAACTGCATTCAGAGAACGAGGCTTAAACTGGGTTGGTGGTTTGATTGCTTTCAGTGCTTTAATTGCTACGGCAAGTGTGTTGCTGGTGTTCACTATTGGACAGCCACGCATTTGGATGAGTATGAGCCGTGATGGTTTGTTGCCGCAAAAATTTTCGCAAGTACATCCTAAATATAAAACACCTGGTTTTGCTACTATTATGACAGGTTTATTGGTCGGTATTCCGGTTCTTTTCTTAGATGCTAATTTAGTGGTGGATATGTGCAGCATCGGAACTTTGTTTGCTTTTATTTTGGTTTGTGGAGGCGTTATTATTTTGCAGGAAAGAGATAAAAAACATGCATTAGATAAAAATTTATCTGCTCCAAAATTTAAAACACCATACGTGAACGGACAATTTATTGTACCTGCTTTGGTAATTCTTGGATTGGTTTTGTTCTTTAAAAATCCGGAAAATATAGAAAGTACTTTTCCATTTGATAAAGGTTTTTCTGAATGGAAACACCAAATTCCGCTTTGGGCATTTATATTGGTTGCCGTTTATATGGCTATTAAAACATTTATAAATAAATGGTCGCTGATTCCAGTTTTAGGTTTTTTAAGCTGCAGTTTGCTGGTTTCAACGCTTGGTGTTGTCAATTGGTTGCGCTTTATTATTTGGATGATTGTTGGTTTAATTATCTATTTTTTATACGGAAAGAGCCACAGTAAACTCAATAAATAGCTTTTTTTAGGAATTTTTTAGGTTTTTTATAACAAATAAATCTCCGATATTTACATTAGAAGAATTGCTAATAGATGTAAATCGCAACTTTATATCTGATTAAAATTTAAAAACTAAGCCAATGAAGAAGATTATTTCACTATTAATAGCTACTTGTTTCCTTTTTTTTAAAGGATTCTCTGAAAGTAATGCTTACAACGTACAAAATAATGCGTTGGTTTTGCCAAATACAATTGAGTTTGATACGCATGCGTATGATGTAAAAGACAACAAAGATCCGATGTTGGATTATATTGCACAATATTTAAAAGACAGACCAACCATTACCAAATTGCGTATTGAAGGCCATGTTTATACCGAAAAATCTGCAGCTGAAAATATGAAATTGAGTTTGCAACGTGCTGCCATGATAAGTTATTATCTGACAGAAAGAGGAATAGCTTGTAATCGTCTAATTCCTGTGGCATTTGGTGACATGAAACCTGTGGCGCCAACAGATGAATGTAATACCAATTATAATACTCGCATTGACTTTTTTAATGCTGAATTAAATAATAAAGCGGTTGCCGGAAATGCCGTAGATGGGTTTGCTGCAAAAGTATTTGATCCTTGCGAATAACAATTGCTTGTAATTAGGCAAAAAAATAAACCCTTGAAATTTCTTCAAGGGTTTTTCTTCTTTTGTGGATTTCTTAATAGGGTTTTTATTTCTAGTGCTTAATGAATTATAGTTGTATGTACAATGTTTATGTAATGTTATGCAAATTTTAAGCACTTGTCAATAGAAAAACTTAAAAAATGTTATATTTTGATGTAGGTCAAATTAATAGTGTATTAAAATACTAAATGCTAACTATAAACAGTGAGAAAAATAAAATAAATACAAAGTGTTTTCGCAAAGCAAAAAAAGATTGTTTTAATAATACATGTTGAAGGAAATTAAAAAAGTACCCGGGGCGCCCGCCTGAACGAACGGGCAGGCCCGCCTGAACGAATTCATTCGGGCAGGGGACTCGAAATGCACAATGAAATATATTAATGTAATTTTATTTCATTAGATAAATCTAAAGTTTTGATAAATTTTCTACCAGCCGCAGTTTTAAAGTATTTTTCTCTTCTGATTGCCACTGATTTATCTATGAATAGTTCAAAATAAACAAGTATCCAAGGCATTTTGGTAGAAGTAAATGTAGATTTTCCAGAATTGTGTTCAATTAATCTATTGGCTAGATTTTGAGTAAAACCTTTGTACAAAGAATTATCTTTTAAAGATTTTAGAATATAAACGTAATACATGTTGAAGGAAATTAAAAAAGTACCCGGGGCGGGACTCGAACCCGCACAACCGTGAAGTCACAGGATTTTAAGTCCTGCGTGTCTACCATTCCACCACCCGGGCAACTTTAATAAAAAAGTTGTTTACTTGAATCATGGAGCATGAACCGTAAACAACTAAAAGGATAGTTTGTAAACAAATGGAGCGAAAGACGAGACTCGAACCCGCGACCCTTACCTTGGCAAGGTAATGCTCTACCAACTGAGCTACTTTCGCATAATTTTAAAGAACTATTAGCTTGTTTTCGCTAACGGATTGCAAAGATAGTAATCTTTTTATTTTTGACAAGCGTTCAGGTGATTTTTTTTATTTCATAACAATTTCCTTAAACTTGATAACAATACTTATTGTATCACTAGTTTTCCTGTATCTAATAGTTCGTTGTTAGAGATTTTTTTCAATTCATATAAATACATTCCATTGCTGAGTTGTTTCCTGTCTATGGTATAGAAATTATCAGTTGACTGGTATTGCTGCATGATTTTTCCATCCATCGAGAAAATGGTTAACTGCGTTGGTTGATTATAATCGAATGATAGTGTTGCGGTTTGAGTAAAAGGATTTGGATAAATGGTTGTTTTTATTTTAGAAAGATTGTTTTTTACCGAACTGATGATTTTAACTTTTAAGAAATCATCATTCACATTTCTAATTACAGTATTGGTGATGATTGGTGTATTGAAATCAAAAATAATAGATGCAGTATTTTTTATTGTTGTTGCTGTAGGAATATTCTTTTTAGGTGAGATCTTAAATTTGATATAGCCATTTGAACTTAAAGTATCATCCTGTTCAGCAGGCAAATTAATAGAAGTGCTTTTGAACTGGAGAATATTAGAATCAATGATTGAATAAGTAAATGGATGGCTTGACGAAACCATTTGAAAAGTTGTGATATCAAAAAGAGAAGATAAGGTATCAATAATAGTTACATAACTGGCAGCATACGTGCCCTTGTTTTGAAAATGAATCGTGTATTCTAAAGGTGTGTTTGGTAAAATATATGAGCTATCACCGTAACCGCTTGGCTGCGCTGTTTTTTCATTCGGATCGTAGCTACCGACATTCTGATGGCAATCAATATCCACATTCGGTGCATCATCGTCTTGTGAAAATAAATTGACATAACCTTTAGAAAAATCTGAGCTTCCGCAACCTTCAATGCTGACAGATAAGATAGTGTCCTCATTAACATACATTGGATATTGGCGCGTTTCTAACCTATAAGTTTTGCCTGTTGGATTGTAATATGCTAATGAGTTTTTCGAGATTGATTGAGTAAAACTAAGTATGCCATTATATGTAATGGTATCGTTTTCTATAATGCGAAAATACTGATGAAAATTTTCAGGAAAGCCAATGTTTTTTATAGTAAATATTACTGAATCGTTTCTGCAAGCAGCATGTGCCTGAATATATTTAGCATCTATAATATTGCAAAACTCATATGGAAATGCAGTTGCTTTTACACAATGCGTTTGTCCTAAAATTGTGGAATCACAATCTACTTTTACTTTAAGCTGTTTATGAATAGTTTGCAAAGGCGAGACATTGCCCAAATAAAAACGATACGTATTATTACCTAAATTTTGTGTTGATAAGAATGCAGTATCGGTTGCAATTAAATGTGCATCCAGTTCAATATCTACATAGCTGTTAAGCGCAGTGTCACTGCTTTCATTAAAGACAGAAAGTGTGTAATTGTTATCAAAACATCTGCGTAAAAAAGGCGTTGAAATTTCTAAGTTTAGTTTTGGTGTTTTATGGCTGCAACTTGGCGTTTGTATTAAAAAATTAATTTCAGGATTTTGTGAAGTATCAGAAATATACACATCAAACGTGTCTTGGCAAGCATTGGTATATGTTGTTTGGTTTTCGAGATGCAGTATTACTTTTCCGTGACCGGTATCAAATGGAATAAAATTATAATATCCGGAATCATTGCTCAGTGTAAAGTATCTTTTGCTGTTTAATTGTAATTCCACAAGAATATTCTTTGCTCCAATTTCCAACGAATCATGGAAACAATTACGATTGTTATCTACTATTATTTTTCCGCTGCAATTCGTAAACCATTTAAGATTTAAGTAATTAATGTTGTATTGATAAAAACCTTGAGAACCACCTGAGTTTTCTTGTTCAACACCATAAGAAATATTGTCTAACGTATCTATATCATACTTTATATCAAAATTATTGAGCCACCAATCATAAGTATGTGTTATGTCATAAACAAGCATTCTTGTTTTGAAATTTCCGAACTTGTCCCAAATGTAAATAGCAGGTGTAATAGCTATCATAGGAATGACTTCCATGTTTAAGATGACAAAAGATGAGTCTTTAGTAACAAGTACTTTATGGTTGGAATTATTAGGAATTGTGCATGTTCTAATTGTATCATTATTATTATCGATAAGATGGATTATATTGTTTTGCTGATTTGTATAAATATGATAGTGTTGCTGACTTCTGAAATATTGATCAACATCTAAGTCATTAGCAAAAGAAAACGAATCAATAGCTGCTAAGTTTGCATCATGTTTCCATATATGGTTTGGAATAGTAAAAAAACAATTATTTTCTTTATCTTTTTTGAAACTAAAAGGATTCGGGTCAACTAAAGAGCTATCTAATGTATGTTGAATAATTCTGTTTTGAACGAAATTTAAATTGCTGTCTAATTCCATTATGTGAAATGAAATAGTGTTTATGTTGTTTGCTATTGCCTGTGCGGTACGAATTATAAAAATAGAATTTTCATTATTTTGATATAATGAACTTAATTGGTCATTGCTCTGGAATTTGTAATAACTTTCAATAGAATCAAAAGGAAGGTCAGGTTGATTTAAACTGGCAACATTATATTGAGCTGATTTCAATACGTAATATTCTTTGTAAACAATTGGCGGCATTAAAGTCCAATCCGTTTTAAATAGATTTACGAGCCGATATATTTTATTTTGTGCCGGATTTATTATATGTTGCGCATAGTTAAAATCAAAGCGAGTAAGAACATTGCAAATGTTTACACTGTCATTACTACAGTATATCGTATCCCAATCTAAGAGATGTTCATGATAAATAAAATTTGAATCGTTGATAGTATTAATCGGAAATGCAGCATTTGCGATTAAAGTATAATCTCCAACTGGTATTGGCTGATTAAGTTTGTTCTGTAGATTATATCAGCATAATGTTTTAATGGCTCTTGATTAGAATAACTGTAATTGTAAATATTATATTCAAAAGCATGCTGATTATAATCATAGTGCAAATCCAATATGCGCTGTGCAAAAGAAAATTGAAGTGCAATCAAAAATAATATGAATAATACCTTGTTCTTCATATAGAACTTGTTTTATACAAAGTTACTTAAATTATACAATTTTAATCAAATACAAATTTTGCCATTTGTAAAATAGTAAAAGTAATGCTTTAGTCTAATTATCTAAAAATAAGTAAGTTACAATAGTTTCCGTAACTCATCCAACTTCATCAATGCTTCAACAGGTGTTAAGGTATTGATGTTTACTTTCTCCAATACTTCTTTTAGTTTTAGTAAACGTGGGTCGTCCATCGCAAACATGTTGAGTTGGAAATCGTCTTTTGCTGGTAAGCTTTTTAATGTGGTAGAAATATCAGTTGCTAAATTTCTTTGAGATTCCAACTCTTGCAAAATCTCGTTTGCACGGTTAATTAATTCGTTTGGCATACCTGCCATTTTTGCTACATGAATACCAAAACTATGTTGCGAACCACCTTCTATAAGTTTGCGCAAAAACACCACTTTGTTAGCAGTTTCTTTCACGGCAACATTATAATTTTTGATGCGTGGAAATTTATCGGCGAGTTCATTCAACTCATGGTAGTGCGTGGCAAACATGGTTTTCGGTTTCGCTATTTTGTTGTTGTGTAAAAACTCTACCAAACTCCAGGCAATGGAAATACCATCATACGTGGAGGTTCCTCGACCAATTTCATCTAACAATACCAAACTTCTTTCAGAAATATTATTGACAATGCTGGCAGTTTCAATCATTTCTACCATAAACGTAGATTCGCCTAAACTTAGATTATCGCTGGCACCAACGCGTGTAAATATTTTATCGACGATGCCAATGTG
>Ga0209480_10003475_pt1 | contig 10274 bp, 9 predicted proteins | sample JI61114C2DNA_FD_187501 | JGI IMG/M metagenome (GOLD analysis project Ga0209480, IMG submission 187501) | Wastewater effluent complex algal communities from Wisconsin, to seasonally profile nutrient transformation and Carbon sequestration -... | ecosystem: Engineered > WWTP > Effluent > Algae...
TCACGTCTCCTTTGGCCATACGATTGGCCTCGGTGCTGACGGTGATGTGAAGGCTGCCAAGCAGTAATATCGCTTGCCTTCCGGATTGATGATGCCTACCGGATGGCGGATGCTGAGAAGAGCGCCGGTTTTGCTGGCGCTCTTTTCTATTTCTGCGCTGGCGCAAACGCTGGTGGAGATTCGTATTGAAGGCTATAAATTTCTGCCAGCTGAAGTGAGTATCAGGGCCGGCGATAGTGTGCGCTGGATCAATCGTGAGAAGCGAACCAGTCATTCGGTGGTTTTTCCGGCTGAAGGCGGTTTGGAGTCGGAGAGAATGTTCCCTGAGGAGTCCTGGGAGCGTCGCTTCGAGAAAGCCGGGCGCTACGAATATCATTGTGGCCCACACCCGGAAATGAAGGGGCTGATCGTTGTCAGCGAATAGATTAATTTTTGGCCTGTTTTTGCTGTCGACCGCAACAGTCGGGAAGGCTGAGCCAACATTTGCCAAACAGCCGGATGCTGGCCGTCAACAAGAGTTGGTGCGGCTGGTGCGTCAGGATTGCGGCTCCTGCCACGGCATGACGTTACAGGGTGGGCTGGGCCCGGCCCTGCTGCCGGTGAATTTGAAGGAAAAGCCGGCGGAAGGTTTGGCGGCGACTATTTATTACGGCCGCCCGGGCACGCCGATGCCGCCTTGGAAGCAGTTCATGTCGGAAGCCGAGGCGGCGTGGATTGTCGAAAAATTGATGTCAGAGTTCCCCAAGTGAGGATGTGATGCGTCTGCTCCTGAGTTTTGTGCTGGCCCTGCTGCTCACCGCCTGTGCCGGCCCCCAGTTGCGCGGTACCGGCGATCTTGGCCTGATCATCGAGCGCGCCAGCGGATGCATTACGCTGGTTAATACCTCCTCCCGCCAGCCCTATGCACGCATCGAAGGTCTCGGTGATCTTTCGCATGCCTCTGCCGTCTATTCGCGAGATGGCCGCTACGCCTACATCTTTGGCCGCGATGGCGGGCTGACCAAGATTGATCTGCTTGAAGCGCGTATCGTCAAGCGCGTGATCCAGTCCGGCAATGCCATTGGCGGCTCGATCTCGCAGGATGGCCGCATTGTTGTCGCGCAAAACTACACGCCGGGCGGTATCAAGGCTTTTGACGCCGAGACGCTGGAGTTGCTCTCGGAAGTGCCGGCCGAATATGCGCCGGGCAAGTTCTCCAAAGTGGTTGGTCTGGCCGACGTGCCGGGCAACAAGTTTGCTTACGCCCTGTTTGAAGGCGGCGAAATATGGGTGAGCGATTTCAGCAACCCCCGACAGCCGACCACCCAGCGCTACCCGGCCGGCCTGCAGCCCTATGATGGGCTGGTAACGCCGGATGGCCGCTACTTCCTGGCTGGTTTGTTCGGTGAGGACGGCGTCGCCATGCTCGATCTCTGGCAGCCAGAAAAAGGGGCGCGCAAGATTCTCGAAAACTACGGTCGTGGCCAGGAGAAGTTGCCGGTATTCAAAATGCCCCACTTGCGTGGTTGGTCGGTGGCGCAGGGCCGGGCTTACCTGCCGGCAATCGGCCGCCACGAAGTGCTGGTCGTCGATGTCGCGACCTGGAAGGAAGTCGGTCGCATTGCGGTGCGTGGCCAGCCGGTCTTCGTCATGGCACGGCCTGACGGGCGCCAGGTCTGGGTCAATTTCGCTTTTCCGGACAATGGCAAGATGGATGTGATCGATACCCTTGCCGGCAAGGTGGTACATGCCTTTGAGCCGGGCAAGGGCATTCTGCACATGGAGTTTGCGCCACGCGGCGAAAACGTCTGGCTCTCGGCGCGTGACGACAATAAAGTGGTAATTCACGACACGGCGACCTTTGCCAAACAAGGCGAGATTGCGGTGGACAATCCCTCCGGGATCTTCTTTACCTCACGTGCCGTGCGCATCGGTTTCTGATGACTAGTACTTTCGAATTTCGCCTGCTAAACGAATTCCAGCGCGATTTCCCGCTCTGCCCGGCGCCTTTCGCCGAGCTGGCGGCTCGCCTTGGAGTGGGGGAACGGGTTGTTCTGGGCAGTCTGGAAAAACTCCGGCGTGAAGGAAAAATTTCCCGTGTCGGTGCGGTCTTCGCCCCGAAGCGCATCGGCGCGTCTACGCTGGCGGCAATGGCCGTGCCAGCTGAAAAACTGGACGCGGTGGCGGCAGCGGTGAACCGTTTTGCCGAGGTTAATCACAATTACGAACGCGAGCATCACTACAACCTGTGGTTTGTCGTTACCGCATCGAGCGAAGGTCGCTTGCAGGCTACCTTGGGGGCCATCGAGAAGGCTGCCGGCTATCCCTTGCTGGCACTGCCCCTGGAAGAAGAGTTCCACATCGATCTCGGCTTCTCGCTGCATGCCGGAGCGCCTAAACGTGTAGCGGCTGCACGGCCGGTTTTGCCGGTTGCACCGATCGACGAATCAGAGCGCCGACTGGTGTCAGTGTTGCAGGAGGGGCTGCCGCTGTTCATGCGCCCCTTCGCATTGATTGCCGAGCGCATTGGCGCTTCGGAATCCGATGTCCTGAGCCGTATTGGCCGCTGGCTGGAAGATGGCGCCATCAAGCGGTTTGGTGTGGTGGTGCGTCATCAGGAGCTCGGATATACGGCAAATGCGATGGTGGTTCATGACCTACCCGATGATCGCGTCAGCGAAATTGGCCGGATTTTGGCCGAAGAGCAGGACGTCACGCTTTGCTACCGTCGCCCGCGCCGCCTGCCGGACTGGCCGTACAACCTGTTCTGCATGATTCACGGTCGTGACCGCGGTGAGGTCGAGGGGATCATTGCCGAGTTGCGCAACCGTCATGGTCTGAATGCGTTCGACCATCAGGTATTGTTTTCGCTGACTCGCTACAAACAGAATGGGGCGCGTTATGCCTGAACTTGATGCGGTCGACCGTCAAATCATCGATAAATTACAGGGCGAGTTCCCGCTTTGCGAACGCCCCTATGCCGCAGTCGCTGCTCGCCTCGGGATCAGCGAAGATGACCTCTTGATGCGCCTTGAGCGCCTGCTCGCCGACAAGGTGCTGACCCGTTTCGGCCCGATGTTCCAGATCGAACGCATGGGCGGTGCCTTCGTGCTGGCCGCGCTGGCGGCTCCGGAGGCGCGTTACGAGGAAGTCACGGCACTGGTCAATGCCCTGCCGCAGGTCGCCCACAACTACCGTCGCGAGCATCAGTTGAATATGTGGTTTGTGCTGGCTACCGAAACGCAGGACGGTATTGGTGCGGCTATCTCGCGTATCGAAGCAGATACCGGTCTGGCGGTCTATGCCTTCCCCAAGGAGCGCGAATTCTTCGTCGAAATGAAACTGGAGGCACGGGTCTGATGGACGAAATCGACCGTGCGCTGATCGTCGCTACCCAGGGCGGACTGCCGCTGGTGCTGCGACCGTACGAGGTGATCGCCGGGAAAGTAAGGATCTCTGAAACGGAAGTCATGACCCGCCTGAAAAGCTTGCTGGATAGCGGCATGATCCGCCGCATCGGCGCGGTGCCCAACCATTACGCGATCGGCTGGACGGCGAATGGCATGACCGTGTGGGATGTTGCCGATGAGCAGGTGGACCGCCTTGGTGCGGTGGTCGGCGCTTTGTCCTTCGTCACCCATTGCTACCGCCGCCCGCGCGCCTTGCCGGCCTGGCCCTATAACCTGTTTGCCATGGTCCATGGCAGTTCGCGGGATGAGTGTTCGGCCAAGGCCGAAGAAATTCGTCTCTTGCTCGGCGACGCCTGCCGGGCGAACGACATCCTTTATTCGACCAAAATTCTCAAGAAAACCGGGCTGCGTATCGGCGGCTAAATGGTTTTTAGTCTGACTGATGCTTCAAAAATAAAGCCCGGCACTTGCCGGGCTTTATTTTCAAGGTCTTGCGCTCGGTCGCTTAAGCCACTTCCGCAATCCGTTTGGCAATGTGCGCCAGTGCGTCTTCGACCTGATCGATCAGAATCAAACAGAGTTCACCGGGTTGCAGCCGGCTCAGTGCGGCATCAATGGCAATGAACTCGCCGTCGATGGCATCGATGTACTTGGTACGCGTCGCATGGCTCAAGCCTTCACGAAGCAGGCGAATGACTTCGCCATCTTCACGGCCGCGCTGGCAGGCATCCTGATAGAGGATGACATCGTCGAAGGCATCGCCAAGGATTTCGGTTTGCTGACGGATGTCGTCATCACGCCGGTCACCGGCACCACTGATCACCACCATGCGGCGGACTGCGGGCATGTTTTCGATGGCATTGACCAGAGCCAGGATGGCATCCGGATTGTGGCCGTAGTCAGCGATCAGGGTGGCGCCCTTGTAGTCGAAGACGTTGAAGCGGCCGGGAGCGGTCGCGGCGTCATTGACGAAACCAGCCAGTGCACTTTCGATGATTTCCCATGAATAACCCAGCGCCCAGCCAGTGGCGGCGGCGGCCATGGCATTTTCGACCTGGAAGCCGATGGCGCCGTTACGGGTGAGCGGGATGTTGGCCAGCGGAATGCGGTGCTTCTTGCGGCCCTCACCAAAGATCAGGGAGTCGCGCTCGACATAAGCGACACGATGGCCCTGGGCGCGGTGGGTGGCGAGTACCGGGTTGGTCCGATCCAGCGCGAAGAAGATAATGGCGCCATGGCAGTGATGGGCCATGGCCGCGACCACCGGATCGGCGGCATTGAGCACGGCGGTACCCTTGGGGGCGACGTTTTCGACGATGACGCGTTTGACCACGGCCAGTTCATCGACCGTGGTGATGAAGTTGAGGCCGAGGTGGTCGCCAAGGCCGATATTGGTGATCACTGCGACATCGCACATGTCAAAGCCGAGGCCTTCGCGCAACACGCCGCCACGGGCGGTTTCGAAAACGGCGGCATCAACGTCGGGGTGGAGCAGCACATTCCGGGCGCTCTTCGGGCCGGAGCAGTCACCGCTATCGGTGCGCTTGCCGTCGATGTAGACGCCATCGGTGCTGGTCATGCCGACGCGCATGCCATTGCTCTCGAAAATACGGCCGATCAGGCGGCTGGTCGTCGTCTTGCCATTGGTGCCGGCGATGGCGACGACCGGAATGCGGGCGTTGTCACCATCCGGGAACATCATGCCGACGATGGCTTCGCCAACGGCGCGGCCTTTGCCGAACGAGGGGTCGAGGTGCATGCGCAAGCCCGGTGCAGCATTCACTTCAACAATGCCGCCGCCCTGATCTTCCAGCGGTTTGAGCATGGTGTCGCAGACGACATCGATGCCGCAAATGTCGAGGCCGACGGTTTGTGCGGCTGCTACCGCACAGGCGGCTAATTCGGGGTGCACGTCATCGGTAACGTCGGTGGCGGTGCCGCCGGTAGACAGATTAGCGTTGTTGCGTAGAACGACGCGGCTACCGCGCTGTGGCACGGAGTCGGCATTGAGTCCTTGCAAGGCGAGACGGGCGAGGGCGATCTCGTCGAAACGGATTTTGGTCAGCGAAGTGGCGTGACCATCGCTGCGCCGCGGGTCCTGGTTAACTTTTTCAACGAGCTGGCGTACCGTGCTGACGCCATCGCCGATGACCAGCGGCGGGTCACGCCGGGCGGCGGCGATCAGCCTGTCGCCGATGACCAGCAGGCGGTAATCGTGGCCTGGCAGATATTTTTCAACCAGAATGTCGTCACGGAACCCTTCGGCCAGGGAAAAGGCTTTCTTGATCTGCTCTTCGGTCGACAGGTTGACCGAAATGCCCTTGCCCTGGTTGCCATCGCGCGGTTTGACGACGACTGGCACACCGATTTCCTGCGCAGCTGCCCAGGCATCATCGGCATCCTTGACCGGACGGCCAAGCGGTACTGCAACGCCGGCGGCATGCAGCAAATTCTTGGTCAGTTCCTTATCTTGCGCAATTGATTCGGCAATGGCGCTGGTGTAGCTGGTTTCGGCGGCCTGAATCCGTTTTTGCTTGCTGCCCCAGCCAAACTGGACCAGGCTGCCTTGCGTCAGACGGCGATAAGGGATGCCGCGTGCCTGTGCAGCGGCGACGATGGCGCCGGTTGATGGGCCGAGGCGGATGTCTTCGTCGAGATCGCGCAACTCCTTGAGCACGGCTTCGAGATCAAATGGCGTGTCGTTCAGGGCGGCCTGGCAGAGCTCCTCGGCGCGCTCAAAGGCGAGACGGCCAACGTCTTCTTCGGTGTACTCAACGACTACCTGATAAACGCCGGGCTCCAGCGTTTGTGCCGTGCAACTGAAGGTGACCGGGCAGCCGGCCTGGGCTTGCAGGCCAAGGGCAGCGAACTCCAGCGCATGAGCCATCGAGACGGTGTCGAGATGGTCGGCGGGAATCAGGTCACCCAGTGCCGGAAAGCGTTCACGCAGGCGAGGCTCGAAATTGGGTAGGTCGGCGATCGCACTTTCGCCACCATCGCAGGTGACAATCGATTGAATCGCGGTGTGCCGGCTCCACAGGTTGGGGCCGCGCAGGGCACGAATACGGGAAACGTCCATGACGCTAAATCCTTGTTAGTTCCGGGCGGCTGGTTTGCGCGGCTTTTTGGCCAGTTGCGCGAGCAGGGCGGAGGGGTCGGGCAATTCCAGCCCATAAGTTTTGATGCCGGTACTGATCGCATCGTAAGTAACGCCTAGCGCCCAGCCAGCGGCAACTGCCGCCAGTACGTTGGCGATGGTGGCCGGATCTTTCTGTTTGCCAATGGCCGGTACGTCACCGAGGCGGCATAGCAGCCAGCCTTCTTCGGTACCGGTTGCCAGGGTGATGCGGCTATTGCGCACGATCACCCCGCGTTTGCCGGAGGCCAGATGCTCGACCATCGCCGGGCAGGCCGGGTCGGCAGCAAAGAGAATGACTTCACCATCGCAAAGTTCTGCAAAGTCGGCAACTACCGGGTCACAGGCGTTGAGGATGGCACAGCCGGTACGCAGCACGACGTCGATCTGGGTCCGGTAGGTGTTGCGGAAGGTGGTGAAGTATTCACCACCGCTGGGGTGTACATCCCAGCGGGCGAGGTCTTCGAGTTCCGGCTCAATATTGGTGACGATACCGATCTGGCAGCGGTCGTAAGCCAAGCCTTCGCCGAGGATGGTGCGCGCACCGTTCTCGATGACCGCTGCTTCAAGCGCCCGATTGAGCAGTAGCCGATGGCCGCCAGTCCACGTCGCGGCATCGCTCTTCTGAACGTGCCGACGGTCGAGATGAACGCCGTCGCTGCAGGCCAGACCGACGCGCTTGCCGGACATGTAAATCAGGTGGGCGACGAGTTTGGCAACGGCAGTTTTTCCACGCGTGCCGGTAACGCCGACGAGCGGGATGCGACCACTTTCGCCCGCTGCGAAGAGATTGTCGACAATCGCCTGGCCGACCGGACGCGGTTTGCCGATGCCTGGTTTGAGGTGCATCAGCAGGCTGGGGCCAGCATTGACTTCAACGATGGCGCCGCCTTGTTCGGATAGCGGCCGGGAAATATCTTCAGCCACCAGATCGATGCCGGCAATATCAAGGCCGACGACGCGCGCGGCCAGGGAAACCAAGGCAGCGGTTTCGGGATGCACTTCATCGGTGACGTCGAAAGCATGGTTGGCATTGCGCTGGATCAGCACTTCGCGATCTTTGGCCGGGATGGCTTCGGGCTCAAGATTCTGGCGCGACAGTTCCATGCGGGCGGCGGAGTCGATGCGGATATTGGAGAGCGGGTGTAGCTCGGTCGGGCCGCGGCGCGGGTCGGAATTGACTTGCGAGGCGATCAGTTCGGTGACAGTCGATTTGCCATCGCCTGTGACCATGACCATGTCGCCCCGGTTGGCGGCGACCAGTTTGCCGCCGATCACCAGCATGCGGTGTTCGGTGCCGGGAATCGAGCGCTCGACCAGAACGCCACTGCCTTCTTCGACGGCGATCTTGTAGGCTTTCTCGATTTCTTCCTTGGTTTTGACATCAATGAAGACGCCACGGCCGTGGTTGCCGTCGACCGGCTTGATGCAGACCGGCAGGCCGATATCTTCGGCGGCTTCCCAGGCATCGTCGGCGCTACTGACTTCGCGGCCTTCCGGGATCGGCACGCCGCAGGATTCGAGCAGGCTCTTGGTCAGGTCCTTGTCGCGCGAAATGGTTTCGGCGATGGCGCTGGTGCGGTCGGTTTCCGCCGTCCAGATGCGGCGCATGGCGGCGCCGTAGCCAATCTGTACCAGGTTGCCGTCATCGAGCAGGCGGATGGTCGGGATGTCGCGGTCGTCGGCGGCATCGACAATACTGGCGGTCGATGGGCCGAGACACTTGGAATCCACCATGTCGCCGAGTTCTTCAACTGTCGCTGCAACATCGTAGGGGCGATCTTCGATGGCCGCCATGATCAGGTCGCGCGCCTTGTACAGCGCTGTGCGTGTGACTTCCTCGTGCCAGGCGCGAACGGCTACCTTGTAGACGCCGATTTCCGAGGTCTCACGCGTTTTGCCGAAACCGCCGGGCAGGCCGGCCAGGTTCTGCAGTTCCAGCGTGATGTGTTCAAGGATGTGGCCGACCCAGGTGCCTTCTTCAACCCGGCGCAGGAATCCGCCGCGCTCTTCGTAGCTGCAGCGGTGTTCGACCAGTGACGGCAACCAGGCCGAAAGGCGCTCGTAGAAGCCGGGAATCTTGTTGGAGGGGAAGTCCTCCAGTTCGCCGATATCAACCCAGGCTTCCAGCACCGGACGGTAAGTCCACATGTTGGGGCCGCGCAGGGCAATGATGTCCCGAATGATGATGTCTTTTTTCTTCATGCTTTTTTCGCCCAGCTCCGTCGTTGGGATTAATTTTTGGGGCAGTTGGTAATTATTAACGCTTTCGGGGGCGCGTGGATTACCGGCGTCAAAAAAATGTCACGTTTCGGTACAGGTCGTTACAGGAAGCGGTCGAGCAATTTGCGGCTGTGGCGGTCCAGGGTGCCGATGTCACGGATCAGGAATTCGATACCATTGGTGTCGGCAATCATCAGCCGCGACTGGCTCAAGCGGCGGATATCCTCTTCGCCCTTGAGAATCAGGGAGGATTGCCCGCGATTGGTAGCGACCTGCCAGGTGCTCGGGCAGGCAAAGCTGGATACGTCGAGGATTCTTTCAATTTCCGGCACAAATTCGCGGCTGGCGAGTTCTTCTTCAACCAGTTGCGCAATGGCTGGTGGCAGATCGGCGATGCGCTCTACCCAGCCGACTTCATGGCCTTCGCTGTTGACCAGGGCGATGCCTTCGTCCGGGGCGGCAATTGGAAATGCGCGCACGGGAACCACGCCAGCGTGGCTTTCGCCATTTTTGGTCGTTAAAACGAGTTGACCGTAACTGTCTCGCTTGAGGGTGAAATCAGGCGCCATCATTTGCTGAGCTCCTTGCTGACTGACTCGATGTTGCGGCGGATTTCCGGTTCGGCGTCGACGTTACGGGCTTGTGCCTGATAGAGCTTGTAGTAATGGCCTTCGACGGCCATCAGTTCGTCGTGGTTGCCCAGTTCGACGAGGCGGCCGCGATCCATGACGACCAGCCGGTCAGCCTTGCGCAGCGTGGACAGGCGGTGGGCGATGGCGATGGTGGTACGGCCACGGACCAGATTGTCGAGCGCCTTCTGGATTTCCTTCTCGGTTTCAGTGTCGACCGAGGAGGTCGCTTCGTCGAGGATGAGAATCTTCGGATCAATCAGCAGGGCGCGGGCGATCGAGATGCGCTGGCGCTCTCCGCCGGACAGCCCTTGGCCGCGTTCGCCAACCAGTGAGTCGTAACCATGCGGCAGGCGCAGGATGAACTCGTGGGCATGGGCGGCACGCGCCGCACCAATGATTTCGGCACGTGACGCGTCGGGCTTGCCGTAGGCGATGTTTTCGGCAATGGTGCCGAAGAACAGGAAGGGTTCCTGCAGGACGAGGCCAATATGTTTGCGGAATTCGGCGACTGGCACCGAGCGGACATCGACCCCATCAATGAACACGGCGCCTTCAGTGACATCGTAGAAACGGCAAATCAGGTTAACCAGCGTGCTTTTGCCGGACCCGGAATGGCCAACGAGGCCGATCATCTCGCCCGGCTCTATCATCAGATCAACGTCACGGGTCACGGCACGGGTGCCGTAGCGGAAACTGGCCTTGCGCAGTTCGAGACGGCCTTCAACCTTGCCGAGATGGACCGGGTTGGTCGGCTCGGGAACGCTGGAAACGTGGTCGAGAATGTCGAAAATGCGCTTGGCGCCAGCCGCCGCTTTCTGCGTCACCGAGACGATGCGGCTCATCGAGTCGAGGCGGGTGTAGAAGCGGCTGATGTAGGCGAGGAAGGCGGTCAGC
>Ga0209480_10003477_pt1 | contig 10269 bp, 7 predicted proteins | sample JI61114C2DNA_FD_187501 | JGI IMG/M metagenome (GOLD analysis project Ga0209480, IMG submission 187501) | Wastewater effluent complex algal communities from Wisconsin, to seasonally profile nutrient transformation and Carbon sequestration -... | ecosystem: Engineered > WWTP > Effluent > Algae...
TAAAAAAATCAACCCACTTTTTTTATAAGTATTCATTGCTTTATTTGATTACCATTTTTTTAGTAAGGATCATTTTATGATTGAATACTTGAAGAACATAAGTGCCTTTTGACACTTCTTTTAGGTTGATAGGTTGTACGCTACTTCCTCCTAAATGATGAATAACTTTTGTAAACTCTCCTTTGCCAACAATATTTATGATGCGTATTGTGTATTCTCCTTGCTCAATATCACTTAACTGCAATTGAACCACACCATTTTTTATAGGGTTCGGATAAACACTTATTGAAGCAACTTTAGTACTACCAAATTTTAATTTTATAATTTGGCTGTAATTAATCAACCCATTGTTATCAATAGCTTTAATGCGATAGTAATTGTTACCCATTACAATATGTGTGGCTAGGCAACTATAATAATTGATGTTTGCATTTTTAGCAACTATACTAGCCCCTTTTTTAAAGTTAATTCCATTGCTGCTTTCCTCTACTTCATAACTATGTACTTGAGTTTCGTTGGTTGTAGAAAAATTTATTATAACATCATTCGCTTTTTGAATTGCAGTTATACCAATAAATTTAGTTGGTAAAAAACTGTTAGATACAAATACCCAAGCAGCTCCTTGATTTGAATTATCTTGAATTCCGCCCATTATTGCAGTACTTCCATCGGCACTTAATGATAGAGAGTAACCTTGATAAGCAGCACCTGTATTATCTGTACCCACTATTTTACTGCCTAGTTGAGTCCATGTATTTCCTGTTCTTGTATACAACCAAGCTGCCCCTTGAAAAGAGTTGTCACGATTACCGCCTACCATTGCAGTATTTCCATCTGCACTCAATGCTACAGAATAGCCTTGTCGAGTAATACCCATATTGCCTGTACCTACTAATTTACTACCTTGTTGAGTCCAAGTATTTCCTGTTCTTGTATACACCCAAGCTGCTCCTATTTGAGAATTATCATATATGCCGCCAACAATAGCAGTATTTCCATCTGCACTAATTGATACTGATTGACCTTGAACAGCAGCATCTACATTGTCTGAAGCTACTAATTTATTTCCTTGTTGAGTCCAAGTATTGCCACTTCTAGTAAATACCCAAGCAGCACCTTGTTGCGAATTATCTGTATTCCCCCCCACAATAAAAGTGTTTCCATCTGCACTCAACGAAACAGACCAGCCTAGTTGAGCAGCTCCCACATTGCCTGAAGCCACTAATTTATTTCCTTGTTGGCTCCAAGTATTTCCTGTTCTTGTATATACCCAAACTGCTCCTTGTTGTCCATTATCATCATTGCCCCCCCAAATAGCAGTATTTCCATCGGCACTAATTGATACAGATTGACCTTGTTTGGCACTTCCAATAGCATCTGTACCCACCAATTTATTTCCTTGTTGGCTCCAAGTGTTGCCAGTTCTTGTAAATATCCAAACTGCTCCTTTATTGGTGTTATCTAAAATTCCACCCATCATAGCAGTATTTCCATCAGCACTAATTGATACTGAAGTTCCTTGTCGAGCAGCACCTATATTACCAGTTCCTATCAATTTATTTCCTTGTTGAGTCCAAGTATTGCCAATTCTAGTATATATCCAAGCAGCCCCTTGTTGAGAATTGTCGAAACTTCCTCCTACAATAGCAGTGTTACCGTCGGCACTCACAGATACAGCATTACCTTGTTGAGCATTTCCTATATTATCTGTTCCTACCAATTTATTTCCTTGTTGAAAAAGTGGATACTGTGTTTGAGTTATAGTAAAATTGCTAGCACTATTTACTATACCATTACCTGTATTAATAGAAACTAAACCTGTTGTTGTACCTGGCATTACTAGGGCTACTAAACTGCTGCTTGTATTGCTTACAACAATTGCCGAAACTCCACCAATTGTAAAACTTGTAGGATTGTTTAAATTAGCACCAGTTACTGTAACTAAAGTACCTACAGCACCATTGGCAGGTGTGAAATTGCTAATGGTTTGTGCTTGTAAATTTAAGGCAGCTATAAAAAGAGCAAATAGTAGTATAAGTTTTTTCATGTTGTTTATTTTTTGTCTAAGTGCTAGGAAACAGAATTAAAGTAGGATGTATTTTGTAAAATCAATATGTATAATTACATCATAAAAATAGGGATCCAAATTTAAAATTATTTTTTAAAAGGGTGGTATTCAAAATAAAAGGGGTTCTCATTTCAAATGAAAACCCTTTTTATGGTAATTTATTTGATAATTACCCTTCAAAATTTTCAGGCCTCATTTGAGGGAATAACAACACATCTTGAATACTTGCTTGATTGGTCATCATCATTACCAAACGATCTATACCAATGCCAATGCCACTTGTAGGAGGCATGCCATATTCTAAGGCACGTAAAAAATCATAATCAATAAACATAGCTTCATCATCGCCACGTTCCATTAATTTAACTTGTTCTTCAAAACGTTCACGTTGATCAATTGGGTCGTTCAATTCGCTGTAAGCATTGGCAATTTCTTTACCATTAACCATCAATTCAAAACGTTCTACCAATCCTGGTTTACTACGATGCTTTTTTGTTAAAGGACTCATCTCAACTGGATAGTCAATTATAAAAGTTGGTTGCGTATAAGTATGTTCACTAGTTGCACCAAAAATTTCATCAATTAATTTGCCTTTACCAATGGTTGGTGGCACATCTATTTTTAATTGTTTGCATACATCACGTAAGCCTGCTTCATCAAAACTACTTACATCAATTCCTGTATTTTCTTTAATTGAATCGTATATAGAAATTCGTTTAAATGGAGCTTTAAAATTGATGATTTTATCGCCCAATTGTACATCGGTTGTGCCATGTAAAGCCAATGCAACCTTTTCAATGAGTTGCTCGGTAATATCCATCATCCAATAATAATCTTTGTAAGCTGTATACCATTCTAATATGGTAAATTCAGGATTATGGGTTCTATCCATTCCCTCATTTCTAAAGTTTCTGCTAAACTCATATACCCAATCAAACCCACCAACAATTAGTCTTTTTAAATACAATTCGTTGGCAATACGCAAGTAAAAAGGAACATCTAATGCATTGTGGTGTGTAGCAAAAGGACGAGCTGCTGCTCCACCAGGAATTGCTTGCAACACAGGTGTATCAACTTCTATAGCTCCTTGCTCATTTAAAAAATCACGAATGGTATTGATCAGTTTTGTACGTTTAATGAACGTCTCCTTTACGTCAGGGTTGATAATTAAATCTACATAACGCTGTCTATATCTAAACTCAGGATCTGTTACTTCATCAAACACATTTCCTTCATCATCACGTTTTACAACGGGCAAAGGTTTTAAACTTTTAGTAAGTAAAGTAAGGGTTTGTGTATGTACTGAAGTTTCACCAGTTTTTGTTATAAACACATAACCAGTTGCACCAATAATATCACCAAGATCTAAATGTTTTACAACAACATCCCAAAGCGTTTTATCATCTGTTGGACAAATTTCATCTCTCTTTACATACAATTGTACAATGCCTTTGCTATCTTGAATTTTAATGAAAAAAACTTTGCCTTTATCGTTGATGCTCATAATACGACCTGCAACACAAACGCTAGAAAATTCTTCTTTTTTCTCTTCAGTAAAATTGTTTTTTATATCAGTTGAAAATGAATTAACTGGGTACAATGGTGCAGGATAAGCTTCAATACCTGCTTGTAATAGTTGGCTTAATTTTTCTCTACGTACAATTTCTTGTTCACTTAAATGCTGGCTCATAATTTATTTTTAAAGAATTGCAAAAGTAAGGACTGAGATTTTTATGTAATTACTTTATTGAGAAAGAAATGTTAGAGTGAAGTTAGGATAATAAAAAACCCACATTTAAGTGGGTTTTTTATTATATTATTTTACTGTTTTCCAAACTGCATCGTTTATTTTAATAGGATATTTTTTCTTTAAAGTATCTATCCATTGTTGTTCTAATACTTGTTGATAATCGTTGGTTACTAAACCTTTTGCATCTTCAAAATTTCTGGTAGCAATACTATTGTGCAATGCTGTTACATATAAAAAGGTGTAAGAACCATCGTTGATATTTTTTTCTGGTTTGCTTATAAAACCAACTTTATTTTCTACAGGCTGATTAATGGGCAATTGATTGTTTTCGAAACGGCTACTATCGTGTATAACATTGTTGCTAAAGTTGGCAATCCATAAACGCCAACTGCTAAAGTTGTTTTTTAAACTATCTATTACATCATTGGCTGTTGCTTCGTTGGTGGTTGTAAAAACCAGTGCACTAATGCCGGGAGCCCAAGTATATTTTGATGTATGAGCAGCGTAATATTTTTGTAATCCTGTAGTGTCTTCTCCTGCTTTAGCCCAAACATTTTTATCCATTGCACCAAACAATAAGTTGGCTTCGTCAAACTCTTTACTTTGTTCTTTAAGGCTAACATTATAATCTTCTAAATGCTCTCTATAATATTCGGCACAAACAATTTGTTCGTATTCTTTTAATAAATCTGTTGCAGTTCTCGATGCCAACGGGCTACCACTTTGTTTAATGGCTTTTACAAATTTTGCCCAATCGGCAGCAGTTATTGTTTGCTTGGTGAAAGAAAATAAAACGGTAGATGGAGTAACTTTTTTAAAGTTGGTAAATGAAGCATCTTTTGCAGCACTATCTGTAAAACGTACAAATTCTTTTTCATCGAAAATGCCCGGTTTGTAGTTGCAAATTTTCATCCATTTTTTGGTTAATCCTTTTTTGGCAATACTCAATCTATCGGCACGTTCTACTTGTTGTTTTACCAACGCAGCAGTAACAGCATCGTTAAAATCTTTGCCTACAGGTGTAACTTCAATTAGCTTTAAAATATGCCAACCAAACTGAGTTAAAAATGGTTTACCAATTGCTCCAATTTCTGATAATGAAAATGCTTGATCTTCAAACAAAGGATCAAGCTGCCCCACTGCTATTTCGTTCATTATGCCATTGTTGCTTAATGTGGTTCTATCTGTGCTAAATTCAGGAACCAACTTTTCAAAAGCTATACCACGTAAACAACGATTGTACACTGTATCGGCAGTGGCTTTAAACTTTAGTTTTGCATCTTCTGTAGCATCTTTTGGTACAGTAATTAATATTTGTGCAACTTTTCTTTTACCAACAGCTGCACGTTCGTTTAAGTTCTTAAAAATATGATACCCAAAAGAACTTTTATAAACGGCTGAAACTTCTCCTTTCCTTAATCTATAAATTTCATTTTCAAATTCGTAAGGCAATGTAAATGCAGTGATGTAGCCTAAATTTCCTTTAGCTTGTTGTGTAGCTTCATCATTGGAATAGGTTGCAGCAACTTCGCTAAAATCTTTGCCTTCTTTAATTAAATTATATGCTTTTTGAATTTGATTAAAAGCAACAATATTGTCTACCCCAGGTTTTAATTCAACAAAAACTTGAGCCACATGAATGTCTTTTTGGCTTCTATCAAAAGCTTCTTTTACCAACTCGTTTATATTGGCTTCGTTGTTGATAATATTTTCAGCAATTTGTTTTTTAAAATTGGCACTCTCGTACTTAAATGTGGGTTGCTCATTTAACTTATCATCGTAAGCAGATTGAACTTTCAGCTTATAGTTGATGTACAGTTGTAGATACTCGGCCAATGCTTTTTTTCTATCCGTTTCATCAACCGAAGGGTTTTTATTATATGCCTTTAAAAATTCGGTTTTTGTAACCTGCTTTTTGCCATAAGTAAACAAAGGTTGTGCAGTTGCAATTAAAGTAAAAGGCAATAGGGCCAATACAAATACTATTTTTTTAAACATAGTTTATTTGTTGTTTTTATTTTTAAGTTTTGCAGAAATCACATCGTCAAATTGTTCTAAACTAAGCTGTTTGGCAATGATACGTTTTTTATCGTCTAACAAATAAATGGTTGGTGTAACTCTTGCATCATACAACTGTCTAAACCCCGCTTGATTGTTTTTAATTTCAAGATCTCTTGCTGCTTTGGTTTGATAAACATGCGTCCAATCGAACAACTCTTTTTCATTAATAAATTTTTTCCAATCAGGTACATTGTCGTCATATACATATACAGAATATACTTTTAAACCCAATGCTTTCCACTTGGACTTGTACATGCTATCAATTCTTGGAATTTGTTCTTTACAATGTCCACAATGAGGGTCCCAAAAAGCCACCAAAGTAAATGCTGCGTTGATGTTATACATGGGCTGCACTTTGCCTAAAGTATCTGTTAAGTTGAGTACTGGTGCAGGTTCTCCAATTTGATTGGCCATTAAACTGTAAGCTCTATCAAAAATCATTTTTCTAGAAGCGGCATTTAAAAAAACCGTATCGCCCTTGCTATAAAAATCGTTGAAGAGGTATAAAAAAACTTTATCCTGACCCATATACTCTGGGTTTACATATTTGTTGGTAAACTTAGTAAGCAAGTAAGGAAAAATTTCTTTGCCAGATCTTGCAGAGAGCAGCATGTATTTTACTTCTTGAATAATAGAATCGGCTTCTGGACTAACTTGATATTTAAAATAGTCATCCATTTTTGGTTCAAAGAAAGGTGTACGCAAAAGTCTGTCATCAAAAAAGTTTACATCATCCCAATAATGATCTTTTACATAACGATATGGGTACAAAGAATCTGGCTTACCATTCACCATTGGTATTGGTGGAAACTCTGGTCTCTTCATTACAGTAAATAACATAGAAAGCAATGAATTGGGATTTTTAGCAACAATATCTTCTCTGTAGGCTTGTAATTCTTTATTGCCTTTAATTATTTCATCTCTTATTTGTAGGCTATCTTCTCTTGTTTTTGCAGTTGCCAATTGATTGTTTAAATCGTATAAATGTTTGCCTTTAACTGAAGTTACTTTTGAGTATTCTTTAAACAAATCATTGTCGGCCGAACCAATAATTTGAAACTGTTCTTTTTTAGCACTATCAGCTACAATACTAAAATGTTGTTCTGCATCCATCAACAATTCAAATTGAATGGTGTATTGCGGAGAAACTACAAAATAAATACCCCCTGTAAGTTTGGTGTTGCCTTTAAAAACGCCTTTGCTATTGCCATCTAAATAAGCACTATCTGTTATTGTTCTTCCTGTACCATAATAGCTACCCAAATAAATCCAACAATTTTTAAAAGGCGTTAGAGTAATGTTGATATGTCTTCCTGTTTTATCTACACTTGTTGCCAACGGTTTTTTTACAACAGCATTGGTGTTTGTTTTTTTTGTTGGAGCTTTTTTTATGGTTTGTGCATTGGCTAAAAAGCTACTGCAACAAATTAAACAAACAAGTAAATATTTATTCATTGTGTAAGAGTTCAATGTTTTTAAGAGCGTAAATTTAAGTAAATGCAACATGAGGGTTGTTAATCATTTGTAAAAAGCCTCGTTTTTAAATGATGTATAAATAATTGAAAAAAATAAGCAAAAATTTGACCAGAAAAAAACCGCCATATTTTGTATGACGGTTTTTGTAATATTTCTTTTAAACTACACCTGTAAATTGTTTTAAAAACCGTACATCATTTTGGCTGTATAAACGTAAATCGTTTACTTGATATTTTAATTGACAAATTCTTTCAACACCCATACCAAATGCAAAACCTGTGTATTTATTGCTATCAATTCCAAAGTTTTCTAACACTTTAGGATGCACCATTCCACTACCTAAAATTTCTACCCAACCGGTATGTTTACAAACATTGCAACCTTTGCTATCGCAAATTAAACAACTAATGTCCATTTCGGCACTTGGTTCTGTAAACGGAAAGTAAGATGGACGAAAACGAACTTTTACATCTTTACCAAACATTTCTTGCACAAAGAAATACAAGGTTTGCTTTAAATCGGCAAAGCTTACATTTTCATCAATGTATAAACCTTCTACTTGGTGAAAAAAGCAATGGGCTCTTGCACTAATGGTTTCATTTCTATACACACGTCCTGGGCAAATTACACGAATGGGCGGTTTTTGGTTTTCCATAACCCTAGCTTGCACACTACTAGTATGTGTACGCAACAACCAAGAAGGGTTTTGATTGATGTAAAAAGTATCTTGCATGTCTCTTGCTGGATGATCTTCAGGCAAGTTCATTGCACCAAAGTTGTGCCAATCGTCTTCAATTTCTGGTCCTTCGGCAATGGCAAAACCCAAACGTTGAAATATGGAAACAATTTTATTGCGTACCAAACTTAAAGGATGACGTGAACCAACTGGTACAGGATTTCCTGGTAAACTCCAATCTATTTTAGATGAAGTTTGTTCAATATTTTCAGTCGCAGCTTTTAAGGTTTCAAACTTTTCTTCAACAAATAATTTAAACTCGTTTAATAACTGACCAGCATCTTTTTTTTGTTCTACAGGTACATCTTTCATTAAGCCCATAATGCTTTTAACTAAGCCTTTTGTACCCAAATATTTTATACGAAAAGCTTCTATCGTTTCGGGTGTATTGGCTTCAAAAGCAGTAATTTCTTGCTTATAATTATTTACCTGTTGTAACAATTGTTCCATGCAGCGAAGATAAGGTTTGTGAGAATAATGTTGAAAGCCGTAGCTAACGTAATTTTTAACAAGAATTAAAGGAAAGAGATAAACTTTTTATAGCTTGGTGAATAAACCAACGTGTGGAGTAAACTTTTTCATTTCCCTTCCTTTGGATGGGCTAGGGGTGGTTTTTTGCTCTCAACAACCACACAGTGAACGCCAATTTATATAAACATTTAATTCATTAACGCTTGTGCCAACAAGGTTTTAGCCAAATCTTTTAAATGGGTAGGAACATACAATTCAATTTCGCCAAAGGCTAGATAACTGCTATCTTGTTTATTCAATATTTGTGCAGGAATATTGTTTTCTTCTAACATGCCTTGTAAAATACTGGCCTCAACAATACTTTTTGTACGATGTAATAAAAACCATTGTTGCATTAGGCAAAAGGGTTGTTTTCGTTTTTCAATTTTAAATCTCCATCTGTAATTTTCAAAGCACCAATTTGTTCACTTTCTTTTTTAAAGCTTACAAATACTGTAACTACTATTCCAAGTGCAATAATGCCATACCACCAAGGGAAGTTTTCTTTTAAAGCAGCTTCTGGGTTTTTACCATTTCTACTTAACACAAACAACGCTGTAACTGCAATGCCATTGTTAATAAAATGGAGTAAAATACTCAACCAAATATTTCTGCTATAATAAAAAATTAAGCCCAATACAATGCCCAAGCCAGCCCTTGCCAAAAAGCCATAAAAGCTAAAATGCACAACACTAAAAACAATAGATGTAACTACAATTGCCAGTATAGCTTTTGCTTTGGTATTTCCAAACCAATGAATCAATAATTTTTGTAAAGTACCTCTAAACAACACTTCTTCAAAAATTGCAGGAGCCAATGCAATTACTACCAATGCAAAAATGTAATCTTTCCAATCGTTCATTTTGGCCATGATTAAAACTTGTTGGTTGTACATTTCTTCGGCTTTTTTAAACTTGGCCTCCCATTTTGCCGAAATCGGAATCATTTCATTTAAGGTTCCCAATGCACCACTTAATGCCATTGCAGAAAATGCTAAAATGCCTACAAGTGTAATTTGGTTAAAGCTAACTTTACTATTAAAACCCAAATGTTGTAAAGGCTTTCTGTTTACAATTGCTGCAAAAACAACAGCAGGTAATAAAAACATAAATGCAGCAGCAGCCAATTGTACCCAACGAGCAGCATTGGTAAAAGCTGGGTTAAGCATATCTTTTTCCATGTTAAAAATGCTTCCTCCAGTCATGCCAGTCCACATGCCAGCAGCAATTAAACTACCAATAATTGCACCCACGCCAATGAGCCCTAATAAAATTGCCAATTGACTTAAATAGTTTAATTGTGGTTTGTTACTCATATACTAATACAATTAGGCTGTAAATTTGCAATACTTTATTAATTAAATATATTTTCTTTTTACAGATGGTTACCATTGGCAATAAAATACAATTACCCGATTTTCCGTTATTACTTGCTCCAATGGAAGATGTTAGTGATCCTCCATTTAGAGCAGTTTGTAAAGACAATGGAGCAGATTTAATGTACACTGAATTTATTAGCAGTGAAGGCTTAATTAGGGATGCAATTAAGAGCAGAAAAAAGCTAGATATTTTTGATTATGAACGTCCCGTTGGAATTCAAATTTTTGGTGGCGATGAAGACAGTTTAGCAATGGCTGCTAAAATTGTGGATGTTACTCAACCCGATTTG
>Ga0209480_10003479_pt1 | contig 10263 bp, 6 predicted proteins | sample JI61114C2DNA_FD_187501 | JGI IMG/M metagenome (GOLD analysis project Ga0209480, IMG submission 187501) | Wastewater effluent complex algal communities from Wisconsin, to seasonally profile nutrient transformation and Carbon sequestration -... | ecosystem: Engineered > WWTP > Effluent > Algae...
TTTTTGTGTTTGTTTTACGAATAATGTTAATTGCTTTTTTGCAGCATCATATTGTTTTGTAACTTCAAAAACTGGATGACCCATTTTGAAGATCCATTGATCAAAAAACCAATCCATTGACTCACCACTCGCCTTTTCTACTGCTTTTTGAAAATCTGCTGTGGTAACTGATTTATTCTTATTATCTATTACAAAATAGTGGATAGCTTTCCACCAAATAACATCACCTAAATGCTTACGCAGCATGTGTAATACCAACGAACCTCGAACAGTTGCATAATTATCGGCTACAAACGTTTCTGCATTTTCATAGTTTTTAGTAACTATTGGATGGCTAATCCCTGCACTCCAATCATTCAAGTAAGTTCCCTGATCAAAATTATGCTGCCATAATAAAAACTCTTCTTTTCCATTTTTATGTTCATTGTAAATTCCATTCAGGTAATGAGCAAACGATTTATTGATCCAAGCATCACTCCAATCTGTACAGGATAAATAATTTCCAAACCATTGTTGCGCCAGTGCTTCAGCTTCGGTCATGTCCCATAAATAATAGAAGTCTGCGTGTGTCGAATAATCATCTATCATATTTTCAGTGATGGTTGACACCGTATTATTTGCTGTAAAACTGCCTATATCTTGCACAAAAACCTGTGAATAACGTTGATAAGGAAATTTTAAACCAATAGATTCTGAAAAGAATTTCATCATATCTGGCAAGCGAACGGTGCTAGCTTCTATCCATTTTTTTTCATTTTTATAACCATAATTATGCAATTGAATACCATCATATTCTTGCTGAACATCTATAAACTCACCAACTACAAAAGACGTTAAATGATTAGCATAAGGTATGTCTGTTATATAATGAAAAGTACGTGTACCATCCGTATTTACTATAGTTTCGACGAGGTTGCCATTTGAAATTACTGTCAGTTGTTTATCTACCGTTGCAATAAATTCTGTAGTACGCAAATCATTAGGCGCATCATAACATGGAAACCAGTAATGATTAGAATGTGGTTCACCAATAGACCAGATTTCTTTAGGTTTGATTGGGTCGTTTGAAGTTGGTTGAGAAAAGCGCAATCCTTTTCCGTTGCTGCCACTTAAATTATTCGGGTCAATTTCGTTTACCTCATTGGTATGATAATCTATAACTATAGTAACTTCTTCATTAGCATTATAAATCCTGTCTAATGTAATGTTCAAAGCATTGTCTTTATCACTTTCATCATACTTATATTTTAGTGCAGTACCATTTTGCAAGACAATAGAATTTATGGTTAGCATTCCTGCATCTAATGCAATTTGATTCGAAGCAATAGTTGGCGATAAGGTTATGGTTGCTATGCCTATTGCTTGCTTTTTTTGCCAATTAAATCGGAGATTTAAAGCAATGTGTTTTATGTCTATATTGTTGTTACGTTGCTTATGCATTGAAGGTAATTTTTTTATACTGTCTTGCTGAGCAAAAACAGAGAAATGAGTAGCCAGTATAACACTAAGTGTTATAAAAAAAGAGTTTAATTTGTTCATATGATTATTATTAAACGGTCAAATACATGCTTGATTTTTTATTAAACAAACGAGTTTAAATGTTTATTCAAATACATTTTAAAATCAGGTTTTTTAGGTCTTTTCAACACATACTTAATCCACATGTTTCGTTCATACCACAATACTGCCATTTCCCAAACACATGTAATGATGCCTTTGTCGGAATATATAACAAACTCTGTTGGATGTTCGTTTGTTGCTAAATACACATGGTTCTGCATCATGTTTTCATCAATCCACCAATTGATAATAGCAAAGCAACCTTCCTTTCCCTGATGAAAAATCAATGTGGCAATATTGTATGTTTCTAACGGATAGTTATTGGCATTTAATAACCAGGTGGGCAATTGCGATTTTGCCAGTTGAATCGTCTGTTCATCAACTGATATATCTTTTGTAGACATCAAATAAATTTTTATTTGCCAATCATCTTGCTGAAAGACTTCTAAAAACCGGACTGGACGCTGAGTATATCTGTTCATAATTGCCATATTACTGATGAATGATTCTGCTTACATGTCTTTCACTTTTTAATCCAACCTTTTTAGCAATTTGAATTCTCGACAAATCAGGATGATTGAGCAACTCGTTTATTTTTTCTTTTCGCAATAAATTGATGTATGCATTCACTGTTAAACCAGTTTCTTTTTTGAATATCCTGGTTAAATTTCTATCACTCCAATCCTGCACCGTATGTATACCGGTATGTATATGGTTTCTGTAATTCGTATATACGGAATGTTGCGACTGGCTGCCTTTTCTTCTATTATAAATCACCAGTTCTCTTGCTACTTTATGTGCAAAATATTCATTCTTTAATTCTTCAATAATGTGCAATGCCATATCCAAACCGGAAGCGATACCTGCACTTGTATAAATTCCTTCTTCCTGTGTAAACAATACATTTTCGATTACCTGTAACTTCGGATACATTTTTTGCAGCTCTGTTGTTCGCTTCCAGTGCGTCGTACAATTTTTACCATCTAATATGCCAGATAAAGCCAATACAAACGAACCAGTACAAACAGAACAAATAATTACTTTATCTTCATAACATTTTTTGATCCAGCTAAATAATAATTTTTGTTTGGTAAATTCTGCTGAATGTAAAAATGCAATATCAGCACCCGGAATAAACAGGAAATCGCCTTTTTTATAGTTTACTTTTGAAAAATGCTGCACCTTACCAAATGGCAAACCTGCTGATGTACTTATATTATTAGCATAACTGCAATATTCAATTTCTAAATCTGCACCAAAATCTATAGCTTCTAAAAACACCTGATCTGGTCCAGCCAAATCCATTAAATGTGTATTCGGTAAAATAAGAAAGATAACTTTTGTTGCCATTGATTTAAATTAATAGCACAAACTTACACTAAAGTATTTTATTTCAATAGACAACAAACAGACATTTTGAGCCAACTATATTTGCAGGTCTTTTTTTTCTACATCAGCGACAAAAATAAATCACAAAGTCTTTTTGAAAAGTGCCAGAAGAAAAAAGAAAGCTAAACTTTTCTTATTTTAGAAAAAATTCCTACTTTACTAAAGTATTTTTCAAGCAAAACAACCAACCTTAATATGAAGATTAGAGAAATCAGAGCTATGCGCGGACCAAACTACTGGTCCATCAGAAGACACAAGCTAATTGTAATGACACTCGATTTACAAGAATACGAACAAAAACCAACCAATACTATTGATGGATTTTTAGACAGATTAAAAACGATGTTTCCAAGCATGATCTCTCATCGTTGCTCTGTTGGATGCGAAGGTGGTTTTTTTCAACGTGTAGAAGAAGGCACCTGGATGGGTCATGTCATTGAACACATCGCTTTAGAAATACAAACGCTCGCTGGTATGAATGTTGGCTTTGGCAGAACACGCACTTACGGTGAAGAAGGCGTGTACTTTGTGGTGTTTGATTATATGGAAGAAAAAGTAGGTATCTATGCGGCCAAAGCTGCGGTGCGCATTGCAGAAGCAATTGCCAACAACGAAGAATATAATTTAGATCGCGACATAAAAGAAATGCGCGAAATGCGCGAAGAAGAAAGACTCGGACCAAGTACAGGATCTATTGTAGAAGAAGCTGCTTTGCGCGGAATGCCTTGGTTTCGTTTAAACAAATATTCTTTATGTCAGATTGGATATGGTGCCAATCAAAAAAGAATTCAAGCTACTGTTACCAGTCAAACAAGTTCTATAGGTGTAGAAATTGCCTGCGATAAAGAAGATACCAAATACATGCTCGACAAAGCGGAAATTCCAATTCCAAAAGGCGAAGTCGTGAAATCGGAAGAAGGTTTGAAAGATGCGATTGATTATTTAAAATATCCGTTGGTGATAAAACCAATCAACGGAAATCATGGTCGCGGTATCACTATAAATATACAAAACTGGGACGAAGCATTGTTCGCATTTAAAGCAGCTAAAGAAATTTCGCGCTCGGTGATTGTGGAACGATATATTACCGGTGATGATTATCGTTTGCTAGTTATCAATTATAAATTAGTAGCAGCAGCGAAACGTTCACCAGCACATGTGATTGGTGATGGCGTTTCTACGATTCAGGAATTGGTTGATGAAGTGAACAAAGATCCGCGCCGTGGTTACGGACACGAAAAAGTGTTGACGCAAATTCACATCGATAAAATGACGGAAGAAATTCTGGAAAATAAAAAATTAAAATTGTCTGATGTATTGCCAAAAGGTGAAAAACTAAATTTAAAAGATACAGCAAATCTCAGCACAGGTGGAACAGCAACTGATGTTACCGACATCGTGCATCCGTACAATGTGCTGATGGCTGAACGTATCTCTAAAATTGTTGGACTGGATATTTGCGGTATTGATTTAATGACTACAGATATTTCCGTACCAACCAATGAAACAGGTGGTGCGGTGCTGGAAGTAAACGCAGCACCTGGTTTCCGTATGCACATCGCTCCTTCTGATGGTTTGGCACGCAACGTGGCTGCCAACGTTATTGATATGTTGTTTCCACCTGGAACACCAGCACGTATTCCAATTGTTGCGGTGACTGGTACGAATGGTAAAACCACCACCACACGTTTGATTGCGCACATGGCAAAAATGAAAGGACACAGTGTTGGCTATACCACCAGTGATGGTGTTTATATACAAAACATGATGGTATTAAAAGGCGATTGCACCGGACCAGCCAGTGCCGAATATGTATTGCGCGATCCGTCTGTAGATTTTGCGGTTCTGGAAACTGCACGCGGTGGTTTGTTGCGCGCAGGTTTAGCTTTCGACCATTGTGATATTGGTATTGTCACCAATGTAGCTGCCGATCACCTTGGTTTAAAAGGTATTCACACGATGGAACAACTGGCAAAAGCAAAAGGCGTCATTCCTGAATCTGTGCATCCGAGTGGTTATGCCATTTTAAATGCCGATGATGAATTGGTGTATAATATGCGTAAAGATTTGAAATGCCATGTTGCTTTCTTTTCTATGAATGAAAATAACAAACACATCAAAGCGCACATGAAACGCGGTGGTTTGTCTGCTATTTATGAAGATGGTTACATTACGATTTGCAAAGGCGAATGGAAAATGCGTATCACTAAAGCTGTAAACGTGCCACTCACCTATGGCGGCCGTGCTACGTTTATGATACAAAACGTTTTGCCTGCAGTGTTGACTGGTTATTTACGTGGTTTCTCTTTGCAGGATATAAAGTTGTCGCTGGAAACCTTTATACCATCTGCGGCACAAACACCAGGCAGATTAAACATGTTCAACTTTAAGAACTTTGATCTTTTGTTGGATTATGCACACAATCCAGCCGGTATGCGTGCGTTGCAAAAGTTTGTAGAAAATATTGATGCTACTGTAAAAGTAGGTATGATTGCAGGCATTGGCGACCGACGACGCGAAGACAATAACGAAATTGGTAAAATTGCAGCAGAAATGTTTGATGAAATTATTATCAGACAAGACAGAAACTTACGAGGCAAAACCGCAGAAGAACTTATTGCTATGCTAAAAGAAGGCATTCATAAAGACCATCCGAACAAAAAGATTACAGTAATACCAAACGAACCGGAAGCCATAGATTATGCGATTAAAAACGCGGTGAAAGGTTCTCTCTTAGTATTCTGCAGCGATGTAGTACCAGATGCCTTAGCACAAGTAATGAAATACAAAGAAGAAGAAAGCGAACATTTGTATAAATTCAACAAAAAGGATATTCCGAATTTGTAGGGAGGAGAAAGCTATATCGAATGGGCAAATTTTATATCATCATTGTGTTTCTGTTTTTTTCATGTTCAAATGATTTACAAGAAATTAGAATAGCCTATACCAACAAAGATTATAAGAAAGTTATAAGGTTGTCAGATGAAAAACTAAAAGATGAAGTAGTTTACAAGGAAGCAATAAAGTTATATGAACTAAGAGGATTGTCTTATTATGAATTAAAGGATTATCAAAATGCTTCAAATGATTTGTATAAAGTAATTACTAGTGGTAATTCAGGTGTAGAAGTTAATGAAAAAGTCTGTATGTCAAACATCTACTTAGGTAAAATTGATTTTGCTATTTTGGGTTTTACAGATTTAATCAAATTTGATTCTTTAAATCCTTCATTTTACTATCACAGAGCAGAAGCTTATGTTCAAATAAAGGAATATGATAAAGCAAAGAATGATCTTCTTAAATCAATTTTGCTTGACAGTTCAAAGGGAATGTATTATAATGATTTAGGAATGGTGTTTCAAACTCAATTGAATGATAAAAAAGCAATTCCTCTTTTTTCTAAAGCAATAAAACTTTCACCTTATCCATCTGGTGCATATTTTAATAGAGGCATTTCATATTATTATTTAAACAAGTTGGATAGTTCATTATCAGATTTTAATAAATCGATTGAATTTAATAATCAAGTTGGAATAGTTTATTATAATAGGGCGTTGTTATATATGGAATTAGGAAAAAAAGATAAATGTTGTTCAGATTTAAATCAAGCAATAAAATTAGGTTATACCGATGTTAGTTTAAAAATTAAGCAATATTGTTCTTCAAGATAAGTCAAACTTGCTCTCCATGCCGTCGTTGGTTTCTAACCAACGAACTACGATCTGAATGAACAACCCACGCTCTAACAACTTTAGCGAAGCGTAACTTGTGAAAATAAATAATCATGCAAGAAGTAAGATTTAATTTAACAGTCAGAGTACAAGATATTGAAGATATATGTTTCAAAAGTACTGAGTATATTGAAAACCATAAAGATTTTTCTAATAGCTTAAAATATTCCATCTTTACTTCAATAGCTACAATCCTATCTTTAATTTCAATTATAAATAATCATGAAGAATACACAATATTTGTAATATCCTTAATCGGTACAGTATATAATTTCACAAAAGCTATAATCAGTTATAACAAAATCAAAAGCCTAAAGAAAGCTATTTCTAACTGGATAAATACTTTCATACATTTTAAATCACATGAAATCTATGTAAATGAACATTACATAAAATATGTCAGAGATAATGAAGAAACGGTTTATAAATACGATGATTTTGATCTAGATAACTGTTGGATTCAACCAGATTTTACTTTCGTAAAAATTAAAACAAAAGATGAAGAATTGCTTTTGCCGGAAAAGTCATTTAAAGATGGCGAGTTTGCTAAATTCATGGAAATATTAAAGGATTTAAATATACTTCAATAAATCCCTTGCCTTTGGCAGGTGTTTAGCTTAGCATAGCTTCATCTTTGCAAGCGTCAACTTTCAACCACTCAACCAAACCAAATCCACAAGAAAACTAAACAACAAGACATTCGGCAGGTGAAAACACAGTGTCGAAGACAAGGAATTTATCATTATCCACCTTACTTTTCACATTTACAATGTGAAAATCCATTATCATAGCTGGTTCTGAGCATTATAAACGATGCGCTTACCCTTATGTTACCAGCGACATATACTCTGCGCACAGCGCATAATGCTTTGCGCAATATGCACACTCGTATGTTATTGCTACATGCCACTAGGTACTGCGCGCATTAAACTTTGCGCATCGCACACACTCGTCTGTTACTTCAAACATGTACCTATTTATAGTGCGCATATGGCTGTGCGCACTGCGCATATGGCTGTGCGCACTGCGCATATTCTTATGTAACTTAAACATCCACCTATGCGTATTGCGCATATGATTATGTGCATTGCGCACACTCATATGTTTAACCAACGTAACAATCTCTCAAGTTTCTAAACTTTCTATTCCAAAAAAATACCATAGTTCAAAAAAGCAACTTCGTTAAAAGAAAAACATATCAGTAACTAAAATTTTTGGCACGATATTCGTAAAAACTATTTTTATATTGTAATTTTATTGAATAGGTTATTGATTGAATTACTGTATAATTAGCATTCAAATTCATTACTTAAGACTTAAAAAACACATTATGAAAAAAACGGTTTACATTTTACTTTGCTGCCTAATTTCTTTATCTGTTGCCAATGCGCAATGCAACTGGACAAATGGCAGCGATGCTACTTTAACAAGCGATCAAGGACGTGGTATTACTGATTGGAATGCACACTATAATTATGCAGCAACTGCAGCTGATGTTAGCATCATACCAACCTATATCGGCGACCGAATGGCTGCTGTAAAAACATGTCTGAGCCGCGAAAGTTTTGCTGCTTTGTATGCTTCACTTTCTATACGCATGGCAACGGCTGGTATTCAATTTGCTGGCTGGACAAATTCTACATCGAACAGTTTGCCTAACGATGCTGGTTGCGGTTACTTAGATTCTGCGGCACATTATGGATACGTAATGACAGATATAGGTTACGCAAACGTAAATGAGTTATTAAAAAACAGAATGGTGGTGTTGCAAACAGCTATGTCTAAAGACGAATACGCCAAATTATATGCAGATGTATCGGTAACTATTGCCAGTAAAGCAGTGACCCAAACGGTAACCAATGCAGTGGTTGTGCCTGTTGTGCCAATTATACCTGTTGTTCCTGGACAAATAGTAACTGTAAAAATTGGTACATCTTGCAAATCAAGCAGCACACTTGCAACAGTGCTAAATAGATGGTCATCTAATGTTTATGAGCAAACTAATGGTCTGCTGCAATTGAAGATTATATATAACACAAATATTGGCGACGAAGGTCAAATGCTATCAAAGATAAAATTGAACCAATTAGATGGCGCTTTAATTTCTGATGATGCATTTTCTAAAATATCCGACCAAATTTTAGCTTTCCAAATGCCTGGCTTGTTTAATGATTACACTGCATTTGCTACTGCACTTACTGCAGTGCGTCCACAATTAGATTCTTTAGTAAAATTAAAAGAATTTACATTAGTAGATATTTATCCAGCAGGAAAAGTACGTTTTATGTCGAAAGGATTTGGTGTGAAAGTACCAACTGATTTACAAAACAGCAAAGCAATTCTATATAACTTTCCAATGAAGTATTTATACCAACAGATTCCTAATGTTACTTCAATCAATTCTACCGTTCCTGAAATTATTTCAAATATTGATTTAAATAAAACGAACGCAGTGTATTCTAATGCTTACCTGGCAGATTATTATGGTTATACTAAACCAGGCAAATTAAACTTTGTTAGTGATGATGTAATTTACATGAATATTGGCGGCCTGGTTATTTCCAGCAAAATACTGAATACGATGCCTAATGTATATAAAGAAATCATTCTGCAAACGGAAAAAGCAATGAGCACAACACTCCGAAAAACGGTGCAGCAAATGGACGATGCTGCGTATGGTCGTTTGCTAAGTGGAAGTGGAATTACTGTGGTAAAACTAACCACTGACGACCAAACAAAATGGAATACACTTACCAAAGATACACGCGCAAAACTAAGTGTTCTATATCCATCATCCTGGATCAAGAAATTAGAAACATTGGCTGGAAAATAAAAATTAAAATCTGTTCAGAGAACAGATTTATCCAAACACACTAGTTAAGAGTGACTCATTGAATAGCAAACAAAAATTAATTATTTTTGAGAAAAGTAATGAGCGAACCTATCTACAATCAAATTGGTGTTGGTTATAACAACAACAGAGCTGCTGATCCATATATTGCTGAGCGCATAGTGGCGCAACTACAGCCAACAAGCGATGGAATTTATTTAGATATTGGCTGCGGCACTGCAAATTACACACACTACATTGCACAAAAAGGTTTCATTTTTTATGGTGTGGATCCATCTGATATTATGTTGGATATTGCAAAGACAAAAAATATTGGCGGCACATTTACAAAAGCAACAGCAGAACAAATTCCTTTTGAAGATAATTTCTTTGATGGTGCCATTGCCATGCTAACGTTGCATCATTGGAAAAATAAACAACAAGGTTTTAATGAATTGTATCGTGTGTTGAAACCAAACAGCAAATTGGTTTTCTTAAGTTTTACAGGCGAACAAATGAATGGCTATTGGCTGAAAGAATATTTTCCAGAAATGATAAAACAATCTGGTGAATTAATAATACCTAGTGAAAAAGAAATGTTTGCAATGTTTACAAAAACTGGTTTCTCAGATATTCAGACAGAAAAATATTTTGTGCAACCTGACATTCAAGATCATTTTTTGTATTCTTATAAATTTCAGCCAGAAAAATTTTTAGATGCTGAAGTACGCAAAGGAAGTTCTGGTTTTACTA
>Ga0209480_10003480_pt1 | contig 10263 bp, 3 predicted proteins | sample JI61114C2DNA_FD_187501 | JGI IMG/M metagenome (GOLD analysis project Ga0209480, IMG submission 187501) | Wastewater effluent complex algal communities from Wisconsin, to seasonally profile nutrient transformation and Carbon sequestration -... | ecosystem: Engineered > WWTP > Effluent > Algae...
CTCATAGGTGCGAGTGGATGCCACGGGGATCGGGTCTGCCACGGCGATGCCGAGCGCGAGCGCCACCGCCACATGCTGGCGGCCCATCAAGATCAGCCGCTGCATGTTCTCCGCGTTTCCATGCGCCGCCGCCACCAGCGCGCTCAGCCTTTGGGCGACGGTCACGCCCGCCGCTGGAGCCGCATCTCCCAGCATGTCTGCCAGCAGCGTTTCCAGGTCCGCCATGTTTTGACCCAGCGTCTGCGCCGTGGGCAGCATGGATTCGATGAGTCTCGTGTCCACCACTGGCTCCACCACGGAAACGCGGGCATAAGGCGCGGGCGATGCCACACCGCCGTTTTTGCGGTAAAGCGCCACCGTATGGCCGCTGACAAAAAGCGGGTCCGTGGGCTGCCAGATCAGCCAGGCATGAGCCTGCCCGCCCGAGGTGGCCGACGTGCCCGCGAAGATCAGGCTGTTGTCGAGTCCCGACTGCGCGAGGGCCGACACGGCTAGGATCAGAGAGAGGAGAAGTGAACGGAACATGAAGGTGTCGAAAATGGTTAGAAGCTCACATCCCAGCCGCTGGAGTCAGAGTAGCGGAGGTCCACCTGGAAGTTGGCTTTCACGCAGAGCGGGCAGGCTCCGGCCTTGCCGGTGACGCGGCCGTAACCGGCAAAATTATAACTGTCTCCGCTCTTCGATCCGGCCAGGGAGATCTCCGCGCCGACCTCCACCGCACAGAGCGCCTCGCCAAAGATGCCGAGCGTCATGCGCCCGCCGTAGGTCGGACCTTCCTGGAAATAAAACACACCTGCTCCGGCCTTCGCGCTGATTTGGAAGAAGCAGGTGCCGGTGCCGTAAATCGGGAACGTGCCCTCGCCATAGGCATAAATGCCGGTGATGCTGCTCGTGGGCACCACATCCGCCACCAGCGGGTCGATGAGCTTCAGCGGCTCGAGATCACACGAACGGCCCAGGAACACCCCGCCCGCCACATCGAACTCACCAAAGCGCAGGCCAATGGCGGCGGCGATGTAGTTTTCACTGGTGCCGAACATGACGCTGGCGGCCAGTTTGTAGATCTCGAAGGTCTCGAAGCTGATCGTGCCCTCCGTCATTTCAAAAGCACCACCCATGCTGCTCGGCACATTGCCTGTGAGGCCGAATTTCACACTCATGTCCGCCCTCACGCCATTCAGACCGAGGCCGGTCCAGCCCAGTTCCATGTCCGTGGTGCCGATGGTCACCTCGGTGAGCATCTCTCCCGTTGGACTGGCGCTGGCGCAGCCTGCGGGTCCGTCGGAGTCCAGTTCCTTGATTAAAAGGTAGGCATTGATCGTCATCGGGTCCGGCACGTCCAGCTCGAAGACCCCGTCGATGCGCAGCTCGTCGAGGCTGTCTCCGTTGATGTGCGCATAGCCGGTGAGCGAGCCCGCGCCGAGCTTGGTGCCAAAGCTGCCGATGGTGTTCTGGATCGTGTTGTCCAGCCCTGCAAGCACTTGGGAGAGCGCATCGCGGATGGCTTTGTTCAGCGCGGCAAAGGCGCTGTCCACCGCTTCATTGAAGCTCGCCTGGAGGTCGTAGAGTCGCTCCTTCACCGCTTCCTGGATGTCTGCCACCATCTGCGTGGCATAGAAGGCGTCCTTGATCTCCTGCGCGATCTGGTCGCGCCACTCATCCGCGATTTCGTTCAGCCGCGTGAGATCCTGCGTGGTCGCGGAGATCACGAGTTCCTTCACGGCGAGGTCCACGCTCACATTGAGGCTGGCGATCTCGATCTGACCTCCAGAGACGTTGTTGATGATGTCCTGAATCTCTTCTCCGAGGTCGGTGGCGTTTTGAATCTGGTCACGCACCTCGCTGATGAGGTCGCGCACGTCTTGAAGCGTGGTTGTGATGGCCGCCAAAGTAGGTTCGGCTTCCTGGATGAGCGCTGCGAGGTCTTCCTCGATGCTGGAGGCGTCCACGGCATCACTGAGCACATCTACCAGTGCTCCAGAAAGAGCTTCAAAGACGATGCGGCGCAGCTCGCCGTCCACGTTCACCTGCTTGAGCAAACCGTTCGCCACCTGCTCCACGGGCAGGTTCACTCCCGTGTCGGGATCGACCGTGACCTGATCAATCACGGAGTCGATGCCCTGCTCGATCTTCGCCAGCCGCGCATCGAGGTCGTAGAGGAAGCCGTTCGTGTTCGTGATGGTGTCATCCAGGGTGTTCAGAGCGGTCGTGAGCTGGGAGCCTGGACCGACATGGGCGGTGATGATGGCCTCCAGCTCCAACTGCGTGTACACCCCGCTGGAGATCTTCACTTTGAGAGCTGTGATGAGGTTGTCGAGCACCGGAGCCGTCACTGCGTCCAGCGCTTTGCCGAGCAGATTTTCCGCGCTGTCGCTCAGGGCATCCGCAAACTCATCCACACCATTTTCCAGGGCTCCAAAGACCTTGTCCCCGGCGGCGGTGACAAAGGCGGAGGACACGCCCGTGGCATCATCCACGGCATTGAAGACAAAGTTCGTCAGGCTGATCTCCGGCAGGCCGTCGTAGCGCACGCCGAAGGTGATCTCGGCATTCTCCGCATCCATGAAAACCAGCTCGTGCTGAGTATGAACGACCACGACATCCTTCGTGATGGGGCCGAGGCCGGTGAAGTTGAAGGCGGTGTTGGACCACTTCAGCGGGTAGTCGAAGTTGATGATGTCCCCCAGCCAGTCTTGCTGCGCCCGCGGACGGTACTTCTCGGACATCATCGGATCTACGGTGCTGTAGTCACGATACTCTGCCAGCGACGCGCCGGTGTAGCCGTCATTGCCGTCGTCAAAGGTCGTGTCCGTGAAGGGATCGAGCGTGGCCTCCAGCCAGCCCTGGGAAGGCCAGCCGCCCATGATGGAGAGTATAGAAGTGGTGTCTGCTTTGACGCAGCGTGTGTGCAGATGCACCTGCATGTCCCGGAAGAAAGGCACGTCGATGGCTCCGAAGAGGCTCCAGAAGCCCTCGGTGACTCCGGCGTCGTCATTCAGGTAGGCCTGCTGGGAGGGGAAGAACTCATACGTCTCGCCTGTGGAGCCAACCAATTGCAGCGAGCCGGGAAGGCGGATGCGCGTGGGCACATCGCCATCAGGAGACAGCGCCGTATGCTCCGTCGGCGTGAGGAAGGTGCCGTCTCCCTCGATGCCGAGCGCGCCGACGATCTCGTCTTCAAAATGAGAGGCGTAGGCTCCAAAGCCGAGCACGAGAGTCGCTCCCTCGCCGGGATTGCAGGTGCTCGTGGAGACAAATGTGGCCGTGTAGGGCGTGAAGTTGCAGTCCCAGAAGTCGAACTGCTTGATCACCGTTCCCGCATCGGTGATCTCCAGGCTTTCGACAGCGCCCAGGCAGCTGAGTTTCATCTCGGTGAAGTCGAGTGTGAAGTCCGTGGGATCAGGCAGGTCCAGTTCCCCGGCTGTGCGGCTGTCCTCCTGCTCCGTGGAGAGGAAGGAGAAGCCGAAGGAGTCGAGCGTGAACTGATAACCGCCGATGGTCGCCGTGCCGGGGAAGCCTCCCGCCGGAGCCTCGTGGATGCCGGTGACGCCAGACAAGCGCGCATAGTACTTCGAACGTGTCGTCAGTGTGTAAGCACCGAAAGGATCTCCCTGGAGCATGCTCAAGCCTGAGTGCGAGCCGGTGTCACAGCGGAAGTTCGTGCCCGCATAGTCTGCCAGCCCCGCGAGGTAGGCGGCGGTGGCCGGGCGCTCCGGCGCGGCGAGGTTGGCCGGATCAAAGCCGCTGAGCAGCATGAAGGCCGGAGCATCTTCATCCAGCAGCGTGTTTTGATCTCCACGGAGGAAGGTGCCTGCCATGAGGAAATTTGCGGAAGGGAAAAGGGTCGTGACTTGATGAGCAAAGGTCTGTGGGTCCGTGGGCAAGGCTTTCGGAATCGCACCCCAGGACAGCGCGCTCATCGTCACGACCCCAGTGGTATGAAGACCACCGTCGGAGGTGAAATCCAGCCTGCCTGAGGTGGGTGTGACAGTGACGCCAGAGGTCACGGAGGTGCCGCAGCCCTGCTCCAGCGCGTCCTGGCAGTGCTGGTTGTAGTTCACCGCCACCGCGCTGGCGGTGTTGAGATGGCTCGTCGCAGGTGTGATGAGGTCATCCGTGATGGTGATAGCGCTCAGCGAGCCGTAGTTCACTTCCGCGCCATATGGCATGTGTGTCTTGAACGTGGCCGCCGTGATGCTCAGCACCGCTGTCAGCTCCCCGCCGCCACTGACGCCTGTTTTTACCTTTGGGTAGGCCGCCGCCGTGACCTTGTTATAGACATGGTCATTGGACTTCTTCTCCGCCACCGAGGGGTCGGCGTAGCTGGCATTGTAGGAGGCCATGTAGTCCAGCAGCGGCTGCCGGATGGAGTGTGCGGCGCTGAGATTTCCACCGCGAAACTCACCCAGCGCCGTGTCCCAGACCAGGGCCAGCGTTTCGATGTAGATGGGCTTCGTCTCCTCATTCAGGTAGAAGGTTCCTGCGGCGAAAAACTCATTCAGCGTGGCATCCAGCGGAGCCAGATCCTGGTTCAGATCCCTCATGCCATACTCCACCTGGTCGGAAAGCAGCCCCTCGTAGCGGTTCGAGGTCCAGCCGACGCCCGTGGGCAGCCTCGCGACTAGCTCCCCGTGACCTCCGGTGGTGTCCAGCGTGATGTCCCCATCCCGCCGGAACTGCACGCCATTCAGCGTGCCAAAGCGTGCCAAAGGCGTGTCCGGTTTCAGCAGCACCGTGCCGCTCGTGTAGATCGGGGGGATGTCACCGGTGTAGCTGGTATTGCCGAACTCATTGAGCACGACGTTGATCTGGGTGCCGTCGCCGTAATGCCAGTTGCTGATGCCATCCACAGTGCCGCTGTTGGCGTCCGGTGTGATGCGCATGATGGACTGGATGACCCCCGGCGGAGGGATGCTGGGAATGGCGGAGGGCGCGGAGGCGACGTGGCTGAAATGCGTGACGATGCCGCCAAAGCTCAACTGTCCGGTGAAATGGCTCAGGAAGGTGCTGGATGAGGCAAAAGTGCCCCCATCCCTCACCGTGCTGGAGGCCGGGATCTCGATGTGGCTGCTCCGGACATCGACATGATGCATCTGCGGCTTTAAAATCGCGTTCGGGTCGAGGTAAATCGTCTGTGTGCCGGACACAGCGACCGGTGCGGGCGGAGTGCCGCTGTTGTCATGACCGGCGATGTTCACGGTGAAGGAGGCGTCCGTGACCACCGTGTTTTCCACAGCACCCGAGATGTCATTTTTCAAAGTCGGCAGCAGTGAGACATCGAGATTCACCGACTGCGGCGTGGTGTCCCAGCGGTCATAGCGATAGACCGTGTAGCCGACCGTGACCGGGATCGTCGTCCGCGTGGCGTCCGTCTCCAGCAGCCAGGCGCGGTCGATGGTGACGCTGGTGACCTCCGTCAGGGCATTGCGGTCATTGCTGGCAGGGTCCGTGCCGGTGAGGTGGACGTAAGTGCGGCCGGGCGAACCTGTCCGCGTGTCCTGGAGACCTGCTGTGCCTTCATACAGCTCCGCCTGCAGCCTGTAGAGCACTCCAGGCTGCAGGGGAAGGGCGGCGGAGGGGATGACGAAGCCGCTAACCGTGCGTGTGTCCGGCACCGTGGTGATGGAGCCGATGGTCGTGGTGCTGCTGACCATCACCGTGTTGTCCGGGGCCAGCAGGCTCCAGACGATGTGGTAGCTCCCGGCACTGTTGATGGTCACATTCGCCTGGGTGTCCACCATGTGCCTGTTTGAGGCCGGGATGCCGTCCACCGCATCTGCGCCGATCACATACCCCGGAGCGATGTAGGAAGGCAGCCCAATGCTGTTGACCGTGTTTTGGGCTTGGACGAACACCGGCAGCAGCAGACAGGCTGCGAGAATGAATAAGTGGCGTGAATGCATCTGAAGCGTGGTTCCGATCTGATGAAGCTCCCTTTCGGCAGCCAAGGTTTCACAAAATTAGGGGGCGGCCTGTGTGGATTCCTCCACGAAGGCAGAGTCCCTCTCAGAGACTGTCGTGTCAATGCTGCGTGGACGGGCCTCAGGCACCTGCATATCTAGCACGACACGGAATCCATTCGTATGTTTGGCACGGCCCAGCGGCTCGATCTGTCGTGATTGCAGTCTCAGCCCGCGGGGCACCACCGTGGCCCAGGAGCCGCCGCGCATGAAGTAGCTTTTGCGGATGGCATTCTCCTGAGGCGGGGCCAGCGTGTCCGTCCATTCGGCGATGTTTCCTGACACATCCCGAATGCCGAGAGCATTCGCAGGGTAACTGCCCACCGGGGCTGTGCGCGAAAAGGCATCCCGACCTGGCAGAGTCGCCGAATTCGGCGGCCAGTAGCTGTCAGTGACCTCGATCCCGCCGAAGTTGCCCTGCTTTTGGAGATCGGGCAGATCGAGCAGCAGGTCGAATTTTGAGGTCGGGAGATCAGCATCAAACTCCAAGCCAGCCGCGAGACTCCATTCCGAATCAGTCGGGAGCCGATAGGCCTGCGAAGTCGTGATACGGTTTTCGAGACGGTCTTTCCAGGTCAGCCAGGCGCAGAAAAGACGCGCGTCGATGAGATCGATGCCGCAGACAGGATGATCCTTGGTCTGCTGAAAGCTGGGACCGGGGTTGCGCCAGGTCGGGCCATCCCACGTGGACATCTCGACACCGAGTTCTTTCAGAACGGACTCCTTGGGACGACGCGTGCCTTCGCGGATCTGGGTGCGTGGGTCATTGCGACCCGTGCGCCAGCTCGGCATGACCGCATTATCCGCTTCAAAGAAGACCTCGAAATCCCGCACGCGCGTCTCCCACACTGAGCAGAGCAGCTTCGTCGCAGGCACGGGCACGAACTTCATGCCGAGGCTGTTCGTCCATGGCTTTTCGCGAGTGGCAGTGGTCGCGGGCGGGTAGCTCGGTGGCGCGGCGGGGCCGTTGTTTTTCGCGGTCAGCCATGATCCCGCCGCCGCACCGACTCCGAGCACGGCCAGCACTGCCGCGAGGGCGAGCAGGCGATGCTGGCGGGCTTTCCGTTCGGCCATGCTGACGTGATGGCTCCACACTTTCTGCACTGCCTCTGCCATCTCCGCCACACTCGCGGTTCGTCCAGCGGGATCATCCACCAGGGCATGTGTCACGATGGCATCCAGCCGCTTGTCCAGGCCTGTGCGTTTGGAAAGCGGGGTAAACTGCCCCATCGGCACTGCACCCGTGAGCAGCTCATAAAGCAGCACGCCGAGAGCATACACGTCTGCGCGTGCATTGGCGGACTGCGCCTTCTGTGTCACCTCCGGGGCCACATAATACGGCGTGCCAAAAGTATCTCGCGTCTGCGTGAAACCATAAGCGAAGGACTCCTCCGCGAGAGCCTTCGCCAGTCCGAAGTCCGCCACCTTCACCGTGCCATCGAGACCGATGAGGATGTTCGCCGGCTTGATGTCCCGATGCACGAGGCCACGCTCGTGAGCATGCTGAACCCCGGCGCAGACTTTGAGGAAAATGTCGATCGCGCGCTCCGGCTCCAGCCTTTGCGCACGCAGCAGACGGCGGAGATCACAGCCGTCCACATACTCCATGACGAGGAAGTGCCGCCCGTTCGGCATCTCGCCGTGATCAAGCACGCGCACCACGTTCGGATGATCGAGCTGCGAGAGCGCGGCCACTTCCGCCTCGAAGCGTGCCGTGGTCTCAGGATCACGCGTCAGGCGACCCGCGACCACCTTCATCGCCACCTCACGCGCACGCGCCACCATCACTGCGCGATACACCTCCCCCATGCCACCGCCGCCAATCAGCTCGATGACCTCGTAGCCCTGCACGTTCAGCGAGAGCGGCTCCTTGTCCTCGATCTCCGCGTCCGAACTTGCCAGAAAGTCCACCTGCACACTGCGCGCCACGCATTGGGCGCAGAGCCCACCCACGAGCATCTTCTCGGGCTGCGGTTTCCCACAGCGCGGGCAGGTGATCATGCTGGAGGCGGCGTCACTCATGGCTCATCACGGAGAGTAGATAGCGCAGTTCCTCCTCCACGTCACCTCCGGGTGGCAGAGTCACCGCCACCTCGGCGCGTAGTTCATCCGCCAGACGCCGCCGGGCGCGATGCACCTCCAGCTTCACCTGACTCTCTGTCGTGCCCACCAGCCTGGCGATCTCTGCGTAGGGCTTCAGCAGATCCGGGCTGATAAGCCCCGCTTTTAGTTCGGCAAAGAGATCCTTCCGCCCACGCGCTGTGTAGCGTGACTCCATGCGCTCGATGGCCGTGCGGATCACGCTCCAGGCCCAGCGCTTGTCGAACCACTGGTCCGCCGCCTCAGGCTGGCTCGGCACATCAAAGGTCTCCACATCATCCAGCGAGATCTGCATCTGCCCGCCGCCGCGCTTTTGCCGTGCTGCATCTCGGCGCACCGTCGCGAGGTGGTTTCTCAAAGACTGCCGCAGGTAACTGCGCAGCCGCCCACGCTCCGGGGCCACGCATTGGATGCCACCACCGCTGATGAAGCGCGTGAGGAACTCCTGCGTCTCGTCCAGCGCCTCCTCCCGCTGGCAGCCCAGAGCACGCAGGTAGGTGTAGATGGCCGGCCAGTAGTTCTGGCAAAACACCTCCAGCGCCTGCCGCGCCTCCGCATCCCCACGCTGCACCTGCATCACCTGCGTCCAGGCCGTGATGGGAAAGGCGGCCCCGGCAGTGGCGGAATGACGACTCGTCTCAGACATGACACTGCTTCTGTCAGAAACAGATTCAGAACTCAAGCCCGAAGGCGATGGAAAGGCAGCAGCCATGTGCAGGCAATGCCCTCTTTTCAGCCGAAGGTTTCAGTTTGAGCATGTCATGCACTTTAAAGGAGGCTGTGGAGCATGAGGAAGACGAGACAAGCCAGTGAAGGCCAGCGAGGGTGTCGGGAAGACGTCTGAAGTCGCGGCTGAGGCGGCGAAAGCGAGCCGAAGGGCGTTCCACTACCCAGCGTTTTGGCAGCAAAACAAAGCCCTTCCTGGCTTCTGAGAGCTTCACCATCTCCAGAGTGACGCCCTGCTTGGCCGCCTCCTGGCTGGGTTGCGATCCTGTGTAGCCCTGATCGAAGAGACCACCTTCACTTTGCCTCAGCCATGCAGCGCAAGCCGTTGAAGGGTTCAATTTCACCTGCCATCGACAGGCATCATATGAGTCTGTCCAAACAGTAGAGACTCATACAAAAGAAACAAGGCGGCAGAATAAGCGCGCATTTCAGCATGTCCTGACAGAACTGAAAGCAGCCTGGCAATAGCCGCTTTCAGGGCTGGTAATTCCGTTTGCCATATCTGGGGAAGCACGCCACTATCCGCGCCCTTTTCCGCCCCTGTGGCGGATTCAGATCCTGCCAACCCGCCTCTCCACGAGTCATGCCCGCGAAAAAGAAACCAGCGCCCAAAGCCCCGGCCAAACCCGCGAAAAAAGCTGCCGCCAAACCAGCAGCCAAACCAGCAGCCAAATCAGTCAAGGCGGCCAAGCCCGCTGCCAAGTCCAAGGCTCCTGTGAGCAAGGCGGTGAAGAAACCTGTGCCAAAAAAATCCCCCCCTGTGAAGAAAGCCCCCGCGAAGAAGGCAGCCCCGGCCAAAAAAGCCGCCCCTGCCAAAAAGCCTGCTCCGGCTCCAAAAAAAGCCGTTCCGGTGAAAGCCCCCGCCAAGAAGGCTGTGCCAGCGCCGAAGAAGGCCGCTCCTCCGGTGAAAGCCCCGGCCAAGAAAGCCGCCGCGCCTGCCAAGAAGCCTGAGCCAGCCAAGAAAGCTGCTCCCGCCCCGGCACCAAAAGCTGCGGCTCCTGCTCCCGCCGCCAAGGCTGCCCCTGCGGTGAAGGCACCTCCAGCCAAAGCAGCCCCGGTCGCCAAGACCGCCGCCAAGTCCAACAACGGACCAACGGTGAAAATCACCAACGTCAAGCGCCCCGTCCCGCTCGAAGAAGGCATCACCATGGACAACACGCCGCGCAAGCCCGTGCTGCCCGCCGCCTTCCTGAAGAAGATGAAGCAGCGCCTCATGGAACTTCGTGACGTTTACATGAACGCCGCCGAGGGCGTCACCAATGACAGTCTCCGCAACAACGAAGGCACCGAATCTGCCTTTGGCATGCATCAGGCGGACGCAGGCAGTGATGCCTATGACCGCGACTTCGCCCTCAGCCTCCTGGCCAAGGAACAAGACGCCATCTATGAGATCAACGAAGCGCTCAAGCGCATCGACCTCGGCACCTACGGCATCTGCGAGATGTCTGGAAACACCATTCCCGAAGAACGTCTGGAA
>Ga0209480_10003483_pt1 | contig 10258 bp, 8 predicted proteins | sample JI61114C2DNA_FD_187501 | JGI IMG/M metagenome (GOLD analysis project Ga0209480, IMG submission 187501) | Wastewater effluent complex algal communities from Wisconsin, to seasonally profile nutrient transformation and Carbon sequestration -... | ecosystem: Engineered > WWTP > Effluent > Algae...
AACGCACATCAAAACCGCCAGTAAAAAAGCGAAATTGAGCGGCACGTCTGCCGGAATAAACGGTAAATATTGGTTAAGTTGCGGAATGTATGCCGCTTTGCCAATCGGCGCGGTCTGCAAGATCGGATCGCCCGGAATTTTGAAATGATATTGCGTAAAATAGCTGACCATCGCAACCGCGATAAAGTTCAGCATAATCGTGTTGATAACTTCGCTCGAACCGAATTTTGCCCGCAAAATTCCCGGAATCGCGCCCCAAAGTCCGCCCGCGACAACCGCCGCCAAAATACACAAAGGCACAAGCAAAAACGACGGCAAACTCATCCAAGACCAATCTTCCTGTTTGCCGAAAATATCAACGACCGTGCCGCCGAATTTGATGCCGATCCACGCCGTCGCAAACGATGCGACATAAAGCTGACCTTCCGCGCCGATGTTGAAAAGTCCGCAACGAAACGCCACCGCCACCGCCAAACCCACGAAAATCAAAGGCGTTGCGTAAAAAAGCGTGTAGCCGATGTCCTTCATCGAACCGAACGAATTAGCCAACAAAATCCGATAAGTTTCGATCGGATTGTCTTTAATCAGCAAAATGATTATCGCGCCGACCAAAAAAGCCAGCAAAACCGCAATCAGCGGCGAAACAATTTCACGAAGAATTTTCATCTTATTTTTTACAGAAGTTTTATAAAACCTGCTTGCTCAAAGTGTTTATCAGCCGTCAATGCTTCGGTGATATTTTGTCTCTGCATTACGATAAAGCTAATACAATCAACAATTCCCCAATCTTTATCGGAACGCTCGGCGTAAAGTTTCCAACCGGCTTCGATTATTTCAGATGATAGTGAAACAAGTTCGATACGGTTTGAATTTTCTATATTTTCTTTTAATTTGACGGCAATTTCTCTTCCTTTTGTTTTTGATAAACTGTTTCCAATTTCAAGCAAAACGGCATCGTGTGTAACAAAATTGCTTTCTGAATTTAGCAAGCCGGAATATACTTCAACAGCTTTTTCATGCAGAAAATCCGATTTGATAACAATCGCCAACCAACCTGAAGTATCGGTAAAAACCTTTCTCATCATTCACTTTGTTTCGGCAAACCGTAAAGATAATGGTCAACATTTGTTGCCATATCGGAAATTCCAAGATCAACCGCTAAATCGAGAATATTTTCAGCAGAATCTTTTTCGACTGCGATTTTAATAATCATTTCCACTTTTTCGCCTTCTTCAAAATCAACTTTCTGAATGGGACGAAATACGCCTTTTTCGTAAATTGCTTCAACCGTATTCATTTTTTCACCTAAATTTGTGGAATTGTTCAAGCTAAATATAACCGACAAAGGCGCAAAGTGTCATCTGAAAACGTGCAAAAGTTAATTTTTTGTGAACTTGAAATTTAACTTTTCACAGACTTGACAAGGCTACACTCAGATTTTATTATTGATATTGACTTAGAGTTGGAATTATAAATCATTATGAGATTCGACAGATATACAATTCGCGGACAGGAAGCAATTCAAGAAGCCATCGGAGTTGCCGAAAAAAATCAGAATCAGCAAGTTGAGCCGGAACATCTTTTAGCTTCGATGTTGGAGCAAAAAGAGGGCACTTTGCGCCCAATTTTAGGAAAGATCGGTGCGAACGCGCAGACAATTTTGACTGATACGTTGGCGGCAGTTGCGCGTTTTCCGCAAGTTTCCGGCGGTCAGCAATATTTTTCTTCGCGCATCAACACGATTTTTCAAGAAGCGCAAAAGGAAGCCGAAAAAATGCAGGACGAATATATTTCGACCGAGCATCTTTTGTTGGCGGTTGCGGCTGAAAAAGACGGCGACGCGGGGCGAATCTTACGCTCGAACGGAATTACGCGCGAAGATCTGGAAAAAGTTATCACCGATATGCGCGGCGGTGCGCGAATTACCGACCAAAACGCGGAAGAAAATTTTCAAGCGTTGGAAAAATACGCGATCGATTTAACCGAACGCGCCCGCAAAGGAAAGCTCGATCCGGTAATCGGACGCGACGATGAAATTCGTCGGACGATTCAGGTTTTATCGCGTCGGACGAAAAATAATCCGGTTTTGATCGGCGAACCGGGCGTTGGCAAAACGGCGATCGTCGAAGGTTTGGCGCAAAGAATCGTTTCGGGCGATGTGCCGGAAACTTTGAAAAATAAAAAACTTGTCGGACTTGATTTGGGTTCGATGCTTGCGGGCGCGAAATATCGCGGTGAATTTGAAGATCGTCTGAAAGCGGTTTTGAAGGAAATCGAAAAATCGGACGGACAGATAATTTTGTTTATTGACGAGCTTCACACGCTCGTCGGCGCAGGCGCAAGCGAAGGCGCGATCGATGCGTCGAATATGCTGAAACCTGCGCTCGCACGCGGAATGCTGCGTTGCGTCGGCGCGACGACTTTGAACGAATTTCAGAAATATATCGAGAAAGATAAAGCTCTGGAAAGACGTTTTCAGCAAGTTTACGTCGGCGAACCGAATGTCGAAGATACGATCGCAATTTTGCGCGGATTGAAGGAAAAATACGAAGTTCACCACGGCGTTCGCATCACCGATTCGGCGATCGTTGCCGCCGCAACTCTTTCAAATCGTTACATTACGGACAGATTTTTGCCCGACAAAGCGATTGATTTAATTGACGAAGCCGCATCGAAAATGCGTATCGAAATTGATTCGCTTCCGGTTGAAATTGACGTTTTGGAACGCGAAATTTTACAGCTTGAAATCGAAAAACAAGCACTTTCTCGCGAAACCGATACGAAAGCGAAGGAACGGCTCGAAGACATCGAAAAACGCATTGCCGATCTGAAGGAAAAATCCGGCGGAATGAAGGCGAAATGGCAGTCGGAAAAAGAAGAGATCGAGAAAATGCGCGGCGGCAAAGAACAGCTTGAACAAGCGCGTCTGCAACTCGATCAAGCCAGAAACGCAGGCGATTTAAATTTAGCTGCTGAATTGCAATACGGCACGATTCCTACACTCGAAAAACAACTCGAAGCCGAACAAGCCAGACTTGCCGATTTGCAAAAAGACGGCGTTTTCTTGAAAGAAGAAGTCAACGAAGAAGACATCGCCGAAGTTGTCGCCAAATGGACAGGCGTTCCCGTTTCAAAAATGCTCGAAGGCGAAATGCAAAAACTCGTTTCGATGGAAACAGGTTTGCGTAAACGCGTTATTGGGCAAGACGAAGCTCTAACTGCTGTAGCTAATGCAGTTCGCCGCGCCCGTGCAGGTTTGCAAGACCCGAATCGTCCGATCGGTTCGTTTATTTTCTTAGGTCCGACGGGCGTTGGAAAAACCGAAACAGCGAAGGCTTTGGCGGAATTTATGTTCGATGACGAACGCGCGATGGTGCGGCTCGATATGTCGGAATATATGGAAAAACACGCCGTTGCGCGAATGATCGGTGCGCCGCCGGGATATGTCGGTTATGACGAAGGTGGACAGCTTACCGAAGCCGTGCGCCGCCGTCCGTATTCGGTCGTATTGTTTGACGAAATCGAAAAAGCGCATCCGGACGTTTTCAATATTTTGCTGCAAATTCTTGATGACGGACGACTTACGGATTCCAAAGGGCGCGTTGTAGATTTCAAAAACACGGTTTTGATTATGACGAGCAATCTCGGTTCGCGTGAAATTATGAACGCGAGCAGTTTGGTTGATACGCCGATAAAAGAAATGGTTTTGGACGTTTTGCGTTCGCATTTCAAGCCGGAATTTTTGAACAGAATTGACGATATTGTCGTGTTCACGCAGCTCAAACGCGAAGAAATCGCGCAGATCATTGACGTTCAGCTTGAAAAATTGCGAAAGAATCTGGCAGAACGCGGAATTTCGATCTTGCTCGAAGATTCGGCAAAAGAATTGCTCGTTCAAGAAGGTTACGATCCGACATTCGGCGCAAGACCTTTGAAACGCGCAATTCAGACGCTGATTCAAAATCCTTTGGCAGTTAAATTGCTCAACGGCGAGATTCGTTCGGGCGCAACGATTAAAGTTTCAGCCGAAAACGGCGCGTTGAAATTTACGTCCGAATCGGCAACGGCTTCGGCATAAATTTTAGCCACAGAGAACACAGAGAAGATAGAGAAAGTTTTATAAAATCTCTAAATTCTCTGTGTTCTCTGTGGCTTATTTTTCCCAAACGATAGATGGTTTGCTAGACTAATAAATGCAAATTATTCATCAAAATTTATGAGTTGGTTTAATAAAAAGAAAATGAGCGAACAAGATAATAACAACGAAGAACTTTTAGAAGATATTTTAGACGAAAACGGTGAAAAGATTCCGGTTTTCGATAAGCGAAAATTTAATTCTCAAGGCGAAACAATGAACGAAGAAACTTCAAAAGAACCTGTAAAATCGGCGCGTGAAATCGATCTGGAAACAAGATTGAAAGCCGAAACCGAACGACGCGAAGCCGCTGAATCAAAACTTGTCGGCGTTCAAGCGAAATTTGAAGAGATTAAAACGCAAATGGAACGCGAAACTCAAGAAATGCGCGGACGTTTGCAAAAAACTTTGGAAGATCGTGCGAAACAAGGTCAATTTAATTTTCTGACAACGTTGCTTCCCGTTTTGGATAATTTGAGTTTGGCGATCGATCACGCCGAGAAAAATCCTTCGCTCGAACATCTTTTGGGCGGCGTAAAAGGCACGGCGCGTTCGTTTGAACAAGCTTTGTTAAGCGTCGGAGTCGAAGCTGTTCCTTCGGTCGGCACGGATTTTAATCCCGAACTTCACGAAGCGATCGATATGGTCGAAACCGATGCGGAAAACGACGGCAAAATCACGTCGGAATATTCACGCGGCTACAAATTCGGCGAAAGATTGCTGCGTCCGGCGCGTGTTCAAGTCGGCAAAGGTTTGGCAAATACCGCCGGCGAATAGAAATTTATGGGTTTAGCAAAACTGAAATCCGAAACTGTTTTTACGCCGGAAGATTATCTGAAATTTGAACGTGAAAGCAGTTCGCGCCACGAATTTCTCGATGGCGAAATTTTTTCGATGGCTGGCGAAAGTCTTTCGCACAGCCGCGTTTGTATGAATTTGGCGCGTGAAACCGGAAATAAATTAAAAGGAAAATCGTGCGAAGCGTTGTCGCCGAATATGAAGGTGCGAACTTCAACGGCGAGCCTTTTTGCTTATCCCGATTTGACGATCGTTTGCGGCGAACCGCAATTTCACGACAAAAAGAAAGATGTTTTGACGAATCCGAAAGTGATTTTTGAAGTTCTTTCGCCTTCGACTGCCGAATATGACCGCTCGAAAAAATTCATTCGTTTCCGTATGGGCAACGAAACTTTGACCGATTATATTTTGGTTTCACAAGAATATTGCTTCATCGAACATTTTCACAAACAAGCTGACGGAAACTGGATTTATCAAAGTTTAAGCGAGATTTCCGATAATTTGCGGATCGAAGCGATCGATTGCGAACTAAGCGTATCGGAAATTTATGATCGCGTCGAACTTAAACCGCTTCCCGACGAGAATTTCGACGATAGATAATTGATTTGGAAAATGTGAAAAAATCTTGTGAAGATTTCTTTTCGTAAATCATTTTCAAAATGTTAAGATATTTCTTGGCATAAAACGCGAATCGCGCGGCATCTAAAAAAGATATTGGAGTTTAATAAATTTTATGGCAGATATTGACGCATACAAAGACAAATTCAGCGACAGCGGACGGCGTGTTTTGGAAACTGCGCTTGGTGAATCAAAGCGGCGCGACCAAAATTATATTGCGATCGAGCATATTTTACACGCGTTGACAACGGAGGAAGCCGAGCTTTTCAATGCAACGATGCGCGATCTGGCAGTCGATCCGCGTTCGGTGAAATTGCTGATTGAAAAGCGTATGGAAAACGGCAGACAGCATATCGGCACAGGTTTTCGTATTGCGCCGGAAACGACCGAACTTTTCAAACGCTCGATGGACAGAGCGCGTTCGCAAAGCCGCCGAATCATCGATGCCAGCGATATTTTCTACGTTTTATCGAACGACGAACGCAGTATTCTGAACGATGTTCTGCAAAATCTCGGCGTTCCGGCGGAAGAAGTCGCGCAAACGGCGCGAACCAGAATCCGCAAGATCGAGAAAGAAGAAGAACGAGTTCGCAAGAAATATGAATTGCCTTCGTATCTGAAACATTTTGGCGTTTCGCTGAATAAATTGGCACGGCAAGACAAGATTCCGCCGACGATCGGACGCGAAAAAGAGATTCTTCAAATGATCGAAATTCTTTCGCACCGCGAGCGTTCAAATTCGCCGATGTTGGTTGGCGAACCGGGCGTTGGCAAAACGGCGGTCGTCGAAGGTTTGGCGCGTTTGATCGAACTCGAACCCGAAAAAGTTCCCGAACGTCTGCGAAATTCGCATATTGTTCAACTGCAAATGGGCGGATTGGTTGCCGGAACGATGCTTCGCGGAATGTTTGAAGAACGCATCAAAGGCATTATTGACGAAGTTAAGGAAAAATCGGAAATCATTCTTTTCATTGACGAAGCACACACGATTATCGGTGCAGGCGCGGCAATGGGAACTTCGTCGGACGCAGGAAATATGTTCAAATCTGCGCTTGCACGAGGCGAACTGCGGATTGTCGGCGCGACGACAATTACCGAATACAAAGAATATATCGGCGAAGACGAAGCACTTGCGCGGCGTTTTCGTTTGGTGAAAGTTGATGAACCGACGATCGCCGAAACACGCGAAATTCTTTACGGTTTGCGTCCGCGTTTGGAAAAAAATTATTCGGTGACAATTTCCGACGAAGCGATTAACACGGCTCTCGAAATGTCGCCTAAGTATATTCGTAACTTGCATTTACCGGACAAAGCGATCGGCTGGTTAGACACGGCTTCGGTTAAAGTCGAGATCAACGAACCGACATCTTTGGTCGTTAAACCGGAACATATTATCCAAGTCATTTCGCAAGAATCGCGCATTCCGCAAGATATGATCTACCGTGACACGAGCGATAGATTTTCAGCAATGGAACTCGATTTGGGCAAGCGCGTTATCGGTCAAAAAGAAGCCGTTCGCGCCGTTGCGGAAAGATTGCGTTTGAACAAAGGTCCGCTCAAAGAAAATCATTACGCGCCCGACGGAGTTTTGCTTTTCTTAGGTCCGACCGGCGTTGGAAAAACCGAATTGGCGAAAGCCGTTGCCGAATTTATGTTCGGCGACGAATCTAAAATGGTTCGGATCGATATGAGCGAATACGGCGAAGGCACGGTCGGCATTGAAAAACTGATCGGAATGCCGCGCGGAATTGTCGGCAGCGAACGCGGCGGAATTTTGACCGAACAGCTTCGGGAAAATCCTTATACTGTGTTGCTTTTAGACGAAGTTGAAAAAGCGAATCCGTATTTGATGAATATTTTCCTCCAAGCCTTTGACGAAGGTTGGTTGACGGACGGACGCGGCAAGAAAGTTTATCTTTCGGACGCGATCGTTATTATGACCTCGAATTTGGGTTCGGAAAACTTCAAAAAATACGAAAAACCGCTCGGTTTCGGAATGAAATCACGCGGCGAAATGAAGGAAATCAAAGGCGATGTGATGAAGGCGGCGGAAACTAGATTTTCACCCGAATTCAGAAACAGAATTGATGAAATCATCGTATTTTCACCGCTCGTGATGGACGAAGTGCGCGAGATCGCGAAAATCTATCTCGGCAAAGTTCAGCGCAATATGGAACGGCAAGGAAAATTTGTCGAAATTACCGAAGCCGCGCTCGACGCTTTGACGGAAAAAGGTTATTCGCCCGCTTACGGCGCACGGTTTTTGAAACGCTTTATCGATCAAAAAGTAAAACTACCAATTACAAATCAATGGAAATCCGCCGTTCGCTTTGTGGTTGACGCGGAAGACGGCGAAGTCGTCGTCAAACCGTTGGCGGTCGAAGCGTTTAGTTTGAACTAAAAACTTATTCGTCAAATTAAGAAAAGTTCGATGGATTTGGTTGGCGGGAAAAACGTCGGCAAATTCATCGAACTTTTTTGCATATTGAATGTTGTCTTCTTAGCGAACTTTGCGCCTTTGCGGGAAAAGATGCTTTGATTGCAATATAAACAAATTTATTTCCCGCGAAGGCGCAAAGTTCGCTAAGATTTTTCTTTTCTTGATTCACATAAACCAATATTTTGTGGCATTGTATTTTTAATTATGAGTAAAATTGCTACCTTAGAAGATGCTATTTCGATCGCGGCACTCGCGCACAAAGGACAGAAAGAGAAAGGCGGAATTTCTTATATTTTGCATCCGTTGCGCTTAATGCTGCAGATGAAAACGGAACAAGAAATGATCGCGGCGGTTTTGCACGATGTTGTCGAAGACAGCGATTGGACGATCGAAAAATTGGCGGAAAAAGGCTTTTCCGACGAAATCTTAACAGCCGTCGAATGTCTAACGCACACGGAAGACGAAGATTACGAAAAATATATCGAGCGCGTGCAATCGAACGAAATAGCGCGAAAAGTAAAACTTGCCGACCTCGAAGACAATATGAACATTAGGCGAATCACCAAAACTTTGACGGAAAAAGATTTCAAAAGATTAGAAAAATATCACAAAACTTGGCGCAAATTGAACTCGTAAAAAATCGGGAAATCTTGCAATTTTTTCTTTGCCCAATCCAACCCGCAAAATCGTTTCGGTATCAAAGGCTTTGATGATAAAATCTCATCTAAGCCTTTTTTTGGAGAAAATTTAATGAATAAATTTTTGCTTTCAATAGTTTTCGTTTTACTTTTTTGCGGACTCACATTTGCTCAGAACACGTCGAAAACGGATGAAAAAGCCGAAGCCGTGGTAAAAAAAGCGGTTGAAATGCTCGGCGGCGATAAATATTTGCAGGTCAAAACGCAGATCGGGCGCGGTAAATATTCGATTTTGCGCGAAGGCAGCGTGCTTTCGTTTCAGACGTTTATTGACGTGATCGTGTTTCCCGACAACGAACGCACCGAATTTAAATCTACCGGAATTAAAACCGTGCAGACCAATTCTGGAGATTCGGGTTGGATTTTTGACGGTTCGGCGCAAGTTTTGAACGACCAAACGCCCGAACAAGTCGAAGGTTTCAAACGCGGAATGCGTGCGAGTTTGGACAATCTTTTGCGCGGATATTGGCGCGGAAAAGCGGAATTGTCTTACGTCGGCAAACGCGAAGCCGGAATCGGCAAGCGCAACGAAGTCGTAAAATTAACTTACAAAGACGATTTCGCCGTCGAATTTGAATTTTCCGCCACTGACGGAATGCCGATGAAAGCGATGTATAAACGCTTAAATCCCGACAACGAAGATGTCAAAGAAGAAGACCGATACGCGCAATTTGTTGACGTTCAAGGCATTAACACGCCGTTCATCATTGACCATTTCACAAACGGCGCACAAACTTCGCGCATCAATTACGAATCGATCGTATTCAACAAAAACATCCCGAACAAGATCTTTAATAAACCGTCGAATATCAAAGATTTGAAAAAAGACGTAAAATTATAGGCAATTTTCAACGGCTGAGGAAAAACGAAATTATGTTAAAAACGGCAAATTTAATTTTCATTATCTTTCTTTTAATTTTCGGTTTTTCCACAATCAAGGCTGATTCGATCGATAAATTCGTTGATGAACAAATCAAAGAACGAAAGATTCCTGGACTTTCGATCGCCGTTATAAAAGACGGAAAAGTAATAAAAGCAACAGGTTACGGATTTGCCAATCTCGAACTGCAAGTTCTCGCAAATAAAGACACGGTTTATGAAATCGGCTCAATCTCCAAACAACTCGCGTCCGAAGCCTTAATGCTTTTGGTCGAAGACGGCAAAGTAAATCTCGACGATTCGATCAATAAATATCTTCCCGCAAACGCGCCCGCGACGTGGCAAAAAATCACGGTTCGGAATTTGCTGAATCACACTTCGGGTTTGAAGGATTGGACGGAAATCAAAGAATTTTCGTATCGCCGCGAATATTCGGCAGAAGAATTTATCGCGCTCGTCAAAGATTTTCCGCTTAATTTTCAGCCGAAAGATAATTGGACTTATTCAAATACGAATCTGCCTTTGATCGGCATAATCGTCGAAAAAGCGAGCGGAAAATCTTACGAAGATTTTGTTACCGAAAGAATTCTAAAGCCTCTTAATCTGCCTTCGATTCGTTTCAAACATCAAGAAGATGTCGTAACAAATCGCGCGACGGGCTACGTTTTACGAAACGGCGCGTGGAAAAAC
>Ga0209480_10003484_pt1 | contig 10258 bp, 6 predicted proteins | sample JI61114C2DNA_FD_187501 | JGI IMG/M metagenome (GOLD analysis project Ga0209480, IMG submission 187501) | Wastewater effluent complex algal communities from Wisconsin, to seasonally profile nutrient transformation and Carbon sequestration -... | ecosystem: Engineered > WWTP > Effluent > Algae...
CATACGAATTTGCGCCGACCAATTTCACGTCAAAACCGTCGATCGGCGCGGCTTGCGCCAAATCGAGCGATTTACCTTGCGGTGTGCCTTCGACAATATCAACCAAAACCACGTCCGCCAATTCCTTCGCGGCAATCCAATGCGCGGCAGTCGCGCCGACATTTCCCGCACCGACAACCGTTACTTTATTACGTCTAATCATTGTTTTATAGTCCTCTTAATTTGAAAATTTGATGTAATTATAAAAGTTATTTTGTATCAAATTAACCGCATAGACGCAAAGACGCAAAGTTTTTTATCATCGCACGGCTTACTTCAGAACATTATTGACGAACCGAAAAAATTGCGGAAAGCCGCGCAAAACTAGATTATTACTCTGCTGATTTCGCGTGCCTTTTTTATATGTCTTTGGGCATTTACATAAGCCTGTAAAGACTTCTCTGATATTTCACGAAGGCGCAAAATAATTGTTTGGGAGTTCCCAAATTCAGTTTGGGAGTTCCCAAATTCGTTCTGGGAGTTCCCAAATTCAATTTGGGAGCGCACAAATTCAATTTGAGAGCGCAATAATTTGCTTTGGGAGCGCACAAATTCAGTTTGGGAGCGCAATAATTCAATTTGGGAACTCCCAAATTTGTTTTGGGAGCGCAATAATTTGATTTGGGAGCGCAATAATTTGATTTGGGAGCGCAATAATTTGATTTGGGAACTCCCAAAATACCTGCGACAAGGCAATAAAACTTTTAGAAACCTCCCAAAATACCTGCGAGGGCGCAATATTACTTTTAGAAAACTCCCTAAACACCTGCGTGGGAATAATAATGAGGTTCGAGGGAATAATAAACCTTTTATTGCGCCCTCGAAGAATTTTTGGGAACTCTTTTAATTTGTTTGAGACTGTATTTTTTCGCTGAAAGCGATTAATTTGTCCGCGTCGCGGACTTGATTAGAATTTTCAATTAATTTTTAAGTCAAAATAACTGGAGCGCAAGCATCTTGCTTGCCCGCGCGTCCGAGCGAAGCAAGGACAGGCGCGAAAAACTTTATTGATCGGCAAGTTGAATTTACATCGAGCGAGTCGCGCCTGTTCTCGCAAAGCCCCGAACGCGCGGGCAAGCAAGATGCTTGCGCTCCAATTTTTAAACCGCGTCGGAAGCTGATGTGAAATTAAACGCCTTCAATTTTAACGCCGGAAGCAGAGAACCGTTGCCGTCGCCGACTCGTTCGGGTTTGCCAATCATTTCGACGTTGCCTTGGGCGAGCATTTGGATAATTGATTGATTAAAACGGAAATTTCTGACCGGATAGGCGATCTTGCCTTTTTCGATGAACCAAACGCCGTCGCGGGTTAAGCCTGTCGAACTCGCCGTGCGCGGATCGGTGGCGCGGATATACCAAAAACGGCTGATGAGCAAACCTTTTTCGGTCGAAGCGAGCATTTCTTCGACACTTGCGGATTTTCCGCTCGATTCCATGATCGTATTGACCGGACCGGGCGTTGGCGCGACATTTTTTTGTTTCGCCCAAAAGCGGTTATAAATTAAATTTTCCAACACGCCGTTCTTAATTAAATAAATTTTTTCAGCCGGAATTCCGCCTTGCGCCGATGGCGAAGCTGGAAGTTCGGCATTCCACGGATCGCTGTAAATATTTATTCTTTCATCGAAGATTTTTTGTCCGAGTTTGGTCTTTCCGCCCGAAAGCGAATACGGACTGCGACCTTCTTCGGCAGAACGCGCATTAAATTGGAACGCCAAACCGCCGAGCAGATCCGCAACGGCTTGCGGTTCTAAGATCACGGTATAAATTCCCGGCTCAACCGTTTTCGTATTGCGTCCTTCGATGGCTTTGCGAATTGATTCTTTGGCGATTCGCGCAGTATCGAGGCGATTAATGTCGAAATGATTTCGCGCAAAATAGCCCGAACTCGTGCCGTCCGGCATTCGCGCCGTGACCGAAAGACCGACGACTGTGCGTTTCTCGAAACCGAAGTTTTTATTTTTCGTCGCAAAGGCTTCGGCGATCGCACGCGCTTGATGAAAACCTCCACTGATGACTTTTTCCTTCGCACTTTCTTTCAAAATATCGCCGATTTGTTTGGCGCGATTCGTCAGCGAAAGATTCGCCGTCGCTTCGACGTAACCGTTGGAAGGTTTGTAAGTTTGTGCAGACAAAGTCGGAAGATATTCGCGGTCAACGGGCGAGATTTCGGCGACTTGTTCGGCTTGTTCGACCATCGCTTTCAAACTCTCGTCGCCCAAATCCGTCGTCGAGGACGCACCGCGCTTTCCTTTTATCCAAACCGTAACATTTGCGCCGCGTTCGACCGTGTTGCCGCTCGTCAAAAAAGCGTTTCCGGCAAATCGCAAATGCGAAGTTTTCTCGCTCGAAACGCCAACTTGCGCGTCGTCGGCTTTGACGTAGGAAAGAATCTTATCGGTAATTTCTTTGGCTTCTTTTTCGGTTAATAGCATATAAATTTCTCCTAAAAACTGGAGCGCAAGCATCTTGCTTGCAACGCGCGTTCGAGGCTTTGCGAGAACAGGCGCGACTCGCTCGATGTAAATTCAACTTGCCGATCAATAAAGTTTTTCGCGCCTGTCCTTGCTTCGCTCGGACGCGCGGGCAAGCAAGATGCTTGCGCTCCAGTCAGTTATGCCGCTGTATTCAAAACATTAATTCCGCGAAAACGTGCGACCGGACAGCCGTGCGAGACGGCATTTGATTGTCCGGGTTCGCCTTTGCCGTCGTTAAAAGTTCCGGGCAAAAGATATGTGTTTTCGCCGCCGAGCGCGTCGCAGGCATTCCAAAAATCTGTCGTGCGCGATTGATACGCAACGTCTTTCAACATTCCGACAACTTTGCCGTTTTTGATTTCCCAGAACGTCTGACCGCCGAATTGGAAATTGTAACGCTGTTGATCGATCGAATAGCTGCCGCGTCCGTGAATCATAATTCCCTTTTCAACGCCCGAAATTAGATCTTCGGCAGTCGTTTTGTCCTTCGACGGCGCAAGTGAAACATTCGGCATTCGCGGAAAAGGAACGCTCGACCAACTATCGGCGTGAAGACATCCGCGCGAAGATTTTTCGCCGACAAGCGGAGCAAGATCGCGCGTTGTTTGCCAACCGACGAACTTGCCGTCTTTGACCAAATCCCACTTTTGTCCGGCAACGCCTTCGTCGTCCCAACCGACAGTTGCCAATCCGTTTTTTTGAGTTCTATCGGCAAAGAAATTGACGATCTTCGAGCCGAATTGCAGTTTATTTCTCTTGTCAGGCGTTAAAAAAGAAGTTCCCGCGTAATTCGCTTCCCACAAAAGAGCGCGGTCGAGTTCGGTCGAATGTCCGACGGATTCGTGAATCGTCAAAAAAAGATGCGACGGATGCAAAACTAAATCGTATTTGCCCGCTTCGACAGGTTTCGCCTTCAACTTTTCGACAGCTTCTTCGCCCGCTTGTTTCGCTTCGCCGATCCAATCGTAACTGCTGGTGTATTCGTAACCGATAAGCTGCGCCTGAGCCAACGCACTGCGCGTCTGAAAATCGCCCGAAGCCACCGCCGTTACGGTAAAATTCGGCAAACCGCGAATTAAATACTGCTCGGTGCGCGTGCCGTCCGAAGTCGCCAAAAATTTTTGCTCATTAACCCAGGCAAGTGACGAATTAACGAAATTCACGCCTTTTGTCGAAAGCGCGGCTTCGTTCATTTTCATCAAAAACTGAATCTTTTCGTCAACCGGAACATCGAACGGATCGCGCTCGAAGGAACTTTTCCAATTTCCCGAAACCTTCGGCGCGGGCGCGAGTTTTATCGGCTTTGTTTGGAACGCGGAATTTGCTTTGGCAATTTCAATTGCTTCTTTTGTAACGCGCTCGACTTCTTCCGCCGTCAACATCGGACTCGCCGCAAATCCCCAAGTTCCTTTGACCAGAACGCGCACGCCGAAACCGAAATTTTGTCCGCGCGAAACATTCATAACTTGCCGTTCGCGCGTCGCAATCGTTTCAAGTCGATAACGGTTGATGCGAATATCGGCATATTCCGCGCCGAGTTTTTTCGCCAAAGAAAGCGCGGCATCTGCCATTTTGTTTTTATCAACTTCGGGCAAAGGCGCATTCGTCAAATCAGCCGAATAAACCCAACTCGGCAAAGCCACAGTGCCGAGCGCAAAACTCGCCGTCTTCAAAAAATCGCGTCGGGAAATTGTCATAAATTTTACAAAACCTCGCTTTGTGAATTTTTCACGTTAAAAGTAGAAAAGATAAGAATTGAATTAGTTTTAATGTATATTTTGAGACGCGCAGTGTCAAGAATTTGGCAAATAAAAAGCGAGATGGTTGTATCCTACCATCCCGCCATTGTATTCGATTATCGGAGTTGCACCGATTACCCTTCGATTATAAGTCGAATGCTCTACTAAATGAGCTAAATCGCTTTCGGCATTTGAGAATCCAACGACGTTTAATGTCAATCTTTAGCTCTGAGTATCGCCACTCTACCATTGAGTTATCCGCGCATAAAATTTTATGGAGCGCGGAACGGGACTCGAACCCGCAACAACGACAAATTTGTATTGACAGTTTGAGATGAATTCAAACCGAGGTTTTCAACTTCTTGGAATAATTTGAGTTTAATAGTTTCGGATGTTTTACATCTGCGTCTGCCAATTCCGCCACCTTCGCGCAAAGATTTTTTGTAATGCGAAGAGCAGGATTCGAACCTGCAAGAAACTTTTTTTTCAACTTCAGCTTAAGATTCAGCTTATCCAAGTTGAGCCAAACGGCTCAAGTGAAAGATTATCCGAAAATAATCTCTCAATCAACCGTTAAGCGAAAATATAACTTAAAATATCTGCGCCGACTTTCTTTTCCGGTGCTTCGACCGAATTGGCTTCTTCACGCGCTGATTTAACGGCAGACAAAACCGTTTCGATTTTTTCGAGCAGTTTGCGTCTTTCGCCGCGCGTAATTGCCCCCGATTGTTTGACTTGATTCCAATAACCGACGATTACGTCTTTGGTAATAAGCTGCGTCTGCGCCGGATGTTTTTCGGTCGCATCATACAAAACGATCGCTTCTTGAACCTTCGCCGTTCGATGCGTTTTCGTCGGTTCAGTTTTGAAAAGTCCGCTCGCGTCATCTTTGCGCCAGTCGTCCGATTCGTCCAAAGTCGGCATTTTATCAACAAATGTCCGCAAATCCGTCAATTGTTTTTCCAAAAACAAAAGATACGGCACGGGAACATCTTTGATCAGAACATTTCCGCCAACTGTTACATCAGCTTTCGCGTCAACGTTCGCAAAATCCTTCGTCGCCGTGATATCGAGAAATTCGGCGAAAAGTTTTTTCGTTTCCGATAGAACATCGTCCGAACGCATCAGAACTTTTTTCTGTTCCGGCGGAAATTGTTCGCCGCCTTCTTCTTTCGGTTCGTAAGTTTTGCTGAAACCGTAATATAAATCAGCCTTTTGAGCATTTTTGTGCAATTCTGTGATCGCCGCATAAAGACGATTTTTCGCGCCTTTTTCAACGGCGATAATTTGATTGAGTTTTTGTGTCATGAGTTTTATTTCTCCTTATTATTCAATTTAACGAGTGATATTTTTACCACAGCTAAGCTCAAATTGGCAAACTTTAAGAAATTAATTATGATTTTTGCGGTAATTTTCGGAATAGCTGAAAGCTGAAAGCGAATAGCTGATAATTTTTTCTCCGCAACCAAGTTACGTCTTAAATTATCAGCTATTAGTTATTCGCTTTCAGCTATTCCGAAAGTTTGATCTAGAGTTTATTGAAACACTTTATCAACAGGCGTAATTGTTACATCAGCCGCTTTGACCGCGATCGGGAATGTGCCGATTATTTTGTCTTCGGCTAAAATGTCCGCAGGTTTCGGCGATGCGTAGGAAATCGTTCCGGTTTTGTTATCGATGATTTCTTTCTTCAAACCTTCCGCGTCTTTCGTAATCATCACGACGCGCATTTTACTGCTTGTCAGATGTTTTTTGATCGCTGCGTTCACGTCTGCCAAAGTTAATTTCGACAGCGCGGTTTTCATATATTGATTGTAATTATCAATTCCGTAATATCTCGAATCGAGCGCGTAACCGAGTTCGGCATCTTTCGTTTGCGTTAAAATATTGACGTATTTCATCAAAAATGCGCGTGTTTCGTCAAAAGTTTTTTGATCGATGCCGTTTTTGATTAATTTGTCATATTCATAAAGCGCGGCGCGAAGCGTAAAATTCGCGTTTTGCGGCTCGACAGGACGAATCCACATCTGAAAAATCTGCGATTTACGAGCCAAATTTGCATCAGGTTCAAACTGAAACATTCCGCGCGGAAAATATTCGATATACGCATAATCGCCGTAATTCAAACCGCGAACTTCACGAATTCTGCCGTAAAGATAACTGCTTGACGAACGATGCTGTCCGAAATAAGAAGCCACAAGCGCAAGCGCGGGAAAATCTTTGTCTCCGCGCATTACGCTTATCGGAAATCCCATCGAAATTGCTGTCGCGCGGGTTTCACGCTGAACAATGTCAATTTTTATTCCTTCAGAAAGCTGAGAAGTGGAAAGATTTAAACTAAATGTTCTTTTACTTTTAGGCATAATGCCTTTTGGCAGTTTTGCAAAATCTTTGTTCATTTGCGCCGTAAATTTAGTGTCAAATCCGCCCGACATTCCTATGACTAATTTTGCCTGAGTATAATTTTTTGCGTAAAAATCTTTCACGTCTTGAATCGTCAATTTCTCAAGCGAAGAAATCGTGCCGACCGAATGATGTTCGTAAGGCGTTCCGGCATAAATGATGTTGTAAAGCCGTTCTTTGCCGAGTTCTTCGTCATTGCTTTGGCGCAGATTCGTTTTCAGAAAATCCATCTGATTGTCTTTGATGCGCTTGAAATCATCTTCACGAAAACCGGGTTCGAGCAGCATTTGACGAATGATTTCGTAATATTCGGCGCGTTTGTCGTTGTGAATTTGCCCGACAAATGTCGTCATTTCTTTATCAACTTGCGAACCGAAACCAGCCGCCATCGGATAAAATTTCCCGACAATATCATCGTAGCTCATCTTTTGGCTTCCGCCCTGAGCAAGCATCGTCGAGGTTAAATCCGCCAAACCTTCTTTACCTTTCGGATCGTCTGCCGAACCTGTCAAAAACTGTATCCGAAACGTCACGATCGGCGATTTGCTCGGTTGTAAAACTGATGCAATCTTCATATTTTTCTGTGCAAAAACCGGCATCGAAAACGCGAGTAATAAAATAACAGCAAGAAATTTGAAATTCATTATTTTGCACCTCCTTTTTTCGTTGCCAACGTAATCACGGTTTGATTCGTGTCTTTGAAATATTTTTCCGCATACATTTTAATATCTTGCGGCGTAATCGAATCGTAAAGCGCAAAAACTTTGTCGATCGTGTCGGGCGAACGGCGCAGAGAAACGAATCTGGCAAGCGTTCCCGCGATCGCATCATTCGAATCCATTCCCATCACGAATCCGTAACGCTGACGCGAACGGGTTTCGTCCAATTGTTTTTGCGGAATCAATTCCTTCGTGAACTTCATATAAGTTTTGATAATTTCGTCGCGGACGTAATTCAAATCTTTTTCGTCCTTAACCTGCGCCCAAACACTAAACAATTCGGGATCGATCTTGTTGTCAAAACTCGGTGAAATCCAGACGGCTTTTTGTTCCTGCAAAACAAGTTTCTGATAAAGTTCGGAATTTTCACCGAAAACTATTCCCGACAATAAATCGAGCGCGGCGGCATCTTTTTCAGTTTCCGAAAAAGCCGGAGCCCGATACGCTACCGAAATGTATGGCAAAGTCGGCGATGCCCATTCGATATGTTTGCTTCGCGGCGCATCTTGCGGTTTTTCAGCCGTAATCGTCGTTTTATAATCGCCTTTTTTCCAATCGCTGAAATATTTTTTCACCATTTCCAAAACTTGCGCTTCGTTTATATCGCCCGTAACGATAATTGTCGTGTTTTCGGGACGATAAAAGCGTTTGAAAAATGTCCAAGCGTATTCATATTGATTCGGATAATCTTGAATATCGGCGATATAACCCATCGTCGTGTGGCTGTATGTGTGATCGGTAAAAGCTGTTTCGCGCAAGACTTCATACATTTTGAAGGTCGGCGATGCGCTGTTTTTATTGTATTCGCCAAGAACTGCGCCGGCTTCGGTTTTGAATTGTTCTTCCGAAAATTTCAGACGCTGAAATCTGTCGGCTTCGAGCTTCATAATCTCGTCCAGATCTTCCTTCGCAAATGTTTCGTGATAGACGGTTCGATCGTCGTCCGTGTATGCGTTTGACGAAGCTCCGGCTTTTTGCATGATTTCGTCAAAGCGTCCGGGCGCGAAATTTTCGCTGCCGCGAAACATCAGATGTTCAAAAAAGTGCGCGTAACCGCTTTTTCCCTTCTCGATTTCGTTGCGCGAACCTGCGCCGACGACAATATAAAGCGATACGAGATTCGGAAAGTCCGTCGGCACGGTTACAACGCGCAAACCGTTCGGCAAATCCGAAGTTTTATACGGATACGGAAAAACTTTTTTCGTCTGCGCCGTCGTTACCGAAGCCGCAATGAAAAAAGTCAGTAGTAATAAAAATAATTTCATAGTTTTATATGTCGGAACGCGGACGGCTTGTCCGCGAGTATCGCAATAGACGAAAATATTTCTAAATTGTAAGACTCGCGGACGAGCCGTCCGCGCTCCGATCGCTTCTTTTTGATGATTTTTACAAGAATTTGTTGCCTTTATACAGAAATTAAGAATAGCAGAAAACTCTTTACTTTCAAACAGATGCGCCGATTTGAAAAAATAATTTCACAAAATCAAAAAAATCTCTTGTAATTCTTTAAGAAATAATGTATAAATCATAGCGGACAAAGTATTTCCAGTTATTTGATATTTAGGAGGACCAATGAAGCTAACCAGAAATCTATTAGCTCTTTTCGTAAATCTTTCCCTTGTTTCCGTTACTTTCCTGAGTTTCGCTATCCAAAGCGCACAAGCCCAAGATTCAAAAATCGCACTACAACGCGGCTACCGAACAGGCTACTCCGACGGTTATATGTCGGGTTATCGTGATTCTTTGGACAACCAGGCGAAAAATCATCAAAGGCACAACGAATTTACCAAAGCCGACCGTGCTTTTAGCAAAGACTACGGCAATTTGGAAGATTACCGCGACGGTTATCAACAAGGATTTGAAACGGGCTACAATACCGGATTCGACAAAAAAGCGTTTGACGCAACGATTCCGAACGACTTAAGAAAACGTGGTGTGATTGCCGCAACGACAAACAATCAAAACACTACGAACACAACTCCTGTTAAGGAAACCGACAATAACGATATTCAAGTTTCAACAAACGAGACAAATTCGCAAGTTTCCGAAAACACAACAAACAATCAAACAATCAACACGACGGAAAATTCCAATTACACATCAAACAGCGATGCAATAATTTTAATTCCGGCAAATATTGATTTAACCGTCGAACTGCTCGATGAAATTACTACCGAACGCAATGTCGTCGGCGATAAATTCACGGCACGCATAATTTCCCCGATCGAATTGACCGGCGCGATTGTCGAAGGCAGAATCTCGAAGATTCAAAAACCCGGCAGAATCAAACGCCGTTCAGAAGTCGTCTTAACATTCGACCGCATCATTCTGACAGAAAATCGTTGGAGCAATTTCAACGCAATTTTGACGGAAGTCTTGCCTTCAAAAGGCGATAATGTAAAAAATGTTGATACGGAAGGCACAGTTAAAGGCAAAAGTTCGTGGAAGGGCGACGCGATTAAAGTCGGCGCATCGACCGGAACAGGTTTAGTTGTCGGAGCAGTCGTCGGCGGTCCGGTCGGCGCAGGTGTCGGCGCGGCAGTCGGCGCAGCTTTCGGTGTCGGCGCAGTCGTCGTCGAACGCGGCAAGCATATTAAGCTAAACAAAAACCAACAATTAAAAATCAAAACTGTGTATGAAACGCAGATAAGATAAATTACGAATTATCAATTACGAATTACGAATTGCGAGAACTTTATCTTTAATTCGTAATTCGTAATTTGAAATTTGAAATTGAATTTAGGCGCGATAAACCGAGCATTCGTGCCATTTTATCCACGAAATCCGCAATAGCCTTTTCATTCTCCTTTGGCTTTTTGCAGTTTCGTGGATTTTTTGTATTCTCAGCCCGCGTAGCGGGTAAAAGCATGTAGCCAATAGC
>Ga0209480_10003487_pt1 | contig 10253 bp, 7 predicted proteins | sample JI61114C2DNA_FD_187501 | JGI IMG/M metagenome (GOLD analysis project Ga0209480, IMG submission 187501) | Wastewater effluent complex algal communities from Wisconsin, to seasonally profile nutrient transformation and Carbon sequestration -... | ecosystem: Engineered > WWTP > Effluent > Algae...
CGGCCTCCCTCGCTCGCGCACTCTCCTCCGCCTCGCTCCCGCGCGGCCTCCCTCCGCCTCGCGCGCACTCTCCTCCGCCTCGCTCGCGCGCACTCTCCTCCGGGCCCGCCTTCGCGGCGCCATGCTAGCTTCGGGGCCCGTGTCCCCCGTCCTGCGCTTCTTCGTCACCGGATGTGCCAGCGGCATCGGCCGTCACCTCGCCGGGGTGCTGCTCGCCGCCGGCCACCGGGTCTTCGCCACCGACCTCGATGATGTCGCCCTGCGCGCCCACGCCGAGGCGCAGGCCTGGCCGCCCGAGCGCGCTCACACTCGCCGCCTCGACGTCCGCCAGGCCGACGCCTGGGAGCTCGTGTTCGCGGAGGCGGTCGACACGATGGGCGGGGTCGACGTTCTGTGTAACGTCGCCGGCTACCTGCTGCCCGGCCGCGTCGGCGACTACGCCGCGGAGGTCGTCCACCGGCACTTCGACGTCAACACCAAGGGCGTCGTGTTCGGGACCCAGGTCGCCGCGCGGCACATGATCGGTCGCGGCCGGGGGCACATCATCAACATCGCCTCGCTGGCCGCGCTCGCGCCGGTGCCTGGCATCGCCCTGTACTCGGCCTCGAAGTACGCGGTGCGCGGCTTCTCGCTGGCGGCCGCCCAGGAGCTGCGCCCGCACGGGGTCGCCGTCACCGTGATCTGCCCCGACGCCGTCGACACCCCGATGCTCGACCTCCAGGTCGACCACGACGCGGCGGCGATGTCCTTCTCCGGCCCGCGCTTCCTGACGGTCGACGACATCAGCGCCGCGATCCTCGGCCGCGCGCTCCCCCGCCGCCCGCTCGAGATCTACCTGCCCCGCTCGCGCGCACTCCTGGCCCGCCTCGCCGACCTGTTCCCGAGGACAGCCCTGTGGCTGCGTCCGGCCCTCGAGCGCCGCGGCCGCGCCCGCCAGGCCGCCATGCAGCGCGAGCGCCCGTCCCGCGGCTGACGCTGGCTGACGGCTGGCCAAGCCCGCGCGCGTCTGAGTATCCTGCGCGCCATGCAGCGCCTGAGCTCCCTCGCCGCGATCCAGAGCTTCCTCGACGAGACCGCCTACAGCGACGACAAATTCTACCGTTCTCCCGCCCAGGTGCTGCTCGAGCGCAAGGCCCACTGCGTCGACGGCGCCCTGCTGGCCGCGGCCGCGCTGCGCCGCCTCGGCGACCCGCCGCTGGTCCTCGACCTCCGCGCCGAGCGCGACGACGACCACGTCATCGCGGTGTTTCGCCGTAACCAACACTGGGGCGCGCTCGCCAAGAGCAACGTCGTCGGCCTGCGCTACCGCGAGCCCGTCTACGCCTCCCTGCGCGAGCTGGTGATGAGCTACTTCGAGCCCTACTACAACCTCGAGGGCGAGCGAGCGCTGCGCTCCTACTCCGACCCGCTCGACCTCTCGGCCTTCGACGCCCTCGACTGGGAGCGTCGCCCCGACGCGATCGAGCCCGTCATCTGCCGCGCGCTCGACGACCTGCCGCACCACGCGCTCATGACCCCCGCCATGATCGCCGACCTCCGCCCGATCGACGCACGCAGCTTCGAGGCCGGCCTGCTCGGCGCCAACCCGAAGGGCCTCTATCAGCCGGCACCGCGCTGACCGGACCCCGAATAAAGTTCGAGCCGCCACCCGAAACTCGGGTGGCGGCTCAGCGGAACAGGAGGGATTCGAACCCTCGGTAGAGGTTACCCCCTACGCAGGTTTAGCAAACCTGTGCCTTCAGCCACTCGGCCACCGTTCCTTCGATTTGGGCCCACTTCATGGACCCTGGCTCATTGGGTTTTGCGGCCGGTAACCTAGCCGTGTTTGCCCGCGGTTGCAAGCACGCATCCACGGCCTCGCCACGCCCCCCCCGAGCAGGCGCAACTCGCGCGCACACCCATCATGCGTGCCCTCGCTTGTCGCCGCGCGCACCCCCGGGCACAGTCACGACCCGTGGCGAGTGAGCCCCAGCGAAGCACTGACTCCGTCACGCAACGCGTCTCGACGACGACCGCCGAGATCCTCATGGCGGCCGTCGCATTCTTTGCCGGCCTCCTCCTCCTCGCCATCCCCGGCGTGCAGGCGGCGATCTTCTGGGCCCAGGAGTCCATCTTCGGCCGACCGGCCCTCAGCCCCGACAAGGTCCGGCAGATCCAGGCCGTGATGCTCACGCCGCTGATGACCCTCGTCGCAGCCGGCTTCTACCGCTGGCTCGGCCGCAACGTCGACCGCGTGGCAAACAACCCGGAGCCGGTCCGGCCGCCCGCGGCCGGTCTGCTCGCCACCGCCGGCTGGATCGCCGCCCACGTGCTCCTCGCCGTCTTCGGCAGCTTCGCCCTCGCCCTGCTGATGCAGGCCCTCGGCGCCCCGGTCGTCGAACAGACCCTGGTCCTGGAGATCACCAGCAGCGCCGACCTGCGCCGCCCCGAACTGGCGATCCTCTGCTTCTCCGCCCTGGCCCTCGCGCCCCTCGCCGAGGAGCTGTTCTTTCGCCAGCAGCTGTTCGGCCGCATCCGCCGCGGCGGCGGCCCCCTCGCCGCCTACCTCGCCTCGGCCCTGATCTTCGCCGCCTTCCACAACAACCTCCAGGGCCTGGTCGTGTACATCTGGCTCGGCCTGGTCTTCGCCAGCGCCTACGCCCGCACCGGCCGCATCGCCGCCGCCATCGCCGTCCACTTCGGCAACAACCTCTTCACCCTCGCCGCACTCGTCTCCTCCAGTTGAGCTGTCCTCCGGGACAGCAGGCCCGCGGGCGTGAGTTCTCGCCCGGTGCCGGGCCTCGCGCGCGCCCCCGGAAAGCCTTGCATCGACAGGTCGCCCTTGATAGGTTCCGCGGCCCCTGCACTGGGGAAACACGAGTCTGCACCCGTAGCTCAGCTGGATAGAGCATTGGTCTACGGAACCGAGGGTCGGAGGTTCGAATCCTTCCGGGTGCGCCCATAAAATCGAAGTCGGATCAGGCGGCCCCCTCGGCCGCTTTTTTCGTTTGAGCCCAGCTCATTCGAGGCTGGAGCCACCACAGGCCGGGCGAAAATTCGCGACGCCGTCGCGCGCACGGCCGCATGAGGGGTGATACTGGTGGCCACCCCTCATGCAGCACCGCGGCTCGCTCGTCTCCACGTCTCTGGTCCTGGCGCTCGTCGCGTGCGGCTGCCCCGCGAGCCCCGCGACCACCACCGAAGCGACCGACACCCAGGCGAGCACCAGCAGCAGCTCGAGCGGGACCTCGAGCAGCACGGACGCGCCGACCAGCACCAGCAGCGGCGCGGACCCGAGCAGCACGACCACGCCGACCGGGGCGACCGGTGACAGCAGCACCGGCGAGCCCGCCGCGATGACGATCTACGACGTCCAGCAGGGCAAGTTCGCCCAGAACACCGTCGTCACGATCAAGGGCGTCGTCGTCACCTCACCGATCCACGTCAAGGCCGGCAAGGGCACCGTCTTCGTCGAGGAGGTCGCCGGCGGCGAGTACTCCGGCATCGCCCTCGAGCTCGGCGAAGACGTGCTCGCCGCCCTCGACGCCCCGCCCGGCAGCGTCGTCGACTTCACCGGTACCTACAGCGAATTCTTCGGCAACAGCCAGATCGCCGTGCTCGCCCCCGGCGACATCACGGTCGTCGGCACCGACGCCGTGCCCGCCCCGGCCGTGGTCCTCGCCGCGGACGTGAGCACCGGCGGCGCCAAGGCCGAGAACTACGAGGGTGTGCTGGTCCAGATCGAGGACGCGCTCGTCACCAAGCTGGTCGATGTCGGCCTGTTCGAGGTCGAGGGCGGGGCCCGCGTCTCCGACTTCTTCCTCTTCGACCTCGGCCTCAGCCCCAAGCCCAAGGCCGGCCAGATCTACGCCAGCATCACCGGCCCGCTGCTGACCAGCTACGACGAGCTACAGATCGCCCCGCGCAGCCTCGACGACCTCGACGACGGCGGCGGCGACACCACCACCGGCGACACCGGCACCACCGGTGACACCGGCACCACCGGTGACACCACCACCGGCGACAGCACCACCGGCGAGCCGCCCGAGGGCATCTACGCGATCCAGCAGGGCGGCTACAACATCGGCGACGTGGTCATCCTCGAGGGCGTGGTCGCGACCACCGGCCTGACCTACAAGAAGGACGGCTTCTTCGTGCAGGACCCGGCCGGCGGACCCTACTCCGGCCTCTTCGTCTTCATCAAGAAGGGCGCGATCGTGGTCACGCCGGGCGACGTCCTGACGATCGCCGGCACCTACGAGGAGTACTTCGACCTCAGCGAGCTCGTCGTCCCCGACGTCGCTAGCATCGAGAAGACCGGCACCGCCCCGGTGCCCGCCCCGGCCCTCGTGGCCGCCGCCGACATCGGCACCGGCGGCCCCAAGAGCGAGCAGTACGAGAGCGTGCTCGTCAAGGTCGAGGGCGTCAAGGTCAGCGCCCCCGTCGACGGCAACAACGAGTTCATCGTCGACGGCGTGCTGCGCGTCGACGACCAGTTCTTCGCCCCCGCCAACTGGCCCAAGCCGGCGATCGGCGCCAGCTACACCGCGATCACCGGCCCGCTCGCCTTCAGCGCCGCCAACTTCAAGCTCGCCCCGCGCAGCGCCAACGACCTCGTCAAGTGAGGCTCCGTCATGTCCGCCGCGCCTGACACCGACCTCCGGACCATGCATGTCCGCCGCGCCTGACACCGACCTCCGATACATGCGCGAGGCCCTGCGCCTCGCCGCCGCCGCCGCCGCCCGCGGCGACGTCCCCGTCGGCGCCCTCGTCGTCCAGGACGGCCGCATCACCGGCGTCGGCTTCAACACCCGCGAGGCCCACGCCGACCCCACCGGCCACGCCGAGATCGTCGCCCTCCGCGAGGCCTGTCGCCGCGCCGGCCGCTGGCGGGTCGACGGCGCCACCCTCTACGTCACCCTCGAGCCCTGCCCCATGTGCGCCGGCGCCCTCGTCAACGCCCGCGTCGCCCGCCTCGTCTACGGCGCCGCCGACCCCAAGGCCGGCGCCGCTCGCTCGCTGTTCTCCCTGTGCGACGACCCGCGCCTGAACCATCGCATGCAGGTCGCGCCCGGCGTGCTCGCCGAGCCATGCGCCGAGCTCCTGCAGCGCTTCTTTCGCGACGCCCGCGCCCGCGGTCGCCGTGACCTGTCCGCACGGACATCCACCGCCGGAGGCCCACCATGAGCCGAGCCAGCGACCAGCCGGACGCCGAGCTGCACCTCGTCCAGCAGCTGATCGGCCGCGAGCGCCTGAGCATCGACCTCTGCGCCCGCGGCCGCACCAGCTTCCTCTCGCACATCGGCGCCGCCCCGCGCCTGGTCCCCGGCGCGTGGATCGCCCACCGCGACCTCGTCTACGCGCTCGCCCTCGCCAACCTCGCCCCCCAGCAGCGCAGCGCCCTCGCCCGCGCCGTGCTCGTCGAACACGGCCGCGAATTCGGCGTCGGTCGCCTCGTCCTCAACACCCTCGCCTCCGGCCTCCCGCTCGGCGGCAGCAGCCTGCGCCTCCAGCCCCGCGGCCACCGACCGGTCTGCCTCTACACCTGGGCCCTCGGCGAGGCCGCCACCGCCGCCCCCTGCGAGTGGTTGCTGCTGCGCGCCGAGCCGACCTGGGCGCAGGATGAGCCCGACCGCCCGCTCGCCGCCGCCGCCCTGGAGACCCTGCACGCCCTCGACGCCAGCGTCACCGTGCTCGTCGCCACCGCCGCCGACGCCCGTCAGCTCGCCGACCGCTGCCTGACCGGCGTCCCCTTCACCGCGCACCCGCGGTTCCTGCCGCACCTCTCGCCGCAGCTCGGGGGCGCCGAGCACCGCGCCCGGATCCGGCTGTGGCCGCACGACGCCGTCAGCGCGCCCGGCTTCTGGCCTGTCCATACGGACAGGTCGAAAAAGCCAGGTACCAACGGGACCGGCGCGGTGATCCTGGTCGACGCCCCGGAGCCCGTGCGCCGCCAGGTCGAGGTTTGGCACGGCAACCACCCCGACGCGCGCCGCATCGAGGTCGCCCGCGCCGGCTGCCCCGGCCGCCTGGACCGCGCCGGCCTCGCGGAGCTCTGGCGCCGCTGCGAGCAGCCCCAGATCCTCCTGCGCGGCGACCCCGAGTGGTCCAGCGACGCCCGCCGCTTCCTGCACGCCCTCGGCGCCCGCGTCGAGGCCCAGGCCCAGGGCACCCAGCTCCCGCTCCTCTAGCCTCCGGCGCGGCTCATCCGCCCGCGGCCGGGCCCTGACGCCGGGCCCGCCGCAGCCCCAGCAGCAGCAGACCCAGCAACCAAGCAGCGCCCCCCGACCTCGCGCCGCCGCGGCAACTGCAGCCGCTGTCGGGCGACTCCGTCGAGCCGCTCGTGAGTCCGCCGCCGCTCTCGCCGTCACCGCTGGTCGAGCTGCCGCCGCTCGCCCCGCTGGTCGGTCCGCTCGCCCCGGTGGTCGGCTCGCCGCCTGTCGCGCTGCCACCGGTCTCGCCGCCGCCGCTGGTCCCCACGTCGCTGGTCTGCCCCGCGCCGGTGCTCGCGCCGGTCTCGCCGCCGGTCTCCTCGCCGCCGGTGCTCGTGCCGCCGCTGCCTCCTGGCTCGGCCGGCACGCCGCCGACGCAGCCCTCGCCGTCGTACTCGATCGCGCCGATGTCGTGCATGCCGTCGTCGCGGTCGTTGCCGCAGTAGTCGTCGGTGACCTCCGGGAGCGCCACGCCCTGGTCGACGATCGCCGCCCCGTCCTTGAGCGTGAAGTCGAAGGCGCCGGGGTCGGCGAACCAGGCCGCGAACTCGTCGAGGCTGAGCTCGGCGAGGTTGTTCATCTTCATCGATGTCCCGCCGTCGCGATCGCGGATCTTCCCATTCAACAGGTTATTGGCGACCACGCCGGTGGTCTGCGCGAAGCGCATATCGATCCCCGCCGTGTTGTACAGCGTGTTGTTGACGATCTTCGTGTCCGCCCCGGCGTTGACATAGACGCCGACATCCGCCGGGCAGTTGACGATCAGGTTGTTGCGCAGGGTCCCGCGCTCATGCTCCGGCTTGCAGGCCCCGTCCTCGCAGATCGAGTCCGGCGAGGTCCCGCCGCCGCCGAGCGACAGCCCGAGCCGCACCTGCCCGCTGTGCAGGAGCTCGCAGACCACGAGGTTGCGCTCCATGACCCCATCCTTGCTGTGCCCCTTCAAGAACGCCGCGTAGCTGACGTTGTCGCCGCCGCCCTTGGCGTGGTCATGAATGAAGTTGCCGCGCAGCACCCAGCGCTGCCCGCCGACGATGTCGATCGGCGTCACCGGGTTGCCCGTGTTGCGCGGCGCCGGGTTATAGAGCTCGTTGTATTCGATGACGACGTCGTCGGGCCACACGAAGCTGTCGCCCGGCCCGATCGGCTCGCCGTTGCCCTTGATCATCGCGTTGAAGCCGTGCATCCGGTTGTGATGCAGCCACGCGCCATCGGCCGCGCCGGTGACGTGGAACGCGTGCTCGCAGTCGTCATCGGCCGCGCAGATGCCCTCGATGTCGAGGTTCGCGAACTCCCAGTGCGGCCCGCGGACATGAAAGCCCTCGACCGCGTCGAAGAGGATCTTCACGGTCCCGAGCTCGGCCGCCCGCACCACGATCGGCGCGTCCGCCGTGCCCGCCGCCTCGCAGGCGATCTTGCTCTGGTGGACCTCGTAGGTCCCCGGCGCCAGCACGATCGTGTCCCCCGGCTTGGCCGCCTGGATCGCGCTCACCAGCCCCGGCACGTCCGCCACCGGGACCTCGCCCGCCCACGCTCGCACACTAGCGAGCGCGACAACCACCAGAGTAAGGGCCTGCAACGGGTGCCTGGACATCGCGCAACGCTATCACTTGCCCCCCGCTCCGCCGCCGTAGTCTCCATCACCGGCGTCGCCCCGTAGCGCCCGCGCGGAGCCGCTCGCGCCCGATTGTCCCCCTCGCGCTGGCCTTGCGGACAGGTCTGCCCGCGCGCCAGCGCCCCGGATGCGATCTGGAGCTTGTGTCGCCGCTCCCGTACAATCCCCGGGCTCGCACGATGGACCCTCGCCTCCCCCTCCCGCCCTGGGTGCCCCTTCTGCTCGGCCTCGCCGGCATCGCCGCCGCGTTCGCGCTGCAGGCCCCGACCTCCGCGACCGCGGCCGCCGTCGCCGCGCTCGCCGCGGGCGTCACCGGCTGGCTGATCGCCTCGCGGGCGGAGCTCGCCCTCGGCCGCGCCGACGAGGACCGCCTCGCCCTCAAGGAGGCCGAGACCCGCACGCGCCAGTCCGAGCGCGCGCTGCAAGAGCAGGGGTCGCAAGCCCAGGGCCTGCAAGCCCAGCTGCAAGCCGCGCAGCTCCAGCTGCAAGCCGCGCAGCAACAGCTGCGCGCCGCCGAGGCCCAGGCTCACGAGCTCGGCGCCCGCGCCCAGACCCTCGACTCCGAGAACCGCAACCTCCAGCTCCAGACCCGCACCCAGGAGATCGAGGCCCGCGGCCTCCAGGCCCGCATCCAGGAGCTCGTCGCCCGCGCCCAGGAGGCCGACGATCGCGCCCGCTCGCTCGCCGCCGAGCTGCAGCGCAGCCCCGGCAAGCCCGCCGGCAGCAGCAGCTCGCGCGACGAGCTCGACGCGCTGCGCGAGGCTCACACCCAGGACCAGACCGAGCTGCGCCAGCTCCAGTCGCGCCTCGCCGAGGTCCTGAGCCAGCGCGACGGGGCGATGCGCGACGCGGCCCAGCTGCAGTCGATGATCGACGGCGGCCTCCCGGCCGGCGGCCTCGACGACGAGGCGACCGCGCTGCTGCACGAGCTCAACGAGGGCTTCACCTCGTCGGCGCAGGCGATCGAGGAGACCTCGCAGGCGCTGACCTCGGTCAACGGCGGGCTCAAGGGCATCGCCGACAACGTCGAGCTGCTGGCCTCGAACGCCGAGGAGAGCGCGAGCAGCATCCTCGAGATGGCGGCCGCCAACGACGAGGTCGCCGAGAGCATGTTGAACCTCGCGGCCAGCGTGCAGGAGACCGCGACCTCGATCGAGGAGATGACCTTCTCGGTGAAGGAGGTCGCCAAGAACATCGAGGCCCTGAGCTCGACCGCCGAGGAGACCTCCGCGGCGATGAACGAGATGGACGGCTCGATCCAGCAGGTCGAGAACAACGCCAACGAGACCGCGCTGCTGTCGGAGGAGGTCGTGTGGGCGGCCGAGGGCGGCGTCGACGCGATCAACCAGACCATCGAGGTCATCAACCTGATCAAGACCCACTCGGCCGACGGCGTGACGGTCATCAGCCGCCTGGGCGAGCGCATCAGCGAGATCGGCAAGATCCTGAGCGTCATCGACGACGTCTCGGAGCAGACCAACCTGCTGGCCCTGAACGCCGCGATCATCGCCGCGCAGGCCGGCGAGCACGGTAAGGGCTTCGCGGTGGTCGCCGACGAGATCAAGGACCTCGCCGAGCGCTCCGCGACCTCGACCAAGGAGATCGTCGACATCATCAAGGCCGTCCAGCGCGAGAGCCGCAACGCGATCGAGGCCGTGCAGCGCTCGAGCAAGGCCGTCGACGACGGCGTGCGCGTCAGCCATCAGGCCGAGGACGCGCTCAAGCGGATCTCCGACTCCGCCCGCCGCTCGACCCACATGGTCCGCGAGATCGCCCGCGTCGCAGTCGAGCAGACCAAGAGCTCCAAGCAGGTCACCGACGCGATCAACGTCGTCGCCACCACCGTGCAGCAGGTCGCCACCGCCACCGCCGAGCAGGCCCGCGGCGCCGAGCAGATCATGCGCTCGGCCGAGAAGATGAAGACGATCACCCGCCACGTCGAGCGCTCCACCCAGGAGCAGACCCGCGGCTCGCGGCAGATCACCCGCGCCATCGAGACCATCTCGGAGATGGTCAGCCAGCTCAGCAAGGCCCACCGCGTCCAGGCCCAGGGCGCCGACACCATCCTCGACGGCCTCGAGTCGGTCCGCGAGGGCATGCAGTACCAGCGCAGCCTGATCGAGCAGCTGGCCGCGCGCGTCGGCCTGAGCCCGGCCCCGCGCCGCGGCGGCAACAACTCCGGTCACAAGCCCGCGAAGCACGCCTCCCGCGCGCACCAGGGCTGACACCGATCCGCGGCCCCGCCCCCGGGGCCTCCGCAGGCCCCGCCCCCGGCCAGGCCCCCCCTCCCGCTGGCGACGCGGCCGCCCGCCTCCCGCCCCTCGCCGCCCCTCGCCGCCCCTCGCCGCCGACGCAGGAGGCTGCTATGTTCGGGGCCGTGTTCGGCATCGGCTTCACAGAGATGATCCTCGTCGGGATCGTCATCTTGCTGCTGTTCTCCCCCCGCGAGC
>Ga0209480_10003489_pt1 | contig 10250 bp, 9 predicted proteins | sample JI61114C2DNA_FD_187501 | JGI IMG/M metagenome (GOLD analysis project Ga0209480, IMG submission 187501) | Wastewater effluent complex algal communities from Wisconsin, to seasonally profile nutrient transformation and Carbon sequestration -... | ecosystem: Engineered > WWTP > Effluent > Algae...
CAACACACATGCCCGCAAAGGCTCCTGATTCAGAATCGCCAGATCGGCATCGGTGGCAAAATCAACCGCTTCAATTTCATCCTGGCTTGGCAGACGGCCCAGCACTTTTTCCACATGTCGCTTGTTACTCTCGGCGATACGCTCAAGAGCAGCGTGGATACGCCTCCCAAAATCTTTGAGGCGGCTCATGAGCCCCTCCCGATCCGTCCGCCCTGCAGGGCCTGTATGACCTGATCGCGCGGTCCATCGGCCACAACCCGGCCATCGTCCAGAACGATAACGCGAGTGGCCAGCTCCAGCAGACTATTGCGGTGGGTGACGATGATCATCGTCTTGTGCGCAGCCATTTCCTTGAGGCGTTGCTTGAAGGAATTCTCAGATGAAAAATCCATTGAACTGGTAGGTTCATCAAGCAGCAATATGGGTGGGTCCATCAGGAAGGCACGCGCCGCAGCAACACCTTGACGTTGGCCGCCAGAAAGTGAATCACCGCGTTCGCCGATCAACATATCGAAGCCGTCAGGGTGACGATTCACAAACTCGGTCAGGCCGCCTGCCTCGGCTGCAGCGACGATCGAGGCATCATCGGCATACGGTGCGCCGATGGCAATGTTGTCACGCAAGGAGCCATAAAACAGCGTCAGATCCTGCGCGATGTAACCGATATTGCGCCGCAAGTCGGCCGGATCAAGTTGCCGGACATCCACACCATCAATCATGACGGCACCGGATGTCGTGTGATACAAGCCAAGCAGTAACTTTTGCAGCGTTGTCTTGCCGGAACCGATACGGCCAATGATGACCACCTTGTCACCTGCAGCGATTTTGAATGACGCCCCTTTGAGAGCGGCAATTGACGAATTCGGGTAGTTGAAATGCACGTCCTTGAATTCGATATCGCCGCGCAACTCTGGGCGATGAACGAATGCCGCATCGGTCGGACGCTCGACCGGCCTGGACATAATCTCCTCCAACGAAGTGAGGGAGGTTTTGGCGTTGTGGTACTGCATCAACAAACCAACTATCTGGCCCAGCGGGGCAACCGCACGCGAGGAAAGCATGGTGCAGGCAATCATGGCGCCCATGGTGAGCTTGCCATCAGCAATCAGGTAGACGCCAATAATCACCACCACGACATTGACCAGCTGCTGCATTTCCATCGCGCCATTGGTTGCTGCCGCCGAAAGAAAACGCATCTGATTATTAACCCGCGAGACAAAGGCGACCGATTTTTCCCACTTTGACTGCATCACGCTTTCGGCACCCTGGGTTTTGATGGTTTCCAGTGCCGTCAAACTCTCAATCAGCGTCGCATTGCGCAGGGCGCCGGCCCGATAGGTGGTTTCGGAGAGTTCATGCATTTTATGCTGCAGGATATAGGCGTAAATGATTACCAGAACCAGCATGATCAGCACAGGAATAACCAATATCCAGTGGATAAGTCCAATCACCAGGACAAACAGCAAAGCAAACGGCAAATCGATAAAGGTTGTAACGGTTGCCGAGGTAATGAAATCCCGCACCGTTTCAAAGGAACGCAGGTTGGATGAAAATGCCCCGACCGCTGCCGGGCGCGACTCCATGCGTACACCAAGCACACGCTCCATGATTTGCGCCGACAACTGGAGATCTATTCGAGCGCTTGCCAGATCGATGAAGTATCCGCGCAGCATGCGCATCGCCATATCGATACCAAGCAAGAGAATGACACCAAGTGCCAAAACCCAGAGCGTCTCCATTGCCCGATTGGGCACCACCCGGTCATAAACATTCATGGTGAACAGCGGCATGGCCAGCGCGATGACGTTGATCAACAAGGCGGCCGCCAGCACATCCCGATATACCGGCCACTGATCGGCCAAGGCGCCCCAGAACCAGTGGCGCAATTTGACATCGCTGACTTGCGGCGTGCGCTTGTCAAAGCGGAAGTGCGGACGGGCAAAAATCGCTATACCGCTGTAGCGCGCTTCCAGATCGGCGCGTGAAAGGGCAACCGAGCCCTGCCCCGTCTCGGGAAAGAGTAAACGGGCATTTTCACCCGTCTCATCCCAACCCAAAAGAACGCAAGCCTCATCGTTGGCGGTCAGCAGCACGGCGGGCAGCAAGGCCGGATCAATCTTGTCCAACGGACGCCGCAATACTTTGGCTGACAAACCAGCGCGACTGGCTGCCCGAGCGAACAGAGAGGGAGTGAGTTTGCCTTTTTCCAGGGGTAGCCCGGCGACCAAAGCCGCCCGCGTACTGGGGCGACCGTGGATACGGGTCAATTCAACCAGACAATCAAGCAAGGGGTCGAGGTGAAGAATATCTTCACGCACCCCAATTTTTACCGGTTCCGGATTCTTATTCAGGTCTACTTCCATCGTCCCTGCCCTGTATTTCGGAAAATTCTAGCCTAGTTCTTGCGTAGGGCACGTTAAACCTCGCACAAAAAAGGCGGCCGAAGCCGCCTCGTGCAACAATCTGGCATATTCAGGCAATTAACGGAACGATCAGCAAGGCCACCAGATTGATAATCTTGATCAATGGATTGACCGCCGGACCGGCTGTATCCTTGTAGGGATCGCCAACCGTATCGCCGGTAACCGCCGCTTTATGAGCATCCGAGCCTTTTCCGCCAAAATGACCATCTTCGATATATTTCTTGGCGTTATCCCAAGCACCGCCACCGGTCGTCATTGAAATGGCGACGAACAAACCGGTGACGATGGTGCCCACCAACAAGCCACCAAGCGCCTGCGGACCAAGCGCCAGACCGACCACCACCGGCACGGCAACAGGCAGAATCGATGGAATCATCATTTCCTTGATGGCTGCTACGGTCAACATATCGACAGCGCGAGAATAATCGGGCTTGGCGGTACCTTCCATAATGCCCGGGATTTCCTTGAACTGACGACGCACTTCCATCACCACGGCGCTCGCCGAACGCCCCACCGCTTCCATGGCCATCGCCCCAAACAGGTAAGGAATCAGGCCGCCAATGAAGAGACCGATGATCACCATGTGATTGGACAGGTCGAAAGTGAATACCTTGCCCGAAGCCGCTTCCAGACCGTGCGTATAGTCGGCAAACAGCACCAGCGCGGCGAGACCTGCAGAGCCGATGGCATAGCCCTTGGTTACCGCTTTGGTCGTATTGCCAACCGCATCCAGTGGATCGGTGACATCGCGCACCTCCTTTGGCAGACCAGACATTTCAGCGATACCACCCGCGTTGTCGGTGATCGGGCCGTAGGCATCAAGTGCAACAACGATACCGGCCATGGAAAGCATGGAGGTTGCCGCAATCGCGATACCGAACAAGCCACCCATGGCGTGCGCTGCGTAAATCGCTGCGCAGACAGAAAGCACAGGCCAGGCGGTCGACTTCATTGAAATACCGATACCGGCAATGATGTTGGTCGCGTGCCCGGTCTGGCAAGAGGAGGCCACATGCTTGACTGGCGGATAATCGGTACCGGTGTAGTACTCGGTAATCCAGACCAGTGCCGCGGTCAGCACCAAACCGACAACAGAGCAGCCGAACATGGTCATGGTGTTAATCACTGAACCGTCCGGCAGCGTGGCGCCCGCACCAATCAGCCATGCGGTAACCGGGTAATAGGCGATAAGCGCCAGCACCGCAGCGACGATCAAGCCACGGTAGAGAGCCGCCATGATCTTGCCGCCCTCGGTCGCCTTGACAAAATAACAGCCGACGATGGAGGCAATAATGGAAACACCGCCCAAGGCCAGCGGATAGAGCACCAGACCTTCACCGAGACCGGTTGCCGTCTTGATCGTCAGCGCGGCCAGCACCATGGTGGCGACCACGGTCACGGCATAGGTTTCAAAGAGGTCGGCTGCCATGCCGGCACAGTCACCGACGTTGTCGCCCACGTTATCAGCGATTACCGCCGGATTACGCGGATCATCTTCCGGAATCCCGGCTTCCACCTTACCCACCAAATCGGCACCGACGTCGGCCCCCTTGGTAAAGATACCGCCGCCCAGACGCGCGAAGATGGAGATCAGCGACGAGCCAAAGGCCAGCCCGACCAGCGGCTCAATGACGTGGTGCAGATCTGCCCCCGGGCCATAGACTGATTTCAGAAAAGCGAAATATCCGGCCACCCCGAGCAGCCCCAGACCAACCACCAGCATGCCGGTAATCGCCCCCCCCTTGAAAGCGACATCAAGCGCTGCCGCGATACCGTGACGTGCAGCTTCCGCGGTGCGCACATTGGCCCGTACCGACACATTCATGCCAATAAAACCGGCGGCGCCGGAAAGCACAGCGCCAATCAGAAAACCAAAAGCGGTCAGCCAACCCAGTTTTGGCACAAAACCGATAAGAAGAAAAAGTACGATACCAACCATGGCGATGGTTTTGTATTGTCGGCTAAGGTAAGCCTCCGCCCCCTCCTGGATGGCCTTGGCAATTTCCTGCATACGCTCATTGCCAGCAGGCAACGCGAGGATCTGTCGGCTTGAAATCCAGCCATACAGGACGGCCAATACGGCGCAACCAAGCGCCAACAACAACGGATTAGACATTTCTTCTCCCTTTTTGTGGCAAACAAAAAATCAGACTTTGAACGTCTCCAACTTCTTTTCCACGGATATGTTCTTTAAACGAACATAGTCCGGCAAACCTTTGCGATAGGGCGGCGGATCCTCACCCTCAATCAGCGGCTGCAAATAGGTGCGGCAAGCGTCGGTAATGTGGAAACCATCCGCCATAATGAATTCTGCCGGCATCTTGCGTTCAACATTGGCAATATCCTTGAGCGGGGCATCGCCTATCTCCCAGCGATACGGCACGTCGGACAGGCGATTGATGGTTGCCATCACCGCATTTTTTCCCTGCAAAGCGAGGTCGACCGCAGCAACTCCTAGCGCATGCGCCTGCTCCACATCGGTACGCGACGCCAGATGACGCGCCGAACGCTGCAGGTAATCAGCCAACGCCCAGTGGTATTTGTAACCCAACTTGTCCTTGATCAACTGCGCGACGATTTGCCCGACGCCACCCAGTTGCGAATGTCCGAACGCATCTTTAGTACCGGAGTCGGCGATCAGCTTGCCGTCAGCGTCAGAAAGCCCTTCCGAAACTGCAACCGTACAATAGCCATACTGCGTCACGCACTCCTGAACACGAACCAGGAATTTCTCCGGACTGAACGGTACTTCCGGGAACAACAAAATATGCGGTGGTTCGCCAACATTTTCTGAAGCCAGGCCGCAAGCAGCGGTAATCCAGCCGGCGTGGCGGCCCATCACTTCGAGCACGAAAATCTTGGTGGACGTACGTGACATTGAGGCAACATCGTATCCGGCTTCGCGAATGGAAGTTGCGACATACTTGGCGACCGAACCGAAGCCGGGGCAGCAATCGGTCAGCGGCAAATCATTATCGACGGTTTTGGGCACGCCGACGCAAACCACCGGATAACCCATTTTTTCGGCGATCTGCGACACCTTCCAAGCGGTATCCATCGAGTCATTGCCACCGTTATAGAAGAAATAACCGATGTCGTGCGCCTTGAACACAGCAATCAGGCGCTCGTACTGGGCGCGATGGTCTTCGAGACTTTTCAGTTTGTAGCGGCAGGACCCGAAAGCGCCACCCGGCGTACTGCGCAGGCGGGCAATATCCTCGTCGGATTCGAGGCTGGTATCAATCAGGTCTTCGGTCAGCGCGCCGATGATGCCATCGCGGCCGGCAAAGACTTTCCCAATCTTATCGGGATGGCGGCGTGCTTCCTGAATCAGTCCGCACGCCGTACTGTTGATGACGGCGGTAACGCCCCCTGACTGCGCGTAGAAGGCGTTTTTCACCGTCATGCTTGCTCCTTATTTCAGTGCGTCAAAAACGCTCTTGGTGATGTCATCAACACTACCGACGCCAGCGACCTTGAGAACTTTCGGGGCCTTGGCATCGCCGGTTGCCGACCATTTACCGTAAAAATCAACCAGCGGCTTGGTCTGTGAGTGGTAAATATCCAGACGCTTCTTGACGGTTTCTTCCTTGTCATCGTCACGCTGCACCAGCGGCTCACCGCTGACATCATCAATGCCTTCGACCTTCGGTGGGTTGAACTTGACGTGATAGGTACGGCCAGAAGCCAGGTGCGCACGACGACCCGCCATGCGGGTGATGATGTCGCTATCCGGCACATCGATTTCGAGGACAAATTCAATCGGCACACCGGCTTCCTTCATCGCCTCAGCCTGGGGAATGGTGCGTGGGAAACCATCGAACAGATAACCGTTCTTGCAGTCGTCCTGCGTTAAACGGTCCTTGACCATACCAATGATGACAGCGTCCGGCACCAGGCCGCCGGCGTCCATATGCTTCTTGGCTTCAAGACCGAGCGGGGTGCCGGCCTTGACTTGGGCGCGCAACATGTCGCCGGTAGAAATTTGGGGAATGCCGAATTTTTTGGAGATAAAGGTCGCTTGCGTACCCTTGCCGGCGCCAGGTGCGCCCAACAGAATCAATTTCATTGATAGTTCCTCGGTTTGTATATCGGAAAAATATTATTATCAGCGTTATTTTTAGCCGCCCTCTAAGGGCGAAAAATTACTCGCTATTTCCAGCTCGGTCAAACAGTTTGCGCATCCGCTCGGCATCTTCAGGCGTATCCACCCCAGGTGCCGGCGCCGAGTCAATCAGCGTCACGCTGATGCGATAGCCATGCCACAGCGCGCGCAACTGCTCCAGCGATTCAAATTGCTCGGTGGGTGCTGCGGTCAACCCGGCATAAGCCTTCAAAAAACTGGCGCGATAGGCATAGAGGCCCACATGACGATAGGCGGGAAAATCAGCCGGCAAGGTTTCGCCGCCGTTTTCCCGGGCAAAATGATCGCGCGCATAGGGAATTGGTGCGCGGGAAAAATAGGCGGCATCGCCATCGGCGCGACAGACCACCTTGACTACGTTCGGATTGAAGAAGTCGGCGGCATCGCGAATTGGATGGGCAACGGTCGCAATATCAGCACCGCTGACCGCCAGTTGGCGCGCCGTTTGAATGATGATTTCTGGCTCAATCAGCGGTTCATCGCCCTGCACATTGACGATGATGGTGTCACTGGCCCAACCTCGTTGCTCCACCACTTCGGCCAAACGATCGGTGCCAGTCGCGTGATCGCCACGGGTCATCAACGCTGCAAACTCATGCGCCTCGACGACATCGCGGACATTCAGATCATCGGTCGCCACCCAGATTTCTTCGGCGCCAGACAGACGCGCGCGCTCGGCCACCCGGACGACCATCGGTTTGCCGCCGAGATCAAGCAAGGGCTTGCCGGGCAAACGCGTGGACGCAAAGCGTGCCGGGATGACGACCTTGAAGGCCAGCGCAGTCATGATTACTCTTCAGCCGTCAGCTGGCGCGCCTCATCTTCAAGCATGATGGGGATGTCATCACGGATCGGGAAAGCCAGCTTGCAGGGTTTGCAGACCAGTTCCTTTTCGGTTTTACGGTATTCGAGGTTGCCCTTGCAAATCGGGCAGACGAGGATATCAAGCAGCCTGGCGTCCACGGAGTTTCTCCAGAATAAGATCAATAAGGGCCGGCGCAAGCTCGGCTTCGACTGGTAAAACCCAGGTTTCACCAGCCGTCAGACCGACGCATTTTACTGCATCCTTCTCGGTCATCAGCAAAATGCCATCTTGGGCAAAAGTCAGATCAGCAGCGGAATAGGCGTGATGATCAGGAAATGGATGAGCCTCAAAAAGCAGGCCAAGAGATTCGAGTGTGCGAAAGAAGCGAGCCGGATCACCAATACCCGCCAGCGCATGGAGTTTTTTACCCTTTAATGCAGCCGCTGGACAAGTTTGCCGGGGGTCATCAAGGCGATAAAAATTGCCTGGCTGCAAAGTCATGTCAAACCTTGGCACCTGTACCGGCAGGCGGCGATCGGGAAAACCATTGCAAATAATCGCGTCGACCGCAACAAGTCGGCGCAAGGGCTCACGCAACGGACCGAGCGGCAGGCGCCAGCCGTTACCGGCGCCGCGCCCATCGAATACCGCCAGTTCGACATCGCGCGCCAGCCGGTAGTGCTGCAGGCCATCATCGCAAAGGATGACATTAACCTCAGGGTGCGCTGCCAACAACGCACGCCCCGCTGCCGCGCGATCGCGCGCCACCCAGACCGGTACGCCGCTACGCCGCGCGAGCAGGATAGGTTCGTCACCAACACTGGCCGGATTGGCATCCACCGTCACGGCACAGGGCACGGCATTTTCACCACCGTAACCGCGACTGACGATCCCTGGCTGCCAGCCCCGTTGACGCAGGCCTTGCGCCAACCAAAGCGTCAGCGGTGTCTTGCCGGCGCCGCCAACCGTAATATTACCGACAACAATCACCGGCACCGGCAAGCTCTCCGACTGGGTCAAGCGCTGTTTAAGCTTGGCCAGCAGCGCAAACAGCCCGCTTAACGGCAGCAAAAGCCACAACGCCGGCGAAAGCCGGCGTTGCTCGAACCACTGACGCTGTAACCAGCGAGCAAACATCAGCGCGTTGTCTGGGTCGCGAATGAAATATGCGGGTAACCGGCAGTCTGCGCCGCCTGCATGACATCGACCACGCTCTGGTGCGTCGCCTTGGCATCGGCATTAATCACGATAACCGGATCAGGGCGCGTCCCGGCGGCACGACGCAGGCCATCGGCAATACTTTTTACGTCGGTTGCGGTCAACGGCGATTTATTGATCAAAACTTGCCCGGCCGAGGTCACCGCCACATCCACTTCATTCGGCTGCTCGACCTGCTTGCTGGCATCCGCCGTCGGCAGGTTGATTTCCAGCCCGGAAAACTTGGAATAGGTCGTCGTCAACATCAGGAAGATGATGATGACCAGCAACACGTCTATCATCGGAATCAGGTTGATTTCCGGCTCTTCCCGAGGGCGTCCGCGTTGAAAATTCATGGCTTACTTCCGGTCGCCGTGCATGTATTCGACGAGGCGAATGGCTTGCTGCTCCATCTCGACGACAAAGCCATCCACCGTAGCGCGGAAATGACGCCAGAAAATCATGCTGGGAATGGCGATCACCAGACCAAAACCGGTGTTGTAGAGGGCAATTGAAATACCCTGCGCCAGTTGCTGCGGGTTGGAACCCCCAGGCGACTGCGAACCAAAGATTTCTATCATCCCGACCACCGTACCGAACAGGCCCATCAAGGGGCTGATCGAGGCAATGGTACCGAGCGTCGTCAAATAACGATTGAGATCATGCGCCACACCGGCACCGGCCTCTTCGATCGACTCCTTCATGATCTCACGCGTCACATTGACGTTGCGCAGACCAGCAGACAGGACACGACCCAGAGGGGAATGGCGCTCAAGCTCTTCAAGCAGCTTTTCGTTATTGGCACCGCGCTTGAACTCGCCGACCGCGCGCTGCAGCAGGCCATTCGGCACCACCTTGACACGCCGCAGGGCAACCAGACGCTCAATAATCAGCGCAACGGAAATAATGGAGGCCAGAAGTAGCGGCCAGATTGGCCAACCAGCGGCCTGAACAATCGCGAACACGGAGAATCCTCGCTGAATAACAACCCATGATTTTGCCCTTCGCTCCGCTTGCCGGCAAGCCCCGTAAACCGGGCGCTCCGCCGTTTATCCCCAAAATCTGTGGATAAGTCTGTGAATCGCATGTCGCCAACGTTGCTAAGCCCTTACAAAATAAGGCTTTTCTCTACGCCGCATCAAAACAAGGCACATTGTTTAACTCGATAAAAATCAATCGCTTAACGACGTCCACAAGCATCACCCTGCCGACCAAGGAGGAGTGAAGCGCTACAATTACCCGCTATGCCAGCAAGTCCCCTCTCCCAATCGACAGTCATCAGCATCGCCCTCCTTAACCGGATGGTGCGCGAATGCCTGGAAAGCACCTTCCCGCTAACCTGGGTTGGCGGTGAAATATCCAACCTGACCTACGCCGCTTCAGGCCACGTCTATTTTTCGCTCAAGGATGCCAACGCCCAAGTGCGCTGCGTGATGTGGCGCAACCGCGCGCAACTGCTCGGCTGGCGCCTGGAAAACGGACAAAAGATCGAGGCCAGGACGCTCGTTTCCTTTTACGAACCACGCGGCGAGTTCCAGCTCAACGTTGAAGCCATCCGCCGCGCCGGTCAGGGCGACCTCTACGAACAATTTCTCCGCCTCAAGGCCAAACTGGAAGCCGAAGGGCTGTTCGACCCAGCAACCCGCCGCCCCCTGCCGACTCATCCACGCGCCATCGCCAT
>Ga0209480_10003490_pt1 | contig 10248 bp, 8 predicted proteins | sample JI61114C2DNA_FD_187501 | JGI IMG/M metagenome (GOLD analysis project Ga0209480, IMG submission 187501) | Wastewater effluent complex algal communities from Wisconsin, to seasonally profile nutrient transformation and Carbon sequestration -... | ecosystem: Engineered > WWTP > Effluent > Algae...
ATTTTCTTTTGTGTTCAAAATAGAATTTTTATAAAAATTTGTGAGTATCAAAGAAATTAGTATCTTTATGAAACGCAAATTTAGATAAAATACCATTAATAAAGAATGAATTCAAACGAAATTGACATCCATAAAGAATTAAAGAAGTATTTTGGCTTCAGCCAATTCAAAGGTTTACAGGAGCAAGTTATCAAAAGTATTCTCAACAAAGAAAACACTTTTGTGATTATGCCTACAGGCGGTGGCAAATCGCTTTGTTATCAATTACCAGCTTTAGTTCAAGAAGGAACAGCCATTGTTGTTTCTCCCTTAATTGCATTAATGAAGAATCAAGTTGATGCTATTCGAAGCTTATCTTCCGAAAATGGCGTAGCGCATGTTCTTAACTCTTCCCTTACCAAAACAGAAATTGCTCAAGTCAAAAAGGATATTTCTTCTGGGTTGACTAAGCTTTTGTATGTTGCTCCAGAATCTTTGACCAAAGAAGAGTATGTAGCATTTCTTCAAACCGTGCCTATTTCATTTGTTGCTATCGACGAGGCGCATTGCATTTCAGAATGGGGACATGATTTTAGACCAGAATATCGAAATTTAAAACATATTATTAAGCAATTAGGTAGCGTTCCAATTATAGGTCTTACCGCAACAGCTACTCCAAAAGTTCAGGAAGACATCTTGAAAAACTTGGATACGGTCGATGCAACAACCTATAAGGCTTCTTTCAATAGACCTAATTTGTATTATGAAGTTCGTACTAAAACTAAAAATATTGAAGCGGATATTATTCGTTTCATCAAATTACATAAAGGAAAATCAGGAATTATTTATTGTCTAAGTCGCAAAAAAGTAGAAGCCATTGCCGAAGTTTTACAAGTAAACGGAATAAGTGCTGTGCCTTATCACGCTGGTTTAGATGCAAAAACACGAGCCAAACATCAGGATATGTTTCTTATGGAAGATGTAGATGTCGTAGTGGCAACTATCGCTTTCGGAATGGGAATTGACAAACCCGATGTGCGTTTTGTAATTCATCACGATATTCCAAAATCATTAGAAAGTTATTACCAAGAAACAGGTCGTGCTGGTCGTGATGGCGGCGAAGGACATTGCTTGGCATATTACTCCTATAAAGATGTAGAGAAATTAGAAAAATTCTTGTCAGGAAAACCCGTAGCCGAACAAGAAATTGGATTCGCTTTATTGCAAGAAGTGGTGGCTTATGCCGAAACTTCGATGTCAAGAAGAAAATTCCTTTTGCATTATTTTGGTGAAGAATTCGATAATGAAACAGGCGAAGGTGGCGATATGGACGACAATGTCCGCAATCCAAAAGTGAAAGTTGAAGCTCAAAAACAAGTGGTTAAATTACTTGAAGTTGTTCGCGATACCAAACATATTTATAAATCTAAGGAAGTAGTCTTTACACTTATAGGTCGAGTAAATGCGGTTATTAAAGCGCATCGAACCGATGTTCAATCTTTTTTTGGTTCTGGAACGGATCATGACGAAAAATATTGGATGGCATTATTGAGACAAGTATTGGTTGATGGATTATTGTCTAAAGATATCGAAACCTACGGCGTAGTGAAAATTACTAAAAAAGGACTGGATTTTATCAAAAAACCAAGCTCTTTTATGATGTCTGAAGATCACGAATACAATGAATTTGAGGATGAAGCTATTGTAACGGCTGCAAAAGGAACTGGCGTTGCCGATGAGGTTCTTATGTCAATGTTGCGTGACTTGCGTAAAAAAGTAGCCAAGAAATTAGGTGTTCCTCCATTTGTAGTTTTTCAAGATCCTTCACTTGAAGATATGGCTTTGAAATACCCCATTTCTATGGATGAGTTAATCAATACTCACGGAGTTGGAGAAGGAAAAGCAAAGAAATATGGCAAGGAATTTATAGCTTTAATCAGTCAATATGTCGAAGATAATGACATCATTCGACCAGAAGATTTAGTTGTAAAATCGACAGGAGCCAATTCGATTAATAAATTGTACATCATTCAAAATATTGACCGGAAATTACCTCTTAACGATATTGCTTCCGCCAAAGGTTTGACAATGGAAGCTTTGATAACCGAAATGGAACAAATTGTAAATTCAGGAACCAAACTGAACATCAAGTACTGGATTGATGAAATGCTCGACGACGATCAGCAAGAAGAAATTCACGACTATTTTATGGAATCTCATACGGATAACATTGAAGAAGCTCTCAAAGAATTTGATGGAGATTATGATATTGACGAATTGCGTTTAATGAGAATCAAGTTTATTAGCGAAGTAGCCAATTAGATTTCAGATTTCAGATTAAGAATGTTAAACATCTATGTATAAAAAAACGAAAATGTCTTGATTGTTTAAGGCGTTTTCGTTTTTTTTGCTAACTGCTAACTGCTAACTGCTAACTGCTAACTGCTAACTGCTAACTGCTAACTGCTAACTGCTAACTGCTAACTGCTAACTGCTAACTGCTAACTGCTAACTGCTAACTGCTAACTGCTAACTAAAAAACTTCCCCACGATGCGGTTTCAAAGCATCTCGAACTTGAATCATCGTTTCATCGGTAACAACCATATAAGCAATTGCATACATTTCGTTAAAGACTTCAAAACCGGTAATATTGGGCGATAATTTTTCAGCAATTATATATTCTTTCAAATGAATTTCGTGGTGTTCGGCTGTCTTTGCAGAAGCTGGACCACGAAAATCCCATATCAATTTTATTTGTCTTGACATTTTTGGATGTTTTAAAATGTAAAGTTACAAACTCTAATTTGAAAAGACTAAACACCTTTGTCAAAGTTTTAAACTTTGACAAAGGATGTCCATTTGGAAACGGAAATAAATTCAATAAGTAAAGTTCATTTCAAAGTACTATTTTTGCATTTCGTTATTGTTTTCAAATAACTCATCAACTACTACAATGCCACAAGAACATCTTTTTCAAACATCGCCCGAAATAGCTACAAACGAATTGTTGCTCAAACAACACATAGCCAAGTTAATTAAGGTTGATGCTAAAGAAATCGAACATATTTCGATTCTAAAACGTTCGATTGATGCACGCCAAAAAGCAGTGAAATTCAATTTGAAAGTGACTATTTATTTCCAAGGCGAAACTGTTCAAGAAGCTAAAATTGAATTGCCAGAATATAAAAATGTTGCTAATGCACAAGAAGTTATAGTTGTTGGAGCTGGTCCAGCAGGATTATTTGCCGCTTTGCAATTGATAGAATTGGGTTTGAAACCGATAGTAATCGAACGTGGAAAAGATGTTCGAGGAAGAAGAAGAGATTTGAAAGCCATCAATAGAGATCATATTGTGGACGAAGATTCTAATTATTGTTTTGGCGAAGGTGGAGCAGGAACCTATTCCGACGGAAAATTATACACTCGTTCTAAAAAGCGTGGAGATGTCACTCGAATCTTGGAATTATTCGTGGCTTATGGAGCTTCGCCCGATATTTTGGTCGATGCGCATCCGCATATTGGAACCAATAAATTACCGCAAATCATTCAGGATATGCGAGAGAAAATTATCGAAATGGGCGGAATTGTCCTTTTCGAAACCCGATTGACCGATATCTTGATAAAAAATAATGAAGTACAAGGTATTGTGACCAAAAACGGAGACACGATTCTTGCCAACAAAATAATCTTAGCCACGGGACATTCTGCTAGAGATATTTTTGAATTATTAGATAGAAAACAAATTTTTATCGAAGCCAAAGCTTTTGCCTTGGGCGTTCGAGCCGAGCATCCGCAGTCGTTGATTGATAGCATTCAGTACAGTTGCGATTATCGTGGGGAACATTTGCCACCATCGCCATATTCCATCGTGAAGCAAGTAGGAGGAAGGGGAATGTATTCTTTTTGCATGTGTCCCGGTGGCGTGATTGCTCCTTGTGCGACAAGTCCGGGAGAAGTGGTGACGAATGGTTGGTCGCCATCCAAAAGAGATCAAGCCACGGCCAATTCAGGAATTGTGGTTGAATTGAAACTCGAAGATTTCAAGCCGTTTGCGAAATTCGGTGCTTTGGCAGGAATGGAATTTCAAAAAAGTATTGAGCAAAAAGCGTGGTATTTGGCTGGAGAAACACAAAAAGTACCAGCCCAAAAAATGGTCGATTTTACCCAGAAAAAAGTATCAACCAATATTCCAAAAACTTCTTATGTTCCAGGAACGACTTCGGTAGAAATGGGGGAGTTTTTTCCTGGATTTCTTACCCAAATATTGCGTCAAGGTTTTGTCGATTTCGGAAAATCGATGCGTGGTTTTTTGACCAACGAAGCTGTACTTCACGCTCCCGAATCGAGAACTTCTTCGCCTGTGCGCATTCCTAGAGATTCAGAAACATTAGAACATCTTCAAATAAAAGGCTTGTATCCTTGTGGGGAAGGTGCTGGTTATGCTGGCGGAATTATCTCGGCCGCTATTGATGGTGAAAAATGTGCCTTGAAAATTGGGGAAGTTTTGAAGAAATAGGTTTTTATTTTTTGGACGAGATAAATGTTTGATAATGCTAGACTAATTTTAATATTCGTTTTTTTATTTCTTTTTTGAAAAAATTTCAATTACACCATTTTTTCCTTTCTCGCCAAATTTATCAATTGCATTTTTTTCTTTTATAACATTTATAGATTCTACATCTTCAGGTTTAATTGTTTTCAATATTTCTTCATTAATTTCTTTTCCATCAAGAATATAAAGTGGTTGAATTTTAGGAGTGTTTATCCCGAAAAAAGAATAACAATCTGAAACAATGTCAATGCCCTCTATTTGCTGTTCTGAGTAATATTTTGCATCGATTGGATAACGTGGTTCTTTTTTCTGATTGAGCTTAACATAAAAAAAGAGTTCTTTGTTTTTATTTATTCCTAAATAATCTGAACAACCTCTTGAAGTCCAAACATCCAAATTATCATATTTTTCGAGAATATCTTTTGCTTTTAAATGTTTTAAATTAACATAATTTCCGTCTGGTAAATATCCTTCAAAGTCTTTGGTTAAATGAATTTTTGCAATTGCATTTATGTTTGATTCGTATTTTTGAAAAATTACGCCTGGATACAATTTTGTCGTGTAACCAATTCTATTTTCAAATCTACCATCTGCTACAAATCCATCTGAACACATATCCATTTCTTCTAAATTGACTTGAATCATTTCAGCATCTTTTTCTTTAAGATTATCTAAAGTTAATTCGCAAAATTTTATTTCAGAAAGCTTAATTGTGTCTTTCTGTTGTGAAAAAGACTTCAAGCTAAATAGTAATATTAAAATTATAAATATTTGTTTCATTTCGTTATTAAGTTTTTGGACTAAAGGCTTGTTGTATTTTGAGTTTTCAATTTGTTCTTTAATAATATTTGAACAAATAGTAATATTAGATTAAAGGATAGTAATAAATGTGGTAGATATGAAGGCCAAGCATTTGTAAAAGTTATGATAGCAAGAATATATTCTGCTAATAAGGAAGATAAAAGTAGTATTGCCAAAATAATCCAATTCAAAATCGTTTTCCTTAAAAATGAAATTTGAATTGATTTCAATAATATTAATAACCCAATTATCATTGGTAATACTCCCCAGACATAAAATTCTAAATCGAACATTTTAATTTTTTTGTTTTACAATAAATATTCCTCAAAACCAATTAGTCTTGTCTAATAAAACCACTCTTTCACTCCTCTTACAAACTTAATGAATTCCCTTACTAATAACAATCCTTTTTCAATAATTCGAAACAGATTTATCCACACAAAAGACGAATGTTAAATAAAATCCTAAATCCTAAATCTTAAATCTTAAATAAATTATCTTTGCGCTCTGAAAAATGATTTATGAAATTCGATTTATTACAAAAAGATCCACATACCAAAGCCAGAGCAGGAAGTATTACCACTGATCACGGTGTTATTGAAACCCCAATTTTCATGCCTGTTGGCACCGTAGCTTCGGTAAAAGGAGTACACCAACGTGAATTGAAAGACGATATTAATCCTGATATTATCCTCGGAAATACCTACCATTTATACTTGCGTCCCCAAACCCAAATCCTTGAAAAAGCGGGTGGTTTGCACAAATTTATGAATTGGGATAGAAACATTTTGACCGATTCTGGTGGCTACCAAGTGTATTCGCTTTCGGCAAACAGGAAAATTAAGGAAGAAGGCGTAAAATTCAAATCGCATATCGACGGTTCGTATCACGTTTTTACACCTGAAAATGTAATGGAAATTCAAAGAACCATTGGTGCCGATATCATCATGGCTTTCGACGAGTGTACGCCGTATCCTTGCGATTATAGATATGCGCAACGTTCGATGCACATGACGCACCGTTGGTTGGACAGATGCATCAATCATTTGGAAAAAGTGCCAACAAAATATGGGTATGACCAAAATTTTTTCCCAATTGTTCAAGGAAGTACTTATAAAGATTTACGACAACAATCGGCTGAATATATTGCGAATGCTGGTCAACAAGGAAATGCTATTGGCGGACTTTCAGTAGGAGAACCCGCCGAAGAAATGTATGCCATGACCGAAATTGTTTGTGATATTCTTCCGGATGACAAACCTCGTTATTTGATGGGAGTGGGAACGCCAATTAATATTTTGGAAAATATTGCTTTAGGAGTGGATATGTTCGATTGTGTGATGCCAACAAGAAATGCTAGAAACGGAATGTTGTTTACAGCAAATGGAACGATTAATATTAAGAATAAAAAGTGGGAAGACGATTTTTCGCCAGTAGATGAAATGGGGCACACTTTTGTGGATACCGAATATACCAAAGCCTATTTGCGCCACTTGTTTGCCGCCAATGAATACCTTGGAAAACAAATTGCTACGATACACAATCTTGGATTTTATATGTGGTTGGTTCGTGAAGCCAGAAAACATATCTTAGCAGGAGATTTTAGAACTTGGAAAGATATGATGGTGCGCAATATGAGCCAAAGATTGTAAAAATAAGGTTATGAGGTTATAATTTTAGAGGGTTGTTGCCCATAATATATTTCGAAAATAAATTAAGTTTGCGATAATTCATTATAGGTAATTACGAAATTCAAAGAAGATAGATTCTGAAAAAAGTAAAAGATATTTTTTTGTAAAATAAAAATTAAGTGCTGATTTTTAGGATGTAAAACTCTAAAACACGAAAGGAATTTTTCAGATAAAAAACAAATAAAACCCAATTTTATAAATGAATAATTACAAAAAAAACATTTTTATACTGCTTAAACGAATACTATTAGTAGTCTTAATTTATCAGGTATCCAGAGTTTTATTTTACTATATGAACATTTCTTCCTTTCATGTTCTAAATTTAAAAACGATAAAAGGAGGGCTTCTATTTGATTTTGCAGCTATTGCTTATTTGAATATTATATTTATAATTGCTCATTTTATTCCTGGTAATTTTAAATACAAAGCACTTTATCAAAAATATCTTAAAATATCCTTTTACGCAGTTAACCTTCTGTTCATTGCCACCAATTTGATTGACATCATCTATTACAAATTCACAGGCAGGCGAAGTACTTTTAGCATGATTACGGCCAAGGGAATGGAACGTGAAGCTATTGGATTGATTCCTTCTTTTTTAAAGGAGTTTTGGTATATTGGTTTAATATTTCTTATTATTAGCTTTGTGTTTTGGAAATTACTTCCCAATTTAAAACTTAAAGACACTATTGAAAAACTAACAAAAAAGGATTTTGTAAAACAGTTTTCTTTTTTAATTATTGCAATTGCAGTTACTTTACTCATTGCACGTGGTGGATTTCAAAAAAAACCGATTAAAATTGTGGATGCGATAGTATATGGAGAACTTGGAAATTCAGCACTAATACTGAATACACCATTTTGCATATTAAAAACCATATCTAAAAAAGAAGAACTTGAAAAAGTTCATTATTTTGAAGAAAAAGAATTACTTTCTATATACAATCCAATAATAAACTTAAATCCAAGACTACCGGTTACCAAAAAAAATGTAGTTATAATTATTTTAGAAAGTTTTGGTGATGAAAATGTAGGCAGAGGTTATACTCCCTTTTTAGACTCTTTGATAACAAAATCATATTATTTTAAAAATGGTTTTGCAAATGGAAAAGTCTCCATAGATGCAGTTCCTTCCATATTATCCAGCATCCCGAGTTTAATGAACAACTCCTTTATATCATCCAGTTTTTCATTAAACAAAATAAACGGACTCCCAAAAATTTTAAAAAAAGAAGGATATGGCACTTCCTTTTTTCATGGCTCTTTTAACGGAAGCCAAAATTTTGATCAATATGCTAAAGTAGCAGGCTTCGATCAGTATTATGGAAAAGATGAATACGACGGAAAAGAAGCATTTGATGGAAAATGGGGAATTTATGATGAAGAATTTATGCAGTTTTTTTGCAACAAACTAACTGGTTTTAAGCAGCCTTTCTTTAGCTCAATATTTACTATTTCATCACACAACCCTTACAGAGTTCCCGATAAATACAAAGGAAAATTCCCTAAAGGTACGACAGATATACACGAAAGCATTGGATATTCTGATTTTTCATTGCGAAAATTTTTCAATACCGCTAAGAAACAAGCCTGGTACAAAAACACTCTTTTTGTAATTTCATCGGATCATACTTCATCCTCTGGTGATCATGACATTGACAAAACTAATATTGGTAAATTCAGCATTCCTATTCTGTTTTTTGATCCTTCTAATCCTTTATTTGTTGGTGTTAATGAAAATAATTTTCAACAAATAGATATTATGCCGAGTATTTTGGATTACTTAAACATCAAAACAGATATGGTCAGTTTAGGTAAAAGCTACAAATCCAAAAACAATTTTGTAGTTTATTATCTTCAAGGCACCTATCACTATATTCAAGATGATTATTATATGGCTTTTGCCAATAACCAGCCAATAGGTTTATATAATTGGAAAAAAGACCTTTACTTAAAAAAGAATCTATTAATGAGTAATAAGCAAAAAGCTGATACAATGGTTCGGTTTCTGAAGGCATACATACAAACTTTTTACGAACGGGTTACCAATGATTCTTTTACTCTAAAATAAGTTTTGTATCCATCCAACAAATAACTTATAATACTTAAAAATGCTAACAATAATAGACAAATACATCCTAAAAAAATACTTATCCACTTTTGCGGTCATGTTGCTGTTGTTTGCGCCTATAGGAATCGTCATCGATGTTTCAGAAAAAATCAATAGAATGATAGAAAATAAAATTCCAATTATGGATTTATTGATTTACTATTTTCATTTTACTATTTATTTTACCAATTTATTATTCCCCATATTTTTGTTCCTGTCGGTAATTTGGTTTACCTCAAAATTAGCCAATGATACCGAAATTATTGCCATCCTAAGTTCAGGAATTTCGTTTACCCGGTTTTTAAGACCTTTTTTAATTGGAGCTTCCATTGTTTCTGTTTTTATTTTATTGATGGGATTTTTTATCGTTCCAAGGTCAAGCGAAAGGTTTAATAATTTTAGATATACCTATCTTAGAGGTGATAAAAAATTGATTAGAGGGGATAATACCGATGTTTTCCGTCAAATTAGTAATGACGAATATATTTATGTCAATAGTTTTGATGTTGCATCGAAAACAGCTTATAATTTCTCTTACGAAAAATTCACCAAAGACAAATTGGCTTATAAAATTTCGGCTTCAAGAATACAATGGAATCCAAAAACTAAAAATTATACGATGTATGATTATGTAAAGAGAACCGTTGGTGGATTGGACGACAAATTGGAGAAAGCGGACAAAAAAGATGCAAAATTCAATTTTGATTTAGAAGATATTACCCCCGTTGTTTACATCGCTGAGACCTTGAACCTTGGAAAATTGAACAAATTTATAGAGAAGGAAAAAAAGCGTGGTTCCTCTAATATCAATGTGTATTTGGTGGTTTTGTATAAGAAATATAGTATTCCAGTTTCGGCATTTATTCTTACCATTATTGCTGTTGCAGTTTCGTCAATGAAGCGAAGAGGCGGAATGGGATTGAGTTTGGCTATCGGAATAGCGGTGGCATTTTCGTTTGTGTTTTTTGATAAAATCTTCGGAACATTGGCCGAAAAATCTAGTTTCCCTCCTTTATTAGCGGTTTGGTTTCCGAATATGGTTTTCGGAATTTTGGCCATTTTCTTATTACGAAATGCAAAAAGGTAATTTAAAAAGTTATTTAAATCTTCATTT
>Ga0209480_10003491_pt1 | contig 10247 bp, 10 predicted proteins | sample JI61114C2DNA_FD_187501 | JGI IMG/M metagenome (GOLD analysis project Ga0209480, IMG submission 187501) | Wastewater effluent complex algal communities from Wisconsin, to seasonally profile nutrient transformation and Carbon sequestration -... | ecosystem: Engineered > WWTP > Effluent > Algae...
GTCCGGCCCATGTCAGCACGGTGATCGGCACCCGGCCCTACGCCGGCTTTGCCGCTGGATACCGCAAGCCGGTGGTGATCGCCGGCTTCGAGCCCCTCGACGTGATGCAGGCCATCCGCATGCTGGTGCGTCAGGTGAATGAAGGCCGGGCCGAGGTCGAAAACGAATTCACCCGGGCCGTCACCGCGGAGGGCAACCTCAAGGCCCAGGCGCTGATGGCCGAGGTGCTCGAGTTGCGCCGCGAGTTTGAATGGCGCGGCCTTGGCGTGCTGCCCAATTCCGCGCTGAAGATCCGCGAGGGTTTTGCAGCCTTCGATGCCGAGGCACGCTTCGGGCTCCGCTATCGGCCGGTGCCCGATCACAAATCCTGCGATTGCGGCGCGATCCTGCGCGGCGTCAAGCAGCCCCTCGACTGCAAGCTCTTCGGCACGGTGTGCACCCCCGAAACGCCGATGGGTTCGTGCATGGTGTCGTCCGAAGGCGCCTGCGCCGCCCATTACACCTATGGGCGTTTTCGCGACATTCCAGTCACGGTGGCGTGACATGGGAAACGGCGCGCCGACCGAGACCACGCCTGTGACATGAAAAAAACCTACATCCGCGCCCTCGACCTTCGCCACGGCAGCGTCGATCTTTCCCACGGCGGCGGTGGGCGGGCGATGGTTCAGCTGATCGGCGAAGTGTTCGGCCGTGCCTTCGACAACGAATGGCTGCGTCGTGGCGACGATGGCGCGGTACTGCCGGCGCCCGCCCCCGGCGAACGCCTGGTGATGGCGACCGACGCCCACGTGGTGTCGCCACTGTTCTTTCCCGGCGGCGACATCGGTTGCCTGTGCGTCCACGGCACCATCAACGATGTGGCCGTGATGGGCGCGCGGCCGCTGTATCTTGCCGCCAGCTTCATCCTTGAAGAGGGTTTTCCGCTGGCCGAGCTGGCCCGCATCGTTGCCAGCATGGCCGCCGCGGCCAAGGCGGCTGGCGTGCCGGTGGTGACCGGCGACACCAAGGTCGTCGAAAAGGGCAAGGGCGATGGAATCTTCATCACCACCACCGGCATCGGCGCGCTGCCGGCCGGGCGCGAGCTTTCGGGGGCCAACGCGCGGCCTGGCGACACGGTGATCGTGTCCGGTTCGCTGGGCGAGCACGGCATGGCGATCATGGCCCGGCGCGAGAACCTGGCCTTCGAATCGGAAATCCGCTCCGATACGGCCGCGCTGCACGGGCTGATTGGCGCGGCCCTCGCCGCGGTGCCGCAAACCCGCGTGCTGCGCGACCCGACCCGTGGCGGGCTGGCGGCTACGCTCAACGAGATCGCCCAGCAATCGGGCGTCGGCATCGTCCTCGACGAAGCGGCGATTCCCGTCGACCCGCAGGTGGCTGCCGCCTGCGAATTTCTCGGCCTTGATCCGCTCAACATCGCCAACGAGGGCAAGCTCGTTGCCATCTGCCCGGCGGCTGCGGCGGATGCCCTTGTCGCTGCGCTACGGGCACATCCGCTGGGTGCCCGCGCAGCCCGCATTGGCGAAGTCATCGCCGACGAGCACCGTTTCGTGCAGATGAAAACTGCCTTTGGCGGCCGCCGCATGGTGGATTGGCTGGCCGGCGAGCAACTGCCGCGGATCTGCTGAACGAAAAAGCCCCGCCGGCAGAGGTCGGCGGGGCTTCTTGGCGGGCCGTGCGATCAGGTTTTCAGGGATTGCCCCGTGGCGCGTCCGGCCGGTTGCCGGGTTCCCCCCGGTCGTGGCGCGGCGGAAGGGCAATGTCCCGCTGAGGGCGTGGCGCTTCGATGCGCTGGGGTGCCATCGGCATGGCGGGGGCTGCGCTGGGCGGTGGGGCCATGTTGGGGCGGGACTGGACGGCTTCCTGCTGACGGGGCGCGTCCATCCTTTCCGAGCGGTGCGGGAAGAAGTGGCGATCCGTCTCCGGGCGCGGCTGGAAGACTGGGGCTCCACCGACGGACGGGGCCGGAGCTGGCGCGACATTGGCACCACCTCCACCGCGGTTCGGCTCGCGCTCCTGGCGGGGCGGTGGTGGATAGGGCTGCTGGGGTGACTGGCCCTGGGGCGGCGCCACCCGCTCCTGCCGCGGCGGAAACGGGCGATCACGATCCGGCGTGAAGGGGCGACCCTGGTCCGGAGGGAAGGCACGTTCGCGGCCGTCACGCTGCGGGTACGGCTGCTGCCAGCCGCCCCACTGAGGTGGCGGTGCCGGCATGACCCGCGGCTGTGGCGGTGGCGGGCGACGCCAGCGGTGATCGTCGTACCAGGGCTGGTTGCGGTAGTGGTTGCCCCAGTAGTCCCCGATGGCGAAGGAGATCAGCGGAATTCCGATGACCGAGCCGTATTGCGGCACCGGCAGCACGTTGCCCCGCCAGGGATAGGACAGGCTGCGGCCGAAAACCCAGCCGCGCAGGCCATCGTAGAGGATCACATCGCACCAGTCGTAGCTTGGCAGGCAGCCTGCAAGCTCGACGCCCAGGCCCGGATGGAGCGTGGCGACGATCGGATAATCGAGATCGGGGCCGGCGTACATCTGGACGGGCGTGTTGATGTAGATCTGCTGGGCCTCTGCGGCCGCAGGCACGATCAGGGCTGCCGCGCCGGCGATCGTGAGGACAGCGGCTGCCTTGAGGCGGAGAAGGGTAGGGCGGAGGGGCATGACACGCTCCCGGCAGGGCTGGTCGGCCGCCCGACGGGCAGCGCAGGCTGTCATCTTAGAGCCTCGCGCGGGTGGCGTCTGCGCGTGTCTGTAAGCGCAGGTTTCCGCGTATGCGCAGCATTTGCTGAGTTTTCTTGAGCGCCGGTAAAGCCGGCTGTCTGGCCGCCGTTGAAAGAGGCATGTTCCTGCCCGTCACCGGAGACCGCCATGAGAATCGCTGCTGCCAGCCTGGACTTTGCGGCTACTCACGCAAGCACCAGCAAGTTTGAAGTGGAGGAGCGCCTGCAGGCGTGGGTGGGGCCGCGCCCGCGTGACGCGGCTGCGCCCTTGCCCGCCCGCAGCGTGGTGCTGTCCGATGCGGGACGCCAGGCCTTGAGCCTTGAGCAGGCCGATTCGTCAGCGGCCAGCGCGCCGGTTGCCGATGACGAAATGGCTGCGGACCCCCGGATGGAACTGCTCAAGTCCATCGTCGAAATGATGACCGGGCGGCGCATCCGCGTGATGTCCGCCGCCGAGCTTGCTGTCGACGCTGCGTCGAAGCCGGCCGCACCCGATGCCGCAGCCCAGGAAGCCGCCGCGCGGCAGCCGGATTTCGGTATCGAATACGATCGCCGCGAGACGCGGGAAAGCACCGAGGAGACGCACTTCGAGGCGAGAGGCACGATTCGCACCGCCGATGGCCGGACGATCGACTTCAGCGTCGGGCTGTCCATGCAGCGCAGCGAAACGGTGACGAGCAGCGTCAGCCTGCGCGCGGGCAATGCGGTGAGCAAGGATCCCTTGGTGATCAACTTTGGCGGCAGTGCGGCGAGTCTGGGCAATCAGCGCTTCAGCTTCGATCTGCTGGGCGACGGCAACAAGGTGGATGTGCCGCTCCTGGGGCAGGGCAGCGGATTCCTGGTGCTCGACGCGCTCGGGGCCGGCAAGGTGGAATCCGGCCGTCAGCTTTTCGGGCTGGCCAGCGGTGATGGCTTTGCCGATCTGGCGCAGTACGACAGCGATGCCAATGGCTGGATCGACGAGGCCGACCCGGTGCTTGGCCGGCTCGGTGTCTGGACGCCAGACGCACAGGGTGGCGGGGCCGTGGTCGGACTGGATGCGGCCGGCGTTGGTGCGCTCTACCTCGGGCGGACGGCGACGCCGTTCACGCTCAAGGATGGTGGCGAGGAACTGGGGGCGATCCGCAGCTCCGGCGTCTTCGTGGGCGAGGACGGCCGGGTTGGAACGCTGCAGCAGGTGGACCTGAAAGTCTGATCAGGTCGGCATCGAGGCTGTCCTGGCGAGGAAGCCCTGGGGCACGGGGGCCGGGCGGCGGGCCGCGTAGTCGAAGAACAGGATGCCGGTCTTTCCGCGGGCGACCTCGCGCCCGGTGGCTTTGTCGCTGGCCCGCCAGGCAAGGTCACAGCCGTATTTGTTGAAGTCGTCGGGGGTCATCTCGAAGGTCAGGGTCTCCCCGTGGAAGGCCTCGGATTTGTACTGCAGGGCCATGTCCGCCACCACGATGCCAACTCCGTCCACGTCCAGCTCGTCGTAGCCGAGCGAGCGGAAGAAGCGCACGCGGGCTTCGGACAGGAGCGCGATCAGCGCCGCGTTGTCGAGGTGTTGGGCCTTGTTGATATGGGTGATGTAGATCGGCACTTCGGTGGAAAACACGAACTGCGCGGGAAGTTCTATGAGCACACGGGCCATGGGGCGGGATCCTTGCCTGAAACCTGAAAGCACGGATTATTGCATTTCAGCCGCGCTCGCTAGATTTTGCCGATGGGGCGGGAGAGGCGATGCGCTGCTTGCTGACGCGTGCATGCTCTAAAATGAGCCTTTGATTCGTGCATCACGGCGCCTGCCATGCCTTCTTCGTCGAGCGATAGCCTCGCCCTTGTCCTGCTGGCTTTCGTGCTCGGCCTGAAACACGGTTTCGACGCCGACCATCTTGCAGCCATCGACGGCCTGACCCGTTTCAACGCGCATGCGAACCCGCGTTGGGCGCGCTTCTGCGGCGTCCTGTTTTCGATTGGTCATGGTGCTGTAGTCATGCTGATCGCGCTGGGCGTGAGCCTGCTGTCGCAGGGCTGGACTGCGCCGCCGTGGCTCGAGCTTTCCGGCGCCTGGATTTCGATCGTATTCCTGACCCTTCTCGGCCTGCTCAACCTGCGCGCGGTGCTTGCCGCCGGAGAGCAGGACGTTGTGCGCCCGGTCGGCCTGCGGGGGAGCTGGCTGGGCCGCCTCGGACGGGTTGCCCATCCGGGGGGCGTAGCCCTGGTCGGCGCGCTGTTCGCGCTGTCCTTCGATACCGTGAGCCAGGCGGCCCTGTTTGCGGTTACCGGCGTGCAGAGCGGGGGTTGGCTGCATGCGGTGGGCCTCGGGCTGGCCTTCATGCTCGGCATGTTGCTGGCGGATGGCGCCAATGGTTTGTGGATCGCCCGACTGATCGCCCGCGCCGACAAGCTTGCCCGCCTCGCATCGAGGGTGATGGCCCTGGCCGTGGCCGGCATGAGCCTGCTGGTGGCCGCCTATGGTGCAGCACGCCTCGCTTTGCCCGGACTTGAAGCCTGGGGCGAGGGCAAGGAACTGGCGCTGGGTTTCGCCCTGATCGGCGTGATCTTCACGAGTTTTCTTGTGGGGATGCGCCTGGCCGGCAGGCGTGGCCCCCACGCGCCGGTGGCGGGGTGAGGCTCGCGCGTCCTGGAAAACTTCCCGTTCACTGCCCGGGTTCGATTCGGTACGATCTGCCTCCCCCTGCCTTGATCGATCTTAAGGCTGGATACTGCGCGAGCCGGCACATTGCGTCGATACCATGACGTCGACGGCTGCGTCAGCCACACCCTCTAACTGGAAGAGTCTCCGTGACCACCGACACCCGCCTTGCTGACATCCACATCGCTTTGCCACGGCTGGCGCGTATCGCCCTGTGATGAGCGACAGGGGGCTGCTCTACGCGATCGGTGCGTCAATCCTGGCCCACAGCCTCATGCTGGGTCTCGGCGGCGGTCTGCGTGCGCCAGCGCCTGATGCGCCGCGTCTGCTCGAAGCCCGCCTGGTCCGCGAGATCGTCCCTGAAAAGAAGGTCGAAGCGCCCCGGCCCGAAGCGCATCCGACGCGGGCCGAACCTCCCGCGCCGGCGCGTCATGCAAGTGCCCGCACGCGCCCCGAACCGGTTCAGCCGCAGCAGCGCCTAGTCAGCGATGCGCGCAGCGAGCGCCCCGCGCCGGCCGTCGCAACGGCGTCGGCGCCATCTGCGCCTGCCGCGATTCAGCCGGCTTCAGATCCCGGACCGGTTGCGCCGGCGGCCGCCCCGCCGGGCCAGGCAGACGCACCCACCAGTTATTCACCGCCAAGCTTCGGTGCCCGCTACCTCGACAATCCCAAGCCGGGCTATCCGCTGATCGCGCGTCGGCGCGGCCTCGAAGGCACCGTACGCCTCGATGTCCGCGTCTCTGCAGAAGGTATCCCGATTTCCGTCAGGGTGCGCGAGAGTGGCGGCCACGAATCCCTCGACGACGCGGCGTCCACCGCAGTCTGGCATTGGCGTTTCGTGCCGGCACGGCGCGGCGGCGAGCCGGTCGAGGCGTCGGTCGTCGTTCCCGTCCGTTTTCGGCTGGGTACGGATGAGGCGGGTTGAAACGCTTTTCTTCAAACACGGTGGAGGCCGCATTCCGCCAATGGAGCTTTTCATGTCACTTCCCCTCTGGCTGGGTTTTCTGGCCACCGTGCTGGTTGTTGCGCTATCGCCTGGCCCAGGGGCTGCCCTCAGCATGAGAGTGGGCTTGCAGCATGGTTATCGTCATGCCCTCACGGCGATTCTCGGCCTGCAAGCTGCGCTGCTCATGCAGCTTGCCCTAGTGGCGGCGGGCCTTGGCGCACTGCTCGCGGCATCGGAGCCGGCCTTTCTGGCCCTCAAGCTGGCGGGCGCGGGCTACCTTGTGTGGCTGGGGATAAAAAAATGGCGGGAGTTGCCGGCCGAAAACGGGCTTGTGCCTGCTTCAAGCGCCCGCGGCGGTTTTTTCCTTCAGGGCGTGCTGGTCAATCTCGGTAATCCGAAGGCCATTGTTTTCATCGCCGCCCTCGTGCCTCCGTTCATTGATTCCGGCCTGCCACGCCTGCCCCAGTTTCTGGTGATCGGCGCCACGATGTGCTGCGTCGATGTCCTGGTGATGTCCGGTTACGCGCTGCTGGCCGGCCGCTTTCGCGGTGTTGCCCGCGGCAATCGCGCGGTGCGCCTGCAGAACCGTCTTTTCGGCGGAGTTTTCGTCGCCGCCGGGCTCGCCCTGACCGCGACTTCCCGTCACTGAGTGGCAGTCAGTCCGGCGCTAACGCGAGCTGATCGAGATCCTCTGCAGAAAGCCCCAGCTCTGCCTCCACCTGCCCCTCCCAGTCCGTCCAGTCGGGCGATGCGCCGTCGCGTAGGCGCCTTCCTGCTGCCAGCAGCAGGCTGATACGTCGGCTGTCGCCCCCCAGACGGGATGCCAGGCGTGGATCGTGATGCGCTCGGATCGCTTCGCACACTTCAAGGGGCAGCTTCCAGTTGCGCGCCACAAGATAGCCCGCCGCCGCGTGATCCATGCCGGTGATTGCGTCGAGTGCACGGGCGCCAGCCTCGATTGCCGTTCCGGAATTACGCAGAACGCCGACGTGTTCGGGCGCGCGGCGCAGCACAACGGCAATCCCCGCGTCCTGCATCAGTGCTGCCAGGTAGGCCGTGTCGGCAAGTGATTTGAAGCGCGTTGCCCGTGCCGCACGGTAGCAGTGATCGGCCGCACTGGCACAGGCTGCCCAGACGAGCTCAAGCGCTGCCGCATCCTTGCCATCTCCCTGGCTCCTGAGTGCCACGCTGGCGGCGGCTGCCAGCGTCCGCGTGCGCCCCAGCATTGAAATGGCTTCGAGGGCCGAGCGAGGCACGCTGCGGGGCCTGAAGACAGGGGAGTTGGCGACACGCAAAAGTGCGCCGGTGATTGCGGGGTCCTGGCTCACGGCGTGAGCCAGCTCCTTCGGCCCCGCGTCATCGTTCGCAGCCGCCGCCTGCAATCGCAGAAAGCCCGGTCCTGGTGCGGGCAGTACGACTCCGCTGGCAAGAACCGCTTCGAGCAGCAAATCATTGTTCATGCGTTGGTTTCTCCTTGCACAGAACTTGGTTGAGTCGATTAAAGCACAGTCTTTGGAAAGTATTTGTCGAATGTGTTTGACAATGTCGATATCAATGTCTAGACTGCGCAGCTTCTCGCTTGGAGGGGTTCCCGAGCGGTCAAAGGGATCAGACTGTAAATCTGACGGCTCTGCCTTCGAAGGTTCGAATCCTTCCCCCTCCACCAACGATTTTGGCTGTTTGCTCCGTCCGTGTGGCGTGAGTGGTGATTGTGAGTCGTGCGTTGTAAAGCGGGTGTAGCTCAATGGTAGAGCAGAAGCCTTCCAAGCTTATGACGAGGGTTCGATTCCCTTCACCCGCTCCAGTTTGCGTGTGTGAGGCCCATGTAGCTCAGTGGCAGAGCACTCCCTTGGTAAGGGAGAGGTCGGCAGTTCAATCCTGCCCATGGGCACCACCAATCTTGCAATACTGATGTGGCAGCCCAAAGTTAGAGTAATCCGATTTCCTGATATTTTGCGGGGTTGATGACATGGCTAAGGAAAAATTTGCACGGACGAAGCCGCACGTAAACGTCGGCACGATTGGTCACGTTGACCATGGCAAGACCACGTTGACGGCAGCGATCACGACCGTGCTGTCGCGCAAGTTCGGTGGCGAGGCCAAGGCTTACGACCAGATCGACGCGGCGCCGGAAGAAAAGGCTCGTGGTATCACCATCAACACCGCGCACGTCGAATATGAAACGGCGACGCGTCACTATGCTCACGTGGATTGCCCGGGTCACGCCGACTACGTGAAGAACATGATCACCGGTGCGGCCCAGATGGACGGCGCGATCCTGGTGTGTTCGGCGGCCGACGGCCCGATGCCTCAGACTCGCGAGCACATCCTGCTGGCCCGTCAGGTCGGTGTGCCGTACGTGCTGGTGTACATGAACAAGTGCGACATGGTCGACGACGCCGAACTGCTCGAGCTGGTCGAAATGGAGCTGCGCGAGCTGCTCTCCAAGTACGACTTCCCGGGCGACGACACCCCGATCATTCACGGCTCCGCGCTGAAGGCGCTCGAAGGCGATCAGTCGGAAATCGGCGAGCCGTCGATCTTCCGTCTGGCCGATGCGCTCGACAGCTACATCCCGACGCCCGAGCGTGCCGTGGATCAGCCGTTCCTGCTGCCGATCGAAGACGTCTTCTCGATCTCCGGTCGCGGCACCGTGGTGACCGGTCGTGTCGAGCGCGGCGTCGTCAAGGTCGGCGAGGAAATCGAGATCGTCGGTATCGTTCCGACCGTCAAGACCACCTGTACCGGCGTGGAAATGTTCCGCAAGCTGCTGGACCAAGGTCAGGCGGGCGACAACGTCGGCGTGCTGCTGCGTGGCACCAAGCGTGAGGACGTGCAGCGCGGTCAAGTGCTGTGCAAGCCGGGTTCGATCAAGCCGCACACCCACTTCACCGGTGAAGTGTATGTTCTCTCCAAGGAAGAAGGCGGCCGTCACACCCCGTTCTTCAACAACTATCGTCCGCAGTTCTATTTCCGTACCACGGACGTGACCGGCTCCATCAGTCTGCCGGAAGGTACCGAAATGGTGATGCCGGGTGACAACGTCTCCATGACGGTGAAGCTGATTGCACCGATCGCCATGGAAGAAGGTCTGCGCTTCGCCATCCGTGAAGGCGGTCGTACCGTCGGCGCCGGCGTGGTTGCCAAGGTTATCGAGTAATATTCGATAGCCGTACTCAAACACCTCGCTCCCCGCGAGGTGTTTTGTAGTCTCTGCTGCAGGGGTATAGCTCAACTGGCAGAGCGTCGGTCTCCAAAACCGAAGGTTGGGGGTTCGATTCCCTCTGCCCCTGCCACGTCAAATATCGGACTCGAGTTTCAATGGCCGACAAAATAAAGTTTGCGCTGGCACTGGTTTTACTGGTGGCCGGCGTTGTGGGCTTCTATCTGCTTTCCGAGCAGGCAATGGTTTTGCGTGTTCTCTCGGTTTTGGCAGGTGTTGCGCTTTGCGCCGCATTGGCTTGGAAGACCGAGCCTGGGCAGCGTTTTGGTATTTTCGCCAACGAAACCGTAGCGGAGACCAAGAAGGTTGTTTGGCCGTCGCGCAAGGAAACATTCCAGACCACCGGGATCGTGTTTGCCTTCGTTGTGATCATGGCGGTTTTCTTGTGGGTAACCGACAAGACCCTTGAATGGGCTCTCTACGATTTGATTCTGGGTTGGAAGAAATCATGAGCAAGCGCTGGTACGTAGTTCACGCCTATTCCGGCTTCGAGAAGTCGGTTCAGCGCGCGCTCGTCGAGCGCATTGCGCGCGATGGTATGCAAGATCTTTTCGGTCAGGTTCTCGTTCCTGTCGAAGAGGTCGTGGAAATGAAAAACGGTCAGAAGAGCATCACCGAACGCAAGTTCTTCCCCGGCTACGTGCTGGTGGAAATGGAGATGAACGACGACACCTGGCACCTCATCAAATCCACTCCGAAGGTTACGGGCTTTGTTGGCGGTACGGC
>Ga0209480_10003499_pt1 | contig 10237 bp, 9 predicted proteins | sample JI61114C2DNA_FD_187501 | JGI IMG/M metagenome (GOLD analysis project Ga0209480, IMG submission 187501) | Wastewater effluent complex algal communities from Wisconsin, to seasonally profile nutrient transformation and Carbon sequestration -... | ecosystem: Engineered > WWTP > Effluent > Algae...
CCATATCAAAGATTTTATTAATCTCTTGTTTTGGAATACAAAGTGTATGTCCTTTTGCATTTGGATTTACATCTAAAAAAGCCAAATAATTTTCGTCTTCAGCTATTTTATAACAAGGAACTTCTCCATTTACTATTTTTGTAAAAATTGAGCTCATACTTTATAAGTTTAAAGGTTTATAAGTAAAAATGCTTCGTTCATTGCAATTATTAATCACGAGAAATTTCTAATATTTCAAATTTCAATACACCATTTGGCACATTAATTTCGGCAATTTCTCCAACAGATTTTCCAAGTAAACCTTTCCCGATTGGAGATGTTACAGAAATTTTTCCTGTTTTTAAATCTGCTTCACTTTCAGCCACTAATGTGTATTTCATTTCCATACCATTAGCTTGATTTTTAATTTTAACTGTTGACAATACCAATGCTTTTGATAAATCCAATTGCGATTCATCAATTAAACGTGCATTAGCAACAACTTCTTCCATTTTAGAAATTCTCATTTCTAACAATCCTTGTGCTTCTTTAGCAGCATCATATTCTGCGTTTTCAGACAAATCACCTTTGTCTCTTGCTTCTGCAATTGCTTGTGATGCTTTTGGTCTTTCTATACTTTTAAGTTGATCTAATTCGTCTCTTAATTTTTTTAACCCTTCTACTGTGTAATAAGATACTGTACTCATAACTTCATTGTTTATAAAATAGAAAGAATCCCACCTACATGGGATTCCTTTTCACAAAGATAGTAATTTATTTTTAATATTAATTTATGATAATGTATAATGTATCTCAAAAGTAATTAATTAAATTTGTTTAACTTTTTTTAGAAAAAAATGAAAAAATACCTACTGTTCCTTTTATTACCTTTTTTGATGAGTTGTGAAAAAGAAAACTTTCGCAACAATAATCCGTATTTGCCTAATTATGGTTTTAGTTTAAATATTAATATGTCGTTGCCTCAATATAGCAATTTACAATTTCCAAGCAATGCCGTTTATATTAATAATGGTAGTGCTGGCGTTAGAGGGATTTTTGTTTTCAATACTGGCGGAAGTTATGTCGCTTTTGACGCTGCTTGCCCAAATCAGGCATTAAGTAGCTGTTCGACTATGGCATTAAGTGGTATTAATGCTGTTTGCGGTTGTGATGGCGCTTCTTATAGTTTATTTACTGGTCAAGCTGCCGGAATGCAATATCCTATGAAACAATATCGTGTAGAACAAATTGATGCGGTTTCGTTACGTGTATATAACTAATAAATAAAGCCTGAAAAATAAAACTTTCAGGCTTTATTCAACTTAACTTAATCTAACTAAAATTTTAAACTCATTCCAATAAGGAAATTAATTCCCGCTTGTGGATAATATCCTGCTCCTTCATAGGTAATTGTACTTCCAGATGAATCATCATCGTAGGTATAGAAATATCCGTTTGATTCGTATTCTGAATCGAAAATATTATTCATCAATCCTGAAAAAACAATTGATTTGATGGCTTTATTAATTTCCCAATCGTAAGAAAAATTGAAATCACTGATAAAATAACTATCTAATTTTGAACCATCTGAATCGATATTTCCCATGAATTGTTCTCCAACAAATTTTGACAACAATAATAATTGTAAACCTTTAACTGGTAAATAAGAAAATCTGTTTCCTGCTACTAAATTTGGCGAATATGATAAATTTGTACTCTCTAAATTCCCATTCAACTGAAAATTAAAATCTTGACTTTTACCAGAACTAATTGTTACATTTGGTTGTAAAATTAATTTGTCAATAATATTAATAGTCGACTCTACCTCTATACCTAATCTGTAACTTTTAGGAATATTTATGAATTTTGCCGAACCTACATCATTAAGCTCACCAGTAGCGACCAATTGATCATTATATCTCATATAAAAAGCATTGGCATATAGTTTTACTTTTTGTGTATTGTATTTCCAACCTAATTCATAATCAAATAAACGTTCTGGTTTTATAGCACCACTTTCGTAATCATCGCGTCTTGGTTCTTTGTTTGCTATTCCAAAATAACCATATAATGAATTTTTAGTATTTAATTGGTAATTCAAACCTACTTTTGGATTAAAGAATCTAAATGTATCATTTACATCATCAAATTTTACACTTGTGGCATCGTAAAACACCATTCTGTATTGTAAATCGGCAAATAAATTCAGCTTGTTTGTAACGTTGTATGATGCTTTTGTATAGAAATTCACATCATCTTTATTTCCATAATCATCGTAATATCTATTTGGATTTGGAATATAATTCTGTATCCAAACTACTTCTCCGTAATGCAATCCTAAATAACGATTGACAGCTCCACCAAATAACAAATCGGTTTTCTCGTTTCTGTAATTTAATGAAAAGGTTGCTCCGAAGAAATCATTATCTAACCATCTTTTTCTAACTAAATCAGAAATTGAATTTCCATTAAAATCAGGTAAATTATAATCGGTTAAATCTTCGTCTTCTTTGTATTGTTCAAAATAACCTTTTCCAATCGTGTAATGCAATGCAGCATTTGAAATCCAGTTTTCAGACCACTTTTCTGTCCAATGCAATTGAAAATGATTTTGCCAATAATTATCGGTTTCATTATCATAGAATTGCACATTTCCAGATTCATCTGTATACATTCCTGCTGGATTGAATGTACGGTCATTTATTAATTTTTCTGGATCTTCAATTCCGTACCAAGCCTGATACGTTTTTTCTTTTCCTCCAAAAGCTAAAAATTTCACTTGTGATTGCTCAGTAATATAATTGGTGTTAAAAAAGTAACCAAACATATTTGATGTTGCTCTGTCAATATATCCATCCGAAGCTATGTTAGAAATACGTGCATTCATTTCAAAATTGTTATGTAATCCTGTTCCAAAAGCTATCGTATGTTTTCGGGTAGCAAAACTTCCTACAGAATTTGAAACCTCAGTATAGGCTTTCTCTTGAAAAGATTTGGTTTGCATATTTAAACTCGCACCAAAAGCTCCAGCTCCGTTTGTTGAAGTTCCTACTCCTCGCTGTAGCTGAACACTTTCTAAAGAAGAAGCAAAGTCGGGTAAATTCACAAAAAAGGTTCCTTGACTTTCACTATCGTTAAATGGAACTCCGTTTAAAGTAACATTGATTCGAGAACCATCGGAACCACGAACTCTCATGTAGGTGTAACCTACGCCATTTCCAGCATCTGTTGTTGTAACTACAGAAGGTAAATATTGCAACAAAACGGGCACATCTTGACCTAAATTTCGTGGAGCAATTTCTTCTTTGGAAACATTAGTGTAGGTAATAGGATTTTTGTCTTTCGCTCTTACAGACGAAACCGTTACTTCCTTAAGTTCGGTGACTTTAGTAGTGTCTTTCTTGATTTCTTGTGAATAAGAAAAAAGAGCAAAGAAAATTGAAAATAGACTTAAAAAAGTCTTTGTACTTGATTTGAATAAAGTTTTCATTCGTAAAATAAATACGAATAAAAGGGGCAATTATTCCTTGGTTAAAATTAATTATTGATACTCTTCGACGCTAATAAACGTGCACATTTATTTTTGTCAATTCCCTAAACAGCATTATCTGTTCTAGGTTCTATGGGTGTAATCTCAGCTTTGAATCTGTCATTCTGAAAGAATCTAAGCACCCCTTTGAGATGTGGCAAAGATATAAATAAAAAGTCAATTTCAACTTCTTACTTCACCTAATTGATTTTTATCTGGAAATCTCGGAGTTAAATTTTCTCTTAAGTTTTAAAAATCAGGTTTCTTTCTGTTTTCTTTTATGGAAGCAGTTGACTTCTTTTTCTGTAAGCGTTTTTCTTTTACTGCTCTTGGGATTTTAGTTTCTTTGCGTTCTTTTGGTGTTTTTAAGCCGTTTTCAATGGCTTTTAAGAATTTTTTAACAACAACTTCTTTATTTTTTAGTTGGCTTCTATTTTCTTCACTTGTGAGAATGAGTATGTTTTCTTGCGTTAATTTAGTTGCAATTTTAGTTAGCAAAAATTCTCTTTCTTCTTGGGTTAAACCCGAACAATTAGCTAAATCAAAACTCAAAACTACTTTTGAAGATACTTTATTAACATTTTGGCCGCCAGCACCACTACTTCTAACAGCTTTAAATTTTAATTCGGAAAGTAAAATTTCCTTATCCATTATTTACGGGTTGATGTGATGCTTTTAATAAATCATTTACGGTTTTTACAGGATTAAAAGTAATTAATGGTACCTCAACAAAAATAGTCGTCCATTTTGCCATAGCACCATTCCATAATCCAGGAAGTTCAAAGACTTTAATTGTCTTCCCGTGTTTGGTTTTCTCTGTTATAAATGCAGTATTTTGATCTATAAATTGAGTTAAATCAAACTTTTCTCCTTTAAAGTTTTTTATACCACAAACAATATCAACTGGGTTAAAATGAGTAGCTTCTTTAGCAATGCTTTTTTGTGTTTTATTGTTCAAATCTATTTGCGATGATTCTACAATTTGAAGTGTTAATCTCCCTTTTTTATCTTGTACCCAAAATGGACCTCCACCTGGTTCTCCTTCATTTTTAACCATTCCGCATACACGAATTGGTCGATTTAATACTTTAATTAAATATTCAATTTTATAAGTCGATTTAAAAAAATTAAATTCTTCGGGTAATGGAAATGCTGTTTTATTTTCAGTAAAATTTCTAATTTCTATTATTTCATCTTCTGTTACATTTCCTTCAGACATTTTTTTTAAATATTCAAATATTTGAAATTGCATTCGGATTAAAACACCTCCTAGAAGTTTCTTGTATATCGCAATTACATCTGTATAATTTTGAGAAACATTATCTATGTTTTTAATATAAATGATATCCGATTGAAGTGTGTTCAAATTCTCAATTAAAGCACCATGACCACCAGGTCTAAAAAAAAGTGTATTATCTTCTATTCGAAAAGGTGTATTATCTTCATTAACAGCCAAAGTATCAGTTGATTGTTCTTGATAAGAAAAATTAATTTCATAATCTGAAAACTGATTGGTTATTTTTTTAAAATCAACTTGGAATTCTTTTGTAATTGTGAAATGAATTTTAGTCTTATAATCTTTTTTCTTAAAGAAATCGGCCTCAAAAATATTCTCTTCGATTGGTGTAACAATATTGTCTCCTTTTACATGAAATGGTAAAATTCCTTTTGGTTTTTGTGCAAAATTTAATCCTTTCTCACTCAATAACGTTTCAATTAAAAGGTAATATTGCTTATCATTCGACAAAGAATAATAATTTGGAAACAAACTAGTTGTTTTCTCTTTTAACTCTCTATAAAAAGGGAAATTTTTTAGTCCAAAAATAAAAATAGAAATATCTTTTGCTTTCTTCTTATTGACGTAACTATTTATGGTGTCGCTCTCTTCGTCAAATTCATTCAAAAATTCATTCAAAAACTTAAACATACGAGTTGCAGCTCCTGAAGCAGGAATGAATTTTTCAGTTACATATAGGTTTCTATGCTTATCAAAATAGTTTACAAAAGAAGTAATTTCTTCATCAGAAAATCGCCAAATTCCATCACCAATCGTTGCTGATCTAACTAGATTAATCTTTGGAATTCCCTTGATAAAAAAATCCAGTTGTTGTTGTACTTTTTCAAGAGAATTTCCTCTTCCTTTTATGTATTTTATATCTGCTTCTGTAAAAGTCTTTTCCATTCTAAATATCCTAAAATAGCAATAATTGTAAATAATAAAAACTGTATACTGGAGAATGTTAATCCTTTATAAAAATACAAAGGCACCGAAATAATATCGGCTATAACCCAAACAATCCAGTTTTCAATTTTCCGTTTAGCCATGAGCCACATGCCTACAAAAAATAAAGCGGTTGTAAACGTGTCAACATAAGCCGTCCAATCTGTAAATTTATCAAAAAAATGGTAAACTAACACCACAAAAAGTAAGGTTCCTGTGAAAATTACACTTGAAATCAAATAATCTTTTCGATTCATTACTGAAATTGGAAATTCAGTAGTTCCATTTTTTTTTCGGATCCACAAATACCATCCTAAAATACTCATTACAGAATAATAAATATTAATGATAAAATCGCCAAATAATTTCCATTCTAATAAGATATATACATAAATTAGGGTACTTACTAAACCCGTTGGATAAACTAAAATATTGTTTTTTCTAGCAAATAAAACACTTATTATTCCAAAAACAACAGCTGTTAATTCGAGAAAAATAAAACCACAGGAATATTCTCTATATTGAGAAAATAAAAATTCTATCATATTGAAAAGAAATCATTATCGTTTTCAAAAGCAGTTCCAATCACAACCAAATCAGCTCCAGCATTGTAAACTTCATTTATTGTTTTCATTGAACGAATACCACCACCAACAATCAACGGAATTTTAATATTTTGAGCTACATAACGAATTATATCTAACGAAACATATTGATTAGCCCCACTTCCTGCTTCTAAATAAATTAATTTATTTCCTAAAAACTCACCTGCTTTTGCAGTTTTATATGCCAATTCAACATTTTTTTGCTCAATCGGTTTAGTTTGACTCACGCGTTGCACAGCTGTTTCTTTTCCTCCATCGATTAGCAAATACCCCGTTGGGATAATTTCTAAATTAGATTTTGCCAATACCTCTACCGAATTGATATGATGCTCAATTAAATATTCTGGATTTCTACCCGACAGTAAACTCAGAAATAAAATTCCATCAGCTTCATTGGAAATTTGGGAAGGATGACCTGGAAAAATTAATACTGGTAATTGAGTCGCTATCTTAATGGTTAAAATCAGTTCATCTAAATGTATTCCATTGAATGTGCTTCCTCCAACAAAAATATGTGTAGCAGGCGATTTTTTAATTTTCTCACACAAAACCACAGCTTGTTCAATTGAAACTTTTTCAGGGTCAATTAAAATGGCCAATAGTTTTTGCTGGTTCTTTTTAGCTTGAAGTATATTTTGATAAAAAAAATGCATTTTATTTTTTTAGAAAAGTGCATACAAAGATATACGCTTCTATTTTATAAAACCGAATGTGGAAGTTTTCTATTTGGTTATTAAAATGTAATTTGGCAATACATTTTCCATCTTTTAAATCAAATGCATCTTCAAAAATATGCTCCAGAAAGCTAATTCCTTTTTCATTCTTAATTTTAAAAATAGATTCTTTTACACCCCAAATCACAGTTGCTTTTTCTATTTGTTCCAAAGTATAAAGATTTTCTAAATGCTTTACCTCCATAAATCTTGGTGCAATTTTCAGTATTTTTTCTTTGAGTTTTTCCAAATCGATTCCCATCAATTCATCACTTATACAAATACATGAAAATTCATGTGAATGCGAAATGGAGATGTGTTGGGTGATGTGGTTTCTTCCAGCTTCTGGTATTAAATGAGGTTTTCCAGCTTCATCATATGTTAAATCATAATCGGTATAACCCAAATGTTGTAGTAACATTCGAACGGCTAAAAATCCTTTTTGATGTTCCTCTGATTTCATTCCTTCCAAACGAAAAAGCGAAGTATCACGTAACGAAACCGCTATAAATAAAGAAGTTACGTCTTCTGTAATATGCCAAAAATACGCAGTGGTGGTTTCGTTTATGTGTATGATATTATGTAGCGGCATTTATATTTTGTTGTTTTTCAAATCATTAGAAAATTAAACAATTCACAAATTAATAGAAATCTTTGAAAAAATAAAAAGTTATTTTGTAATTTTGCACTCTAATTTTAGAATATACAAATATACATAATAGATGAGTACACAAACATTACCTTATGTAGCTTATAAAGTGAAAGATATTTCACTTGCAGCTTGGGGAAGAAAAGAGATTGAATTGGCTGAAGCAGAAATGCCAGGTTTAATGGCTTTAAGAGCAGAATACGGAGCAACTCAACCTTTAAAAGGAGCAAGAATTGCTGGATGTCTTCACATGACAATTCAAACTGCAGTTTTAATTGAAACTTTAATTGCTTTAGGCGCAGAAGTTACTTGGTCTTCTTGTAACATTTTCTCAACTCAAGATCAAGCCGCTGCTGCTATTGCTGCTGCTGGAATTCAAGTTTATGCTTGGAAAGGTTTGAATGAAGAAGATTTTGACTGGTGTATTGAGCAAACCTTATTCTTTGGTGAAGACAGACAACCATTAAACATGATTTTAGATGATGGTGGCGATTTAACAAACATGGTTATTGACCGTTACCCAGAATTAGTGGCTGGAATTAAAGGTTTATCTGAAGAAACTACAACAGGTGTTCACCGTTTATACGAAAGAGTAAAAGCTGGAACATTACCAATGCCTGCAATTAACGTAAATGATTCAGTTACTAAATCTAAGTTTGACAACAAATACGGATGTAAAGAATCGGCTGTTGATGCTGTAAGAAGAGCTACAGATATTATGTTAGCAGGAAAAAGAGTTGTTGTTTGTGGATATGGTGATGTTGGAAAAGGAACTGCGGCTTCTTTCCGTGGAGCTGGCTCTATCGTAACGGTTACTGAGATTGATCCAATTTGTGCTTTACAAGCAGCTATGGACGGTTTTGAAGTAAAAAAATTAGATACAGTTATCAAAACAGCTGATATTATCATTACTACTACAGGAAATAAAGATATCGTTTTAGGTTCTCACTTTGAGCAAATGAAAGATAAAACTATCGTTTGTAACATTGGACACTTCGATAACGAAATTGATATGGCTTGGTTAAACAAAAAATTCGGTCACACTAAAAACGAAGTTAAACCTCAAGTTGATATTTACAACGTAAACGGAAAAGACATTATCATTTTAGCTGAAGGTCGCTTAGTAAACTTAGGTTGTGCTACAGGTCACCCGAGTTTTGTAATGAGTAATTCATTTACGAATCAAACATTAGCTCAAATTGAATTATGGAATAACAGCGCTGCTTACAATAATGATGTTTATATGTTGCCAAAACGTTTAGATGAAAAAGTAGCAATATTACACTTAGCTAAATTAGGAGTTGAATTAGAAACTTTACGTCCAGACCAAGCAGAATATATTGGTGTAGAAGTACAAGGTCCATTCAAACCAGAATATTACAGATACTAATTTTTTAAATACTAGTAAAAAGTGATTAATTAGTTACCTAATTATAGAACTCTTATATAGAAGCACTGCCCCCAAAAAAAAATAGACATTATTTTTGGGGTGTATTTATAAAAAAGAAGACACTATAACATAAACAATTTCAATCAAATAAAAAACCGACTCATTTCTGAATCGGTTTTTTATTTGATTGAAATTTGGATTATCCTCCAAAGTCGTCAAATCTAATATTTTCTGGATCTAAACCGAAGTCTTCACCCATTTTTTGAACGGCTTTGTTCATCATTGGTGGACCACAGAAATACAATTCAATATCTTCTGGATTATCGTGTTTTGATAAATAATTATCAATTACCACATTGTGAATAAATCCTACGAATCCGTCACCTTCTCCGTCGATTCCTTCTTTCACTTTCCAGTTATCTTCTGGTTGTGGTTCAGATAAAGCCAAATAGAATTTAAAGTTTGGAAAATCTTTCTCTAACGCTCTGAAATGGTCTGTGTAGAATAATTCACGTTTAGAACGACCTCCGTACCAATACGTAACTTTTCTTCCTGTTTTAACTGTACGGAATAGGTGATATAAGTGTGAACGCATTGGTGCCATACCAGCTCCACCACCTACATACAACATTTCTGCTTCAGATTCGTTGATGAAGAATTCTCCGTAAGGTCCAGAAACTACTACTGGATCACCTGCTTTTCTAGAGAAAACGTATGAAGAAGCAATACCTGGGTTTACTTTCATCCAATCGTTTGTAGCTCTATCAAAAGGAGGCGTTGCAATACGAACGTTCAACATAATTTTTCTTCCTTCGGCTGGGTAAGAAGCCATTGAGTATGCTCTTTCTACCAATTCGTCATTTTTCATAACTAATGGCCACAATTTGAACTTATCCCATTCTGCCTTGAATTTTTCTGGATCGCCAGGATGTTCTTCCGGATGTGCCATAATATCCATATCTGAGAATTTTACTTCACATTTAGGGATTTCAATTTGGATATATCCACCTGCTTCGTAGTGCATATCATCTGGTAACTCAACAATAAATTCTTTAATGAAAGAAGCTACGTTGTAGTTAGAATATACTTTTGCTTCGAATTTTTTGATACCAAAAATTTCTTCTGGCACTTCGATTATCATGTCTTGTTTT
>Ga0209480_10003500_pt1 | contig 10236 bp, 8 predicted proteins | sample JI61114C2DNA_FD_187501 | JGI IMG/M metagenome (GOLD analysis project Ga0209480, IMG submission 187501) | Wastewater effluent complex algal communities from Wisconsin, to seasonally profile nutrient transformation and Carbon sequestration -... | ecosystem: Engineered > WWTP > Effluent > Algae...
AACTAAAAAAAACAAAACCCACAATTATGTGGGTTTTGTTTTTAATTCTTTGTCATCATTTCCACAAAATTATCAAATAAATATCTGCTATCGTGTGGACCAGGTGTAGCTTCAGGATGATATTGTACACTAAACGCTTGCCTGTCTTTTAATCTAATTCCTTCAATACTTTCATCATTCAAATTCAAATGTGTTACTTCAATATTTGGATGATTTTTTACAGCTTCTGGATCAACTCCAAAACCATGATTTTGTGTGGTAATTTCACACTGACCCGTAATAATATTTTTTACAGGATGATTTAAGCCTCTATGTCCATGGTGCATTTTAAAAGTAGGAATATCGTTGGCTAAAGCCAATAATTGATGACCTAAACAAATACCAAATACTGGCTTTCCATCATTCAAAATTTCTTTTACAGTGCTTACTGCATAAGGCATTGCTGAAGGATCACCAGGGCCATTGGAAATAAAATAACCAGTTGGATTAAATTCTTTTAAACGACTTAAAGATGTTTTTGCAGGGTGCACTCTTACATGTACACCACGCTGTACCAAACAATTTAAAATATTTTTCTTAATACCAAAATCCAGCACAGAAACTTTAACATGGGATGACGCATCTCCAAGTTCATACTCTTCATTTGTAGTTACTTTACTAGCCAATTCTAACCCATCCATACTTGGGCAATTGGCCAATTCTTCCTTTAATTTTTCTATATCAAATACATCAGATGATATAATGCAATTCATTGCACCTTTTGTTCTTACATGAGCAACCAAAGCCCTTGTATCAACTCCATCAATTGCTACTAAATTGTTGCTAACTAAATAATCTTGTAAAGACCCATTGGCCATAAAACGGCTAAATTGCTCTTCTAAATTACGTGCAATTAATCCATGAATTTTTACAGAGCTACTTTCTACATCCACATCTTTTACTCCATAATTACCAACATGAACATTGTTCATAATTAACACTTGACCTGAGTAACTTGGATCTGTAAATACTTCTTGGTAACCTGTCATTCCTGTGTTAAAACACAATTCCCCTGTGGTAGTGCCAATTTTACCAAAAGCCTGCCCGTAAAAAATTGTTCCATCCTCTAATAATAAGATTGCTTGTTGATTTGTATTTGGCATTTTATATAGATTATAATTTTTGTGCAAATTAAAACAAAATAAAAAAGGCAAGACTAATTAGTCTTGCCTTTATATGTGAAACTTTTCAACATTTTTATTCAGCCGATTTTTCTTCGGTTGTAGTAGCTTCTTCAGTTGTAGTTGTAGCTTCTTCTGTAGCTGTAGCTTCAGTAGTTGCTTTTTTCTTACCTGCTCTACGTGTTTTCTTAGCTGGTTCAGCAGCTCTAGCAACACCATTACCGTAGATTTCGTTAAAGTCTACCAATTCAATCATTGCTTTTTCAGCATTATCACCTGGACGAATGCCCAATTTAATAATTCTGGTATAACCACCTGGGCGGCTAGCAATTTTTGGACCTACAACTGTAAACAATTCTTTGGTTGCAGCTTTATCTTGTAAATGACTAAACACAATTCTGTGTTGGTGGCTAATTGCTTCTTTAGTGTCTGCCTTTTTAGTTTTAGTTAAAATTGGCTCTACATAAGTACGCAAAGCTTTAGCTTTTGCCAAAGTTGTTACAATACGTTTGTGTGTAATTAAAGCAATAGCTAAGTTGCTTAAAAGGGCAACTCTATGTGCTTTTTTACGACCTAAATTGTTGTTTTTGTTTCCGTGACGCATGACTTGTTTTGTTTTTAGCTTATACCGTGTCAGGAATTATAAGCTGTTATAAATAATTTAAGGTTTAAAGTATAAAGTTTTACAACCTTAATCCTTTAAACCTTAAACCTTTTGATTAATTATCTAAATTGTCTAACCCTAATTTTACTAAATCCATTCCAAAGCTTAAACCTCTTTCGTTTAATACTTGATCAATTTCCGATAAAGATTTTTGACCAAAGTTTCTAAACTTCATTAAATCTTCTTGCTCATATTGAACAAGCTCACTCAATGAATTGATTTTAGCAGCTTTTAAGCAATTGAACGCTCGAACAGAAAGATCTAAATCTTCTAAAGGTGTTTTCAATACTTTACGCAATTGTAAAATTTGTTCATCAACTACATCTTCTTTCTTGTCTTCTTTATTATCAAAAGTGATGTTCTCATCAGTGATAATCATTAAGTGTTGAATTAAGATACGAGAAGCTTGTTTAACAGCTTCTTCTGGATGAATTGTACCATCTGTAGCAACTTCTAAAATTAATTTTTCGAAGTCAGTTCTTTGTTCCACACGATAGTTTTCAATAGAATATTTCACATTGATAATTGGTGTGTGAATAGAATCTATAGAAATGAAACCAAATGGAGCATCTTTAGGTTTGTTATCTTCAGAAGGTATATAACCTCTACCTCTAGATATTGTTAATTCAATATCTAATTTAGCAGTGTTATCCATTGTACAAATTACCAATTCTGGGTTCATTACTTCAAAGCCTTGAGCAGCTTCGCCAATGTTACCTGCAGTAAATTCGTTTGTACCTTTTATTGATAAATTGATTTTTTCGTTGTTCACATCATGATCTAAATTATTTTTAAATCTTACTTGTTTAAGATTCAAAATAATTTCAGTGACGTCTTCAGAAATTCCTTTGATGGTTGCAAACTCATGATCTACACCTTCAATTTTAATTCCAGTTATTGCATAACCTTCAAGGCTATTCAATAACACACGACGCAAAGCGTTGCCAATGGTTAAACCATAACCTGGCTCTAATGGGCGAAACTCGAAATGTCCTTCAAAATCAGTTGCTTTTTGTAAAACAATCTTGTCCGGCTTTTGGAAATTTAAAATGGCCATGTTGATAAACCTATTTTATTGTGTTAATCTGATTTTCGTTATTGAAAAGCAGAAATTAAATTATGATTCCAACGTTCTACAACATCAATAAACAATTATTCGTGTTGAGTTTTATACTTTAAGTAATTAGAATATGGTTGAACAAAAAAAATCTGTTCAACCAATTAATTATTTAGAGTACAATTCTACAATCAATTGTTCTTTAATATTTTCTGGAACGCTTTCTCTTTCTGGATGAGTAATGAAAGTACCTTTCTTTTCAGCTTCATTCCAATCTAACCAGCTAAACTTTGGATTTTTTCCACGGCTTTTGCTAGTAATAGATGAGTTATGTTCACTTTTTGGACGGTAGGCAATAACATCGCCAGCCTTACAAGAATAAGAAGGAATATTTCTTACTTCACCATTTACAGTAATGTGCTTATGAGCAACCATTTGTCTTGCTTCTGGGCGACTAGCAGTCAATCCCAAACGAAAAACAGTGTTGTCTAAACGAGCTTCTAATAATTTAATTAAGTTTTCACCTTTAACACCTTTCATTTTAGATGCTTCTACGAAGGTTTTACGAAATTGACGCTCTAAAACACCATATGTGTATTTTGCTTTTTGCTTCTCACGAAGTTGTAAAGCATATTCACCCAATGTTTTACGCTTTTTGGCAGCACCATGCTGACCAGGAGGGTTACTATTTTTAGTTAACCATTTGCCATTGCCTAAAATAGGCTCACCGAAAATTCGGGAAATTTTGGTCTTAGGACCAGTGTAACGTGCCATATTGTTTATTCATTTCGATTTTTTTGTTTCGTTGCGTCGATCGGTTAAAAATCGTAAAAAGTTAATCGGGCAACCTATAATAAATGAAATACCAGAAATATAAATTCCAACCTTCAGTAAATCTCCATTGAGAGCTGAAATTTGGAATTTGAAAAATTATTTATACTCTTCTTTTCTTAGGAGGACGACATCCATTGTGTGGCATTGGAGTTACGTCTTTAATTGAAATAACTTCAATTCCGTTTTGTGCAATGCTTCTAATAGCACCTTCACGTCCAGAACCTGGTCCTTTTACAAATACTTCTACTTTTTTCAAACCTGCATCTATTGCAACTTTAGCTGCATCAGCAGCTGCCATTTGTGCAGCATAAGGAGTGTTCTTTTTAGAACCACGGAATCCCATTTTACCAGCAGAAGACCAAGAAATTACTTGACCGCTTTTGTTGGTAAATGCAATAATAATGTTGTTAAAAGTAGCACTAATGCGTACTTCACCTGCAGCGTCAACCTTTACAATTCTTTTTTTTGCGGCTGCTTTTGCACTGTTTTGTGCTTTTTGTGGTTTTGCCATTGTTAATTTTTTGAGGTAATCTTCTAAAATAATCGTCTACTGTTAGGCAATTTTTGCATAACGATCTAACGATGGAATATATAAAATACAAAAAACAAATTCCAAATTCCGTTTTTGAATTGGGAATTTGGAATTTGATTGTTGCAAATTATTTCTTAGCTGCTTTTTTCTTACCAGCAACCGTTTTACGTTTACCTTTTCTGGTACGGCTATTGGTTTTGGTTCTTTGTCCACGTACAGGTAACCCCTTACGATGACGAAGACCACGATAACAAGCGATATCTAATAAACGCTTAATGTTCATTTGTGTTTCACTACGCAAAGCACCTTCAACTTTAAACTCAGAGTTAATGATGTTACGAATAGCGGCTTGTTCATCATCATTCCACTGATTTACTTTTTTATCAAAGTTAATTCCTGCTTTTTCAAGAATGTACTGAGCTTTTGAACGACCTATACCGAAAATATAAGTTAATCCAATTTCGCCTCTTTTGTTTTTAGGTAAATCTATACCGGCAATACGAGCCATAGCTTAATAATTATAAATTTTGAATTTTGAATTTTGAATTATTGAACGTCTTATTTATCATTTAAAACTTAACATTCAAAATTACTTTTACCCTTGTCTTTGTTTAAAACGAGGATTCTTTTTGTTAATCACATAAAGCTTACCTCCACGTTTAACAATCTTACAGTCTACACTGCGTTTTTTAATTGATGCTCTAACTTTCATTATTATAAGTTTTCCTATTTTGCTAAATACTGTACTTTTATTACGAATAATCAGTGTTACTTGTATCTAAAATTAATTCTGCCTCTACTTAAATCGTATGGGCTCATTTCAACACCAACTTTATCGCCCGGTAAAATTCTTATGTAGTGCATTCTCATTTTACCAGAAATTGTAGCTAGTATTTCGTGACCATTTTCAAGTTTTACTCTGAACATAGCATTACTTAACGCTTCAATGATTACTCCGTCTTGTTTAATGAGTTGTTGTTTAGACATAATTTTTTCGGGCTGCGAAGATATGAGTGAACTGTTGAAATAAAAAAAAAGATTGAACTTTTTTTTAAAACTTTTCTTACAAAAATTCGAAATTAACTGTATATCCCCTAAGATAGAACAAATCATTGATGTTTTTTTGAGAAAAATTGGTATCGATTGCGTAGAAAGTAATGCAAATAAAGGCAGCAAAGTTAGCAAAACTTGTAGCTTAATCTATTTTTACGCTGTATAAACGATTTATAAATTCTCGGCTGCATATGAAACAAATTGCTTTGACTAGAAAAAGTGTTCCACTTTTAATTGCTACTACATTTTACAATTCATCTTCGATTTTTAGAAAATGTATTCCTTTCCTAATTACACTTTGTTGTTTAACTACGAATGTGGGTGCTCAGGTAATTCAATTATTTGATTTTACAGCTCCAAGTGATGTGTATGTTGCAGGAATTGGAGGATATGATAAGCCCAATGTTGGCAGTTATCATGTTAAAGCAAGTGGTGGTGCTGCAACTTTTACAAGTGCTAGCCCTGCATGCTTTGGTTATAGTCTTGGTGCAAAAACATCGAGTAGTTTGTTTATTTTCAAATCTACTGGAACTGTAAATTCGATTGAAATAAATGCTTTTTCTACTTCAAGCAATAGAACACTTACTGGTTTTGCAATTTCACCAACATTAAATGGCACTTATACCAATGCAGGATTTACAACTACTGGTACAATAAACAGTAACGAATGTGGTACAATTATTTGTGTACCAACAACTCAAGTTGCACCTGGTACATTTATGCGATTTACATTTTCTGGCAATTTCGAAACTGTTGTTTCATTAAAAATTAATGTTAAACCAATTGGCTCTGCTCCTACTGTTACTACAACTAACATTACAGCAGGTATTAATACTGCCAATATTACTGGAACTGTAAATGCTGGCTTGCCTGCCCCGTCAATGCCAATTGATTATTATGGTGTTATTTGGAACACAGTAAATACAGGTATTGATATTAATTTAAGCACTAAAACTGCAGTAACTCCAGCTACAATCAATACTTTTCCTGGTAGTTTCACCAATCAGGCAACTGGCTTAATACCCAATGGCACTCAATATTATGGCAGAACTTATGTAAAAGCACTAGATGGTAATGTTTACTATGGAGCAATTATGCCTTTTATTACATTGCCACCAACATTACCAACTGTAACTACTAATGCCGCAAGCAATATTTTTTCTAATAGAGCAACCAGTGGGGGAAATGTAACAGATAGTGGTGGTGTAACCATTGTGCAAAAAGGGATTTGTTGGAGTACAAGCCCTAACCCAACAACAGCATTGAGTACTAAAACAACACAAGGTTTGTATAGTACAAATTTTAGCAGTTTAATTACAGGTTTAACACCAAGCACAACTTATTATGTTAGAGCTTATGCAGAAAATTCTGTAGGTGTAACTTATGGTAATGAAATTCAATTTATAACTTCAGTTGCTGTACCAGTTATTGCTGCAACGCCTACTACAATTGCATTTGGTACTGTAAATTACAATGGATCTCAACCAGTTTTGAGTTATTTATTAAATGGACAATATCTAAGTCCTGCTGCTGGAACAATTACAGTTCAAGCTCCTACTGGATATGAAGTTTCTACTTTAAGTAACAGTGGGTTTGGTGCTACTACCACATTTAATTATACAAACAATGCATTTGCTAGCAAAAGAATTTACGTTCGTTTTAAAACCAATGCATACGGCGTTTACAATGGTGCAATTATTCAAACCGGTGGCGGCACAATTCCAGTAAATGTAGATACGGTTTTTGCAAGTGGTATTATAGCACAAGACCCCAATGTTTTAACCAATAGTGGTACAGATTTTTGGTTGGGCAATGGTTATCAAGAGAGAAATGACAGAAAAAGTGGTGATGCAAATGAAGGTAAACTATCTGTTTATATAGCTGCTGGCGATCAAGCTGCTGTTGTAAACGTTGAATTACCAGGCATTCCTGGTGCTGCTGGTTTCCCTAAAAACAATATTACCATTCCGGCAAATACTGTTGTAGAAATTAAAGATTTTCCAACAGGAAGTAGCAGTAACAATATGAACCCAACTGGATTGCCAGATGCAAGATTATTTTATACAGGAATTTCAAAAAGAGGTATTCACGTTAGTAGCTCAAACGGTGCACCAGTGAGTGTTTGGATGCATACTTATGCACCCAACAATAGTGCTGCTGCTGCTATGGTTTTTCCTACAAATACATGGAACTCTGCTTATACAGTTCAAGCTTTTGGTGGACAACCAACTGACACAAAATATGTGGGTGGTTTTACCAATAATTCAAACCCTAATTCATTCTTTTTTGTAGTTGCCAATGAAGACAATACCCCTATTTGGTTTACACCTAGCCAAGACATATTAGACTCGGTGCCGGCTGCTATTTTTACTGAAGGGCATGATGCATCGATGGTGAAATATAACAAGGGAATAACTTATGGACCTTTTATTTTAAATAAAGGGGAAATTTTTAATGCAATGGGTTTTATTAAAAATTCGGGTAATGATGCAAATGGATTGGATTTAACAGGGTCGAAAGTTTGGACAAATTGCGATAAAAAAATTGCTGTTTTTGGGGGCAATGGGCGATGCTTGGTGAATGCTCCAACTTGTACTTCTATAGACCAAGGTTCGGATCATTTAATACAACAAATGTTTCCAAAAGTAGCTTGGGGTACAAAATATATTTCTGTTCCTACAAAAACAATGGAATACAATTTATACAGAATAACAGTTGACGATCCAACTACACGAGTATGGATAAACAATCCTTTACATACAACACCACAAACAGGATTGATTAATAATTTGTATTATCAATTTGCAAGCAAAGAATCTTTATTAATAGAGAGCGATAAGCCCATTAACGTAACACAATTTATTACTGCTGGTGGTTGTGCCAACAGCAATGGTAGTAAAGGAAATGGTGATCCAGAAATGATTATTCTAAGCCCTGTTCAACAAGCAATCAATAAGGTAACTGTTTATTCTGCTCCAATTAAAAAAAGTGGAGCAAACTACAATGGTCATTATATCAATGTGGTTATAAAAAAAGAAGGTCTTGCTAGTTTTAGATTAAATAACGTTGCAGTTGCCGATACTGGAATTAATCAAACCACAGCCAATGCAGGAACTTGTTACAATACTGCTGGCAGTATCCCAATTATCAATGCTTTTGTGAAACATACATTTGATACAAATTATTATGTAGCTAAATTCAGGGTATTGCCTAACACATCAAATACTTTAAAATCAGATTATCCATTTAATGCCATTGCATATGGAATGGGTGATGGCGAAAGCTATGGTTACAATGCAGGTACAGCTATCAAAAATTTATCTTCTATTAGTGTTGCACAAAATCCATTTGGAACGGATACTTCTACAGCTTCGGTTAAAACATGTGTAAACAATCCAGTACGTTTACAAATTGCTTTACCATATTTACTCACTCAAGTGGATAGTATTTTATGGGATTCAGGTGCAAGTCCATACGTTTCGCCTGCTGGTATTGTAAGAGGTGGTTTAACTCCTAATCCAGGGAATCCAGGAACATTTTATGCAACCAGTACTGGATCAATTGTAGTTGATGGTAGAACTTACTTTTTATATTCTTCTCCCCCATTATACAATTTTTCACAAGAAGGTACTTTTCAAGTAACGGCAATTGCTAAAGGAACTTTTATTAGTGAATGTGGTAGTGAAAGTAGACATATTATTAACGTAACTGTTGGGCACGATGACATTGCATTTACAGCTGTAAATGGTGCTTGTGGGAGTACAAGCGTAACTTTTACAGATAACTCAACGCCACTGGCTGGAACAAGTATACAACAATGGCAATGGAGCTTTGGCGATGGTACAAATTATACTGCAACACCACCAAATCCAAACCCTGTTCCCAATCCACATGTTTATCCTCCCTTAAGTTCTGGAGTTAGCTCTTATTGGGCTAAATTAAAAACCATTAATAGTGTGGGTTGTTTTTCTGAAGACAGTGTTTTTGTTGATTTGTCTTTCGATTTAAATGCAAAATTTACTGTTTCAAAAGATACCATTTGTGCAGGAACATCTGTAACATTTAATGATTTATCAAGTAGTAGTGCTGTTGAATGGGTTTGGGACTGGAATGACGGAAGCCCTAATACTGTAGTTACTGGCACAGCACCTGCTGCTCCTCAATCCCATACATTTAATACTGCAGGTACATTTAATGTAAAATTATATGTAAAAAATGCTGCTGGTTGTTTAAGTGCAATAAAGGATACTAATATTGTAGTAATAGCCAAGCCTGTTGTAGATTTTCAAACTCCTCCAGGTATTTGTTTAGGCGGTAGTATGCAGTTTACCAATTTAACTACACCAACAACAGGTGTTACTTATTTATGGAATTTTAACGACCCAAATGCAACTGTTCCTAACCCAAATACAAGCACAGTAAAAGACCCATTACATGTTTATACTTCTACTGGTCCATTCAACGTAAGCTTAACTGTTACACTAAATGGATATGGCTGTGCCGATACAAAAACAAAAGCTTTATCTTCTACAATTTATCAATTACCAACTGCAGTAATTACAGCTCCAGCAACTGCTTGCTTAAGAGACTCTACAGTATTTAGTAGTACATCAAGTACAGGAGGTTCAGGCAATACAGTAACAATGTGGAATTGGGATTTTGGTGGTGGAGTTACGTCAACCTTACAAAACCCCAAACATGCGTATACAACAACTGGAGTTAAAACAGTAACATTAACTGTTACCAGCGATAAAGGTTGTATTAGTGCTCCTGTTACACACAACATTACATTAAACCCTACACCAAATGTTACTTATACTGCAATACCAAATGTGTGTGCCAATGCAAGTGCATTTAACTTAACGCAGTTTACAGAAACTACAGGTTTACCAGGAAGTTTTACATACACAGGAACAGGCGTTAGTGGCAATAATTT
>Ga0209480_10003503_pt1 | contig 10232 bp, 6 predicted proteins | sample JI61114C2DNA_FD_187501 | JGI IMG/M metagenome (GOLD analysis project Ga0209480, IMG submission 187501) | Wastewater effluent complex algal communities from Wisconsin, to seasonally profile nutrient transformation and Carbon sequestration -... | ecosystem: Engineered > WWTP > Effluent > Algae...
TTTATATTCTACTCCACGATCCTTTAATTGAGCCTCTGTTTCGCCAACTGCAGCTACTTCAGGCCAGGTATATACTACGCCAGGAATAAGATTGTAATTAATATGCGGACGCTGGCCCGCTATAGTTTCAGCCACAAATACGCCTTCTTCTTCAGCTTTGTGAGCCAACATAGCACCTTTTACAACATCTCCAACGGCGAATATATTCGGAACAGTCGTCCTTAAATGACCATCTACGTCTATTCTGCCTTTTTCATCCACAAGAACTCCTGCTGCTTCAGCATGCAACCCATCAGTATAAGGTCTTCTGCCAATGGCTACTAAACAATAATCAGCATCGATCTTCTTGACTTCTTCCTGACCATTTTGCTTGAATTCTACGGTAACCTTATTTTTAGTTGATTTGACTGTTGTAACCGCATGATTTAAATGGAAGGTGAATCCCTCTTTCTTCAAAACTTTTTGTAGTTCTTTTCCACAGTCCATGTCCATGGTTCCGATACACTTATCTGTAAATTCTACCACATCGACTTTGGTACCTAATCTTGCATATACTGAGCCCAGTTCAAGGCCTATGACACCAGCACCAATGACAACCATTGATTTCGGTATCTCACCCAATGATAAAGCTTCTGTAGATGTGATTACTCTTTTTTTGTCGTAATTGAATGCTGCTGGAGTGATAGGTTTAGAACCTGTTGCGATTACAAAATATTTACTCTCGAGCATTAGATTTTCACCTGCGTCATTCACTACATTAATGGAGTTCGCATTGATAAAGCTACCAATACCCTGAAGTACTTCAATTTTATTTTTAGACATCAGGTAGGAAACACCTTTTGCAACAGTATCAACGACACCTTTCTTCCTTTCAAACATTTTAGCTGCATCCATATTCACTTCTCCGGTAGAAATACCATGATCCATGAAATGATGAACTGCATTAAAATAATGCTCAGATGAGTCAAGCAATGCTTTAGAAGGAATGCATCCAACGTTGAGGCAAGTGCCTCCCAATGACTTATATTTTTCTACAATAGCTGTCTTTAAACCAAGCTGTGCACATCGAATAGCACAAATATAACCACCTGGGCCAGAGCCAATCACTACGACGTCGTAAGACATAAAAAACGTTTTTTTAATTTAATTAATCTTTAGGTGTTGTAGGATCATTCTCCCCTCCACCAGGTTTAGCAGGCCTGTTAGGTCGATTATTGCGTCTATTGTTATTCCTCTTTTTATTAGGATTCTCGGGACGCGGACCTTGCGAAGCATTTTCTATTCCGCCATTGTTTTCATTAACTGGAGGAGTTTGCCCTCCGGATAACGGGAATATAACATTTTTATTTGCTTCAGGTTTATTCTCGGAACGATTTTCAGGCCGTGAACCTTCATGTTTTCTATCTGGTCGCTTTTCATTAGGTCCTCTTTCAGGTCTCTTTCCTTCAGGCCATTTATCAGGACCATTTTCTTTGGGACTTCTGTCAGGACGTGGACCACTTGGTCTTGCATCAGGTCTTTTATCGTCAGGGCCTCTTTCAGGACGAGGGCCATCCGGCCGGCGTTCCGGTCTATTTTGATTAGATCTTTGCTGATTCTGTGGCCTTTTGTTTTCATCTTTTCGTGGGCCGTTTTCCTTGCGTTCTCCATCACGCTGATTGCGCGTATTGCCTTCAGGTCTAGCCTGTCTATCAGGTCTTGGCTGACCTTCCGTTCTGCCGCTTCCTTCACCTCGGCCTTTATTTTTTTTCTTAGCTTTTCTTCTCTCTTCCGGCAATTCAATATGACCTGTAAGATCCTCTGACTTCATGTGATCGATATCTTCCAGATATTCTACTCTTGTAGATACAATATCTTCAGGTATCTTTCCTCTTGATATATCCTTTTGCATTGCTACTACTTCATCTACCGTCATAGTGATGAAAGCTTCGCGACCTTTTTTATCTTTTTTGATGTAGAACATCAATTTCTTAAAAATATCTGTTTTGATCAGTTTAGCATACCCACCTGCGTATTGAAGATTGTCCGCATTAGTAGGAAAATCTTCCAATGCTTCCATATAGACATCCAACTCATAATTCAGGCAACATTTTAGGCGACCACATTGACCGGATAATTTTGCCTGATTGATTGAAAGGTTTTGATACCTCGCTGCATTGGTAGTCACTGATTTATAATCTGTAAGCCATGTGGAGCAGCATAATTCACGACCACACGACCCTAAACCACCTATTCTGGATGATTCCTGTCGTGATCCTATCTGGCGCATTTCTATCTTAACACGAAATTCTTTTGCAAAATGTCTGATGAGCTCCCGGAAATCCACTCTTCCGTCAGCTGTATAAAAGAAAGTAGCTTTCTTCATATCTGCTCGAAACTCAACATCACCGATCTTCATATCTATACCTAACATGGCCGATATGGCTCTTGCTCTGACCATTGTGTCCCGGTCATTACTTCTTGCTTGTACCAATTTGTCTACATCCTGTTGAGAAGCGACTCTCATGACTGATCTTACTGCAGTATTAATATCCACAGACTTTTTCTTCATCTGTAGTGGCACCAGAGCGCCTTTGAGTGATATCTCACCCACATCATAACCTCCATCTGCCTCAACCACAACAGTATCACCAGTCTCGGCTTGTAGCATGTTCTGAAGTTTAAAGAAAGCTTTGTGGGCGCCATTTCTAAAGCTTACTTCGACAAGATTTACCTCCGATGGATCCTCAAGCTCCATGGTTGAAAGCCAGTCGTAAGTATTTAATTTATTACATCCTCCGGAGTCACAACCTCCATTGGATCTGCATCCTTTGGATTTGTCTCCGTCTGTACCGCAACTTGTGCAAGCCATTTTGTTTTTATTTAGAGAAATCTATGCTAAAAACCGCTTTCCCTGAAACAACCTGTGGATATGTCCAGAGGTGTACATGAGTTGCATTTTCGCATTGCAATTTCTTTCAGTTAAGTAAATTTCTCTGTCCAGGATCTGTATCAACTCCTCAATACTTTCAAAACTCAACAGTGGACAAAGTTTGGAAGCGATATCAACCATTTTTTCAGGTAGATTGATCTCATTTTTTCCAAAATTATATTTAATTTTTATCATCTCTTTTACGAAATGAATGCCAAATTTAAGAATATATTTCTGAACTTCCCTTGTATATGTGGCAAAGTGGTCAACCCATTTGATTATTTCTATGTGTTGGAAGGAATAACATAGCCTCAACCACTCTACGAAGATGTCATTTTTTTCAAGATTATTTTCATTAAAAAGTGACAGCGCTTCAATCATATTACCATTGGCGAGGTAAGATGCCATCTGAGCTTCCTCATTATTTTTGTGAAAAAAAGAAGATAGAACAGTTTTAACGCCTTCCTGATCCATTTCTTTAATTTTAAAAAGTTGACATCTGGACATGATCGTCGGTAACAATCGTTCGGTATCTTCTGCCACAAGGATAATGTAAGTATCTGCAGGTGGCTCTTCCAGTATCTTCAATAACCTGTTACTTTCCTTGCCAAGGTATTCAGGCATCCACAAAAGTAATACTTTACGATCCGATTCGAATGGTTTCATCTGAAGTTTCCTGGTGATCTGCAGACACTCAAAAGCATTAATATTGGGTTGTTTTCCTCCGGCATCCTGCGCTTGTGACCATTCATAAACGTTCATGTATGGGTTGGCCTTGAAGGTTTTCTTCCAATCCATTAGAAAATCATCTGCCTGGAAATCCCCCGTACCTGATTTCACAAATGGAAAGGAGAACAAAATATCCGGATGTGTAAATGTCATTGACTTTTTACAGGAATTACACACATTGCAAAGCCCTTCAGTTTCTCTATTCTCGCACATTAGAATTCTGGCTACGACATATGCAAAGTGTAATTTCTCATTGCCTTCATTTCCCAAGAATAAGGTAGCATGAGGAAAATGATCGTTGTGAACCATCGTCATCACTTCGCTCTTCAAAGCTTCTAATCCTTGTATATCTTCGAGTCTGAACATAAATGTAATTGTGGTAAAAGTAGTTAAAATATCAGTAATCAGTAATCAGTAATCAGTAATCAGTAATCAGTAATCAGTAATCAGTAATCAGTAATCAGTAATCAGTAATCAGTAATCAAAAAGTCCACCTTTGCAAGCAGAGTTCCTTCTCTGAGATAATTATAACATTCTTTATTCCTTATTTTGAAAAACGAAGTCCGTTTCCACAAATGAGCCATTAGCCATAAGCCATTGGCCATCAGCAATAAGTAATCAGTAATATGTAATACGTAATAAGTAATAAGCTAAACCCAAAAACATTCGCAAATCCTCATTATTCGCCTCATTTTCAATTTTCAATTTTCAATTCCCTCATACCTTGCCATTTTGTCACTTCCTCCGTATTGGAACAATATTTGACAAAGGAAGAGTAATCAAACAAATGTAATAATGGAAAAAGGACAAATAACGGTTAATACCGAAAACATCTTCCCGATAATAAAACAGTTTTTATACTCCGAACAGGAGATATTCTTACGTGAACTAATTTCAAATGCAGTAGATGCAACATCCAAACTAAAAACGCTCTCTTCCAAAGGAGTTGCGAAAGGAGAGTTAGGAGATCTGACTATCGAAATCATCCCTAACAAAGAAGCCAGAACACTTACTATAAAGGACAAAGGGATAGGGCTGACCTCAGAAGAAACAAAGAAATATCTTAACCAAGTAGCATTTTCAAGTGCTCAGGAATTTCTTGAGAAATATAAAGACGATGCAAACATCATTGGGCATTTTGGTCTTGGGTTTTACTCAGCATTTATGGTAGCTGACAAAGTTGAAGTCAACACATTATCTTATCAGGAAGATGCTGAACCTGTCATTTGGTCATGTACAGGTGATACAAATTTCGAAATCAACGCTTCAGAAAAAACTGATCGTGGCACAGAAATCATCCTGCACTTGAGTGATGATGCAATGCAATATGCCGAAGATGATAAGTTGCAAGAATTGCTAAACAAATATTGCAAATTCCTTCCGGTGCCAATTAAATTGGGCATGAAGAAGAAAACAATTTCTGAAGGAGAAGGAGAAGAAAAAACCGATCGCGAGATTGAAGTTGCAAATATTATAAACAATACAAATCCACTTTGGAAAAAATCACCTTCTGAGCTTTCAGAGCAAGATTATATCAACTTCTACAAAGAACTATATCCATACAGCAGTGATCCACTTTTCTGGATCCACCTCAATATTGACTACCCGTTCAACCTGACAGGAGTACTATATTTTCCTAAGATCGAGACCAATTTTGACATTCAGAAAAACAAGATCCACCTTTATTCCAATCAAGTATTTGTGACGGATGATGTCAAGGAGATTGTTCCTGAGTTTCTGATGTTGCTACATGGAGTGATAGATTCTCCTGATATTCCGTTGAATGTTTCCAGATCTTATCTTCAGGCAGATAGTCATGTGAGAAAGATCTCAGGTTACATAACTAAAAAGGTGGCTGAGAAGTTGAATGACTTATTCAAGCAAGATCGTGCAGGCTTTGAGGCTAAATGGCCAGATATCGGAACCTTCATTAAATATGGTTACTTGTCTGATGATAAATTTGAGGAAAAAGTAAGCGGATCAATTCTATTAAAAAACACAGATGGCCAATACTTCACCATCGATGAATATAAAGAAAAGATCAAGGACAATCAAACTGATAAAGATGGTAAAATCACTGTCCTCTACAGCAATGTGTTGAACGACCACCATTCATATATTCAGGCTGCCAAAACTAAAGGATATGATGTCCTTGAAATGGACCAAGTCATCGACAATCACTTTATCCAGCATTTGGAGTACAAAAAAGGGGATTTTGTATTCAAAAGAATTGACTCCGATGTTACTGATCACCTGATCTCTTCTGACGAGACAATTCCTGAACTATTAACAGAATCTGAGATCAAGTCGATAGAGGAATTGTACAAAAATGTATTGAAGGACAGTATGAATAAGATAGAAGTCAAGCCACTTTCTTCTGATGTACAACCTGTGCAGATCGTTAAACCTGAGTTTATGAGAAGGATGACTGAAATGCAAATGTTGCAGGGTCATTCAATGGGAAAGATGCCGGAGATGTACACCATTGTCATCAACTCTAACCATCCACTGATAGCTAATAAGTTATTGAAAATGGAAGACAATGCTGCACAGGAAAACATGGCGAAAAACTTATATGACCTTGCAAGATTGAGCCAGCAAATGTTGACTGGAGCTGATCTGACGAATTTTATCAATAATAATTTGGTACAAATGTCAGAAACAAGTATATAGATCGAGTAGATCGAAGATTTAGAGGCCGTTGAAGATGTTTCAGCGGCTTTTTTGTTTTGAGAAATTAGAAATTAGAAATTAGAAATTAGAAATTAGAAATTAGAAATTAGAAATTAGAATGAAATGCCGTGGTTGGGATTATGGTTCCGTTCTTATTACAATTTAATGCCAATTACTCATTACCCTTTTTCAGAATCACAGATTTTAAAAGGATTTGGATGATTACACGGATGATACACAATCTAAATGATCTGGTCAATCGTAAAATTTGGGAATTTGGAAATTTGGGCATTTAGCAAACAGCTTTCGCAATTTGCTGAAGGGAAACGACCTTTCAGGCCTCTATATTTGGTAAGAAAGGACGAAGCATATTACTGATTACTCATTACCCTTTTTCTGAATCACGGATTTAAAAGGATTTGGATGATTACACGGATTAGGTAACTCTAAGATGATTTTGTGATTTACAACTTAGAAGTTAGAATGAGGCCGAGATTTATACTATTATTCCATTCATTACTCATCACCCTATTACTCATTACCTATTACTCATTACCCATCACCTGATCACACATCACCCTATCACCCGATCACCCGATCACTCAAACTCCCACTCCCGCCATCAGCCCTTCCAATATTCTCAATCCGTCACTATTGCCAAGAATATCTTCTGCAGCACGCTCAGGATGCGGCATCATGCCAAACACGTTACGTCCTGAATTACATATTCCTGCTATGTTATGTAGAGCTCCGTTGAAGTTGCTCTCTTCGTTGATATTGCCATTTTCATCACAATATTTGAAAAGGATCTGATCGTTGGCGATTAATTCCTGAAGAGTCTCATCTGAAGCGTGAAAGCGCCCTTCTGCGTGTGCAATTGGTATTTTCAATACATCTCCTTCATTTAATCGACCAGTCAGAATAGTGTTGCCTGTTTCTGTTCTTAGGTGAATGTTTTTACAAATAAATTTTTGATCTTTATTTCTCAAAAGTACACCTGGTAATAAGTGTGATTCGCAGAGTATCTGAAAACCATTGCAAACGCCAAGTACTTTACCACCAGCATTTGCAAAATCTATCACTGAAGCCATTACATTAGAAAATCTTGCGATCGCGCCACACCTCAGATAATCGCCATAGGAAAAACCTCCCGGCAAAACAATCCAATCCTCTTTAGTAAAATCTTCCGGTATTACATCCTTATGCCAGATCTCTCTCGTCTCTATTCCCATCACATTGCTGAGTGCATGAATCATGTCATGATCACAATTAGAACCTGGAAAAACTACAACACCTGCCTTCATATAAATTAAAATTATAAATTTTTAAAGTAAAATATATTGAAATAAAAATGAGATGCTAATTAATATGAGATGCATCATATCTGCGATCAGCTTATTTGAAATCAATAACATAGAGTATCCAAGCAAAATACCCATCGGAACCGCTATGATCAGAAAATGGTCCAACCTGATACCGGACTGGAAGCTAAAAGTGATAAGGGGCAATAGCATGAACCAAAGAAGTACGTCCACCTTACGCATGGCATGTACATTATTCTTTCGACCATAATTGCTGTAATTTAATACAGTCAATAATAATAAAAACACCAGGATGGCCAATTTAATGTAAAGAATATAATTGACATTGGCCGCCCAATCAAGCCATTTAATATTCTCCGGAAATTTCATCAGAAAATCAGGCAGTCGACCCATCCAAAAATAATATGTACCACCTAAAAATATAGGTATCACAAATCCTAAGAAGTATTGCACCCTCTCAATAAATCTGAACGATCTTACTATCAGAAAACCAACAAAGCATGAAATAAAAAAAATACAGTAACTAAAATCGAAAAGCATAGCTGTGCTGACGAATAGCCCGGCATTGAAAACGTCCCCGCTTTGACCTGATTTTTTATATGAACTAAAAACATTAAACAATGCAAGAATAACAAAAGTATTGGCCATCAAAGCAGGTGATAGATAATTGAAATCCGGAAACATGGTACAAATAAAAATGTAGAATAATCCCGGAAACAAACTACTCTCTCTGGTAATTCTGTTATTATTGACCAACACATTGATGAGGATGGCCTGAATAAATATCAACAATGTGCCGGTGATCTGCGCCACCATGCTCGTATAACCGATAGCATTATAAACAATATCACTAAATGCTGAGCTGGACAACGGCGTCCAGTTGGTCTCCCCTATGAAGGATGGTATCCTTAACAGCACACAATAAAAAAACAAGAGAATGTAGCCAAGGGGCTGATCCTTTCTGAATAATTCTAACACAGAGGTTATTTTACGATTCGATGGCGCAAAGGTATAATTTTCTGATGAAAAACAGGAGCAACATTTTCAGCGTTTTTGCCTATTGACCAGACACTTTCATCTTCAACGTATAAATGGATTCTGAGGCAGTGATAAACAACGTTTTGTGATCTTTTCCACTGAAGCAAATATTTCCTGTCCAATTGGAAGGAATATCGATGTGCCCTATTTTTTTACCTTCTTGATTATATATAGTCACCCCATTTCCTGTGAGATATAGATTGCCGGATTTGTCGAGTATCATACCATCTGAGCCTTGATTGACAAAGAGTTTACGTTCAGTCAATTTTCCACCTTTTCCTATTTTGTATTTATAAGTTTTATCGCCGACAATGTCCGCCACGTAAAGACATTTGCCATCCGCACTACCAATAATGCCATTCGGCTGGAGCAATGTGCTATCGAGTTTGGTAGCCGTGCCTTTTCCATTTATCATCAAATAGACATTTTGTTGTGCCGGTTTCTTTTCAATTCGGTTCCAATAAGGTCTATGATAATAAGGATCAGTGAAATAGAAATTCCCATTTGGTGCAACCCACACATCATTGGGTCCATTAAATGGCTGATTATTCTGGCCTTTCAAAATAATTTCCTTCTTACCTTCAGCATCGATTCGCCACATTTCATTGTCTCTATCCGCACAGGCGATAAGGTAGCCGTCATTATCAAAATAGAGACCATTGGCTCTTCCTGCTTCATCCATAAACACAGTCAACTGTCCATTGGTATCATACTTCCATATCTTGTTATTTGGCTGATCAGTGAAATATACATTGCCTGCTTTATCCGTAGTGGGCCCTTCAGTAAAGATAAATTGATCGGAAACTTTGGTGAGTTTGGCGTTATCAGCGACAAGCCTCTCCAATCCGGAAATAACTTGTCCATTAATCTCAGAAAACGCCGTCATGCAAAGCACTATTAGGCCACAAAGGCTAGCCATTTTATTCATAGGAATACGCTTATTTTTTCAAATTTAAAGAAAACATCCGACGATGCAAGAAATTAGTGTTGAAAGGTTTTAGAGTCGAGAAATATGACCGGACAGATATGTCATTTAGCGCGCAAAAGTTAAGCTACGAATTACCTTCTGTTTTCTGAAGGACATCTGACGACTATACACAAATTAACCCTTGCTTAATTTTCTTGCAGCATTTGTTTAGAAAAGCAAAAAAAAATATAAAAATTTCTAATTAGCGCTGCTAGATTAGCCATCAGCAGTCTTGAAGCCGCCAGATGACATGACGAAATCTACTTAAACCGTCGGATGGCGCGAACAATCATCAATCTGCCGTTACCTCCAATTCCGGCAAATACCCTTCCTCATTCTTGGAGATCACGATTGCTGCCACTCCATTGCCCAAACAATTCGTAATGGCGCGTGCTTCACTCATGAATTTATCGACGCCAAGCAAAAAGGCAAGACCTTCGACCGGTATCTTGTGAATGGCAGTCAACGTGGAAGCGAGGACAATAAATCCACTTCCTGTTACAGCTGCCGCGCCTTTGGAAGTAATCATTAGTAAACCAATGATGGATAATATTTCTATGAATGACAAATGGACATTGTACAATTGAGCTAA
>Ga0209480_10003504_pt1 | contig 10229 bp, 11 predicted proteins | sample JI61114C2DNA_FD_187501 | JGI IMG/M metagenome (GOLD analysis project Ga0209480, IMG submission 187501) | Wastewater effluent complex algal communities from Wisconsin, to seasonally profile nutrient transformation and Carbon sequestration -... | ecosystem: Engineered > WWTP > Effluent > Algae...
TCACGTGTGAGGCTTTTTCATTTTGTTAAGTGGTGGTCCCGATAGCTATCGAGATGGTAGACACGCAGGACTTAAAATCCTGTGGTTAGTAATAACTGTACGGGCCTGCCTGCGGCAGGCAGGTTCAAGTCACGTCCTGGGTACGAAGCCTGATGTGATAACGCCAGGCTTTTTTGTTTAGAAACCCTTTTTCGTATATAAGAGGGGTTTTTGACTCTATGTAGGAGTTACTCCTATTGAAGGGATAGATTTATTTGAAAAAGGTTATTTTTATACGCAAATTGATAGGGTCTTAGGTTTAACCACGTCAAAATCAAGCTCTTAAATAAGGTCATATACAACCTTAATTATAACAAAGGACTTTTTTACGCGTTAACACACCTAAAAAGCTTACACGTTATTAATGCCTTTACCATATAAGATAGATCCCGACCTTTTGAAGGACTCAATTGTGGAAGTTAGGTTTAACTCCCAATTTGATTTTGCCTTGATTCCAGGACTTGTGTACAACCACCTTATAGAAGGTAAATACACTTATGCTGGTGCCAACTTTAATCCAGTTCCTCAAGTATCCAATCCGCTTGTTTTTAATGTAGCGCAACCAACATTCCTTAACGAAAATATTACTTGTCGAGTAATGGGTAATTCATTGGCATTCAATTGCAATGAAAAATACATCGGTTGGGATAAGTATTTTGTAGAAATTAAAAATTTTCTAAAAATATTCGATAGCGTAGAAGTAGTTACTTCCTACTCTCGAATTGGGTTGAGATATATTAATATTCTTCAAAGTGTTAATATCTATGAAAAATTAATAGATGATTTAAGAGTTAATCTTAAATCTTTCCCTAATACGGCAACTAATATCAAAACAGAAATTTTAGACGAAAAATTTAAAATTGTTGTAAACCTCGGAAATGATTTTTTACAACAAGGTTTAAATAATAAGGTCTCTGTTTTGGACATAGATGTTTTTTTGGAGCAAACAATAGATACGTATCAGCAATTGATTGATACTCTGGAGCAAATGCACAAGAAAGAGAAAGAAATTTTTTTTGGTTTTCTTAAGGCAGATTTTATAGAAACTTTAAAGCCAACATACAATGTCTGATGGAGCGCAAACTGCAAACTTGCCTTATTGTCAAGAGGCAAAAGAAGCTATGACGGGCTACGGCAGCAATAAGGTTGCTATAGGTTATCTTGACAATAGCTGGACTAATGTTAATAATGCTTTCAAAGCATTTAACTGTGCATATTATGTAGACATATCAAGGAATAATTTAATAGAATATAGTCAACCTCAATTGGAATTAAGTTCGCCTGCATTTATGATTGGCTACCCAAAATCAACAGGTGCAGAAACTACTATTGAGAACTCGAAATCATCGATATTGTTTCATTATAAGGCATTCAACTCTAAACAAAAGATTGATGAAGAGAATGTTAATAGAATTAATATTTCATTGATTCAATCGATTTTCTCAGAGGTCATAAAATCTGATACTAAGTTCATTAAAATAATCACGAGTAGATTTCAGGATCAGACTATTACGAAGATTCTTAGTGTCATTTCCAACTTGCTTCCCAATAAATATGCAATAGAATTTACTAGTGATCTCTCAATTTATTTTACCTTAATCTTCAATACAAATAAGCTTTTTCTTGAATTCTTTCTGGAGAAATCAGATTCAGAGCCTGATTTCGTTTTTATCATGTATAATAAAAACGACTGTGTTGCTAATGGCACCGGGGATATCGATTCCATATCAACTAAAATAAGCAATCTTAAAATAAGATAGTTTATAGAAGTATGAAGTATCCTTCCAAATTACTGCCAAGGATTTTTTTTAGGATAATAAACTTCAACAAGCTGGATGATACTGTCTATTTGATTAGGCATACTCCAATCAAACAAGTTTGGGATCCAGCTACAAGTTTAATTCAAGAGAAATATATAGCAGAGCCTCGTGCGCAGATGGAAGATCTATCTTTAAACATCTACGGCAAGTTCAAAGAGCGCGATATAAGTATTGAAATCGATCGACCTCATAAAGAAAGATTTTTTGCGCAATGGAAACCTTTGCAATTCGGAAAAAGACCAAAAGCGGGTCAATTCCTATACGATGATAGTCGCGGGTGGTTTTTTGTTCCTTTATCTGCGCTTCATAATAAGATTGTACCTAATTCTACCCCACTCTATAGCGATTTTAGTTTAACATGTGAGGTTGTACATAAACCAGTAAAGTGCAATTTTTGGCATGTTCAGTTACAATGGAGAAATGAAAGGGGCGAATTATTAACTCAAGCACATACTAATTGGAAGAGAAGTGTTCAAACCACAACACGATCCATGATTAAGATGTTTGCTAAACCCCAAATTTTAGACCATAAGACGATTCCTTTATCTCAATACTTGATCTTTAATTTTGTATAACTATTTATAAGTATTTTATTTCCCTCTCCGCCAGATCAACACTAGTCCGATATCAACCCACAAAAAGTATCTTGCACCATTAGAGACCCGTACTTCACGAGAGCAAAACATTTCCAATGTTAACTATGCAGAGAAAAAACTTGGCAAAAGTGAGTTCGTAAGCCACGAGTAGTCATCAATTGCTATTTCACCAAAGCATTCTAAGCGGTAAATCGTTGTGGTTCGGATTCAGAATTTAATCTTCCATAGGACTTGCAACCTTTCCAAACCTGGTCACGTCCTTAGCTGTAATAATCCACCCCATGAAGCTTTATTCATTATCCATTGTGTTTCTTTTGTCGTTCGCATGCGCAGCCCAAAACCGCGACCCGCTTAAAACCGAAATCATTACTTCTGATCTCGACAATTTCTGGATCGCCTTTGAGCAGGCAAAGCCTGATTTCAATCCGGAAGTTTTTCAAAAGCTTTACCTCGACAAAGGTTCGAAGGGTGTGGAAGGTTTTATGAAAGGACGTATTAAAAGTGCGGACAACCTGGCTAACGTTGTTAAGGGCCGGGTCAACTATTATAGCTCTGTTAAGCCCAGCACCGATAAGATCGCAGGCATGAAAGAAGAGATCATCAACAGCTTGGTGAAACTGAAAGAGTTGTACCCGAAAGCTATTTTTCCCCCTGTTTACTTTGTGATCGGTGGGCTGAGCTCGGGCGGAACATCTTCCAAAGACGGGTTGATCATTGGTGCTGAGATGTATGGACGTACAGCTGAAACTCCAACAGGCGAATTAAACGACTGGCTGAAGACGGTCATAAAGCCGGTGGAAGAAGTGCCGCACATCGTTGCGCATGAGCTGATCCATTTTCAGCAAACCTATGATGGCGGGAATTTATTGCAAGCATGCTTGAAAGAAGGCAGCGCTGATTTTATAGCTGAATTGCTTTCGGGCAAGCACATCAATGGTCATGTACATGATTTTGCAAACCCAAAAGAAAAAGAATTGTGGCTGGAGTTTAAAAGTAAAATGCGGGAGAAGAATTACGATGGCTGGTTATACAGTTCCAAGGAAGGACGGCCCAACGACCTTGGCTATTGGATAGGTTATAAAATTACAAAGGCCTACTATGATCAGGCTGCGGATAAACAACAGGCAATCGAAGACATTCTTACCATTAAAGACGAGGAAAAATTTCTGGCCGCCAGCGGCTACGCGGAAAAGTTTAAGTAACCGGAAATGAATATCTTGTATCCGCTATGGATATAAAGTCGCAAAAACTTTTCATGATCATGCTGGGCGCTACGCCTCCGGGCCGCCACATTGAGCAGCATGATATTTTTTTTGGCATTGGTACTTCACTGAAAGATCTCGCAGCCGATATGAAAGTTTTCTGGCCGGAACCTGAACGTATTCACATTGATGTCTGGCGGGAAGTAACCGTTGTAGAAAATTACCGTGTAGTGATTGTTCCGAAAGATCAGCCCGAAAATCCGAATGCAGTAAAAAAGAAACTCTTCTTCATCAACCTCGGAGGTTATCAGGAGAACAAGTTTGAGGAGCAGCATTATGTATTGCTCACGGTAAAAGATGACCGTGCCGCAGCATTCAATGAAGCGAAGGCAACCTTCTTTTACAAGAACAACAGTTTCGGTAAGGCCGGCAGCTCACATATCGATGACAAGTTTGGTGTGGATGTGGATGATCTTTATGAGATTGATGACGTGCTGGCGCCTGCCCTGAAAGAAAAATACCGGGTTGAGCTTTACGCATCGGAAGGTGAACCGGAAAATGAGCTGCATCTCGGGTATGTGAAGATGAGCACGCTGGAAAAGTGAGCGTTACCGCAATCTGACAGTTTAATCCATAGCGCCAACTTTTTTGAGATGGGACGTGTCTAATGATTAAGTTTATTCGTATGAAAACCTTTTTGTTACTCGTGTCGATTGTTGCAATACTAGCAACCTGTTCCGATGAAGATTCGCCCCGTAAAATGAAAGTTACTGTACCGATCACGCTCCTTGATGTGGATAATATTGGTATCGCGAATGAAGAACTTTCGATGCGTGTAAAAGCAATCGCACCTAGCGGTTGCTACAGCGATCTTGAAATTGCGCTCGAAAAAATCGATGAGCGGCATCACATTCTTACGGCCTCCGCTACATACTTTTCAAAAAATAATATTTGTCCGTATAATATTGTCAGCCGTGACACAATCATCAGCTTTACACCGCAGGTCACAGGCGTATATTATTTTTCAGCTAATAAGCCTGACTTAACCATACTTCGCGATACACTTATTGTAGAATAGCGTATTTTTAAACGCGAGGCGTATCTTTCAGTCGGAATTCAGTAAGTATGTCCACACTTTTTGAACGACTAGGGCCAGAAAACATTCAAACCCTGGTTAATCGATTTTACGATCTCGTATTTGCGCATCCGCAGATCAGCCACCTCTTTAAAACCGATAAGGAAGTAATCAAGGAAAAGCAACGCCTGTTTCTTACGCAGTTCTTAGGCGGACCGGATTTATACTCGCAGCAATACGGTCATCCCCAACTGCGGGCGCGCCATCTGCCACATCCCATCGGGGATGATGACGCAGTAGCCTGGCTGGAGTGCATGAATAAAGCAATCGGCACGTTATCCATTGATGAGAAATTGAAAGACGAACTGTTCAAGCGGTTTGTGCCTACGGCTATGTTTATGGTGAATCGGGGTCAAAATGTTTAGCAAAATTTTATAGTTTTACGAGAACCCCCATAATTAATGAAGAGTGCAGGCAATTTATTAATCATACTTGTAGTTCTTTTCAATTCTTCTTGTTCCTCTGAAGATGAACCGGGCAAAAGCAATAGTAAAAAGGTAATTTCTTTTCAATTTTTGAAGACGCAGAATACACAGTTGTTACAAGATGTAGTAGCAACAATCAGTAATTCTGATAAATCAATTACCCTTATCGTACCCTTTCATATATCCAAATCAGCTCTTGTTCCAGCCATAGAAATATCCCCTAAATCAACCATCAGTCCCGCCTCAGGAGAGCCGCAAAATTTTAATTCACCGGTGACATACAACGTAACCGCTGAAGATGGCTCTGTTGAAGAGTATACAATAACTGTGAATAGTCTTCCTGCGCCAACAATTTCATCGATTGAACCTAATGCAGGAGCATTTGATATGGAGGTTACAATAATCGGCACAAACTTCAGCACAAATGTGAACGATAACACAATTAAATTTAACGGAGTTGAAGGAGAGGTTTTAAGTGCCACCGAAAATCAGCTGACCGTTAAAGTTCCGCGAGGAGCTTCAAGCGGTCCAGTTTCAATTACAATAAATGAAGGTACGCTGGTCGGCCCACAATTTAAGTATTATGATATTTACATGAGTGGCTCTGTCGCAAATGAATTCAATCAATACACGCCTCGGTTTTGGAAGAATGGAATTGAAAGCGCATTATCAGCTATCGTAAATTATAGTGGTTATGCAGGTGCCGTGCAGGTAGTGGGTGATGATATTTATATATCGGGACAATTCCAATCTCATGCTAGCCCTGAAGTTGATATTATAGGGTATTGGAAAAATGGTGACTTTCATACAGTTATGACTTCAGACCCAGGGTTATATATCCGGACATCCGATATGATTGTTATCACCTCCGATGTCTACCAATCTGGAGTGCATGGTAACGAGCCTTTCGAAAACAATGGTGGAGGATTTCCTTATTCGGCAAGGTATTGGAAAAACGATAATATGATTAAGCCCGACCCTAAGGAATTCTATACGGTTGAAGTCTATGGCATCACAGTGTTTAATGATGATGTTTATATGTGTGGATACGTGCTTGATGCAGGTATTGTTATTCCTGCGTATTGGAAGAACAATGACCTGTATACAATTGACGGTTTTGATGGGATGCAAATTTGGGATATCGAAGTTAATGATTCTGGGATACACCTGCTGGGCACGTCAGTATTGGGAAATGAACCAATAACATATTGGAAAAACGGTGTGGCGCAAAACATAACAACCGGAGAGTTTGGCGGATTTGCTCAGTCAATGAGGCTGTCGGGTGATGATGTCTACATTGTCGGTGCCGAAGGCAATTCTAGTCCAAATTCCAGCATTGCAAAACTTTGGAAAAACGGTGTTCCGGAAAATTTAACCAATGAAAGCTTGAAAGCTTCGGCAGACAGAATACAGATTATAAACGATAGTATTTTTATTCTGGGATCTTTAGCTGAAGGCGAAAGCACCAGAAGATTTTATTTGTTTAACGATCAAATGGTGATTTTGCCACCAGAGTTTAGTAGTGTTTCTAACTTCTATGTAAAGGAATAATTACAATCGCCAAGTTATCAGTTAATGAGAAGTTAAAAAGTAGGAACTATTCTGCGGTTTGTACCTACGGCTATGTTTATGGTGAATCGGGCGAAGAATAAAATCGAAACGCTTAGCTTTAGAAAATGAAAGCCTCCGGATTTTTATTGATCTTTCTGACAATCGTTCTGTTGTCCTGCTCAAACAATGTTGATGCTCCAACACCAATTGGACCTTTACCAACAGCAGCTCAGCTCGCCTGGCACGAAATGGAACTCAATGCATTCGTCCATTTTACAACCAATACGTTTACCGACAAAGAATGGGGCTATGGCGATGAAAGCCCAGCGATCTTTAACCCGACAGCATTTGATGCGGATCAATGGATTACAACATTTAAGGAAGCTGGTTTTAAGGGTGTGATTTTAACGTGCAAGCATCACGATGGCTTTTGCCTTTGGCCTTCCGAATTCACAGAACACTCTGTTAAGAATAGTCCGTTTAAAAAAGATGTGGTAAAAGAAGTCGCAGATGCCTGCAAGCGGCACGGATTGAAGTTCGGTATTTATGTTTCTCCGTGGGACCGGAATCATTCCGACTATGGTACACCTAAGTATGTCGAATACTATCGCAATCAATTGAAAGAGTTGTTTACAAACTACGGTCCCATTTTTGAAATGTGGTTCGATGGCGCCAACGGAGGGGATGGATTTTATGGTGGCAAATCCGAGCAGCGAAAAATTAATGGCGCAACTTTTTACGAGTGGCCAACGACACTAAACATGGTGCGTGAGCTTGAGCCCGAAGTAATATTTTTCAGTGATGCAGGTCCGGGAGTTCGTTGGGTAGGAAATGAACGGGGTATTGCGGGTGAAACCAATTGGAACACAATCACCCCGGATACCTTGTTCGCAGGCAAAGGTGGAATAGAAAATTTATTAAACACTGGATCGGAAAACGGTACGCACTGGATACCCGCAGAAGTGGATGTATCCATCCGTCCGGGTTGGTTTTATCATGCAAAGGAGGATTCATTGGTTAAGTCACCGGAAAAGCTGTTGGATATTTACCTGACTTCCGTTGGCCGGGGCTCAACATTATTATTGAATGTTCCGCCCGATAGGCGCGGCCTCATTCATGAAAATGATGTGCAGGCTTTAATGCAATGGCGCGCGTTGCTGGATGAAACGTTTAAAACAAACCTCGCACGGAATGCGCGTACAACCGCATCCACCCATCGCGGAGGATCTAAAATATATTCTCCCGCAAATCTTACCGACAACAATCCGGAAACGTATTGGGCAACGAATGACAACGAGATAATAAGTTCAGTTGAACTTGAGCTGGATAAGCCTCAGGAAGTAAAGTATGTGTTGCTGCAGGAATATATTAAGCTGGGGCAGCGCGTAAGATCGTTTACGATTGAAGTTTGGTCAGGAGACCGCTGGCTTCCGGTGGCGGAAGCAACAACAATCGGATACAAGAGAATCGTAAAGCTTGAGCCTGTACAAACGGATAAAATTCGCATATCATTTCGCGATTCAAAAGCGTGTCCCTTGATTTCGAACGTAGAAATATTTTAAATGTATTTTGCATTATTCATTTAACCCAAAGGGTATGAGAATGTTTTTTGTTTTTCTTGCCGCACTTGGGATGGTTGCGTGTAAGCCAAAAAGTATAGCGATTACGCAACAAAACGTACGCGAGGTGCTCACGCAATACGGGAAGGATAATCCGGAGAACGAAGTACTGATTGAAACTCCTTACGGCAACATCGCGCTGAAGCTGTATGATGAAACTCCACTGCATCGCGCAAACTTTGTAAAACTTATTAAAGACAGAGACTTAGATGATGCTGAATTTTACCGCGTAGTCAATGAATTTATGATTCAGGGCGGAGAAATGGCATTACAACTACCGTATCGGATTCCTCCGGAGTTTAACCGGAAATACATCCCTAAGAAGGGCACGCTCTCGATGGCGCGACCGATTGACAATAATCCAAACATGGAATCTTCCGCTGAACAGTTTTTTATCATCCAGGGAACACGCTATACCAAGGAGGATCTGGAAATGGAGATGAAGTACTTTGGATTGACGCTTACCCCGGAACAAAAGCAAATTTACCTGACAGAAGGCGGCTCGATGGAACTCGACCAGAAGTTTACGGTGTTTGGCGAAGTAACGGAAGGCCTTGAGGTGATTGAAAAAATTGCAAGGCTTCAGCTTCCGGGTACTGAAGCACCCTCTAAAAAAGTACCAATTAAAATCATGCTCCTACAGCGCCCGGCCTAGTTCTACAGTCACACTTTTTGGGAGCAAATTCAGCGGAGAATCGTGTGCTCCAGTCAGAAAATAGAAAGACAAGCCTACATTGTGACTTAACATGGGAGGTTGGATTATATGCATAACCAACTCCTGATTGTATGGCCTCACTTGCTGCTGCTCCTGCCAAAAATAAATTCAACCGAAAATGTTCTTCACTGCATATCGACATGACACCCATGGTCGATCTTGCTTTTCTGCTGCTGACATTTTTTATTATGACTACCACGCTGATGAAGCGATCGGGCATGGAAATAAAGCAACCTATTTCTGATACACAAGATCTGAGTACAGAAGTGCAGGCTGAAAAGGTGCTGAATCTTGTGCTGGGTAAAAACAATCAGGTGTACTGGTATATGGGACTGCCCGGCAGCGAAACAAATACTATCGATTTTTCAAGCTCCGGAGTTCGCAAGCTGCTGACCCAAAAGAACGCAGAGATTAAGAATTTACACGTTTTTATTAAAGCGTCCGATCAATCGTGGTATCAGAACATGGTTGATGCGCTGGACGAAATAATGATTACCAACACTGTTAATTATTCTCTTCTTGAATTGGAGCCGGAAGATAAGGCACTCATACACTACGTTATTCCCTAATGAGCTTGGCGGTAACGCGTGCGCCTCGTGAATTTGTTATGCTGACAACATACATTCCGCACTGAATACCTTTTCCGCTTGTTGTTTCTCCGCTCCATTTAAGCGATGCGTGACGCTGCAAACCTGAAAAAACTTCCTGTCCAAGCAGGTTCACAATTCGTACTGCACACGGCTCGTTAGAAGGATTCTGCCATTCGATCGTAAACACTTCTTTTCCGGGGTTGGGATAAACATTCAAACCGGAGCGTATGAACTCATCATCAATTCCGGTTACCGGATCAGGATCCGGATCGGTGATAATTGTTCCGGGAAGATTTGCATCCATCCAGTTTGCTCGGGTTATGATCCAGTTTTTGAAATAGTTAACTTCGTCCTGATACGTATTGTCCTCCCAATCCAAGTTTGGCCACACTTTCGTGCCTAAAATGGGCCACCGTTCATAATTTCTTACCTGCGATTCCGAATAACTTGTGGCCATGGAATCAATCAGGAACGTTATGCGGGCATTGCTCAGCTCATCATCGCGTAGCGAGTCCCATCGTGTTTTAATTTTATTTT